>Ga0181537_10005108_pt1 | contig 10665 bp, 7 predicted proteins | sample PEATcosm2014_Bin_39_FD_119765 | JGI IMG/M metagenome (GOLD analysis project Ga0181537, IMG submission 119765) | Peatland microbial communities from MTU Mesocosm Facility, Houghton, MI, USA - PEATcosm2014_Bin23_10_metaG | ecosystem: Environmental > Terrestrial > Soil > Wetlands > Peat | place... | reverse complement strand
GGTCGAGTCGCGCACCATGAAAACGGTCGCGCCCATCGCGGTCAATTCCTGCTTGAGCAGGCGTCCCGTGATCAGGTTGAGATCGCCTTCCTGCACCGGTGCGCTGCCATTGTAGCGGGTGCTTCGTTCTTCCATCTGCGCCCAGGGACCGCCGATATGACCGGGGTCGATGGCGACGCGAAGTCCATTGAGCGGCTTGTCGAGGGGATGCGACATGGTGCGGACTTCCGCCGGAGTGCGAAACCAGCGCATGGGCGCGCGCGGTTGATTGGGCGGCGCGAACTGGAGCACAAACTGCGGGATTTGCCGCTCGTGGATGGAGGGATAAACCACGACGCGCGAATCATTGATGTCGAGGTAAGGCGTGAAGGCGGAGAAGGGATCGTAGAGGGTGTGTAGCTTCTCTTCGAATTGCTGGCGGGTGATCGTCCCTTGATAGAGGTCGATCGGAAACCAGGGGTTCGGCACGGGCAGGCGCGGGGAACCCGTGGCAGTTTTTAAATGCCGCAAGTCGGTGATGCTGTGCGCGCTCCATGCCGTCCACGGTGTGACGGGAGGATAGGTGACAAGAGGAAGATCGTTGATGGATGACGAGACCGGGGGCGGCGCAGGGCTGGGATCGATCGGTTTGCCTCCGGCTCCAAGGCAGAGAAGCGCTCCTGCACTCAGAAGTGCAGTAATCACATAGACAGTTAATCTTCGCTTTCCAAAAAGCATGGCCGACTAAGCTGTCAGTGCTCTATAAAAAACGCAAGGGTGCAGTTGCGATCATGTAGAGGCTGTCGACTCGCAACGCGGCCATACCTAATTTTGAAGACACGCCCGATCAAGTTCGCAACGCGCCTTGCGCTCTTTGCCATTAGGCTCTAGGGATAGGTGATGGTGCCGGTCACGAAGATTTTCTTTCGCTATCTCTTTTTTCGATTGTTCGTGCCGTTCACCGTCTGTCTTTGCGCCTGCACGTTGATTTGGATCATGGCCGATCTTTATGGCAATATTGACGATTTCCTTGAGCACAAGATCAACCTTCTGGTGATCCTCCGTTTTTATATGCTGCAGATTCCCAGCATGCTCGTGGAGGTGCTTCCTGCGGCGCTCCTTTTTTCCACGCTCTGGACGCTGCTCGCCCTGAACCGGCGTTGCGAGCTGGTGGCTTTTCAATCGGGCGGCATGGCCCCGATTTGGCTCTTCACGCCTTTTTTCGTGTTTGCCTGCATCTGGATGGTTATCCTGGCGTATGATCTCAACGGGATGGCCGCTAAGGCGGAGGTGACGCGCGAGCGGTTGCTCGAGCAGGTGAAGGGGCAAAACGCCAAGAGCAATGTTTTCGAGAATCTCCCCTATGTCGACAGCGTGAACCGCCGAATCTGGTTTTTTCAGAGCCTCGACATCAATCAGAATAGGGCAAGGGGCGTGGAGATTCTCCAGCGCGATGCGGATGGGCACGACATGGTGAAATACTTTGCCCGCGATGGCGAATGGACCGGTGAATTCTGGAGGTTGACCGGCGTTCTTAAAATTGACTTTGGGGTCAGCGGCGAGGTGCAGGACCAGAAGACTTACGAAGAGCTCGATTTGCCCGACATTACCACGCCACCCACGCAGCTCTCGCTCATCGCATCGCAGCCGGAGCAATTGACCGTCGCGCAGCTCTCCCAATATATCGCGACCAGCACAGCCACCCAGGACCACCTGGCCGCCTATCGCACGGAATGGTGGTTCCGGGTGCTCTACCCATTGAGCTTGATTGTCCTGATGCTTTTCGCGCTTTTCCATGGCATGAATACTGATCGGCGCAACGCGGTGAGCGGTGTGGCTTGGGCGATCGTTATCTTCATTGCTTACATTCTGCTGATGAATGGCTTCATGGCCCTGGGCAAGCATAACCGGATGTCGCCCTTTATCTCCGTGATCATCATGGAGGTGGTTTTCGGCGCGATTGGCCTGCATCTGCTGGCGCTCAGCAATGGCTGGTGGTGGCAGCTGCTGGAGGTAGGCAAGCGCTGGCAGGTGCAATGGGTAGAGGGAGAAGAGAAGTCAGAATAGGACTTATAAGCCCATCACACACTCGCGCCGCTCCACTTGAGCTTTTGCCGGAGCACGCGATAGAAGTCGGAGTGGGGCAGGTAGGCGAGCTGCACTTTGGCCTTGGCGGGCTTGATCTCCAGCCACTCGTGGGTGCGGAGATGGCCGCCGGGCCGGCCGTCGAATTGCACGCCGGGGGCGGGAACACCGGACTGCCGGACGACGCGGACGCGGATGACCTGGTCCGTGCCGACGACGAGCGCGCGGTTGGTCAGCGCGTGCGGGCAGATCGGCGTGAGCACGATGGAGTCGGCATCGGGGCTGAGGATCGGGCCGCCCGCCGCTAGCGAGTAGGCCGTGGAGCCGGTCGGCGTCGAGACGATCAGCCCGTCGCAGACGTATTCGGTGACAAGATAATCGCCGACTTCGACGCGGATGCGCGCGAGCCGGGAGGCGCTGGTACGCGCGACAACAATATCGTTCAGTGCGCAGGGGATGAGATGGCTTTTGCCGTTGGCGTGGTGGAAAACGGTTTCCAGGACGAGGCGCGGACTCAGGAGCAGGTCTCCGCTGGCGAGATAGGGCAGAATTTTTTCCACTTCCGTTTCGGCCACGGCGGTCAGGAAGCCGAGGCTGCCGATGTTGACACCGAGGATGGGCACCTGCGAGGGAAAGACCGAATCGACGACGTCGATGAGGGAGCCGTCGCCGCCCGCGACCAGAAGGAGGTCCGAGTTTTTCGCCAGCGCGGCTTCGGAGAGGCCGCCTTGGCGGATCAACGCGCCGGTCCGTTTTTCAAAGCGGAGCCGGAGGTTGGGATGTCCCTGGGAGAACTCGATGATTTGATGCAGCACGTCCTTCGCGCCCGGCTTCGAGCCGTTCACGATCACGCCGATATTCACTTTTTTTGCAGCAGCCATAAAAATTCCTCGTTTCCATCCCGGCCGGGCAGCGGCGAGGGGATCGTTCCCACCGTTGTCACCGGATAATTTTCCCCTTTCGCCCATTGGCACAGGTCGCGCACCACGCGCGTTCTCACTTGGGCGTCGCGGACAATCCCACCCTTGCCGACTTCGGCGCGCCCGGCTTCGAACTGCGGCTTGATCAGCGCGCAGACCCGTCCGCCGGAGCTAAGCAGATCGAAGGCGGGAGGCAAGACCTTGCGCAGGGAAATAAAGGAGACGTCGGCCACGATGAGATCGAACGCGCCCAAGGAATGCTCCCGTGCGAACTCGGTCAGGTCGCGCGCATTGACGCCTTCATGGACGATCACGCGCGGGTCCTGGCGCAGCCGCCAGTGGAGCTGGCCGTGCCCGACATCGAGCGCGACAACTTCGCGCGCGCCGTGCTGGAGCAGGCAATCGGTGAAGCCGCCGGTGGACGCGCCGAGGTCCAGGCAACGCCAGCCGGTGACGTCGAGATGAAAGCCGGTCAGCGCTCCTTCCAACTTGTGGCCGCCGCGGCTCACATAGCGGTCGCCGCCCCGCACCTCAATTACCGCGGAGGCGGCACAAAGCTTGCTTGCCTTATCCCAACGTTGACCTTCCACCCATACCTCCCCAGCCAAAATCAGTCGTTGGGCTTGTTCGCGCGATTCTGCGAGGCTCCGCTCAACCAATTCAACATCCAGTCGGCGAACCAGGGGACGGGGTTTCATCTGCCCTGAGACTACGCGTTTATGAAAAAAAATCAGGACAAAAGGAGATCTTCGGAAGAAGCGGCTTTGCGCGATGCCGACGGAACTATTCTGCGAAAGCAGAATACGACCGGCAAAAAGTCGAGTACCCTTCAAATAACCCTTGTGCCTTTCAATCTACGCTCTAAATTTTAATCCCAATGCCGCTTAATCAAGCCATCCTCGACCGCACGGAATCCTTTCACGGACTCTATGATCCGGCTTTTGAACATGATGCCTGCGGTGTCGGCCTGGTCGCCAGCATTAAAGGGGTCCGTTCCAATTCGATCCTGAAAAAGGCGCTGACCTGCGTCTGCAATTTGATTCATCGCGGCGCGATGGATGCCGATGCAAAAACCGGCGACGGCGCGGGTGTCCTGACCCAGATTCCCTACAAGCTTTTCCGGACCGAGGTGGAGAAGATGGGCTACAAGCTTTTCCAGGATTCCGATCTCGGCGTGGGCATGATGTTCCTGCCGAACGATCCCTACACCCAGGCGCGCTGCCGGCACATCACCGAGACCGTGCTGGGCGAGCACAAGCTTTTCATATTCGGCTGGCGCACGGTGCCGGTGAACCGGGCGGTGCTCGGGGAAAAGGCGTTGCGCACTTGTCCCGACATCGAGCAAATCCTCATTGGCCGGCCCGATCCATCCAGCATGAGCGACGACGAGTTCGAGCGCAAATTGTTCCTTTGCCGCAACCAGATCGAGGACCAGGCCGAGAGCCAGGGCATCAAGGATTTCTATATTCCGAGTTTTTCGAGCCGCACCATTGTTTACAAGGGGCTGCTCGCCGCGCCGACGCTGGAACGGTTTTATCTCGATCTGCGCGATCCGAATTACACCACGGCGCTGGCCGTCTTCCATCAGCGTTACAGCACAAACACCTTTCCGACCTGGCCGCTGTCGCAGTCGTGCCGGATGCTCAGTCACAACGGCGAGATCAACACGGTGGCGGGCAACCGGCTTTGGACAAAGGCGCGCGAACCGGAGCTGAAAAGCCCGTTCTTCGGCGATGCGATCAAGAAGCTGCGCCCCATCATTCAGCCGGGCGGCAGCGATTCGGCCAGCCTCGACAACGCGCTCGAACTGCTCGTCATGGGCGGGCGCGACATCCTCCATTCCATGCTGATGCTCGTGCCGGCGGCGTGGCAGGGCGATGCTTCCACTCCGGCGGAAGTGAAGGATTTTTACGAATATCACCAGACGTTGAACGAGCCGTGGGACGGTCCCGCAGCGCTGGTCTTCAGCGACGGACGCACGATCGGCGCCTGTCTCGATCGCAACGGCCTGCGGCCCGCCCGCTACAAAATCACGGACGACGGCCTTTTCACCCTCGGTTCCGAGGTGGGACTTCTGACCATCGACGACGCCAAGGTGGTTGAAAAAGGACGGCTCGGTCCGGGCGAAATGATCGCCATCGATACGGTGAAGGGGACGCTGCTTAAGAATAACGAGATCAAGGCGAGTTACGCTAAAAAGAAGCCTTACGGCATATGGTTGCGCGAGAACATCAAGGACATCGAGAGCAAGCCTTCGCTGGAATCCCAGTCCGCGCCCGGCGCCACGCTCCTCCAACAGCAGCTCGCCGCCGGTTACACCGAGGAGGAACTCGGTGTCACGCCTTCCATACTCAAAATCATGGGCGAGACGGGCGAGGAGGCGATCGGATCAATGGGCGACGACGCGCCGCTGGCCGTGCTTTCGAAAAAACCGCGGCTTCTCTATACCTATTTCAAGCAGCTCTTCGCGCAGGTGACCAACCCGCCGATCGATCCGATCCGCGAAAAGCTCGTCATGTCGGTCGAGGTGCTGGCCGGCGCGCATCGCAACTGGCTCGAGGAAACGCCCGAACACGCGCGCCTGCTCCGGCTCCAGTCCCCGATTCTCACCAATCCCGAGTTCCAGCAGATCGTCGCCCTGAAGGAAGGTCCTTTCCATTCGAGCATCATTACCTGCCGGTTCCCGGTCACCGAAGGGCCGGACGGCCTGAAAAAGCATCTCGACCGCATTTGCGCCGAAGCGGAGAAAGCCGTCGATGCGGGCGCGACGATCATCATCCTGAGCGATTGGGACATCGATCCCGGACATGCGCCGATCCCGATGCTCCTGGCCACGGGCGCAGTCCATCACCATTTGGTCCGCGCCGACAAGCGTTCCAAGGCGAGCCTCATCTGCGAAACCGCCGAGTGCCGCGATGTGCATCAGGCCGCCTGCCTGCTCGGTTATGGCGCGTCGGCGGTGAATCCCTACGCGGCCTTTGCCACGCTCAATGGCTTTGTTTCCCGTAGCGAATTGAAGGTTGGCGACAAGATCGTCGACGCCGCGACCGCCGCGAAAAATTATCGCTCTGCGCTCGAAAAGGGCCTGCTCAAGATCATGTCGAAGATGGGCATCTCGACGCTGGCCAGTTACAGCGGCGCGCAGACGTTCCACGCCATCGGCCTGCATCCCGATGTCATCTCCTACGCCTTCACCGGCACGCCTTCGCAGGTCAAGGGCCTCAATTTCCGCGAGATCGCCGAGGAAACGCTCACGCGCCACATGCGCGCCTTCGCCCCGGATGCCAAGATCACCGACGAAGGCATCTACCGTTTCCGCCGCGACGGTGAGCTCCATGCCTGGACGCCGCCCGTCCTGCAAAGCTTCCATACCTATGTTGGCATCAAGGGCGCGGACAAGGCGGGCAAGTGGGAGGATTACGAGAAATATGTCGCTGCCGTGGAGGAAGCCGCGCCGGTCGCGCTGCGCCAGTGTCTCGCGCTGAAAAAGAACGGCAGCGCCATTCCCATCGAGGAAGTCGAGCCGATCGAGGACATCCGCCGCCGGTTCACCACGGCTGGCATGTCGCTCGGCGCGCTGTCGCCCGAGGCCCACGAAACGCTCGCCATCGCCATGAACCGCATCGGCGGCAAATCGAATTCGGGCGAGGGTGGCGAAGACCGGGTCCGGTTCACGCCGATGGAAAATGGCGACTCGAAGAACAGCCGCATCAAGCAGGTCGCTTCGGGCCGGTTCGGCGTCACGGCGGAATATCTCGCCAGCGCGACGGAAATCGAAATCAAGATGGCGCAAGGTTCCAAGCCGGGCGAAGGCGGACAGATTCCTGGCCACAAGGTGAGCGCGATGATCGCGAAACTGCGCCGGAGCACCCCGGGCGTGACCCTGATTTCGCCTCCGCCGCACCATGACATTTACAGCATCGAGGATCTGGCCCAGCTCATTTACGACCTCAAGCAGGTCAATCCCCGCGCCAAGGTCTGCGTGAAGCTCGTCGCCGAGGCGGGCGTCGGCACGATTGCGGCGGGCGTGGCGAAAGCCTACGCCGACATCGTCCTGATTTCCGGTCACGACGGCGGCACGGGCGCGTCGCCTCTTTCCTCGGTCAAGAATGCGGGTGGCCCGTGGGAACTCGGTCTCGCCGAAGCGCATCAGGTGCTCTTGCTCAACGGCCTGCGCAATCGCGTGACGCTGCGCACCGATGGCGGCATGAAGACCGGACTTGATATTCTCATCGCGGCGATGCTCGGCGCGGAGGAATTCAACTTCGGCACGGCGGCGCTCATCGCAACTGGCTGCGTTTACGTGCGTAAATGTCATCTCAACACCTGTCCGGTCGGCGTCACGACACAGGACGAAAAATTCCGCGCCAAATACAAGGGCACGCCCGATAACGTGGTTCTCTTCTTCAATGCCGTGGCCGAAGAAGTGCGGCGCTATCTCGCCAGCATCGGGGCACGGAGCCTGAACGAGGTCATCGGACGCACCGACTATCTCGAACAGCGCGAAGTGCCGAACCATCCCAAGGCGAACATGCTCGATCTTTCCCGGCTCCTCGCCATGCCGAAAATCGACGACGGCACGCCGCGGTTCCACACTTGGGAGCGCAACGACAAGCTGGAGGACCGCACCCTGGACGACGTCATCCTCCAGGACGCCAAGAGCACGCTCCAGACGAAGCATCCGCTGAGCTTGAAGTACAAGGTGAAGAATACGTACCGCAGCATCGGCACGAACCTTTCAGGCGAAATTGCCTATCGCTTCGGCGACGAAGGCCTGCCGGAAAACACGCTGAACCTGACGCTCTCCGGCAGTGCGGGGCAGAGTCTCGGCGCGTTTCTCGTCAAGGGCGTCCGCATGACGCTGGTCGGCGAAAGCAACGACTATGTTGGCAAAGGCATGAGCGGCGGCGAAATCATCCTGGTCCCTTCGCCGATGGCGAAATTTGACGCGGCGAAGAATTCGATTTGCGGCAACACCGTCCTTTACGGAGCCACCGGCGGATCGCTCTATATCCGGGGGCGGGCGGGTGAACGGTTCGCGGTGCGCAACAGCGGTGCCATGGCAGTGGTGGAAGGCATCGGCGATCACGGCTGCGAATACATGACCAACGGAAAGGTGATCGTTCTGGGCCTGACCGGCAAGAATTTTGCGGCGGGAATGTCGGGCGGTCTGGCCTACGTTCTCGACCAGGAAGGCTTCTTTGAACAGCGGTGCAACAAGGCCATGGTGACTTTGCAGCGTCTCTCCGATCCGGAGGATATTATCATACTCAAGGGCGCCATCTATAAACATCTTGAGTTGACCGAAAGCGTCCGGGCCAAGGAAATCCTCGGCGATTGGGCGAAGTTTGAGCCGCTTTTCTGGAAAGTCGCACCGCTGCCGCCGGCCAGTCTCGCGCCTGCGGCGCCCACTGCGGCGAATGCGAATGGCGCCTTAACACCTGCAGCCCCCTCGGCTTCCGGAGAACCGGCCAAGGCATGACATGAGCGCCGAAGTCGCGCATCAGCTCTCCATCTTCGTCGCCAACAAGCCGGGTGTTCTGGGCAAGGTGTGCGATTTGCTGAAGAAGGAGAAGATCAACATCTACGCGATCACCACGTCCGATAACCGGGACCACAGCATCATCCGTCTCGTAGTCGCCGAACCGCATCGCGCGCTCGACTTGCTGGAGGACTACGGAACCCTCGTCCAGAAAACCGACGTCATCATGCTCGACGGCCCGAACCGGCCCGGCACGATCGGCGAAATGGCCCGACGTCTCGGCGAGGCGCACATCAACATCGACTACCTTTATTGCGCCACCGCGCCCACGGCGAAGCTGGGGCTGCTGATTTTCAAGCCTTCCAATGTCGCCAAGGCGCTCAAGATTTTGAACCAGCGGGAGGGGTAGGTTTTCTGTAGTGGCGGTCTAGACCGCCGTGGATAGCGACCACGTTTTCTTTATCCATCGGTGGTCATAGACCGCCGCTACAGACTGCAAGCTATCTCCGCCGCAATTGCTTGATGATATCGGCGACGGGAAATATCCAGTGGAACTCGTCACGGTGATATTCCATGGTGGGATAGGCCGGGTTGTAGCTGGAGAGCTTGACCAGATTTTTTTCGAGTTGGACATGCATGATCTTGCAGAACACGCCCTGATTCCTGAGATTGGCCACGACGGTGTCGCCGTTGGTCGGTGCGGTGCCGGGCAGCAGAATGGCGATATCGCCGTCGGAATATTTGGGCTCCATCGAGTCGCCGCGCAAACGGACGCCGAAGGCGCGTTCGTCGGAGACATCGCTCGGCACAACTTCATCCCAGTCGCGCGGTATTTCGCCAAGTTCCACGGCCTGAGCCGCCTGCGTCCAGGAGAGGACGGGTAAATTCCGCAAGCCACGGGAAGCGACATTACCGTTGACCTTGACCGAGGAAGATTTTTCGATCAAAAAAAAGCGGGTGCGCAGGGCATTGCCCGGCGACCGGCCCCGCTCGACTTGGGAGAGATAGCTCCGGTCGATATCCAAGAGCTTGGCTGCTTCCGCCTGGGTAAAATTCTGGCTGACGCGCCAGAAGCGGAGCCGTTCGGCAAAACTCTCGTTGGAATGGGGGGAGGGGGGGATCATCGTGGCTGAGGGTGTGACAAAGCACGCAAAACTACACGAATAAAGTTAATAAGTTGTAAAAAGTCAACTAAATTGTAGGCGTTTGAGGCATTTTGATTTCAAACCGGGGCAAAAAATCAGCAATCTTCCCCTCCTTGACCTCGGCTCTCAGAATCGAACCCGAAGTAATTTGAAGCCAACAGCCTTCGGCGGCATCTTATCTTCATGAAGAAAACACTATGGGCCTTTTTGGCCGTTTCGACTCTGCTCGGCATTTCCACGACCTTTTCTTACGCCGCACCTCCCTACCATCTCACGACGGTGAGTTGGGTCATCGCCACCCGCAATAACATGGATAAGGACGACCATTACGTGACGTTGATCGGGCAGGCGACCGGGCGCGATGACGGCGGCGACTATTTCTTCACCGATGGCACCGGTACGGTGAGGCTCGATCCCGGCGACTTCCGGTTGCCGATTGGTCCGAGGATCGTCGTGGGCGGACGAATCGATCAGGCCTATCTGGGCATCGGTCACCTCGAAGTCGATGTGCGCCGGTGGCATTTGGCCAGAAACCCGTAGGCTATCGCTTCAGACTGTACCGCCGCACGGAGTGTGATGGCTTTAGATGCGGCGCTCGATTTGGGTCGAACGCAGGTGGATGGTCTTTAGCTCCAGGTTATGGTGCGCTTCGATGAAGCGGACGGTTCCGCTTTTTGCCCGCATCAAAACGGAATGGGTTGTGGCAATCGTCCCCTCGACGTGGACTCCCTTCAGCAGCGGGCTTTGGCTGATTCCGGTTGCGGCGAACATGACATTATCTCCGCGAGCCAAATCTTTGGACATGAATTGATGTTTGAGCATGTCGCCCCAGCCTTGTGCGATGAGCGACTTCCGCTCCTCTTCATCGCGAGGCCAGATGCGCGCGCGCATGCCTCCGCCGAGACAGCGCAGACCCGCGGCGGAGAGAATGCATTCCGGCGCGCCGCCGATTCCCACATAGAGATTGATCGCCGAAGTTCGCATTGCCGGCGCCAGTGCGGCCGTGATGTCACCGTCCACGATCATGCGCAACGACGCTCCCTTGCGGCGAATC
>Ga0181537_10005106_pt1 | contig 10667 bp, 10 predicted proteins | sample PEATcosm2014_Bin_39_FD_119765 | JGI IMG/M metagenome (GOLD analysis project Ga0181537, IMG submission 119765) | Peatland microbial communities from MTU Mesocosm Facility, Houghton, MI, USA - PEATcosm2014_Bin23_10_metaG | ecosystem: Environmental > Terrestrial > Soil > Wetlands > Peat | place... | reverse complement strand
CTGAAGCCGCTCAACGCCAAGCTCGGCCAGGCCTGCTTCCGGCTCGGCGCTACCGCCGGCGCACAAGTCGGTGTGACCTTCGATGCCGCCTGCAGCGACCCGGCCGTGCTGTCGCGTTTCGACGCCAATCCCCCGGCGTCGCTCTACGCTGCGCCGCCCGCCAGGCAGCGTTTCGTGTTGAAAGACCCGAACGCAATCAAAAAACTGAGCATGTAGCTGGCGCCGGGTTGCGATTAGACGCGACGCCGAACCTGCAAGTACGTGCCTGCCAAGGAGGAGACCAGATGGCGCGTCCGCCGAAAGTTGTGAACAAGGTTCCAAATTCGGTCCCGACGACTGAGGCAATACCATCGCTCGAACCGCCGGCAACGACTCGCCGCCAGTTCCTGCGCTCGAGCGGCGCGCTGCTCGGCGCCGCCGCTGCGGGCGAGGCGCTCGCGCAGGCGCCGAAATCCGGCGCGGAATCGCCACCCGCGATACCGGAGTCGATGAAGGCGCCGGGCGCGCCGGTCGGCGGCAAGCTCTACGGCGAGCCCTCCCCGTATGAAGCGAAAGTGATCCGCAACGTGCCGTCAGGGCTCACGCAATACATATCCGCGTCTAGCCGTACGCCCCTGGGGGATCTCGACGGCATCATCACGCCGAGCGGCCTGTTCTACGAACGCCATCACGGCGGCGTGCCGGCGATCGACCCGGCCGAGCACCGGCTCATGTTGCACGGCCTGGTGAAAACGCCGCTGATATTCACGGTTGACGATCTGCGCCGCTTCCCGTCGGTGTCGAAAATCTATTTTCTCGAATGCTCCGGCAACCCGGTCTATAAGAAGCCTTACGGCAAAACCGCGTCCGACCTCGTTGGTCTCGTGAGCTGCGGCGAATGGACCGGCGTTGCGCTCCGCACCTTGTTCGATGAAGCGGGGCTCATGCCGAACGCGAAGTGGGTAATGGCCGAAGGCGCGGATGCCGCGGCGATGACACGCAGCATCCCGCTCGACAAATGCCTGGACGACGTGCTGGTGGTCTACAGCCAGAACGGCGAGCGCCTGCGCCCCGAGCAGGGCTACCCCTTGCGCCTGATCGTGCCGGGGTATGAGGGCAACATGAATGTCAAGTGGCTGCGCCGCCTCAAAGTTACGGACGCGCCGGTGTATTCGCGCGAGGAGACGTCGAAGTACACCGACCTGTTGCCGGACGGCACGGCGCGCGAGTTTACGTTTTGCATGGAAGCGAAGTCGATCATCACTTCGCCATCCGGCGGACAGCGCGTCCCGAGCCCGGGCTTCGTCGAAATCCGCGGCATCGCGTGGAGCGGCCACGGCAAGGTCAAGCGCGTCGACGTTTCGGTCGACGGCGGCAGAAATTGGGCGGAAGCGGTGCTGCAGGAACCGGTACTGACGCGATCCCTCACGCGCTTCCGTTACGCCTGGCGATGGGATGGAAAGCCCACGGTTATCCAAAGCCGAGCGGTGGACGAGACCGGCTATGTGCAGCCGACGTTCGAGGAGTTGCTGGCCAAGCGCGGTGATAATTCCTTCTACCACAACAACGCGGTGCAACCCTGGCGCGTCGCCACCAGCGGCGAGGTAAGCAATGCCAACAATTGATGCCCGACGGCGCGCATCGCGCGTGTGTTGCGCGTTACTCGCCGGCGCCGCGTGGTTCGTGGCCTTTCCGGTCATCGCGCAGACGCATTACGGCTTCGGTCGACCGGCGACCGCGGCGCAGCTCGCCGCCTGGGACATTGACGTCGCGCCCGACGGCAAGAACCTGCCCGCCGGCAGCGGCAGCGTGGCCAAAGGCCGCGAAGTCTACAACACCCAGTGCATCGCCTGTCACGGAGCCAAGGGGGAGGGCGGCATCGGCGACAAACTCGCTGGTGGCCAAGGCACGCTGGCGACGCCGGCGCCTGTCAAAACCGTCGGCAGTTACTGGCCCTACGCCACCACGCTGTTCGACTACATCCGCCGCGCGATGCCGCTCAATGCGCCACAGTCGCTATCTACCGAAGAAGTCTACGCGGTGTCAGGTTACGTGCTGTTCCTGAACGGCCTGGTGAATGAAAATGCCGTCATCGACGCGCACACGCTGGCGAATTTGAAGATGCCGAATCGCAACGGCTTTATCGGCGATCAGCGGCCTGACGTCAAAGATTCGGGATGCATGCGTGATTGCGCGAAATAAATCCGGGCTAACGCCCGTATTATTCAGTGCTGCTCCGGCAACGGAATGAACTCGGTCTCGCCTGGGACTTTACCAAACATCTGATCCGCCCATTCCTGCTTCGCCCGCTCGATGCGGTCGGTGCTGGATGACACGAAGTTCCAGTACATATGGCGATGGCCGTCGAGCGGTACGCCGCCGATCACCACGTAGCGCGCGCTCTGCGGCGCTGAAATAACCACCGCCGGTCCAGGCGCCAGCAGGGCCAAGTTGTTGGCCGGCAGCGCCGCACCGTCGACTGCGAGATCGCCAGCGAGGCTGTATACCGCGCGCTCGATGTCGCTCGCTTCGAGCTCGAGCGTGCTGCCGGGCGCGGCGTCGACGTCGAGATACAGGGTGGGTTGGAAGGTTTTCACCGGCGACACCTGGCCGAAAGCCTTGCCTATCAATACGCGCACCGTCAGGCCCTGGCCCGCGATCGACGGGATAGACGCGGCGTCGGTGTGGCGAAACGCGGGTTCGACTTCCTCGAATTCCACCGGCAATGCGGCCCACAATTGCAGGCCGTGCAACGGGTAGCTCGAAGTCTTCAGATCCTCGGGCTTGCGCTCCGAGTGCACGATGCCGCGCCCCGCCGTCATCCAGTTGACGGCGCCGGGCTCGATGCGCTGCATCGAACCCAGGCTGTCCCGGTGCATCATCGCGCCTTCGACGAGATAGCTGACGGTGGCAATCCCGATATGCGGATGCGGCCTCACGTCGTGGTTGTCTTCAGGTTTCTCGACGGTCGGTCCGAAGTGGTCGAAAAACACGAAAGGCCCGACACCCTGCTTGGCCTTGGCCGGCAGCAGCCTGCGAACCACGAAGCCGCCGCCGAGGTCGTGCAGGTGCGGCTCGAAAATCGACAAGATTGTCATGGCGTTCCGTTCCAGGTTGCTGCTACTTGAAGATCGCTTTGGGAATCGACACGTGCACACCCTTGTTGCGATCGACAATCTCGGTGATGCTGACGTCTCCCGCCACGCTGGTGAGCATGTAGGCGTCATCCCGCGACAGGTGCTTTTCGCTCGCGAGAAACGCGACCATTTCGCGCACCGCCTTGCGCGCAGCTTCCGAAAGATCGTCGTCGAAGCCCATCGCGATGTAATGCGTCGGGGTTTCGGCGCGCGGATACTTGACGAGCTTCATATCCTTGCGCACGACGAATTCGAGGGTGCCGATCAGCGACGTTTCCAGCGCGGTGATGTCGACTTCGCCGTTGCCCTGCGCCGCGTGGCCGTCGCCGATCTCGAACAGCGCGCCCTCGGCGTGCACCGGCAGGTAGAGCGTGGTGCCCGCCACCAGGTCCTTGTTGTCCATGTTGCCGCCGTGAATGGTGGGCGGCGTGCTGTCGTAGCGCCCGAAGGCCGCTGGCGGCGCCACGCCCATGCTGCCGAAGAAGGGATGCAGCGGGATCTCGATGCCGGGACCGAACAGGCCGACCATGCGCTCGCGGTCGAGCGGCACGATCTTGATGCGCTGGTACGGGAAATCGTCGGTCAGAAAGCCCGCGCCGTAACGAAAGCCGTTATAGGCGTAAGGGATCGCCAGCTCGATTTTCCTGATGCGGACTTCGAGCACATCGCCGATTTCGGCGCCTTCGACATAGACCGGCCCGGTGAGGATATGCCCGCCCGGTCCCTTGTCCTTCACCTGCTCGAAAATGTCGCGCAGAGTCTGCTGCACGTCGGCGGGCGCGACGCCGCCTTTTTCCAATCCCGCCGGCGAGTTGGTGATCAGGGTGTCGAACACCACCGTGTCGCCCGAGCGGATGCGCAGCACCGGCTTGGTGGTGGCGTCGTAATAGCCCCAGGCGACGGTCGCCGGCGTCGCCGCCAGGTGGTGGACTGTCTGCGCCACGGCCAGCATGGGGGATGTCAGTAGCAAAGCCGTGGTCAACGTGGCCGGAAGTTTCAGCATGTTGGCTCCATGAGGAGAGAAGGGAAAACTTCGCCGCACTTTATCACGCGCGATGGACCAGGAACCAGATACCGAAGCCGATCAGCGCGAGGACTACAACGAACACGGCCAGCGCGAGCGGATGTTCTTCGAGCCACGCCGGGTCGACATCGACGCCCTGCTCGATGCCGCTTTGGATATTTCGGTTCAGATTATCGTTGGTGCCCCATAATGTGCTGAGCAGCGTCATTGCGCGGTCGCTGCCGCCGGCGAAGGCAAACACGCCAGCCGCCAGGATGATGATGAGCCCCCAGCGCGAGAAAATGAAACCGAATATCCCCCACGAAACCTGGTTGGGGCCACTGCGGCCGACACCGACGTAGCCGAACGAGAATACCAGGGGAATCAGCACCATGGTAATCGCAACTGCCACCATCAATACGACGGCGGCAAACAGGCGGGTGACGAAGGTCTCCGGGTACTCGTCGTGGCGGCGCGGTCGCGCATTGCCGCGCCCTCCAGATGGGTTTGGCAACGCATTCGCGGGAGATCGCTCTTCGTCTTGAGTGTCCATGCGGAGCCTTTTCTCTAGAGCCTGCGCGCGAGTCTGCGGATATTCTGCAGCGTAAAATGGTTCGGCAACAGCAGCCACATGGCGGCGGCGATAGCGGTCGGAATCAGCAGATACGCTGCCCACGCCCCCAGCAGCATTGGTGCCACCAGCAGCACCACGAACGCCACCGTCGCCACTTCCGCGCTCAGCCAGCCGGCGTGCCGGGTGCGCCGTTCCGCCAGCACGTCGAGCAGGGTCAGCATGTGGTTGAGCGCCGGTTCCTGGCGTTTCATGGTCCGGCGCAGCTCCTGCGCCGACGGCTCGGCGTGGCCGCTGCCCTCCAGCCACGCCAGCAGCTCGAAATAACGCTGGATGTCGAGACGCATGCCGTCGCAGACTTCGGCGGTGATGACGCGTTCCTCCCCGCTGGCCTTGACCTGGAAAATCAGATTGGTCGCCTCCAGCTTCGCGGATTGCAGCTGATCGGACTCGGCCGCGCGCTTGCGCGTTGCCTGCTCGACTTCGTTCTCCGCGGCTTTCCTGGCGTCCGGCAGCAACGCGTCGAACACCAGCAGCGCCGCGGCCTCCATGGTGCGCGGATCGCCGAATTCGGCGAGCCATGGGCAACGGATGACGAGGGACGCGAATTCCGCCGCCAGCCCTTTGCGGTATTGGGCTCCCCACGCCGGATCGTAAGTGAGCGCCAGCAGGCGCGGATGCAACAAGAGCGGGGACGGCCGCGCATGCTCGCCGCTGCCGCCGTATACCAGCTCGTCAAACAGCGGCACGTCGCTCTTGCCGATGCGCGACATGCGATCCTGCAGCAGAGTCATGCAGCGTTTCCAGTTGTCGCCGAAGCTGTCGAGCGCGGCGTTCCAGTTGCGCACGATGCCGTCGCATTCCTGGTTGCCGGCGGCGGCGTAGGCGTCAAGCACGTGGAACTGGTGGAGCATATTCAGCCAGCGCGCGGCTGCCTCGTTTCCCTTCAGCGCAAGGTCGACGTGCTCGAGGATGGCTGCGAGCCCGACGCTCTCGCCGCGCCACACCGGCGCCACGCGCGGCGCCAGGTGCAGGATGAGCCCGAGCAGGCGCAGGTCCACGTGCATCTGCGAATCGTGCAGCAGTTCGAGCAGGATGCGCACCGTGTTCTGGTCCTTTTGCACGTCGCGGAACCAGGCGAGCAACTGGCCGTTGCCCAGATCCGCCAGGCCCTCTTTCCAGTGCCTCGACAGGGCAAGACCCAGTTGCTCGCGCGTGCTGCAGGATTCATCTGCAAGGTGATAGGGCTCGGTGAACCCAGGATCCGGCGCGCGATCGACCGCCGCCGCCAGCGATTTGTCGCCGGCGAGCCAGCGCGCGACTTCATCCTGCCCCCAGCGCAAATCGGGGTCGCGCAGCAGCAGCCCGCTCAACAGTTTCCTCAGGTTGGTATCGCTCACGCCGGTGAGGTCGACGCTGCGCGTCGTCAGGTGATGCAGGATCACCGCGTCCGACAGCCCGGCAAACGGGTGGCGGCCGAGCGCGGCTTCGAGCACGATCATCCCCAGCGCCCAGTAATCCGCCTTGCCGTCGATCACGCCGGACAGGCTTTCCGGCGAGGCGTAAGTGAGGGTGCGCGCGACACCGGTAAAACGCTGGGTCGCATCCAGCACTGAGGCGATGCCATAGTCGATCAGCACGAGTCGCAGCGGCTGTTGCTGGCGCAGCAGGATGTTTTCGGGCTTGAGATCGCGGTGCACCACGCCGACTGCGTGCACCGCGGCCAGCGCGGGGGCAAGCTCGCTCACCAGCGCGCGCAGGAAAGCGGCGTCGGCCGCGCCCTGCTTCAGCCGCTCGCGCAGCGAGCCAAAAGCGCAGAATTCCATGACCTCGTAGGCGGTGCCGTCCGAACTGCCGGATTCGACCAGTTGCAGGCGATACCGCGGGTCGATCCTCGCGATGCGTTCCTGCACGCCGGATTTTGGCTGCACACCCTGGCGGTAGATTTTTGCCACCAGCGCAACCCCACCGTCGATCGGCTCGACTAACAGCAGGTCGGCCTCCGCGCCTGCAGTGGGAAACGGCCGCACGACACGATAGCGTTCGCGCAGCGCAGGCGGCAGCGTAATCAGTGTATGCGCCGGCGCTTCCGGCGCAGGCTTGGCTGCGGCAACCCCGCCCAGCGGACGGTTGCAGTAAAGACAGGTCCTGCTGCCCGGCGGGTTTGACTGGCCGCAGTCGGGATAGCGGCAAATGACTTCGGTGTTGGCGACCGGTTGCGTCGGAACCGCGGGCGCAGCCGGCGCCATTGCCGCCGCCAGTGCCGCGCGGCTCACCAGGTCGACGCCGAACAGCATTGCGCCGCAGGTACAGCGCATCACGTCAGGCGCGTTTTCCGCGCCGCAAGTGGGGCACAGGCGAACGTAATCGCCCGCCACTTATTGCCTCCAGGAAACCTTGCTGAAATTCACCCCGCGCTCGGCGCAAAGTTGCTCGAGCGCCGGCATGTCGCCGCGCGCCGGAATCCCGATATACCAGACGCGCTTGCCCTCCACCGCGGCCTGGATACGCTTGCCCACGCTGGCGGCGGGCGCTTCCAGGTGCGCCGCGTAGCGCGCACGGCCGCGCGGTGACAGCGGCACCAGCGACTGGTTCGCCGAGCCGCGCCACAGGTTTGCCTGCGGCAGCGAATCGACAAACGGTTCGGGAATGATTGCATCGAGCTTATCCAGGATTTTGGCGTGGCGCTTGCGCAGCCGCGACCACGGATAGCCGCTGTAGCACAGCAGGTCGAATTCGAGCTTGTCCGCTTTGCGCCAGGCGATGAATTCGTCGAGCAGGCGGCCGAGCGCCGCCGGCTGGTCGAACGGCTCGCCGCCGGAAATGGTGACGCCGTCCAGCACGCCGCCGGTGGTGTCCTTGCACCAGCGCACGAGCTGCGCGATTTCCATTTCGCGGCCTGGGTCAGGCTCCCAGGTGTCCTGCGAAATGCAGCCCTTGCAGTGAATGCTGCAGCCCTGCACCCAGATGCCGATGCGCCGGCCCGGACCCAGCACCGTGACCGGGTAGTGCGCCTTGTTGACGGCGATCCTCATGTCGCCTTCACGCCGAGCGTTACCACCCGGTCCTGCTCGGCAATCGAGGAAATGGTGACGGTCTGTTTGCCTTCGAGGTTTTGCTCGAACAGCGCGCGCGACAGCGGGTTGATGAACGCCGATTCGAGCTGGTTGCCGATGCCGCGGCCGCCGTTCGACAGGTCCTTGATGCAGCGCGCCAGCAGGTCCGCGCGCAATTCGGCCGGCATCGCCAGCTTCAGCTTGAATTCCTCGAACAGGCGGCGCGCGACGTTTTTCAGCATGCCGTCGAAAATCAGTTCGGCGACGTCGGGGGTGATGAAATTGAACACCACGATATTGTCGCCGATGCGGTTGAGGATTTCCGGGCGTGACAGGCGGAACTTGAAATAGTCGCCGATCGCCTCCCTGATCCGGCTCTCGACCGTCTCGTAGGGGTCGCCCGCGCGCACGTTCTGCACCCGGTTGCCGGCCGCATCCTCGACGTAAATGCCGAGGTTCGAGGTGAACACCAGCACCGCTTCCGAGAAATACGCGGTGTCGCCGCGGCCGTCGGTGAGCCTGCCGTCCTCGAGAATCTGCAGGAACTTGTCGAGGATGCGCGGATGCGCTTTTTCGATCTCGTCGAACAGCACCACCGAGAACGGCTTTTCGCGCACCGCGTTGGTGAGCTCGCCGCCGGCGTCGAAGCCGATGTAACCGGGCGGCGCGCCGAGCAGGCGCGCGCTGGTGTGCTCCTCGGCGAACTCGCTCATGTCGAAGCGCAGGTAAGCGCGCTCGTCGCCGAAGATGAGCTGGGTCAGCGTCTTCGCGAGCTCGGTCTTGCCGACCCCGGTCGGACCGGCGAAAAACAACACACCGCGCGGCCGCCCGCCCGCGGCGCGCGCCTGCGCCCCCGTCATGCCCATCACCGAGCGTTTGAGGATGTCCAGGGTTTTTACCACCGCCGGGCGCTGGCCCTTCACACGCTCTTCGATGAAAGCCTGCGCGGTGCGGACCCGGTCGCGCAGATAGTCTTTCTTCCACGGATTGTCGAGCGCGCCGATTTTGTAGCAGCGCACGGCGTCGTCGATGTCGGCGACACCCAGGCGGCTGCGCGATTCAGCAGCCACAGCACCGGGTTGAACAGCGGGACGCCGCCGCCCTCCTTCGGCACCACCGGCGCCGCCGTCAGCGACAGCTTCTCGGCGGCGACGAAAAAACGGTGCTCGCCTTCGGCGAGATGGTCGGGCTGGCGCGTCATGCGCGACGCGAAATCGAGCACCAGCGCGCAGCGCACTTCGCGCTGCGCCACCAGGTTTTTCATCAGGCTCGCGAGCGTCTCCAGGCTCACCATCTGCGCGCCGCCGCCGAGTTTGAGGTCGAACAGGCGCTCGGCGCGGGAGCGCAGCTCCGGCTCGTTGGGATAAATCCGGATGCCGTCCGCCGGGTCGTATACGAGCAGGCAGCGATAACCCTGCGCGTAGAGTCTTTCCCACAGCGCGCGCACCAGCGGCGCCAGCGCCGTGGCGCCCCCCATGTCGGTAAGAAAGCTGTCGCGGATGTTGCCCGACACCACGAACTGCGAGCGGATCGGCAGCATGCGCTCGAGCTCGGCGAGCCAGCGCGGCAGGCTGACTTGCGGCTGTGCGCTCACGGCAACTCCCGTGCCATCGGTTTCGAGGCGCGGCCGGCGCTTTCCTCTTCGGCGAATTTGGGCAGCTTGCCGCGCTCGACCAGCTGCACCGGCAACTCGCCGGCGGCGAGGCGGCGCGTGACGTTAAGCTGCACGCCCTGGATTTCGAGCGCCTTCAACAGCGCGGGAAACTCCGCGCACCAGCGATCTTCGGCCAGGTGATCCATCACGCTGCGCTCGTTCTCGCCCGAAATTCCCTTGTCCACCGCGCGCACCACGTTGAAGTTCGCGCTGTGCGTCTGCGGGTCGACGCGCATGCGCACCATGTAATCGCCCCAGCCGGAACGCTTGAAGTGCACCACGCCGCCTTCCACGAACAGCGTGTCGCCGATGTCCTCGACCTGGTAGCCAAGATCGCGCAATGACTGCTCAACCACCAGCGAGGTGGCTTCCTCGACGTTCCTCTTCTGCTCGGCTTCGACCCGTTGCTGGATGCGCCCGCGCAACTCGGTGGCGAGCAGCTCGCGGCGCTCACCCGGCGCCGTGGCGTCGAGTTCCTCGGCGAGCTTCGCGATGTCTCCCGGCAGCGTTCCGAGATGCGCAATGCGCGCGATCAAACGCGCCGATGGCGCTTCCTGCGCCGTTGCAGCCGGCGCGGCTTGCTTGAGCGCCGCGGCGAGGTCGATTCCTGCCGGCATCGCCGCCACGTCGCGCCTCAGCCGGGCAGCTTCAGTCAGCATGATATTTTGCAGTTCATCGGCGTAGAGCTGCAGGCCGCGAACATACGCCGCAAATCCCGCCGGATCGGCTGCCTGCGGGCGCTGCGGCCGCGCCGCAGCCAGCGGCGCCGTCGCGCCGAGCTTCGTCATCGCCGCGGCGAGCTGATCGATTCTCGCCTCGGCTGCGGCCGCCTCCCGCTCGAGGGCCTCCGAGCCCTGGCGCCGGGCCGCGGCCTGGCGCGCGGCTGCGTCGCTACGCGCCTGGGCGTGCTCTCCGGCAAGTTCGTCGGCGCGCACCTGGCCGTCGCGGATCGCGCGCGCGGCGCGAATCGCCGCCGCCGCCAGCAGGACCGTCATCTGGTGGGCGACGAATACCGCGGAGATGGGACCGCTCATGACCCGTTCTCATCCTCCCTGCCCTCCCGCTCCTCAGGTGCCAGGTAACGAATAGCCAGCAGCGTGATGTCGTCCGATTGTGCGGCGCCGGTGGCGAAAGCGACGACGTCTTTGCGCACTGCGTTGACCAGCGACTGTGCGCTGCGGAAACGGGCGGCGTCGAGCAGCGACAGCAGGCGTTCCTCGCCGTAGAGTTCGTTCTCCGGATTCATCGCCTCGGTGACGCCGTCGGT
>Ga0181537_10005105_pt1 | contig 10668 bp, 5 predicted proteins | sample PEATcosm2014_Bin_39_FD_119765 | JGI IMG/M metagenome (GOLD analysis project Ga0181537, IMG submission 119765) | Peatland microbial communities from MTU Mesocosm Facility, Houghton, MI, USA - PEATcosm2014_Bin23_10_metaG | ecosystem: Environmental > Terrestrial > Soil > Wetlands > Peat | place... | reverse complement strand
CTTGAGATGGGAGGCGCAAACGGAATCAGCACCGATCAGCGCAGGGCCACTGACTCCGCGATCCTGATGCCCGGAGTTTCCAACAACGAAGTCAAGAACAACGAATCCGACGAACCGATGGTCATCAACGGCAATGCCGCCTCCAGTGAGATGTACATTGAGGGATTGCCCTTTGAGTCCGCCTCAGTCAGCGGCGACCCCCGTTACATCTGGTCGGCCATTTCTGTTGAAGCAGTCGATCAGTTTCAGGTGAAGACGACGGCGTATTCGGCGGAATACCAAGGCCTTGGTGTTGAGAACTTCACCATCAAGTCCGGCTCCAACCAAATTCACGGCTCGTTGTATGAAATCATGCGCAACACAGCGCTCGACTCGGCGGGCTTCAATCCTGCCCAATATCCGCTGAGTTACGCCAATAACCCCGCCCTGGCTGGCACTTTCTACGTCCCTCCCGAGCACATGAACGAGTACGGCATAACCGTTGGCGGACCTATCTGGAAGAACAAAATCTTCGCCTTCGCCAATTACGGGGGCTTCCGGTTCTCCGCCCTTACCTCGCCGCAGACTGAAACCATACCTACCCAGGCCGAACTGTGCGGTGATTTTTCAGCGTTACCGAACAACATTTACGATCCGACAACGCAAACAGAAACCGGCACCAGCTACTCGCGCACACAGTTCAGCGGTGCCAGCTGGACCTCTGCTGGTTGCGGCACCGGCCCTGTAAAGTCGAACGTGATTCCGCAGGGGGAGATCTCGCCTCAAGCCAAGTATCTGCAGCAATATTGGGCGGGCGTGGATTACCTCAATTCAAACCCGACTAACAACTTTCAGGGCTCGTATAACTACGGCCTGAACAACTGGTCGACGACAGACCGCTTGGATGTCGATCTGTCGGAAAAGCACAAGTTCTCCGTGATCGGGGCCTCAGGACGCCAGGGCCTCATTGGCCCGGCCGGAAGCCAGACCACGCAGGTGGGCCCGCTGCCCTATCTGTACTCGAAGACCTATGCGCCCATCACCCGGGTCGCGATCTTCCAGGACACGTACCTGATCAACCAGAATCTGGTGAACCAGTTCAGTTTTGGGATCGGGCAATACCATGCGCCCGACAGCAATATCACCCTCTTGAATCCAGCGTGGGCAGCGTCCGCTTCAGGTATCAGCAACCTGCCGACAACCGGACAAGCTGGCAACAGCTTCCCGATCGTCAAATTTTCCGGAACAGACGCACCGGCACAGTGGGGACCCAATACGGGCCAGTATGTGCAAAGCACCGACACCGATTCGCTGAAGGATAACCTGCAATGGGTTAACGGCAAGCATACGGTCACCTTCGGTGGACAATACGAGTGGCTGGAGTTCAACGACCTTTACGCGTACCAGGGAAGCACCCCGCTCACCTTGAGTTTTGCCGTGACTGAAACCGCCCAGGTAAGTGGATCTTCTGCCGCAGCCAAGAGTGGGACAGGGTTGGCCTACGCCAGCTACCTACTCGGGGCGGTCGATTCGTCAACCTACACCGAGTACGCGCCGATTGCCGAGGAAACGGGCTCGCGTTACCATCCATTCGCGTGGTATGCAAACGACGACTGGAAGTTAACCAGTAGGCTGACGGTGAATGCAGGACTGCGGTGGGACAACATGAAGCCCTTCCGCGAATCGGAGGACCGATTCTCCTTCCTGAATCCCACCATGACGAATCCAGTCACCGGCAATCCCGGAGCGCTGGAATATGCCGGCAATGTGGCGGATGGGTGCAACTGCCCCACTCCTGTAAAGACGTATTACAAGGAGTTCGGCCCCCGCCTGGGCGCGGCTTATGCGCTCGGCAGCAAGACTGTTATCCGCGCGGCCTACGGTATCTATTACGCGCATGGCGGCGGCACTTCCGGCGGCGCAACCACGCTCCCTTCTTCCGGCATGGAACTGGGCTTCTCCGCGGCGCCCAATCCGCCCAGCCCCGGCGATTCGCTTCCGGCCTTCTACCTGAACAACAGCAGTTACAACGCCACGCTGACCAATCCGGCCTTTGGCGGCAATGGTTACTCGGTAACCGCTCCGCCGATCTACAACGCCGCCTATGCAACCTACTATTCCACGGCGGCTGTTTCGCCCAACAAGATTTCGTCCACGGTGGCTTATCTCGATCCCAAGTATGGCGGCCGTACGCCGACCTTCGAGGGATGGTCCTTCGGCATCCAGCGCCTGCTGACAAAAGACATCACCGCAACCGTCAGCTACGTGGGCAATCAGGGACACTTCCTGCTTCCAACGGGCGTCGCGCGCGGCTACTGGGGCAACCAGCTGAATCCAGCCTACCTGTCCTTGGGAAGCACCGCACTGGGCGCAACTGCCACGGCCGCCAACACTCCGGGCGGCTTGCCGTTTCCGACCTTCAACAACAAGGTCAGCCAGGCGTTGCTGGCATTTCCCCAATACAGCGGGGTCACCGACCAGCTTGACTCAGTGGGCAACGCAAACTATAACGCGTTGCAACTTTCTGTCGTGGAAAGGCTCAGTCACGGTCTTTCGTTCATGATCAACTACACGTACAGCAAGACGATCGACGATATCGGGACCTTCCGCACCGGCTATGCCATCCCCGCCGGACTTATGGCCAACAACAGCACGGCATCCTGGCCTATTGACCGGATTGAACGGTCGCGCAGCACCCAGGACCAACCGCAGAACCTGGTCGCCACCAGCACCTACGATCTGCCTTTTGGCAAGGGGCACATCGGGGGAGGCAACGCCATTGTGCGCAACATCGTCGGCGGATGGCGTCTCTCCGACATCGTTTCCTTCTACTCTGGCGATCCTCTCGCGATAACATCGGGAACTTGCACCGGCACCAGCGGTCAGGGAACTTGCATGCCCGCCTACAACACCGGCGGCAATTCGACCTATCCTTTCGGCGGAGCGGTTCGCCAGAATGGAGGGTGGGGACATGGTGCAACCAGGAACGGCATTGCCGGTACTGTGACCAGTACTACCGAATTGAACACCATCCAATACATCAATCCGGCTGCCTTCTTGCAGACAGGCGCATTTGTCAACACCACCACATGCTCGGCCAGCACATCCGCATGCACAGGCGAGGTGCTGGGCGATGCTGCCCGTACCGCGCCGTACGGCCTGCGCGGCCCTGGCAACTACAACATCGATGGCGATATCCGCCGCACTTTCGATCTCTGGAAGAACGAGAGAGTAAAGTTCATCTTTGAGGCGAGCGTTTTCAACCTCTTCAACCATGTCTGGTTTGGCAGCCCGGCCAGCACCGCCGACGGCTCGATCGGTTCGACGGTCGGTGGAAACGTAACGGCAACGAGCAATGGCGATCCCGGCCTGGGTGTGGTTTCCGGCCAGGCAAACAGCCCACGTCAGTGGCAGATGGCAGGGCATATCACTTTCTAACCACCCTGCGCATTGCACTTACATGAGCGGCTAGGATCTTCTAGCCGCTCAACTTTTTCCTCAATCGAATCATGGCCAAAATCACGCAAGAAACTTGCAGGTGCTAGTTATCACGCAGGAACAAGGTTGCCGCAAAATGCCCATATTCGTTCAGCCAATAAAAACAGGAGTTCAGATTGTTCTTTCCGCGTTTCGCCGCCATTCCAAGTTTTGTTCTGCTAGTCTCATGCACAATCGCAGCCGCTCAGGACACGCGCAAAGTGACCGAACCGCATATTCCCTCCGCCTGCGTCACGCTGGATGCGAGTATTGCCGCCGGCCACGGAGTGATTACACCGGAGGATGAGCGGAAGCTCGACACAGAACGCATACAGCACGCAATCGATAACTGCACAGCCGGAAAAGCTGTCGTTCTGCGCGCGCTTGGGCAAAGGAATGCATTCCTCACTGGTCCAATTTCACTGCGATCCGGTGTAACCCTCGTCGTGGATGCAAACACCGCACTAGTGGCCTCCCGCGATCCGCGCCTCTACGATTTGACCCTCGGCAGCTGCGGCGTTGTGAACGAAAAGGGACACGGATGCAAGCCGCTGATCTCGGTCGATAACGCTCAGGATAGCGGCGTCATGGGTGATGGTTCCATCGATGGCCGCGGAGGGGCTAAAGTGTTGGGCCAGGATGTTACATGGTGGGATCTCGCGCATGAAGCGAAGATCACCGACAAGGAACAGAGTGTTCCGAGACTTATTTCAGTGAACCATTCCAATGGATTTACGCTTTATAAGATCACGATGCGTAACTCACCTAACTTCCACGTTGGAGTGAATAACACGGATGGCTTCACCGCATGGGGCGTGAAGATTATGACTCCAAAGACTGCTCGTAATACTGACGGTATCGATCCCGGTTCCTCGCGCAATGTGACCATCGCCTACTGCTCAATTCATACTGGTGACGACGATGTTGCAGTAAAGTCGAGCAAGTCCGGACCCGCTTCAAATATCTCCATTTTGCATAACCATTTCTATACTGGCCACGGCATGTCCATTGGCAGCGGGACGAATGGTGGTGTGGATCATATGCTGGTTGACGACCTGACCATTGACGGCGCCGACAACGGAATTCGCATCAAGTCCGACCGCAGTCGGGGCGGTCTGGTACATGACATCCTGTATCGTGACGTCTGCATTCGCGACACAAAGAACCCGCTCGTCTTCACGCCGCTCTACACGACCTTTAGCGGAGACCAGCTTCCTGTCTATCGCGATATCCGGCTCGAAAGCGTTCATATTGTTTCGCCGGGTAGTTATACATTTCTAGGATTGAACTCCGGCCACAAGTTAGGCTTGACACTCGACAACGTATTCGCCGACGATCAGGAACATTCCACGTGGCTCGCCAAAGATGCGGATATTACGATTGGGAGCAAACGCGGCGACCTTGAGCCTAAAGGCGAAGATGTTATCGTGCAACAAACGCCTGGCTCCGCGGCCGGCGATCCTCTGGCTTGCGAGTCTCGCTTCGTTGCCTTTCCCGCGCTTCCCACGGCTCCGGAGATGGCCGGTACAGTTCCGCCTGAGGACGAAACTCTCTATGTGGCGGCCGATGGAACAGGCGACTACTACTCCATCCAGCGCGCGCTCGACGCCGCCCCGAAAGCGGGAGCGCTGGTGTTGGTGGCTCCCGGAACCTATCGTGAAGTGCTGACCATCGACAAGCCCAACATCCACTTGCGCAGCGCAAACCCTGACGCCGGCAAAACAGTTGTCGTCAACGACCGCAGTGCCGGCACAGCTGGGGGCACGCTTCATTCAGCGACTGTGAACGTGACAGCCGACAACTTCTTTGCCGAGAACATCACGTTCCAGAACGACTTCAATGCCACGCACCCACAGCTTCCGGCCGGCTCGCAGGCCCTCGCATTGCTGGTCAATGGCGACCGCGCCATCTTCCACAACGTCCACTTTTTGGGCAACCAAGATACTGTGTATGCCGGGAGCCGCAACTGCGCCCCGGATGGAGAAAATTGCATTCCCGCGCGGCAGTATTTTTCCGACTGCTATATTGCCGGCAACGTGGACTTCATCTTTGGCGACGGCAAAGCGGTCTTCGATCACTGTGAAATCCACAGCACACCCCACGCCGGGGGATACGTTACCGCACAGGCAAAGCACTATCCCCAAGAAGACTCTGGCTTCGTCTTCAACCAGTGCAAGCTCACCGCCGATCCCGATGTAACTAACTCGGTCTATCTCGGCCGGCCTTGGCGGCCCTATGCCACGGTCGTGTATCTCAATACGGAGATGGACGATAAGATCGATCCCGCAGGGTGGCGTGAATGGCACCCCGGCGAGACGCATTCGATAGAAACAGTTTTCTATGCGGAGCTAGGCTCAACCGGTCCGGGCGCGCACCCGGGAGAGCGCGATCCGCACACCCACTTCTTAACTCCCGAACAAGCCAGGCAGTATGCGCCCTCCATTTTTCTGCGTGGCAGTGATGGCTGGGATCCGCTTCAGAAACGCAATGAATAAATTGCGGTGGCGCGATTGGTTCTAAGTCTTCCGAATAAGAGCCCGATGAATGCTTTAAGCGTGGACCATGTCGTCAGATGACTCGAATGTGATCCAAGCGGATATGGAACACTCTCAAACTTGTACTTGGTGACGTCAAGGGCCTGCTCACAATGATTCGGGGAATTCCGGGCGACCTGCGAACGTTGGAGGGGAGGAGGAGGTCCAGTTAGTTCGGACAGTGTTCGCTTTTTCCCTAGGTGGAAGTTCTTGTTCTTGCTGTTAGGCTGCCATGGATTCTGGCAGGCGGTCGAACCTGCGACCTCCACGCCGCAAAGGTGATAACTTAGGGATCTTTTTTGTTCCTGTGAAGATGTGATAACGGATTCTCGACTTTGATCATGCTGAATATCCAGCTCACATAGGTTGAGAGCCAGTGTGGGCAATTTAGAACGGTACACCGGACCAATGCAGGGTTAGAGTGGTTGCGGATGTTTCCGGAGCAGTTGGCTGCGTCACTACACCAAGTAATACTGCGGCTCCCGATCCGCTGCCGCCATTCCGTTTTGGCGGCAATGCGGGCACTCATTTTCATCCAGGAGTTCATGCACACGACGAACCGCCTTGAGAGTGGCCGAAAACTTCTCGTCCTCTTCAGGATAGAGGTGCTCCGGCGGAAACCAATCGCTGAATTTGAGATTCTTCATCGCCGTGGCCAAGTCAAGCCGAATCCTGCACAGCAGCACTGTCCTGCCTTCAGCCAGGCAGAGTCTCCCGCAGCCCGAATACGATACAACTTCAACTCCGGCTGGAGAGTCCTGGTTGGGGATCCGCAAGGGGCGAAGCGGCCCGACCTCGACGATCTTCAGTGGAAACAGGTCACAACGCCCTACGCTTGGAACGACGACGCAGCCTTTCGGGTGAGCATACACGATTTGCCGGTTCGCGTTGCGCGGTATCGCAAAACTTTCCGAATGCCGGCCGAGAGCGCGCGGCGAAAGGTCCTCATCGAATTAGAAGGCATTCGCCAGGCCGGCGAGGTTTACCTGAACGGTCAATTCATCGGGCGTCATGAAGACGGGGTGATGGCCTGCGGGTTCGACATTTCAAAGACTTTAAAGCCGGCACTGGGATGCGGGTCAACTCCGGTGGCGCAAACATCATCTTCTCCGATTCGAATACACATTATCGATGCGACAACAATTACCGTCGAAGCGGGGCTGTGGACGCGATGTGGCTGCCCAGGGACGCCTATTTTGCCGAAACGGTGATGTGGGACGGATGGGTCGATGTGAAGCATCCGGGCATTCACATCGTCGGCCAGTGGAACTATGCACCGGGCACGGTCAAGCCGGTGTATGTGGTGTCCGCCGCCTGCCGCGTTGAATTGAAACTGGTTGGCAGGTCGCTGGGCGATGGGGCTTTATCGAGCGGATTCCTTTTCATCTTCAACAAATTTTTCGTACGAGTCCGGGACGCTTCAGACGATCGGTTTCGATGCGTACGGCAAGCAAATCGTTGACGCCGAGTTGCGTACAGCAGGGCCTTCAGCCGGTTCGCGGCCATGCCGCCGCCCATCGTGCCCAGTCCAAGGACCGCTACATTCCCACTCACCGCAGCGGTTCTGCACTTTCACATTCTCATTCGAGCGGATGCACGGCCACGATGCGATCCGCGGCCTTGGCCGCGATGCGGATCGGATTGCGCAGTGCGCGTCCGAATCCGTCATAGCGCACTTCCATCCAGTCTCCATCCTGCAGTTCAATTCCGTCGCCAAAACTCAATGAATGTGCACCGAAGAAGTGCACGTGCACGTCACCCGGCCGGCGGTGACACTCGAACTTGAAGTGATGATGCTCAAGATTGGCCAGGCTATGACACATGTTCGCCTCGCCCGTCTCGACCTTCTTCGACCAGATCGTCTCCGCTCCGCGACTGATCCGCACTTCTCCGGCAATCGACTGAAACCCCGCGCCAACCACCAGTTCGGGCCCAACGCTGCAAGTTCTCAACTTCGATCCAGCGAGATTCAGGTAATTGCGCTTCTCGAATTTGTGATCGGAGAACTCGTTGCCCGCAACCATGCCGATGCGATACGGCACGCCGTCTCCTCCGATCATATAGATTCCGGCCAACTCCCCCTCTTCGCCGCCATCCTCCGCGTACGCAGGCACCGTCAACGGCTCATAGGGTCCGCGCAGAATTCCTCCGTTGCCCTTGTAGAACCACTCCGGCGCAACCCCAATCTCGCCATGCGCGGGCCGTCCGCCTTCCACGCCCCATTGGAACATCCGCATGCTATCCGTTACGGTTTCGGTAGCCTTTCGACTCCCCGTCTTGTGCATAGCCTGCCGGTCCTTCGCGCTTCCCAGATGGGTCAGTCCGGTTCCCGCGACTGTCACACGCGACGGCTCTCCCGGCACATCGATCGGCGCAAGCAAACGCCATTCGGATTGCCCCGCATATACCGCATCGTAGTCCAACTCCTCGCCCTGTGCGAGCCCAAGCGCCAGATCGCTCAATTTGCGGCCACGTTCCAAAGAGCGCTTCGTTAGCTCATAGACACTCTCAACTTCAGTGAGGCAACGGAGCCGCGGCTCCTCCACTACCGCTACGCGGCGCGACGAACCGTTGCCAAGCTGCACCAGATGAATCACGCGGATGCCTCTCCTACTCGATAATCGTAAAGCGCTTCAGCGATTCTTCGTTTACGGTCAGGCCAAGTCCCGGAGTGCTTTCATCGAGATCTATATAACCATCCACCGGAACCGGCTCGCCGTCGAAGATATACCAGAACAGTTCGTTGCCAACTTCAACATCCACCTTGGGAAAGAATTCGGCCATCGGCGAATTCAGGCTGGCCATCACTACATGGTAGTTATGCATCTGTCCCGCGTGCGGAATCACCGGAACCTGGTACGCCTCGGCCAATGCCGTAATCTTGCGCGCCTGGCTGATTCCGCCCACACGGTTCGTGTCGAACTGAATATAGTCGAGTGCGTTCGCCTCCAGCAGATCGCGAAATCCAAAGACCGTAAACTCATGCTCGCCCCCAGCTATCGGCACGCGCCCGTGTGCCTTCAGCTCTTTGTAGCCGCGCGTATCGTCCGGGATCACTGGCTCCTCCAGCCAGCGCAAATGGAACGGCTCCAGCAGGGGCAGCATGCGCTTTGCATAGTCGAGCGTCCAGCCCATGTATGCATCCGCCATTACATCGATCCCGTCACCCACCACATCGCGAACCGCGCGCACCAACTCGACGTTTCGCTGCATCCCCTCCGCGCCATCCACCGGACCCCAACCGAAGCGCAGTTTCATCGCCTTATACCCTTCGTCTTTGTAGCGCTGCGCTTCCACGCGCAGTTCCTCAAGCGGCATGCTGTAGAGGCGGCTCGCGTACACCGGAATGCGCTTCTTAGTGCGCCCTCCAAGCAAGCGGTACACCGGCTGCTTTGCCGATTTCCCAAGCAAGTCCCATAGCGCAATATCGACCGCGCTGATAGCAGTCATTCCGACGCCTTTGCGCCCAAACGCCATCGTCCTCCGGTACATCTGCTGCCACAGATACTCGATGTCCCACGGGTCCGCGCCCAGCAGAAGCGGCTTCAGATAGGTATCGATGCAAGCCTTCGTCACTAGCGGCGAAAGTGCGGCATTGCCCAATCCAACCAGGCCGGCATCCGTGAATATCTCTACCAGCACCCAACCATGGAAGGCGAAGTTTCCCATGGAAGCTTCGCGGAACATGACCAGGTCCATTGGATTGGTGCAAAAATGAGCAGGCAATGGAGTGGTCTCGCCCTCCCATTGAACGACGCGCGTGCGTACTTCGGTGATTTTCATAAGTGGCTCACTTTCGGTATCAGGTTCGGGATCTTCAACGGTTGCACTCTGCCCCCCAGGAGCAGAATGGCCGCGAATCCGATGAGGTGAAAGGTTCCTGCGACGATAAACAGGGTCCCATATCCAAATCCGTGGCCTAACAAGAATCCTGCGACGATTGCGAAGGCCGCTCCCCCGATGCCTCCGCCAAAGCCAATCAGCCCGGCCACCGATCCCACGGCCCGAAGAGGAAAGATGTCCGCGGGAAGCGTCATGATCAATCCGGACCAGGACTGCTGGCAGAAAAACGCAATGCTGAAAAGCATCAATGCCCATCCCACCGGCACATGGGGCACCAGCATCACCACCGGCATAAACATCGCGCTTAGACCCAGCACAGATTTCCTCGAGAAATCGAGCGACCGCCCCCGGCTCAGCAGCGTACTCGACAGCCATCCTCCCAGAAAGCTCCCCAGCCCCGATGCGGCATAGGGAATCCAGCCATAGTAACTCACATGCTTCACATCGAACCCGCGCGCATCGTAGAGATACTTCGGCAGCCAGAAGAGGTAGAAGTACCAGGCCGAGTCGCTCATGAACTTGGCGAAGACCAGTACCTGAACCCTGCGCATTTTCACAATATTTAGATAGGACCACTCGCGCGCGACCAGCCGTGAATCTAGCGTGGCCGCTGAGAATTCGTTACTCTCCCGAAAGCTGGCATACCACCAGGCCGCCCATGCCAGCCCCACGGCGCCCGCGGCGAAGAACATCATTCTCCAACTGCTGGTCATGAGCACCAGGCCGATCAGCGGCGGAGCCAATACCGACCCCACCGCCGTCCCCGCATTGATGATCCCCATCGCCGTCGATCGACGGTTGAGCGGAACCCACTCCGCCACCACCCGGGTCGCCG
>Ga0181537_10005104_pt1 | contig 10669 bp, 10 predicted proteins | sample PEATcosm2014_Bin_39_FD_119765 | JGI IMG/M metagenome (GOLD analysis project Ga0181537, IMG submission 119765) | Peatland microbial communities from MTU Mesocosm Facility, Houghton, MI, USA - PEATcosm2014_Bin23_10_metaG | ecosystem: Environmental > Terrestrial > Soil > Wetlands > Peat | place... | reverse complement strand
GCCAAACTGCACCCCGTAGAGTTCAGTGGCATCGGTGCTGCCGCTGGGGCGGGTGCCTTCGAGATCGACGGTGGCGGACTGGAGGGCGGTGTCGCTGCCGATCCCCAGCGAGAAGCCGCCGAGCGGGGAGCTGAACCCGCTGAGGGCGGCGCTGGCATAGACGGTGACTGTTCCGCTGTAGGTATTGGCGGCGTTGTCGATCCAAGTCCGGGCGCCCTGGCTGGTGTATCCGCCGGTGCCGTAGAGGTTCAGCGCCGTGCCGCCCGAAAGCACTCCGTCGAGCAGCAACGCCTTGGTCTGATCGGCTGTGCTGTTGTTCCACTGGCGTAGCAACGTGGTGGCAGCGGTGACCGAAATCGTCCCGGTGAGATGTTCCTGGCCGTCGTTGGCGTAGAGGATTCCGCCGTTGAGGACGAAATTATTGGTGAAGGTGCTCGAGGTTTTCCCAGCCGAGCCTCCCGGCGGATCCAGGAGCAATTCACCGCCATTGAGCGTGATTGTGCCCGCGCCGAGAGCCGCCGTGAAAGCCGTACTGCCGTTGGCGCCGGGCAGATTGATCTTCCCCACGTTGATCGTCGTGCCGCCCGTATAAGCGTCCGCACTGCTGAGCGTGACGGTGCCCGCGCCGTTCATGGCCAGACTTGTCGCGCCGGAGATGGCCGCGCCGCTGACCGCGTAGGTTGAGGTCGCATTGGTGAAAATAATCGAGCCGGGATTGACCGCCGCGCTGACGACGACCGTCGATGTGGCGGCTCCGTCCGGAAACGTAAGATTGTCGCCGTCGAAGTAGTCGGCAGCGGCACCGCCGTTGAGCCAGTTCGCGGTGGACAAGTCCCAGGGCCAATCGGTGGAGACGTTCCAGGCGGTGCTCGTCGCACCTGACCAGCTCAGATTAAGCGGCGGCCCGGGCGGTCCAAGCAATCCCTGGATTTGGGTTGCCGTCAGGGCCACGTTGTAGAGGCGCACTTCATCGACCGTGCCGGCGAAAGGCTGCTCGACCGAGTTGGCCTGGCCGATCCAAAAATCACCGGCCCCATTGGCCGCCTGCGCCGCCCCGGTGGCGACGGCCACGCCATTGATGTAGAGCGTGCGTGTTCCCGCCGCGCCATCCTGAACCACCGCGACATGAGTCCAATTCTGTGTCGCAGTCGGGCCGACCACGTCGGTTTGCGATCCACCCACCACGCCGCCGCGGAAGACCCATTGATTGCTCGAATTGATCCAGATACCGTAGTAGGCCCCTTGGTCACGCGAGGCGCAGATGACGCCGGCATCGCTACTTCGTAAGGCACCGGGATCAGCCCAGGCCGACAAGGTGAAGCTCTGTGTGGCGGAAAATTCCAGCGGGGCAGCGGCCGGCACCACCGCGTTGGATACGGCATCGCCCGTTCCGTGAAAATTCATTGCCGCATTGCCGATGAGGCCCGGCACCCAGCCGAATTCGCCATTGAGCGTTGCCGTGTGGCCGTCGCCCGTCACGTCATTGGCGATTGATCCGGTCCCTTCATCGAAGTTCCAGTAGGCGACCAATCCCGGTTGGGAGAAGGGCGCGAATGTCGTGGCACTCGCCGTCGCGGTGTTGGTGGAACTCCCAACGCTGTTGTAGGCATTAACTTGATAGTAGTAGGTGGTTTGCGGATTCAGGTTCGGGTCGCTGTAAGTGCTGATGTTCGCGCCCGTCATTCCCACCAGGGTTGTGAACGGCCCGGTTGACGACGTCGAGCGATAGATGTGGAAGCCTGATTCGTTGCTTGAATTATCGGTCCAGTTCAAGGTCACCTGGGTCGATGAGGTCGGAGTGGCCGTGAGATTGCTGGGAGCCACTGGACCTGAATTGGCGCTGAGCAAGCCGAGGACGTAAAGACGCCCCGTGGTCAGGGATGAATCGTAACCGGTGAGATAGACTTTCCCATTGACCACGGTTGGTATCGCAAATTTATTGCAGGTGCTGTTAACGACACTCGTACCGTTGTTATAGCTGGTCGTAAAAGTGACGTAGGGCGCGGCGGCGACGTTGGCCGGATTGTAAGCATAGAGGGTGCTGGGCGTGGCCCCGTTGATGATCCAGACAATACCCGAAGTGGAAAGATTCGCGCTGTTGGCGGATATAAAGGCGCTGGAGCCGTGGTTGGTAAATGTCTGCGAGGAAATGGTGCTGGTGGTGGAAATGTAGCCGCCAGTCGCCGAATTATAGCCGACCGCCCTTTGGGTGAGCGGGCCACCTGCGGGTGCGTAGTAGATATTGCCGTTGAAATAGGAGGGAGAACAGAAAAGCGCCCCTTCGGAAATTTCCTGGATGTCTTGGTTCGTGCCGTTATAGCCGCCGAGGGTGTCCCGATCCACGACGTAGAGCATCCCCGCTTTGCCACCGCTAACCATGATATGGGGATGAGTTCCCCCGGTTTGATTGGGCAAAAGGAGGACGCCCGATGAACCGAGGTCGAGGTCCTTGGAAGTTAAGGTGCTTTGATTGCTCAGTGTAAAGTAGCCGGTGGTGGTGTTCGGGTAAAAGCTGCCTGCGGTGGTGGTGGCCGGCGGCAATCGGACAAACGTTTCCGAAAGATCAAACGCCCCGGCATTCGTTTGATCAAAAGTCCCATTGCCGGTGGTAAAAAAAAGATTCCCCGCGCTATCGATTGCCGGACCGGCGCCCGCGCCCCATATTCCACCCTCAATCCCATGCGGGGTATCGTTGAAACTGTTCACCAACGCCAGGGTGGTGGCGTTAAAGGCCAGGAGCAACCCGTGGTAAGGTTGCACGTCGGAATGGGAAGCATAGGCCAGATAGAGATTTCCATTCGAAAGCTCGAGGCTGCCCCGAAGGTGTTGCCTGAGCATGGCCGCGCTGGTATCCAGATTCGTCAGGATTGAATCAAGCGAAACCGGACCGCCAAATTTTTCGGCCCCCGTTGTGATGTCGAGCGCGTGGAGGTATTGGTCGTAAGTCCCAGCCGCCGTGTTTTTGGTCTTGGAAACCGTATAGAGAGTGTTGGTGGAGGGATCAATGACGGGCGTGGCCGTAATGCCGATCTCATTGGTAATGTCGGTGGTATTCGCACTACTGGTCGGCACCGTGGTGACGCCGGAACTCAAGAAACTGGTGTGCCAGAGGGGGCCGATGTTCGGCGTATCCGCGTCGAAGGCGTAGACACTATCGTGTTGGGTGGCGACAAATACGATGTTGTGAATGCTCCCGTCGGCGATCTTGACGTTGCTCATATAGAGCGGCTGGGTGTAACACTGGCCGTCGAGCGGCTGCGTAAAAAGAGCGCCAAAAGCTCCGGTGGCGGAGATAGTCGAGGGAGTAAGGACAGTTTCGTTAAGATTCTGGCCGGTATGGGCGCTATCCACCTGATAAGTGGTGATATTAACCTGTCCCAAGGCGCATCCCATCGTTAGAGCAACGATAATTGGCAGGAGTAATTTCATTCGGTGCCATTCTATAGTGGTATGTCAGTTCAGGCAATTCAGTTTTGAGCGATTGCAATATTGTATGCTTTGAACGTCTTCAAGTTCAGGTTCCAGTGAAAAGCAGCGCGTGCTATTGGAAAAATGGGGAAGCGCGTCACCTCCGCAGCAGGTTTGGAGCATTGAGGGATATAGCTTGGAAGCGTCGCCGCACATCATCTTGCCCGTGACCAAACGCTGCCGATCCTCGTATCGGCTTCTTTCGGCTTCAACAATCTCGGGAAGCCGGTTTTTGGCCACGGAAAACAGTTTTGTTTGCAGCGACTTGCGAATGAGCTTGCCATTCACTTTGAGTCTCGCAAAATAAACCTTCGACGCTTTCCAGCGCACCAGGTTGGCAACGCTCGATGCTTCCCACGGAGAGTCCTTCTCCTCAAGAGCTTGAGCTTGGTCCGGTGACGGAGCGAAGTCTGTCATGGCTCTATTGGGCCACGATTTAGACCTCTTCCGTTAGGGTGCTTTGGAAGACAAGTGAGAGAAAGTCAGGGAAAGTGACAGAGTGAGATTTTGAGCAAAGTAGTATCAGATTGCGGTATCAGAATCGCACTTGGCGCAAAATTGACGGTTTGTAAGTTGTTGTTTACCAGGTTAATGGCTGGATAGCTCAGCTGGTAGAGCAGCGGACTGAAAATCCGCGTGTCGCCGGTTCGATCCCGGCTCCAGCCACTCCTCTCATGTGATGAGAGCGTACAAAAACGCCGGAATGCGGCGTGAATTCGACTGCGGGAAACCTATTTGGCCGTTGGGCTGGGGGTATTGATCGGCGGGGTGTTAATCATCGACGGATGTACCGGGGCGGCATTGGTTTCAACCGATGATGGCACCAGAGGTATGCTCGTGGGTAAGGGAGTGGTGGGAGCGTTTAAGTTAAAGAGCGTAGGCTGGGCGGCCTGCATTTCGCGGAGCTTGAAATCATGGACGATTTTGTCCGCGTTGGGATCCTTGGGCGCGAGGCGGAGAATATCGCTCGCCAGCGAGTAGAACTTGTTTTTTTCGTACTGGGCCCGCTTGACTTTGCTGTCGATCTGATCGACGGCCCGGGTGACTTCATCCAGCCGATCTTCCATGGCCATGACCTGATAAATGGCGAGCGTGCCTGCGCCCAGGAAGAAAATCAGCATGGGCCAAAATAACGTATGCCGGGAACTGGAACTGGAACGAGGTACGGGGTCGGAAGCGGCGGACATGGGAAAATTCGGTGAGTAGGAAGGGCGATCTGGCGGGCGATGCCGTCGGAAATGAGATTTTAGGGAGCGGCGGGCGGCGGCGGGAGGGGATTCACCCCAGGCACGGAGGGCGGCGCACCGGAGGCAGGATCCGTACCCGCCTGCGGGCTGGTGTGAATCACGACGTTCTCTTTCTTGAGCACCGCCACGAGATCAGGGTCCGCGCCGCTGACCTGATAGATGTGGAGGGCGAGTTGTTTCCATCCGCTTTCATACGTCGGACTGGAGGAAGCCGTTTCCTGATAATCTACCAACTGCCGTTGTTCCGCGTCGAGGTCTCTGCTGAGAAAGATCTGTTTGATGTAAAGGATGCTGATGATGGAACTGAGTATAATCAGAATACCAAATTGAATGGACCTCATTGACGCTAATCGATTCATGATAATTGCCTGTGGCTACAATCCGGTTTCAAGTTCGTTAAGACTTACGCGCCTTGGGTTCGCCGGTTGTGCTCATCTGCCGCACACAGAATTAGCGGTAGATTCCCGGAAAGGCAAGCATCGCGGCCCCCTAACGGGTGTTGTGCCCGGTGGCCAATCCGTAAATAATCAAACCGGCGCCGATCAAGGGCAACGGAGCGAAGGCGATCCGGATGCGCGGACCGTTGAAGTATTGGGTCAAGACCGCGCCGATCTGCGCGCCGATGGCCGCGCCGGTTTGCATGATCAAGGCAATCATGACATCGACGTTGCCATTGACGGCATGGAGAAACGAGCCGTAACCGGCCGAGACGACGATTTCAAACAGGTCGGTGCCGATGGCGATAGGAGTGGGTATGCCGAGCAAATAGACCATGCAGGGCATCCGGATGTATCCGGCGCCGCCGCCGAGGAAACCGCTGAAAAAACCACTGAACAAGGAAACGATGAGGATGGCCCAGATGGAGATCGATTTGACGCCGGAATGGGGAAGGCCCATTTTGGGCGCCCAGTCGAGCGAGTGGGTCCAATGGGCGATGAATTGGAACGCCCGCTTGTCCTTTTCCTGGGAGGTCTGCTGGCTGATGGGCTTGCGGCTGCCTTTGAGCTTGAGGGCCTGCCAGCTTTCCAAAAAGACAAAAACGGATATCGCGACCAGAACGATGATTGTCGCCACGCCGACGACCAGATCGACCTTGGCCACTCTTTTCAGGGCTTCTATCGCCTGGACACCCCCTTCGGTGCCGCTGATCGTTCCGACCACCATGAAGGCGGCGAGACGCAGGTCGATATTGCCGAGCAGGCGGTGTTTGCGGGCTGCGACCATCGATTTTCCCACGATGTGCAGGAGGTCGGTGCCGACGACGAAATTCATCGGCACGCCCGCGACAAAAAGGGCGGGGCCGGCGAGGAAGCTTCCGCCCACGCCAAAAAAGCCGCCGAGGATGCCGATGATAAAGCCGAGCCCGATCAAATAGAACGGGTCGATGGTGGCGCCGGAAATGGGAAAATACATATCGTTCTATTTTCTTTTCCGGCGCAGGAGCCAAATGATGAAGCTGCTGATGGCTTCCAAAACCAGCGTTTGCCCGATCATGACGGTCAGGGCCATGACGGCAAAAAGCCTGCGATCGTGGTCGAAAAGATCCTTGAACCAGCCGCCGAGATAATGGAGGACGAAGGCGAAGTAGGCGACGAGCAGGAGCGCGTAAAGCAAGAGCTCAAGGAAGAAGGTTTTCCAACTCGGCAGCGGTTCCATAAGAAATGAGCGTGGGCCGATCCTGCCGCCTCTATTCCACGTAGCGCTCGAGGACAACGAGCAGCTCGCGCAGCTTCTTTTGACTCTCGCGAGGGTCCGACGCTCTCGCGATGCATTCGTGGGCGTGTTGATGAATGACAATCTCGGCGAAGGACTTCAGCGCTTTTCTCGCCGAGACGATTTGCGTGAGCACCTCCACGCAATCGCGGTCCTCCTGCACCATTTGCTCGACCGACTTGAGCTGGCCGATGACTTTTCGCAGGCGAATTTCCAGGGCCCGCTTTTCCTCCGGTCCGTGAACGTGCTTCGAAATGGCCATGGCACCACGATAGGCAGATTTTTGGAGGTTGAACAGTTTGGACTTGGTTATAAGGGATATGGGGGCATAATCCTTACATGGACAATTTCAGTCAACTGGTCCAGCAGGGAACCGTGCATGCCTGGTTTTATATTCCCACGGCCATCCTCCTCGGCGCCCTCCATGGCCTGGAACCGGGCCATTCCAAGACGATGATGGCCGCCTTCATCATCGCCATCCGGGGAACGGTTTTCCAGGCCGTCCTTCTCGGACTTTGCGCGGCCTTTTCGCACAGCCTCGTCACCTGGCTCCTGGCCGCGCTGGCTCTCCATTACGGAAGCCAGTGGAGCGTCGAAGGAACGGAGCCTTATTTTCAATTGGTCTCAGCCGCCGTCATCATCACACTGGCGATCTGGATGGCTTGGCGGACCCACCGGGACATCAAAGCCGAGGCCGAACATGAACATGAACACGAGCATTCTCATGGCTCGACCGAACATGACCACAGCCATTCGCACGCGGTGGGTTTGGCCGACTACCAGGATGCGCATGAACTCGCCCACGCCACTGAAATCGAGAAGCGGTTCGCCAGCCGAACCGTGACGAACGGCCAGATCGCTCTTTTTGGGCTGACCGGAGGCCTGTTGCCTTGCCCGGCGGCCTTCACCATTGTTCTCGTCTGCCTTCAACTAAAACGATTTGCCCTTGGCATCGCCATGGTGCTCTCCTTTAGCGCGGGACTGGCTTTGACGCTGGTCGCCACCGGTGCCGCGGCGGCGTGGAGTCTGCGGCAGGCCGAAAAACGATTCGGCGGCCTCGGCTCCCTGGCCCGGAAACTTCCCTACCTTTCCTGCGGTATCCTGACCCTGATGGCCCTTTTTATCGGCATCCAGGGTTGGCTGCATATCCGGTAATCTGCTTGTAACAGGCAGGGGCGCTCGTACAATCGTCCTTCCGTGAATCAAGTCCAAACCTCCATCGACCAGGCGGTCAAAACCATCGAGTCGCTGCGTCCTCTCGAAGAGAACATCACGCGGGCCGCCGCCCTGGTGAAGAGCTGCCTGGGCAACGGCGGCAAGCTGATCGCTTGCGGCAATGGAGGCAGCGCCGGCGACGTGTCGGACTTCACCACCGAGTTTGCCTGCCGTTTCGTCAATGACCGCCGGCCCTTTCCGGCGATCAATCTGACCGCCGACGGGAGTTTGCTGACCGCGACAAGTAATGATTATGGATTTGACGAAGTGTTCGCGCGGCAGGTGCGCGCGTTCGGCAAGCCCGGCGATGTGGTTATTGTCGCCTCGACCAGCGGACGCTCCAGGAATATTGTTCGCGCCCTGGAGGAGGCCAACCGGCTGCAACTCCCGAGCATCGCGCTTTTGGGCAAAGAGGGCGGACAGGCGAAGGGCCTCGCCACGGTTGAAGTGATGGTGCCGGGCCAAGTCACGGCCCGCATACAGGAAGCGCACAAATTCATCCTGCATGTCATCTGCGAACTGGTTGAGCCTTCGCTCCACGACTAAGCGGTATTTACCAGCCTCCAGCGCTTTGCGCACTTGAGAAGGCAAAAAAATCAGCTAAGCTATTTTCGCCATCCAAGGTTCAGATCATCGCAGCCAACTCCCGAGAAAGTCGCCACTTTTATGACGAGCACTGACAACCAGCTTTTTTCGGTGGAGGAGGCTTTTACCCGGCTCGGGCAAACCAAGGAGCAGGGATGCCTGATGGTGTCCAAGGGTGCCGAGCTGATTCATATTTACGTTCAGGATGGTTTTGTCGTGCGCGCGCAAAGCACCTCCAGGGAGCAGGCGGAGGCGGTCGAGCAGGCCCTGCAACTGAGGGATTCCTCGTACACCTGGATGCGGGGCATTCAACCTCCTCACCCGAATAAAAATATTTATCTCAGCATCGCCGAACTCACGACCAAATATGGGAGCGCCGCCAAGCCCAGGATGATCGCCACAAGCCGGCTGGGCGGGGTGAAGAAAGTGGAAGACGAAGCGAAATTCAGGTACTTCCTCGTTCCGCAAGACCGGCCCACGGAAAAACTCTTCCTGACCAAGAACTCGACGGTCATGGGCCGGGACAAAACGTCGGATTTGTTTATCGATAATTCCGATGTCTCCTGGCGGCACTGCCTTTTGGACATCCAGGCCCGCGGCATCTCCATTTTGGACCTCAACTCCACCAACGGAACGTTCGTCAACGGCACGCTGGTGCGCGACGCGGCCCTCAACCACGGGGACCGAATCGAGTTGGGGCCCTGCATGTTTACCATCAACCGCGAAGCGATCGACCGGCCCTGATTTTCAGGACTTAACCTTGCCCTCTTTTGCAGAGAAGCTCTAGGGTGAAGGCGATATGCTCGCGCGCTGGCCCCGGCTTTCTTTTTACTTCGTGATCGCCCTGGTTTTGGCGCTCGACCAGGCCACGAAAATGTGGGCCAGCGCGTCGCTGCGACCGCTGATGACGGTGACGCTGGTGCCGGGCTTTTTCAACCTGACCTACGTGCGAAACACCGGGATCGCCTTTGGGATGTTCGCGGGACAGGGGTTGCTCGTGGACCTGTTCGTGGCCGTGTTCGCCGTGGCCGCCTTTTATTTCACGCGCGGCGTCAACTGGGCGAGGTGGGAGCCCAACCTGGTCGGCGGCTGCTTATGCGGCGGCGCATTGGGCAATCTGCTGGATCGGTTGCGACTCGGTTACGTGGTCGATTTCCTTGACGTGCATGCCGGGACGCATCATTGGTATGTTTTCAATGTCGCCGACAGCCTTGTTTGCCTCGCGGTGGGGTGGATCGTGGTGAGGCAGCTAAGAGCTAAGAACTAAGAACTTGGAAGTGTGCTTCAGCCCGTTCTACGCTCTGAGCTCCTACTTCAGGTAAGGCTCAAAAACCTTTTTCTGTTCGGCGCGGTCGTAGGCTTCGTACGGGGTAATCACGCCTGTTTCGAGCAGCTCCAGCAGGGAATCATCCATGAGTTTCATGCCAAGTTTTTTGCCGGTCTGGATGATGCCGGGCAGCATGAAGGTCTTGGATTCGCGGATAAGATTGGCCACGGCGGGAGTATTCACCATGATTTCGAGCGCGACGACGCGGCCCATGCCATCGGCGCGGGGAATGAGTTGCTGGCTGACGATGCCGCGCAACGATTCGCTGACCATGGTGCGGATCTGGCCCTGTTGCTCGACGGGGAAGGCGTCGAGGACGCGATCGAGCGTGCGCGCGGCATTGCTGGTGTGGAGCGTGCCGATGACAAGGTGGCCGGTTTCCGAAGCGGTGATGGCGAGGCTGATGGTTTCCAGGTCGCGCATTTCCCCGACAATGATCACATCGGGATCTTCGCGCAGGCTGGCCCGCAACGCGGCGGCAAACGAATCGGTGTGGGCATGGACCTCGCGCTGGGTGATCTGGCAGCCCGCCGGCACAAAGACATACTCGATCGGGTCTTCCAGCGTGATGATGTGATCGCTGCGGTGCGTGTTGACCTCCTGGACCATGGCGGCCAGCGTCGTCGATTTGCCGCAGCCCACCGCCCCGGTAAGAAGCACGAGGCCGTTGTGATATTGGGTCAGAATCTTGAGCTGCTCGGGCAGGCCGAGCTCGTCCATTGTCCTCACCTTGCTGTTGATGATGCGAAAGACGGCATCGAGGCCCTTGCGCTGACGGATGACATTGGCGCGAAAGCGGGCGAGGTTGGGTATTTCATAGCTGAAATCGAGGCCCTTGTTTTTTTCCAGCACCTGAATTTGCTGGGGATTGAGGAAGGTGTGGACCAGCGCCTCGGTCTGGGCCGGCGTCATCATGGGCGCATCGTGATAGAGCGGTTGCAGCGTGCCGTGACGGCGCATGAGCGGAGGCGCGTCAACGCCGATATGGACATCGGAGGCGCCCGCGTCAAAGCCGAGGCGCAGGAGCTCGGTGATGCCCATGCCCTCGAACGGGCCATGGCTTGAGGCGACCTCGACATGGGCGTGGGGGGTCTCGCTGGCGCTCCCATTCTGC
>Ga0181537_10005103_pt1 | contig 10673 bp, 8 predicted proteins | sample PEATcosm2014_Bin_39_FD_119765 | JGI IMG/M metagenome (GOLD analysis project Ga0181537, IMG submission 119765) | Peatland microbial communities from MTU Mesocosm Facility, Houghton, MI, USA - PEATcosm2014_Bin23_10_metaG | ecosystem: Environmental > Terrestrial > Soil > Wetlands > Peat | place... | reverse complement strand
CGTCTCGATCGTCGACTCGGCGCTCACCTTCGCCCAGCGCCAGATGGCGACCCAGGTCGGGCTCGACATCGTCCTTGACCTGAGGACGCGGGTCTTCGCCCACATCCAGCGCATGTCGATCGCCTTCTTCACGCGCACGAGGACGGGGGCCCTCGTGAGCCGGCTGAACGGCGACGTCTCCGGGGTCCGCGACGCCTTCACCGACATCCTTTCGACGGCGGTCGGGAACCTGGTCACCGTCACGCTCGTCATCGCCGCGATGCTCATCCTCTCGTGGAAGCTCACGCTGGCCGCGCTCGTCGTCCTTCCGCTCTTCATCATCCCGGCCCGGATCGTGGGAAAGAGGCTGAGGGTGCTGACCAAGGAGAGCTACGACCGCAACGCCGAGCTCAACACGCTCATGGTCGAGCGCTTCAACGTGGCCGGGGCCCTGATCTCGAAGGTCTTCGGCCGGCCGCAGGAGGAGACGACGGCGTTCAAGCGCCAGGCGGGGCGGGTGCGGGAGATCAACCTGCGGGTCTCCACCTACTCGCGCATCCTCTTCATCGGCCTCGGCCTCGTCGCATCCCTGTCCGTGATCGTCGTCTACGGGTGGGGCGGCGTCCTCGCCGCGGAGCGCGAGCTCGACGTCGGCACGGTCGTCGCCCTCGTCTCGTACCTGATCCGCCTGTACGGGCCCCTGACGGGCCTTTCCAGCCTGCAGGTGGACGTCATGACGACCCTCGTCTCCTTCGAGCGCGTCTTCGAGGTCCTGGACCTGCCGCCCATGGTGACCGAGAAGCCGGACGCCCGGGCGGTCCCCCCCGGGCCGATCCGGCTCGAGTTCGACCGGGTCGGCTTCCGCTACCCCACGGCGCAGGAGGTGTCCCTCGCCTCCCTGGAGGCCGTCGCCGTCCTCAGCAAGCATCCCGAGCGCCAGGTCCTCTTCGACGTGAGCTTCACCGCGGAGCCCGGGCAGCTGGTCGCCATCGTCGGCCCCTCGGGCGCCGGCAAGACGACGCTCGTCCAGCTGGCGGCGCGCCTCTACGACGTCCGCTCGGGCGCGGTGCGGATGAACGGCGCGGACCTGCGCGACGTGACGCTCGGCTCGGTGCGCGACTGCGTCGGCATGGTGATGCAGGACGCCCACCTCTTCAACGACACGCTGCGCAACAATCTCCTTTACGCGAGGCCGGGCGCCTCCGACGACGAGGTGCGCGCGGCGCTTCGCGACGCGCAGGTGCTCGACGTCGTGGACGGCCTTCCCCAGGGGCTCGACACGGTCCTCGGCGACCGCGGCCACCGCCTCTCGGGCGGGGAGAAGCAGCGGGTGGCGATCGCGCGCCTCCTCCTCAAGGCGCCGCCCCTCGTCATCCTCGACGAGGCGACGGCGCACCTGGACTCGGAGTCGGAGCGCCGGATACAGCAGGCGTTCCAGACGGCGCTCGCGGGAAGGACGTCCCTCGTGATCGCCCACCGGCTCTCAACCGTCCAGAACGCCGACCAGATCCTCGTGGTCGAGAAGGGCCGGATCGTCGAGCGCGGCCGCCACGCGGAGCTGCTCGCGGCGGGCGCCCTCTACGCGCAGCTCCACCGCACGCAGTTCCTGGCGGGCGGGCCGGCTCAAGGGACCTCGTAGACCTCCACGAGCGCGACGCCCGTGTCGCCGGTCTCTCCCAGGACCTGCGCCGAGTAGACGCCGGGCGGGAGCGTGACGAGGAGGGCCGAGTCGGCGCTCGTGGAGCTCGTCCAGGCAAACGCGCCGACGGAGGCCGCCGTCGCGGCTATCTCCGAGTCGCCGCCCCAGCCGGCGTTCGTGTCGATGAGGGTGGCTCCCGAGTAGAGCTCGAGCTCGGGGTCGGGCAGGACGCCCGTCACGGCGAACGGCGTCAGGGCCGGCCCCGACGCCCGGATGAGCACCGTCTTCGACGTCGCTCCGCTGATCACGAAGCCCGCGATCAGGATGTTCCCGCCCGTCCCGACCTGCGTGCGCGCCGAGATGTTGATCAGCCTGGGGCTCGCCGGCGTGTAGGACGCGGCGGGAGTCAGGTCGTAGACCTCGGCGAGGGCGACGCCCGTGTCGCCGCTCTCGCCGGTGACCTGCGCGGAATACGCGCCGGGCGCCAGCGTCTCGAGGAGCGCCGAGTCGTGGCTCGTGGGGACCGTCCACGTGAAGGCGCCTATCGCCGCCGCGGCCGACGCGATCGCGGCGCTGCCGCCCCAGCCGTCGTCGGAGGCGAGCACGTTCGAGCCGGAGAAGAGCACCAGCGCCGGATCGGTCAGGAAGCCGGGAACCTCGAAATAGGCGAGGGCGGGACCGGAGGCGCGGATGAGGAGCGAGTCGCTTCCCGACGTCCCCGCGCCGCCGACCGCGAATCCGGCGATCAGGATGTTGGCGCCGGTGCCGACCTCGGAGCGGCAGGAGAGGTTGACCAGGCGGCCGACGTCGGTCGTCGAGACCACCGCGAGCGTCGCCGCGGCGCTCTGGACCGTCCCGGAGGCGTTCGAGGCCGTGTAGTAATAGCTGCCGGCGTTCGCCGCCGCCGCGCCCCTGATGACCAGCGTGGGGCCGGTCGAGCCCGCGATCGCCCCGCCGTTGAAGTACCACTGGTAGGAAGGCGCGGGCAGGCCCGTGGCGCCGGCGTTGAAGACGACGGTCGAGCCGACCGCGATCGTCTGGCTGGAGGGCTGCTGCGTGATGACCGGGGCGCTCGCCGTGGCCTCGGCGCCCTTGCTGATCACGTCGCCAAGCGCCTCGGAGACGTAGAGGTTGCCGCTCGAGTCCACGGCGATCCCGGCCGGCGAGTCGAAGATCGCGGCGGCGCCGGTGCCCTCGACGTTGGCGAAGTTGCCCGGGTCGCCCGCGAGCGTCGTCACGACCCCGGCGGGGGTGATGCGCCGGACCGAGGAATTCGCGGCGTCGGCCACGTAGACGTTGCCGTTCGAGTCGACCGCCACGCCGCGGGGGCTGTTGAAGCGGGCCGCGGCGCCCGTGCCGTCGGCCGACCCGGAGGCGCCCGGCGACCCGGCGATCGTCGTCACGACGGCGCCGCTCGTGATCTTGCGGATCGTGTTGTTGCCGGAGTCGGCGACGTAGAGGTTGCCGCTGGAGTCGATGCACATCCCGCTCGGCTGGTTGAACGAGGCCGCCGCGCCGGTTCCGTCGGCGTGCCCCGCCGGGGCCGCCAGACCGTCGACGCTCGTCACGGACGTGGCCGCGGCGCCCGCGAACGTGGTGACGACGCCCGCCGACGTCACCTCGCGGATCAGGTTGTTGCCGAAGTCGGCGACATAGAGGTTGCCGGACGAGTCGATGCAGATGCCGGTCGGCTGGTTGAAGAGCCCCGCCGCCCCGGTCCCGTTCTCCGAGCCGGACACGTTTGCCGTCCCGGCAAGCGTCGTGACCACGCCCGAGGGGCTGATCTTGCGGATCAGGTTGTTGACCGTGTCGGCGACGTAGACATAGCCCCCGCTTCCGACCGCGATCCCGCTCGGCTGGTTGAACCGCGCGTCCGTGCCGGTCGCGTCCGTCGTCCCGATGACGCCCGGCGAGCCCACGAACGTGGTGACCGCTCCGCCGGACGTCACCTTCCGGATGGTGTCGTTCTTCCGGTCGGCGACAAACAGGTTGCCGCTCGAGTCGAGCGCAAGGCCGATCGGCCCGTTGAACTGGGCGCCGATGCCCGTGCCGTCGCTGCTGCCCGGGCTCCCCGAACCCGCGAACAGCGCGAAGGTGTAGGGCGTCGAGTAGACGCTCTGGGCGGCGAGCCTCGCCGACGAGCCGGCCAGGAGGAGGAGGCCCAGGCAGGCGCGGCGAAGGGATTTTCCCGCGAGCGGGCGAAGGAGTGTGGGCAAGTTTCTAATGGTCATTGATCTGCGTGAAGTGGAGGCCGGGGGCGCGGTGCCGCGGGAGCTCAGGGCGAATGACGGTGCAAACCGGGAAAAAGAACGGACAATGCAGCAAGACATTCGGCTACATTAAATGTGCCGCCCATGTGGCCATTGCAATGCCGCAGGCGAACCGCCCGCAGCCCGCTGGCCGGCAGCCGTTTGCGCTGGGCCGCCGGGAAGCCGCTGAACCGGCGTGTTGCCAAGGGCGCCGTCCCGGTATCCGATTTCAGAGGCCCCGAACCCCCTCACCGCTTCCATGCACCCCAGACACCTCGTCTCCCTTGCCGCCGCCGCCCTCCTTCTCGGCGGCCCCGCTTTTTCCCAGGAACTGCCGACCGCGAGGCCCGAGTCGCTCGGCTTCTCGCCGGAGCGCCTCGCCCGGATCGGCGCCGCCGTCCAGCAGGGGATCGACGACAAGCGCATCGCCGGGATGGTCACGCTCGTCCTCCGCCACGGCCGGGTCGCGTGGTTCGACGCGCGCGGATTCGCGGACCGGGAGGCGGGAAAGCCGATGCAGAAGGACGCGATCTTCCGGATCTGCTCGATGAGCAAGCCGATCACGAGCGCCGCGGTCATGGTCCTCTACGAGGAGGGAAGATTCCGACTCGAGGACCCGGTCTCCAAGTACCTCCCGGAGTTCAGGAACCCGAAGGTCCTCGTCAAGCCGGCCACCGGCCCGTCCTACACGATCCCCGCGGCGAGGGAGATCACGATCCAGGACCTCTTGCGCCACACGTCGGGCCTCACGTACGCCTGGAACGGGGACCTCGGCAAGGCGTACGAGGACGCGGGCGTCGCCGACGGCCTCTCGCAGTACGACGGCACGATCGGCGACAGCGTGAAACGCCTCGCCGGCCTCCCGCTCCTCTTCAGCCCGGGCGACCGCTTCGAGTACAGCCTGTCGGTCGACGTGCTCGGGCGCCTCGTCGAGGTGGTCTCGGGCATGCCGTTCGACCAGTTCCTCAAGAAGCGGATCCTGGATCCCCTTGGGATGAGGGACACGTCCTTCTTCATCCCGCAGGACAAGGTCCCGCGCCTGGCCACCGTCTACACCTACTACGACGGCAAGGGCCTGGAGCGATTCCCGGACGGGCGCATCACCGAGGGAGCGTTCTTCTACACGGCGGACTACCCCTACCGGGGCCCGAAGAAGCTCTTCTCGGGAGGGGCGGGCCTTTGCTCGACCGCGACGGACTACGCCCGGTTCTGCCTGATGATGATGAACGGCGGGAAACTGGGCGACACCCGGATCCTGAGCCGGAAGTCCGTCGAGCTCATGACGCACGACCAGCTCGGGAGGATCGAGCGCGACCGCGCGTTCGGGCTCGGCTTCGGGGTCGACGGCGTGAAGGCCCCGCTGAGCGAGCTCGGGAGCGTGGGCTCGTACAACTGGGGCGGCTTCTACTACACGGCCTTTGTCGTCGACCCGAAGGAGGACATGATCGTCGTGGCGATGGCCCAGCTCCACCCGACGGGCGGCCTGGGCCTGGACGCCGAGGTGAAGGTCCTCGCCTACCAGGCGCTGGACGACTGAGGCCCCCTGCGCCGGGTCAGAGGCCGAGCGACCGGATGTAGGCGACGCTTTTCGGGATGTTGACGGCCGGTGTGTCCGACTCGTCCTCGATGAAGTACCACTGGACGCCGACGGCCTGCGCCTCCCGCAGCACCGCGGGCCAGTCGACCTGGCCCGTGCCCACCGCGACGTCGTCCGTCGCCGGGGCGCGCCCCGTGTAGAGGCCCGTCGGCGCCCCCTTCCTTATGTCCTTCACGTGCATCAGGCGCCAGCGGTTCGGGTATTTCGCGAGGAGCTTCACCGGGTCCTGGCCGCCGTGCGTGACCCAGAAGACATCCATCTCGAACGAGACGTCCCGCGGGTCCGTCGACGCGCAGAGGAAATCGAACAGGTTGGTCCCGTCGGGACGCGGGCGGAACTCGTAGCCGTGGGGATGGTAGGTGAAGGCGATCCCGGCCGCCCTGAAGGCCGCACCCCACGCGTTGAAGTCGGCCGCGGCCTTCCTCGCCTCCTCCAGCGTGAACCCCTCGTCGTCCCTGTGCGGGATCCAAGGGACCATGACATAGCGGACCCCGAGGGCCTTCGCCTCGGCGACCGCGCCCGCGGCGTCCTTTTCCAGGCGCCCGTAGTCGAACCCCATGCTGGGCATCGCGAGCCCGCGCGAGGCGATCTCGGCCTTGTACTGCGCGGTCGTGAGGCCCTTGGGCGCGGAGCCGCCCTCGACCTCGGTGAACCCGAGCTCCCGCGTCCTGTCGAGCACCGCGGCCCAGCCGCTCTGCTTCTCGAGGACGTGCAGGCTGTAGAGCTGGAGGCCCAGGTGGTCGGTGACGCCGGCCGCGGCGGAGGCCGCGGCAAGGAGGGCGAGGATAAGGGGTTTCATGGGGAAAACGAGAGCCCGCGAGCCCTCCAAGACAAACAGAAAAGAGGCCCTCGGACATGGGGTTCCTAAGAACTGGGAAGGCAATACACAGCCTCCCCTGTTGGGGTCTATCTCTTGCAATCGGGAGGGCCGGATCGCATCCGTCGCAAGACCCCCCGGCGCTTCGCGAATCCCGCACGGAGCCCATTCCCCCATGCGACAACTCCATCCGTAGTCGAAGACCGCCATAGTTCCGGCAAGCGTGGTCTCCAACGTGAAGGAATCCCCGATTTCCACCCGCTACACAGCGCAGGAGCTGAAGCAGCTCGGTGCCACGGCCAAGCAAGATGTCCAGGTCGGAGCTTATCCACGCACGGTCACTGGGGAAGATTGTGACGACCCGCGAGCTCGCCGATTGGGCCGAGGCTGAGCTTGGCTCGTGAGTTGCGTTTCAGCCGCTGAATTCCTGGAAGGCTGCGACGAACGGCAGAGAGGAATGGATTTCGTGTGCCCATACATACCCCAAGGCTTCGGATTCCAGCACGCGCCAAAATACGCTGAAATCCAACGGCGGGCGCGAGGGAAGGGTCGCCGTCTTGGCGAAAACGATGCGTGGCAGATTGCATTTGCCGAACGTGCCGGCGCGTCAATCGTTGGACGCGACCGCAAGGCCTTCCCTCATCTCCGCGGACGTTACGAACAGCTTGTCGCTGCCTAGGACATCCGTTCGATCTTCGGAGGCGTCAGGGCTGGACCTAGGAAAACTAGGGCTTGTCCCACCATTCCCGGACCGAGTCGACGAACTGGTGCGACTCGCGGCGCACCTGCTCCAGGACCTCGTGCGCCCTCGGCGAATGGTGGCTCGCGAACCACAGGGCGAAGATGAGGACCGCGAGCCACCAGAAGGTGCCCATGAAGAACGAGCCGGCCCCCCAGTATCCCGGCCCGCCGTAGTACACCGAGTGCCGGGCCACCCGCAGCGGCCACTTGATGATGTGGAACAGGAGGAAGAGGAAGACGATTCCCATCCACAGCGGGACTCCCGCGGGCAGCGAGTACTTGAAGATCGAGCCCGTGAGGACCAGCGAGACCACGGCGCACAGCCCTATGATCGAGATGATCGTGATCAGGAGCGAAAGGAAGGAGCCCGCGATCCAGGAGTCGTGCGGGTGGGGCTGGCCGAAGCGCTGCCCCCAGTCATGCCTCCACTGGTGGATGTTGCGGTGCAGCTCCCGCTGGAAATCCCGTCTATGCTGCCTCATCTCCTGCTTGAACTTCCACTTCCACTCCCGGTACGCCTTCTTGTCCCTGAACGTCCTCATGCCGCCGTAGTAGCCCTCCTTCGCGCGCCGGATGAACTCCTTCGCCGTGGCCGGCGTCCCGAACGCCTCGGCCTTCTCCGCCGGGCTGTCGGCCGCGGGGACGATGAACATCATGACGAGGTACAGGAGGATCCCGGTCCCGTAGGTGATGGTGATGAAGATGAAGAGGAGGCGGACGATCGTGACCTCGATCCCGAAGTAGGCGGCGAGCCCGTTGCAGACGCCGCCCAACTTCGCCCCCTCGCGGATCCTGTAGAGGCGCCTGTGCGGGAACGTGCCGTCGGCTGCCGCGCCCGCGGGGCCGGCCGCCGACGGGCCCGGGCCCTCCGGGCCGCCCGGCGCCTCCGACGCGTCCTGAACGGGGCCCATCTCGGCGATCACCTCCTCGACCTCCTTCGTGACGACGACGCTCTTGTTCGGGCCGAGGAGCGCGCGGAACTTGTCGCCGATCGACTGCTCGATGTCGGCGATGATCTCCGCCTTGTCGGGGTTGCCCTCGAGGCGGTGCGCGGCGGAGTCCAGGTACCGGCGCAGCGCCTCGAAGCCGTCCTCCTCGAGCTGGTAGGCGTTTCCATTCAGGTTGATCGTGATTACTTTGTTCATCGGGGATGTTGTTCGCTTGGTTGTGGTCTCTATTCCCTGCCGAGGGCCCTGACCGTGTCGCTGATCTTCTGCCAATAGTCGGAGGTCTCGCGCAGCTGCTCGCGGCCCTTGGACGTGAGCAGGTAGTATTTCCTCGGAGGCCCCGCCTCGGATTCCTTCCACTCGTAGTCGACGAGCTCCTCGCGGCGCATCTTGCTCAGGAGCGGGTAGAGGGTGCCCTCCTGCGTCGCGAACTCGGTCCCGCTCAATTGGCCGAGGATGTCCGCGACGTAGACCTTGTCGGCCGAGACGATCTTCAGCACGAGGAACTCGAGGAGGCCCTTCCGGATGGCGGTGAACTTCTCGTTGACGCTCATGAATGATGGTTGGGCAAAGCTACCTTTATGAGACAAGGTAGTGGTGATAAAAAAGGGATTGGTCAATGATTTCCTATCCCCTCCTGACGTAAGCCCCATCAGGCCGCAGCCTTGTGACTTTCTTCGGGACCCGTATCCGCGCCGATCGGGACCGCCTTCGTGGGCGCCATGACGATCCTCACCCGGATCCGCGCGAGGTGCTCGAGTCGGCGGCGCTCCTCGAGGAGGGGCCACCAATCGTAGAGGTAGATCTGCAGCGGGCGCCACATCGCGACCCAGCCCGCGATGGTCAGGCCCTCCCTGACGATGTCCGCCAACGCGCCGCCCAGCGACCGGGCGACGAGCTGGCCGAGGAGGAGGCAGCTCGCGAGGAAGACCGAGCCGACGAGGAGGCTCAGCCTGCCTCGGCGCATGAGCTGCCCGAACTCGAGGCCCTTCATCGTGGCGCGCGTGGAAAAATACCGCCTCACCGCGTCCTCGACGCCGGCAACCCGTTCCGCGGGGGCGGGGAGGGAAAGCTGGATCACGAGCTCCAGCTCCTGGTCCGAGGGAAGCTCGCGCGCCCAGCTCACGATGTATTCCTCCGCGTCCGCGTCGAGGTCGCGCTCGACGAAGGGCGACGGGTCCATCGAGTTGAAAAGCTGCGCCAGCTCGCGCAGGCGGAGCATGATGGCTGTGTGGGGCGGCGTTTCCATGGCATCACCCTAGCTGGGGCGCCCCGCGGGGTCAAAGTGGGGGCCTGCCGGAGGGCGTTTTCCCCTCTTGCTAGCCCCACGGCCCCAAGGAGTCCCGGAAGCCCATTATTGTCACCGAGACGTCACCTTCAAGTCCCCCGGATCCGGACGACAAAGAGGTTCGCAGGGTCACCCCCGGATCCCCACGCTTGCCCGCGCGTGAGCGAAACGGACCGGACCCCCATGAGCCTGTGGCCTGCCGCCGGATGGCCCCGCGAGGTCGCCTCGCGCTTCGCGCACCGCTGGGTCGTCAAGATGTGGGGGACGGCGGCCATCATGACGGCCTTCTTCGTGGCGTATTTCTGGCTCCTCAACCATTCGCGGCTGCCGGTCACCATCGTTCCCAGGATCTTCGTCGACCGGTGGATCGCGTTCAGGCCCGCGGCGCTGCCGCTCTACGTCTCGCTCTGGGTCTACGTGCCGCTCGCGCCGGCGCTCCTCGTCGCCTCGCGCGACATGAAGGCCTACGTCGCCGCCGTGCTCGCGCTGAGCGCGGTCGGCTTCGGGATCTTCATCGTCTGGCCGACGGCGATCCCGAAGCCCGACGTCGAGGTCGCCTCCGCCGCGTCGATCGCCTACCTGAAGGGGGTCGACGCGTCGGGGAACGCGTTCCCGTCGCTCCATGTCGCGTTCGCCGTCTTCACGGCGATGCTTTTCCAGCGCCTGCTCCGCGGGTTGCGCTCGGGGATCGCCGCCGAGGCGCTCAACTGGACCTGGTGCGCCGGGATCGTCTACTCGACGGTCGCCATCCGCCAGCATGTGGCCCTCGACGCCGTCGCGGGCATCGCCCTCGGGGCCCTGGCCGGCTCCGCCCTCCTTCGGGCGATGGGGCGCGCCCATCCCGCCGCGGCGTGACGCCGGCCCGGCACCCGGGCCCCTCGGGTCTCAGTCGACCTTCGTCGCGATCCACCACGTCGTCCCGCCGGCATCCCTGACGCCCGCGCGCCGGTTCTCGTCCTGCCGCTTCACCGGCTCCTGGACGGACGAGGCCCCGGCACCGATGGCCGCGTGGTAGGTGGCGTCGACGTCCGGGACGTAGATGTGCACGTGGGAGGGGACGGACGGCCAGGCAGGCGGCAGGGCGTCGGCGATCATGACCACGGTGTCGCCGATGAGGACCTCCGCGTGCTTCACCCTTCCGGAGGCGTCCGCCTTCCTGAGCCCGGCCACGGCGCCGAAGACCCGGGTGAGAAACCCGATCGTCCCATCGGCGCCGTCGACGATCAGGTACGGGGAGACCGTGCTCTGGCCGGCCGGCTTGTAGTGGGATTCCATAGGAGCTCCTCCGGGGAAGTTGCGGTTCGGGCGGGGGCTAATCGGACCTCAGCGCGATAATGGGGTCAATCTTCGTCGCCCTGCGCGCAGGCAGCCAGCAGGCGAGGGTGGCCACCGACGCCATGACGAGGACGACGCCGG
>Ga0181537_10005102_pt1 | contig 10674 bp, 10 predicted proteins | sample PEATcosm2014_Bin_39_FD_119765 | JGI IMG/M metagenome (GOLD analysis project Ga0181537, IMG submission 119765) | Peatland microbial communities from MTU Mesocosm Facility, Houghton, MI, USA - PEATcosm2014_Bin23_10_metaG | ecosystem: Environmental > Terrestrial > Soil > Wetlands > Peat | place... | reverse complement strand
GCATTGTTCAGAACGATGGAGACGGTCGTCGACGAGAATCCGCTTTCTTTGGCAACGTCGCGAATCGTCACCACCGAACTACGAGTCGACGAATCAGTCGTTAAATCGTTTTTGGCCATAAGCAGTGAGCGTCAAAGTGCAACCGCTTGAATTCATAAAGCCGCTGGCGGACACTACAGCAGAGACAAGAAACTATGTCAAGTAAGAGTCGCAGACTCGTTATTCGTTGGTTACTGGTTCCGCTGATAAGCTGCGGGTTCTCGGTCGCTAGGAATGGTCAGACCGCGCCGCAGAAAGCAGCCGTCGATCCGGCGCAGCTTTTCGCCCAAGGCGAGGAAGCCTTGCGCGCCGACAGGCTGGCTTCCGCAGAGCAATCCTTTCGCGGAGTGCTCTCCATCGACCCAAATGTGGCCGGAGCCTATGCGAATCTTGGCGTGATTTACATGCGTCGCAAGCAGTGGTCGCAAGCCATGACCATGCTCCGTAAAGCTGAGCATCTCGCACCCGAAATCGCGGGCATCCGTCTGAATGAAGGTCTGGTCTATTACCGGCAGAGTGACTTTCGCGCAGCTATTCCACCGTTTGAATCCGTAGTTCGCGACGTTCCAGATTCGCTTCAGGCGCGCTACTTACTGGGGTTATGCTACTTCTTCACCGAGCGCTACGCCGAAGCCTCGGCGACCCTGGAACCGTTGTGGTCCCAGGAATCCGACCAGTTGAATTACTTGTACGTTCTGGGGATTGCGGCGGGAAAGGCAAAGCAGCCGGAACTTGAAGAGCGAGCCTTAGGGCGAATGGTCGAGCGCGGCGAAAATTCCGCTGAATTTCATTTGCTCATGGGCAAGGCGCACTTAAATCGCGAAGAATACGACGATGCCATCAGAGAGTTGAACCTCGCCGCCGCTTCAGATTCAAAGCTGCCATTCCTGCATTTCAATCTTGGCGTCGCCTATTTGAAAAAACAGGAACTGGATCGCGCCCAAGCTGAATTTCTGCAGGACATCAGCCTCGAGCCAGACGTAGTTTACGACTACGACCAGCTCGGCATCGTTTATTACGACGAGCAAAAAGATCAGGACGCCGAGAAGACCTTCAAGAAGGCTTTGCAGCTCGATCCTAAGTTGACCAGTTCGCTCTACCAACTCGCGCGCGTCTATCAACGCGAGGGGCAGTACGCGAAAGCGCTGACCGAAATCGATGCCGCAAGTAAGCTTAGTCCGGAAAATTCGAGCGTTCATTACGTGCGCGGCCAAATCTTGCAAAAGGTGGGTCGAACAGCGGAAGCCAGGAAAGAAATGCAAACCGTAGCTCAGATGGATAACACTGCACGCAGCAAGCGCGAAAAAGAGCTGGAAAACCAGCCGATTCCGAATCCTGAAGTGCAGAGTGAGCCGCAGTGAGCCCGGTTTTTACTCTCTGACCGATGCTAAGATAGAGCTTGCCATGAAGCAAAATAGCTCGATTACGGCTGTGTTGGAGCGACCGGCCACGCCAAAATCTCCGACCAAAGTTGGCTTCGTCAGCCTTGGCTGTCCTAAGAATTTAGTGGACAGCGAAGTCATGATGGGCATGTTGTCGCGCGCCGGCGCAGAATTGACCCCCAACGCCGAAGACGCCGACGTGATCGTGGTGAACACATGCTCATTCATCGCCAGCGCACAGCAGGAATCAGTCGACACGATTCTCGAAATGGCAGGCCACAAAGCGGCGGGAAGGGCGCAGAAGCTGGTTGTCGCAGGGTGTTTGGTCGAACGCTTCCGCGACGAGATACAAAAGAACATGCCCGAAGTGGACGCGGTCGTCGGTACCGGCGAGTTAGGCACGATTCTTGCAGCGACCGGAGTAGCCCCGGCCCCGACCAATTCACCGTTCACTATTTTCCAGCCGCGCCCCGAAGGCGCTGCACGCGCAGCGCAAGGACGATTCTCTCGCGAGACTTGGGACGGCGCCATTGCGGACCTCCCCAATTATCTCTACGACGAAGACACGCCGCGGGTGCTGGCTACGGCCAGTTACACTGCATACATTAAAATCGCCGAAGGGTGCGATCATCCCTGTAGCTTTTGCATCATCCCGCAGCTGCGCGGGCAGTTTCGATCCCGGCGCTTTGAGTCGGTGATCGCTGAGGCGGAGCGACTAGCCGAAGCAGGAGTGCGCGAGATCACGCTAATCGGGCAGGACACGACTTGCTACGGCGAGGACTTCGGACTAAAAGATGGTCTGGCCCTGCTGCTCGAAAAGCTATCGCGCATCGATGGATTACGCTGGGTCCGGTTTCTCTACGCGTATCCCAACAAGATCACCGGAAAGCTCTTGGATACAATCGCGGCCAACGAAAAAATTTGCTCCTACATGGATGTGCCATTGCAACACGCCTCAGCCAGCGTGCTGAAGCGGATGAAGCGCGGCGGCGGCCCTGATTTGTTCCTTCGCCATATAGAGAAAATGCGCCAAACGATTCCCGGTGTAACCCTCCGCACCTCTTTCATCGTCGGCTTCCCCGGTGAGACCGAAACAGAGTTCGACGAGCTCTGCCAGTTCGTACAGGAAGCGAAGTTCGATTGGATGGGAGTTTTCGGCTACTCCGATCAGGACGGAGCCACAGCTTATGGGCAGGAAGCGAAGGTCTCTGAGCGAGTCATCGAACGGCGGCGCAAGCACTTGATGGAAGTGCAGCGCAAAATCAGCAGGAAGGCTAAGAAAAATTTAGTTGGAAAAGAAATCGAGCTCTTGTTGCTGGGATCCTCCGAAGAGACCGACCTGCTCCTCGAGGCCCGCACCGCAATGCACGCTCCCGACATCGACGGCAAGGTTTTCGTGAACGACTTTCCGGAAGAGATGACCCCGCAGCCGGGCGAATTCTATCGCGCGGAGATTACCGAAAGCCACGATTACGATCTGGTAGCCAGAATTATCCAATAAGGTGGAGACGATCTTCCAGTAATGGCTGGTGAGAAACGGGTGATCCGAGTGAGTTGTCCAACTTGCAAGATTCCGGTGTCCGCCGAAAATCCCGACATGCCATTTTGCAGTCCGCGCTGCCGCCTGATCGATTTGGGCAAGTGGGCCAGCGGCGCGTATGTGATTTCGGAGCCACTATCAGACGTCGACAAAAACAATGTCGATATCGAAGATGACTAGTCACCCCTTTCGGCAGAGCGAGGTGCAATGAGCGATCAATTCTTCGTGGCTCCTCGCTGGGCTTCTTTCATCGCGACGTTTGCCGGCATCGGCCAGATCAAACCAGCCCCCGGAACCTGGGGATCAGCGGGCGCGGTAATCCTTTGGTGGATGATTTCCCGCTTCATTCCGGTTTCATTCCAGAGCGCGAGTCTGGCGGCGTTGGCGCTCACCGTGGTTCTGGCGGGAATTCCGGCGGCCACTCGAGTGATTCGAACAACCGGCACAAAGGATCCCCAGTTCGTCGTAATCGACGAAGTTGCGGGGCAGTGGATTACACTGATCGCCGCTCCGATTACATGGAAATGTCTACTCGCGGGCTTTATACTTTTTAGAGCGTTCGACATAGTGAAGCCGCCACCCATCCGCGCCCTAGAGCGATTGCCGGAGGGTATCGGTGTTGTTATCGATGACGTTGGCGCAGGAATTTATGCGTGGGTCGTATTGCGCATCTTACTGCATTGGATTCGCTAAAACAGACTTGTACGAGAAAGAAGTGTCATGGGGATTTCCGACCGTCTTATCGGCAAAAAAAACGTGAATGGCGACCCGCAGATTTCGGGCGTCTATCCGGAAGCGGCCATGCCCGGCGGAGAAGTCCGCATCGTAGGCAGCGGTCTGCGTCCCAAGGAGTTTCGCCGCCCCAGCGTAAGGTTTAACGATGTGGAAGGGTCGTTGGTCGTCGGTTCTGATGATTTTGTCATCGCGCGGGTTCCCGCCAGCGCCTCATCAGGGGGAATCACCGTTTCGACCAACGGACATTCCAGCAATGCGCATTCGATTCGCGTAGCCACTCTGATCGCCGACAGCCTGCACCCCGTGGCGAACCCCGCCGTAGACGTGGAAGGAAACATTTACGTCACCTTCTCGGGTGCGCGAGGACAGAAAGTTCCAGTTTCGGTTTTCAAGATCGACACAAACTATATCGTCACTCCATTTCTTACCGAACTGATGAACGCAACCGCGATAGCGTTCGATCGGAACGGCGAGATGTACGTTTCGTCGCGGTATGAAGGCGCAGTCTACAAAGTCGCTTCCAACGGAACTTACTCGACGTACGCAGAAAGCATGGGAGTCGCCACCGGAATTGCCTTCGATCGTGAGCAGAATCTTTATGTCGGCGACCGCAGTGGCACGATTTTTAAGGTCGCCCCTGACAAACAAATTTTTGTTTTCGCGACGCTCGAACCCAGCGTTTCGGCCTACCACCTCGCCACAGGATTCAACGGCGATTTATTCGTGACCGGCCCCACCACCTCGAGCTGGGATTCGGTCTACCGCATCGACGCCCATGGAACGGTTGCGACCTATTTCCGTGGTCTAGGGCGTCCGCAAGGCATGGCTCTGGATGTCGACGGAAATCTCTATGTCGCTGCATCGCTAGCCGGACAGCGTGGCATCGTGAAAATAACTCCTGCGGGAAGCGCAACGCTTCACGTGTCCGGGTCCGGCCTGGTCGGTCTCGCCTTTGCTCCCGGACGCACCGCGATTCTGGCGACCAACGATGCCGTCTACCACTTGCCGCTCGATGTGCAAGGACTGCCTTCACTGAACGACCTTCCCGTCTAGCGCATTTTTCACCACTTCTTTTCATTTACACTAGCCGTCGTAGATTCGAATCATGAACGCCGAGATCATCGCCATTGGCTCCGAGCTGCTGACTCCGTTTCGGCAAGATACAAACTCGCTTTATCTTACGGAAAGGCTGAACGAACTCGGCGTCGAGGTGATCTTCAAGACCGTAGTCGGAGACGATCGAGCTCATCTCACTTCAGTCGCCCGGTCGGCTCTAGCGCGCGCCGACATCGTGATTTTCATGGGAGGACTAGGTCCCACGGAAGATGATCTTACCCGGGAATGTGTCGCCGAAGCTCTCGGTCTGCAGCTCCGCCGTGATGACAAACTCATCGCAAGTCTCCAGCAGCGTTTCGCCGAACGCGGTTACGCTATGTCAGAGAACAATCTCAAGCAGGCGGATGTCATTCACGGCGCGATCGTACTACCCAATACAAACGGAACCGCGCCCGGCCAATGGATCGGCGGGAAATATGACGGGCGCGACCGTATCGTAATGTTGCTGCCCGGTCCTCCCCGTGAGTTAGCCGCTTTGTTTGAAGAACAGTGTTTGCAACGGCTCCGCGCTCGTTTGCCGAAGCAGTCTATCGCTACACGGACATTAAAGATTACCGGGATTGGTGAATCGCAGTGCGATGCGCGGGTGGCTCCGATTTACAAGCGCTTTAGCGATGTGCAGACGACGATCCTGGCGGGCGCTGGCGAGATTCAACTTCACGTAAAGACGCAAGCGCCAACGATCGAAGTGGCGCAAAGTCGCGTCGATCAACTGGTTGAACTGCTGGAAGAAGAATTGGGCGACCTGGTTTTTTCCGACAATGGCGATTCCCTCGAACAGATTGCCGGATACTTCTTGCAGATGCGCGGGGCAACCCTCGCGGTTGCGGAATCCTGCACCGGCGGATTGGTCGCGGAGCGGCTGACATCCATTAGCGGTAGCTCAAGATATTTCCTCGGAGGCGCAATCGTCTACTCCAATGAATTGAAAACCTCATTCGCCGATGTACCCGCTCACATGCTCGAAAAACACGGCTCTGTCAGCCGGGAAGTCGCCGCAGCTTTGGCCGAGGGCATTCGTTATCGTTGCGAAACCACGCTAGGTTTGGGGATCACGGGTGTGGCTGGTCCGACCGGCGGGACGCCGGGGAAGCCCGTCGGATTGGTTTATCATGCGCTGGCCAGCGAGCAGGGAACTGAGGTCATCGAGCGCAAATTTCCCGGCGATCGCAAACGCGTTCGCTGGTTTGCCAGCCAGCAAGCGCTGGACATGGTGCGAAGAAAATTGCGCTAGCCGGGCGTCCGGGATGAGATTATTTGTGGCTCTTGACATCACCGACGACATACGCGAGCGCATCGCCACATTTATCTCCGAAACGAGACCATTTGCGCCACATGCACGCTGGACAGCACCCGAATCATGGCATGTAACGCTGGCCTTCATAGGAGAGAGGTCAGAAAATATTTTGCCCACATTGAAGGGGGAGTTGGCGAAGGTTCAATGCAACGAGACTCAAGTGGCTTTCGGAGGCTACGGATTTTTTCCCCATCCAGGCTCGGCACGAGTATTTTGGGTAGGAATTAAAGCTGCGAGGGATTTGGCAATGCTAGCGAGTGAGGTGTCGCGAGCTTCGGGTTTAGAAATCACAAAGGCCGAAGACTATCATCCGCACCTGACGCTGGCGCGCGCTGGGGGGGCCAGCCTTTCCGGCGCGCCGGGCAAACAAGTGACCGACCGACCCAATAAGCGCTTCGGCAGTTTACAGGCTGAGCTCGCCAACATGGCGCCGCCGGATTTTGGATCGATGATCGCCAGGGAGTTTTATTTGTATCGCAGCCACCTAACCACCCACGGTTCAACCTACGAAAAGCTGGAGCGTTTTGAGCTTGCACCTTTGAGTGCCTCTGCGAAAAAGATTTCGTGAGAGACATTGCCGTCACGATCGCCCTCGGTTACCTGCTCGGGTCCATTCCGTTCGGGTACATTCTCGTGCGCTTATTTCTGCGTCGCGACATTCGAGAAGTAGGCAGCGGAAACATAGGCGCGACCAACGTCGCCCGGTCTTCGCCGGCCTTGGGAGCGTTGACCCTGCTCCTCGATGCTGCGAAGGGCTTAACCGCTGTGATTCTGGTAGCCCATCTATTTCCAGAACAACAGCTGTTGCCCGTCGTCGCCGCGCTCTCTGCGGTCGGCGGACACATTTTTTCAGCGTGGCTGAAGTTTCACGGGGGCAAAGGCGTGGCTACCGGTCTTGGCTCATTCCTCCTGTTATCTCCCAAGGCTATGCTCGTCGTGGTGTTGATTTTCGTCGTGGTGCTTGCGGTTTCCCGTTACGTCTCGCTGGGTTCGATTGTGGGGGTGGCCGCATTTCCCTTACTGGCATGGTTTTTCGACGGCTATCGCCATAATCCGCCAGCGTTATCCATGATGGCCGCAGCCAGCATTTTAATTCTGGCCAAGCATGCGCCAAATATCCGGCGGCTGTTTGCCGGAACCGAGTCGCGCTTTGCGAGAGGCCACAATTAGCCGCAAATCGTAGTGATGACTAAGATTGCCATTATCGGTGCCGGAGCATGGGGAACAGGGCTAGCCATCGTCCTCGCGCGCAAGAATCGAGGGGACATTCTGCTCTGGGCTCGCGAGCAGGAAATAGTCGATGCCATTCTCACCGAACGGGTCAATCGCTTGTTTCTCCCAAGCCAGAGCATGCCCGAGAATGTTGTTCCAACTACGAACTTGGCGGAAGCCGTGCAGAGTGCGGAAATGGTTGTCGGCGTCGTCCCGTCGCAGCACTGCCGCGCGATATTTTCCACCGCTTCGCCGCATCTCAGCGACGGAATAATTCTGGTCAGCGCCACCAAAGGATTGGAAAACAATTCGCTTCTGCGCATGACGGAAGTGATCCGAGAATCGACCCACGCCAACGAACGCCAATTGAAAGTCGCGGCCCTCAGCGGACCGTCTTTCGCCCTGGAAGTAGCACGAGGCGATCCAACCGCCGTTACAGCGGCCTCTGACAGCGCTGAAGTCTCAGCGGCGGTGCAAACCACATTCACCGATTCGCGCTTTCGAGTGTACACAAGCAACGATGTCATCGGAGTAGAGCTAGGCGGCGCGTTGAAAAATGTGATCGCAATCGCGGCGGGTGTTTGCGACGGCCTCGGCCTCGGAAACAACTCCATCGCCGCCCTCATCACCCGCGGCTTGGCGGAGATGACGCGCCTGGTCGTGGCCTGTGGTGGCCGAGCCGAAACCATGTCGGGTCTGGCTGGATTGGGTGACCTCGTGCTGACTTGCACCGGAGGGTTGTCCCGAAACCGCAGCGTAGGAGCCGAATTAGGTCGGGGACGCAAGCTTGAGGACATTATCGCGGGCATGCACGGGGCCGTCGCCGAAGGAGTATTTACCACCAACGCAGCGATCGGATTGGCGCTAAAGCACAACGTAGAAATGCCGATTACACAGCAAATGTTCGCGATCTTAAAAGATGGCAAGTCGCCCGCCGATGCCATGCAAACTCTGATGAGCAGGAATACGCGAGGCGAGGCGGAACCCCGCTAGGGCTTCTTTTGCGGCGACTTGAACGCCGTAACTTGGTAACCAAAACACTCGCTGCGAAACACTCTCGCCGTCGAACTTTGGTAATGGCGGAATGGCTATCCGGGAACCGTAGAATCAAGGCCACAGGGGCGGCACTTCGTCTGGCAGCCCCGGAGGCGTTTTTGCCACTTCGATTCCCAAGGCCGACAAAAATCCCGATTCTGTATGTCATCCTCAGCGTCCTGGCGCTGGTCAGCGTCGTGCCCATGTATTTCTACTCGACGCAGGTGGAATCGATCAATCGCGACCGCCTTATCACCAACGAGCGGCTGCTGCAGAACACGGTCACCCGCTCCCTCGCTGACGATATCGCGCAACACCAGGATTCGCTGCGCATGATGCTGGCGAACCTTTCGTCTGCCGTACAAGTGGCGAGCGGCGGCGATATCACCGGGGACCATGTCGAGGCTCCCGAACTCCGTGCCCTTCTCGAAAATTTCGTCTCATCTTCGGACGACTTAGCTTACGCGACTTTGCTGAACTCTGAAGCAAAAGGCGTGTCTGCCGGACGCATCGCTCCCGATGCTTTCCTACAGCGTGAGCTGGAACGTGGCTATGCCGCCGCCCGCGACGGGCGCGTCTACAACGGCCAAACCCTCGTCGTTGGTTCGGGAAAAAATTCGCGTACGGTAATGCTGGTGAGCACCCCGGTGATGTATGGAGGACGCTTCCTAGGCATGATCGGATCGGTCGTGGATTTGCAATTCCTCATCCGCCGATTGCAGGAAGTTGATCGCGGAGGCCTCACACCCTACGTGGTCGACAGCGACGGTCGACTGGTCGCCGGCGCCACCAGTGATTACGCCACTGGCCAGGACATGAAGAACCTTGAGATCGTGCAAAACTTTGTCGATCAGGGCAGCAAGGCGCAAATGGTCGCGGCCACTCATGAGTTTTCTCTGTCCGGCAAGGGTGGCGTGAAGATGTTAGGTACATATAGCCCGGTCAGCAATCTCGATTGGGCCGTGGTCGTTCAAAAGCCGCGCAGCGAGGCCTATCGCGGCGTGTTTGAAATGCAGCGCACCGCGCGGACACTCGCGATTATGGCAGTGTTCTTAAGCATCGCGCTGAGTATTTTTGCCGCGCGAAGAATTACCAATCCGCTGGAAGTCCTCACCGAATCGAGTCGCGCCATTGCCCGTGGAGATTTTTCGCAGCGCGTTCAACTCAAGAGCCGCACCGAAATTGGCGAACTAGCGGACACCTTCAACACCATGTCTCAGGAGCTTGAGCATTACGTCCTCGATCTTAAGCGAGCTGCGACCGAGAATCGCGACTTGTTCATGGGATCGATCCAAATGCTCGCCGGAGCGGTCGACGAAAAAGATCCCTACACCAAAGGTCACTCTGACCGTGTAACTAAGTATTCTCTGATGATTGCTCACGAAATGCAGTGTCCCGAAGAGTTCATCGAGATCGTCAGGATTTCCGCACAGTTGCACGACGTGGGAAAAATCGGCATTGAAGATCGGATCCTGAAAAAACCAGGAGCATTGACGCCGGAAGAATTCGACATCATGAAGACGCATACCACGCGTGGCGCCAATATTCTTCGGCCCGTCGCGCAGTTGCAGGCCATGATCCCCGGTATCGAGCTGCATCATGAGTCCCTCGACGGACGCGGCTATCCACACGGCCTGAAGAGCGACGAGATTCCATTGCTGGCACGAATCATCGCGGTCGCCGATACCTTTGACGCGTTGACCACGAATCGTCCTTACCAGCAGGCGCGTGAACCGCTGGACGCCTTAAAGATCATTCACTCACTGTCTGGCAAACGCCTCGATCCAAGCGCGGTGCTGGCGTTAGACGCAATCTATGAGCGCGGAGACATCCGCGTACCTAAGCCGTTTACTCCCGCCATCGCGGAATCTGTTCCACTGATCGCTTCTGCCGTGGTGATCACGCAGGCGGCGGCGGCTCCATCAGCGCGCACTTAAACCGCTTCTCCAGAACCTGTTTGACCCGACTCGCCTCCGTTGCCGCATCCTGTAGCGCAATCGCCTCTATAATTAGAAGTTTGGCGATGGCTGTTTAGGCAATCCTACTCATGATCCGAAATTTATTTGGTGGCGGCGACAAGGGCACCGCAGAGAAGCCCGAGCCGGAAAAGAAACGCGGGTTCTTCGAACGCATGAAAGAAGCGGTCACGCGGACCCGCGAAAATCTAAGCGGACGCATCGAAGAAGCCATCTCGGTCAGTGCTCCGGGCAACAAGGAAATTGATCGCCACACGCTCGACGATCTCGAAGGAATCCTCCTCGGCGCCGACTTGGGCTCGACGACCACACAAGAGGTGTTGGCCAAGCTCCGCGCGAAGG
>Ga0181537_10005101_pt1 | contig 10674 bp, 9 predicted proteins | sample PEATcosm2014_Bin_39_FD_119765 | JGI IMG/M metagenome (GOLD analysis project Ga0181537, IMG submission 119765) | Peatland microbial communities from MTU Mesocosm Facility, Houghton, MI, USA - PEATcosm2014_Bin23_10_metaG | ecosystem: Environmental > Terrestrial > Soil > Wetlands > Peat | place... | reverse complement strand
TTCGGCGCAATGTGCAGAAGGCTCGCGATCACGTCCGAGGCGGGGATTTCCTCAAAGCTTATCAAGCGAAAACCGACGTGTACGCCGGTCTCTTCCATTTGTTCTTCGAACGACATCGGCCGCAACGTCGAGAGGTGGCCTTCGATTTGTGGTTTCGCGACGAACGTGCCGTGGCCGACACGGCGCACGATCAAGCCTTCGAAGGTCAGGTACGCGAGCGCTTGACGAACGGTGCTGCGGGTCGTCTCAAAACGCTGCGCGAGCTCGCTCTCGGACGGGACGCGGGCGCCGACGGCAAGCTCGCCCGAGGCGATCTGCTGGCGCAGCATCTCCTGGATGCGGAAGTAGAGTGGCTGAAACGCGAGGCTCACGGCAGGAGATGTCTAGTTGTCTATACCATTGGCTTCTTCCTGGAATGAGCCGCACGAAGTCCGCAAAGACGATCGATCCCGTCGATCTGGAGATCCTATGGAACGGCCTCGTCATGATCGTCGACGAGGGCGCCTTCGCCATCATCCGTACGTCGATGTCCAAGGTCGTCGTCGAAGGGCGCGATTTCGGCGCAATGCTGTACGATCCGCAGGGGCGTTTGCTCGCCGCCGACGTCAGCATCGCATCAAAGACCGGCGCGACGTCGATTGTCGTCAAAGAGCTGGTCAAACAGTTTCCGCCGGAGACGTTACGCCCCGGCGACATCCTGGCCACCAACAATCCGTGGTGGATCATGGGACATCTCAACGACGTCGCCATCGTCGCGCCGATCTTCTATAAAAAGAAGCTCGTCGCGTTCGCCGAGTGTATCGCGCACATGGGCGACATCGGCGGGAGTCTCTCCGGTGCGCCGCGTGAAGTCTACGAAGAAGGCGTCATCATTCCACCGCTGCGCGTCGCGACGGCCGCCGGCGAGAACGAAACGTTCTTCAAGATGCTTGAAGCCAACGTTCGCACGCCTGGACAGGTTGGCGGCGACGTTCGCGCCTTGATCGCGGGCTGCAAAGTGATGGAACGTTCGTTGCAAGCGTTTCTCGAACGGCATGAGCTTCCAGACCTGGAACGGCTCGGCAATGCGATCCTCGAGCGCTCGTCGCGAACGATGCGCGCCGCGATCCGCAAAGCGATTCCGGACGGCGTATACCACGGCGAGACGCAAATGGACGGACCCACCGGTCCGATGCACATCCGCGCGACCGTGACCTGCGCCGACGGCGACGTGACGATCGACTTCGACGGAAGCTCGCCGCAAAGCACGCTCGGCATCAATTCAACGCTAGTTTACACCGGCGTGTGGTGCAAATACATCATGAAGTGTCTCGTCTGTCCGGAGTTGCCGAACAACGAAGGCACGTATTCGCCGATCAACGTGCAAGCACCGGAAGGAAGCTTCCTCAATCCCATTTGGCCTGCGCCCGTGAAGATGAAACCGAGCAGCGGACACTACATCCCTGTCGCGATCATCGCTGCCCTAGCCGACGTGATCCCGGAGCGCATGTTGGCGGAATCCGGCAACAAGTTCTTGCTGTATCTTGCGGGACGCGACGAGAACGACCGTGCGTTCTCCGACATGCTGTTCATTATGGGCGGTATGGGCGCGCGCGCGAACAAGGACGGTTTGCACTGCATGAGCTTCCCGGCGAATTCGTCAAATCTGCCGATTGAAGTTTTAGAGAATTCAATTCCCGTGCTCGTGCGCCATAAGCGTTTGCGTCCGGATTCCGGGGGCGCGGGCCGTTTTCGCGGCGGTTGCGGCCAGGATCTTGCGATCGAATCGCTTTCGGAGCGGCCGGTAACGGCACGCGCCGAGCATGGCAAGCTGCGCACGCCGCCCCAGGGATTTCGCGGCGGGAAATCGGGAGCGGCCGGTGAGCTGACGTTGAACGGCTCGCCGATTCCGGACAAGCTGCCGGTCATCATGAATCGGGGCGACGTCTTGCGCATGGAAACGCCGGGCTCCGGCGGTGTCTATCCGGCAAGCGAACGCAATCCGGACGCGCTGCGCGTCGATGTTGAAGACGGAATCGTTTCCGCCGATTCGGCCCAGCGCGACTACGCGTGAATCGTAAGCGGTTTTCGCTCGGCGTCGATATCGGTGGGACGTTCACCGATCTCGTGCTATTGGATTCGTCAAGCGGGCGCGTGCAGACCGGCAAGGTGTTGAACGATTACGGCGATCTTGCGGAGACGGTTCTTCGCGGTGCGCGGGAGCTGCTTGCAAACGGATCGTTCGCGAGCGGCGATCTTGCACGCGTCGTCCATGGTACGACGCTGGTGACGAATGCGTTGATCGAGCGGCGTGGCGCGGATACGGCGTTGATCGTTACCAAAGGCTTTCGCGACATCCTCGAGTTCGGGCGCGAAAGCCGCTACGACATCTACGCAATCGATTTGGAAGTGCCCAAGCCTCTGGTCCCGCGAGGGATGGTCTTCGAGGTCGACGAGCGTCTCGACCGTTTAGGGAACGTTCTTCAACCCGTCGATGAAGCGGGCGTGCGCGAGCTGGCGCGCGATCTCGTACGGCGCGATATCCGGGCGGTCGCCGTCTGCCTGCTGCACGCGTATCGGAATGCGGCTCACGAGCGGCGCATCGCGGCGATCTTCGCAGAAGAAGGGCCCCAGATCGTCGTCTCGCTTTCGTCCGAAGTGATGCCCGACATCCGCGAGTACGAGCGCGCGTGCACGACCGTTGCGAACGCCTACGTGCAGCCGCGGATTCGGGACTATCTCGACAATCTTGCCGGAGGCTTGCGCTCGCTCGGCGTCACGGCACCGCTGCTGTTGATGACGTCCGACGGCGGCACGATCAGCTCGCAAACCGCCATTTCGCATCCGGTGCGGCTCGTCGAGTCCGGCCCGGCCGGCGGCGCGATTGCGGCATCGTTCATCGGAAAAGAACACGATATCGATCGTATCCTCGCGTACGACATGGGCGGGACGACCGCGAAGATTTGTTTGATCGAAGGGCAAGCACCCGAGCATACCGATCACTTCGAATTCGGACGCGTCTTCCGGTTTGCTAAAGGAAGCGGCTTGCCGCTCAACGTCCCGTCGATCGAGATGATCGAGATCGGTGCGGGCGGCGGAAGCATCGCGCACGTCGACACGACCGGGCGCCTGCGGATCGGTCCGCAAAGCTCCGGCGCGTCTCCCGGGCCGGCGTGCTACGGACTCGGCGGCCAATCCGCGACCGTCACCGATGCGGATTTATTTCTCGGCTATCTGGACGCCGATTCGTTTTTGGGCGGCCGTATGAAACTCGATCGCAACGCGGCTGCTGCGGCGATCGATCGAAGCGTCGCGGAACCGCTGGCGCTTTCGAGAGTTCGCGCCGCGTCCGGCATCTACGACGTCGTAAACGACAACATGGCTCGCGCCGCCAAGATTCATTGTCTCGAGCGCGGTAAAGACGCGCGCGAGTACACGCTCGTCGCGTATGGTGGGGCGGGTCCCGTGCACGCTGAAGCGATCGCCCGCGATCTTGGAATTCGAACGATCGTGTATCCGATGCGCGCCGGCGTCATGTCGGCCTTCGGATTCTTGGTCGCGCCGCCGTCGTTCGAGATGGTGCATGCCGTTCCGGCGCCGCTTGAATCGCTCGAGCCGGGCGACGTGAATCCGCGACTGCGGGAAATGGAGTCGCGCGGCCGAGCGCTCGTGCGGAGCGCGGGCGTCACGGCAGCGGAGTGCACCGTTCGGCGCGAGGTCGATATTCGATTCCGCGGACAAAGTTTTCAACTCTCGGTTCCGCTTTCGAATGCGACATTTGGAAAGAAAGACGCGGCAACATTGCGCACGCGCTTTCTGCATTTGTATCGCGAGCGATTTCATCGCCTCAACCCCAATGTGCCGCTCGAGGTCACCAGCGTGCGCGTCGTCGTCAGCGGCAAGCGCAAAGCGGTGAAGCTGCAGCGGATCTCCGGCAACGGCTCGCGAGCGAAGAAGGGCGAGCGCAAAATCTACTTTTCGTCGCGCGGCGCGTTTATGACGTGCGCGGTCTACGATCGTTACGCGCTTCGTTCGGGCGCGCGCATCGCGGGGCCGGCCGTGATCGAAGAAGCGGAGTCGACCGTCGTCTTGCATCCCGGTTCTCGCGCGCGCGTCGCCGAGAACGGAAATCTGATCGTGACGTTGCCCGCGTGATCGCCGCCGAAGCGCTCGGGCGTTTCGTTGCGGGGTTGCGCTGGGAAGACGTCCCGGCGCGCGTTCAAGCGCAAGTAAAGCTGCACGTCCTCGATACGCTCGGCGTTATCTGCGCCGGCGTTCGCGCGCCGGAATCGACGGCAGCACGCGCGCCATTCGAGCGCTGGGGTGGTGCGGAAGAAGCAGTCGTGATCGGATGTACGCTCCGGCTGCCGGCGCCGCATGCGGCTTTCCTGAACACGTTCGCGGGACGCGTGCACACGTTCGACGACACCTATGAAGACGGTCCCGTGCATCCCGGCAGCTGCGCCGTCGGCACGGCGCTGGCAGTCGCCCAAACGGTGGGTTGTTCGGGTGCGGATTTCTTGGCGGCGACGCTCGCCGGATATGAAACGACCGTTCGCGTTTCAACCGCGCTTGGGCCGACGCACTACGGCTCGGGATTTCATAATACCGGAACGTGCAACGTCTTCGGCGCGTGCGCGTCCGCTGCACGCGCGTACGGACTCGATCCGGAGGCAATCGCTGACGCGCTGGGACTTGCGGGCGAGACGGCCGCGGGGATCCGGCAGTATCAGCTTGACGGTTCGATGGTCGATACGGCACTCAACGGTGCGCACGCGGCACGCGGTGGCGTGACGGCAGTCGAGCTGCGCCGTGCCGGCTTGCACGGACCACATGGCATATTAGACGGCGATTGGGGCATCGCGCGCGTGATGTCGCGCAACGGCAAAGTGCACGAGCTCGCGGATGGACTGGGAGAAACGTACGTTTTTGAAAAAACGACGATGAAACCATATCCGTCGTGCCGCTTCACGCACGGGCCCGTCGAGGTGCTGCTCGAGCTGCGCGCGCGTCACCATCTCCAAGCGGACGCGATCGACTCAGTCGAGATCGCGACGTTTCGTGAATCGATGCAAGTCTCGGACAAGCCGGTCGTCGTCTCGCGCGTCGACGCAATTCTCAGCCACCAGTATGTCGCGGCTCGCGTCCTGCTCGACGGCGCGATCGAGTTATCCGATTTTGACGCCGATCGTCTCGCGGAGCCGGCGGTCCGCGCGCTCACGGAACGGGTGCACGTGCGCTTCGATCCCTTGCTCCAGGAAGCATATCCGGATGAATGGCCGCATCGTGTAACGGTCGCGCTTCGCGACGGAACGCGCCTCGTAACCGAAAGCCGCAAGCCGCCGGGCGGCGAACGCGCTGCAGAAAAATTTACGAAGCTTGCAGAGCCTGTGCTCGGAAAAGAGCGGGCGCGCCAAGTCGTGGAGATGGTCGAGCGGCTCGATCAGATCGCAGATATTCGTGAGCTGGCATGCGCGCTCGCATAGGCAATCGCCCCGTGTACGCTGCCTCGATTCTGCTTGGTCTCGCGTGCTGGGAGCTGATCGCGCGCGATCTGCCGCGCGTCATTCTGCCGCCGCCGTCGGTCGTGCTCGTACGCCTGGTCACCGATTCGCTTTCCGGGCTGCTCCTCGTTGCGCTCGCCAAAGCGTTGCCCGCAATGTTGATCGGCTCGGGCCTTGCACTCGCGATCGGGATTCCGCTCGGACTTCTCTTGGGCCGCAGCGCGACGCTCTCGGCGATGTTCGATCCGGTCATCAATGCGGTGTACGCGGTCCCTCCGGTCGCATTCGTTCCATTTTTCATCGTCTGGTTCGGGCTCTATCTGTGGGCGCGCGTCGCCTTGATCTTCCTCATGTCAATCTTCGAGATAATCATTGCGGTCGAGACCGGCGTTCGTGACGTGCGGCCGCAATTGATCGACGTCGGGCGTGCCTTTGGCGCGGGCGGGACGACCCTCGCGTGGAAAGTGCTTGCGCCTGCAATCTCGCCGTTTATCTTTCTCGCGGTGCGGATCGGCATTGTGCGCGGCATCAACGCGATGATCACGGCCGAGCTCTTTTTCGCAGCAGTGAACCTCGGATTCTTGATGAACGATGACGCGCGCCGTTTCGACACGTCAGGCGTCCTTTCGATTATCGTCTTGCTCGCGCTTCTCGGTCTGGTCGCGCAAGAGGCGCTCAAATGGGCGGAAGCACGAGCGCTGCCATGGCACGTGAGAACCTCGTGAGCCGCACACGCAAGGTGGGCTTGGGGCTGGCCGGCGCAGCCATCGCATTGTGCGTGTGGCAAGCGATCGGAATGCGCCTCGGTGACGCGCTATTCGCGCCACCGTCGTCCGTCATCGTGCAGTTCATGCCCCAGCTGCTCGACGGCAGCGCTATCGATGCGCTGGCCGGTTCGTTGCGGCAAATGGTGATCGGCTTTGCTTTCGCGTACGCGATCGGTGCGCCGGTCGGGATCGTGATGGCACGCTCGCCGCTCATCGACGCGATCGTTCACCCGTGGCTGAACATGGCCGTCGTTACATCAATTGCGGCGCTGGTGCCATTCTTTATTTTGATCTTGGGGACCGGATTCTGGTTCCGCGTTGCGGTCGTGTTCATCGCGACGATTTGGTTCGTGATGTTGACGGTCTACCAGGGTGCACGCGGCATCGAGCCGCGCTGGCTTGAAGTCGGCCGTGCGTTCGGCGCTCGCGCGGATCAGCGTTTCTGGAAGGTCATGGTGCCGGCGCTCTTCCCCTATCTTTTTACGGCGGCGCGCATCGGCCTCACGCACGCGATCCGTGCGATGGTGCTCGCCGAGATGTTCGTCATCGTCGGATACGGCGCGCTCTTGCACAACGCGGGACTCGGCATTTCGACCGCGCCGTTGCTCGGGCTGATCTTGCTGTTGATGGCGCTGGGCGTGATCGTGAATGGTTTGCTGGTGGGCGCGTCGCGGATGCTTGCGCCTTGGTACGAAGAACGTGCTCGTGCATAACGAAGGAGGGGACCAATGAGTTTGATGAGACGTGATGCAATTAAGCTGCTCGGCGGAATCGGCGGTGCGGCTTCACTGGGGCTGCCGCTTTCGGCAAGCGCGCAAGCGAAACGCGCGCTCGATATCGAGCTGCTCGGTTTTGCGCTCGACATTCACGTACCGGGGACGGCCGCAGTTTTCGAAGGCATCCAGGCGCTGCCCGGATACGCTGCACCCAAAGTCGCGCGCATCGATCAGATTCGGACGTTGACCTCGAATCTCGTCGCGGGTTCGACCGAATTTGGAACGCCGGGTCCGACCGGTATCTTCGGTGCCGACGAACAGGGCTCAGACGTCAAGATCATCGGCATGTACTACCGCAACACCGATCTGGTCTTCGTCGTCAATACGGACAAAGTCAAATCGTACAAAGATCTCGAGAAACCCGAAAACGCGGTCGCTGTCAACGGTAAGGGCGACATCACGCACGTTATGCTGTTAGGTCCGTTGATCAAGAACGGCGTCGACGTCAACAAGATCACCGTTATCGAGATCGGCGGCTCGGGCAGCCGGATGCGCGCATTGCTCTCCGGGCGTGTCGCAGCGGTGCCGATTCACTTCGATCAGGCCGATGAGGTCGCGAAGCAAGGTCCGTATAAAGTTTTCTTCCAGCCGTGGGAATTCTATAAAATCTGGATCAATGAGGTTTGGGCCGCCAAGGGATCGTGGCTGAAGAATAAGGACAACGCGCGCGCGGCCGTCGATTTGATAAAAGCCACGACGCTTGCGTTCCGGCGCTCGAATCGCGACTTCAATTGGTTCGTCGACATGTATCACAAGTACGTGACGCTTCCCGACGCGAAAACGGCAACGCCACAATCGCTCAAGCCATTTTGGACGCAGCTGTCGACGACGATGCGCGCCTGGCCCGATCAGAACGTCTTAACGGCCGCCGACTTCAAGGATTTGATGCCGCTCTACAAGGCCGCGGGCGACATCACCGGTTCGATTGCGATCGATCAAGTCGTCGATTCGTCGTACGCCGAGCAGGCGATGAAAGAGCTCGGCAGGCAGGGTCTCTGATTCTGATTACCGCGCAGCCGAAGCTCGAGGTTCGCAACGTCAGCAAAAGCTTTCGTCACGGAGACCATGCGGTTCCGGTTATCGACGACCTGACGTTTGCGGTTTCGAACCTCGAGTTCTTGGCGATCATCGGCCCGAGCGGGTGCGGGAAATCGACGTTCTTGCGCATCATCGACGGACTCGTCCCCCCGGACAGCGGCAGCGTGTATCTCGGCGGCAAGGAAGTAACGGGTCCGGGAAAAGGCCGTGGCATGGTCTTCCAAGGCTTCGATCTCTTTCCGTGGAGGACGACGCTCAAGAACGTTGAGTTCGGGCTCGAATTGCTTGGCGTTCCGAAAGCCGAACGAGTCGAGCGAAGCCGGTACTTCATCGATCTCGTCGGTTTGGGCGGCTTTGAAAATGCATATCCGCATCAGCTCAGCGGCGGAATGCAGCAGCGCGTCGGCATCGCGCGCGCACTTGCGGTCGACCCGGAGATCTTATTGATGGACGAGCCGTTCGGTTCGCTGGACGTACAAACGCGCGATCTGCTGCAAGACGAGCTCGCGCGCATTCTCGAGCGCGACAAGAAGACCGTGCTGTTCGTCACCCATGGAATCGAAGAGGCAATCTATCTTGCCGATCGCATCTTGGTGCTCTCGTCGCGCCCGGCCAAGATACAGATGACGATCGAAGTCCCGTTTTCGCGTCCACGGACCGATGAGATCAAGACGCATCCTGAATTCCTCGCGATACGTCAACGCGTCTGGGAGCTGCTCAAGACCTCGGCTACGCTCTCGGGTTAGATCGGGATATCGACCTCGAGCAACGGCGCGTGTTGCTGTGCGCCGTAAACGTCGGTGTCACCGACGTCGCCGGACGAAACCGCGCGCGGAAGCGTGGCTTTGAATGCCAGCCCGGCGGGATACTCGGTGAAGAGCACTTCCTCCGGTTTGACGTGATACAACTTTGCAAACAACGGCGGCCCCAGGACGCGGGTGGCGGCCACCTTGTCGTACGTCTTTCTGTCCGCAAACACGACGTCGATCGTGAGCTCGAACGGACCGGCGTTCTTGCTTTTGCAGACTTCGGCGATATCGCGAATCAGTGCCATCTCAGACCGCCTCGTATTCGATCGGAAACATCTCGTAGGGATCTGCCGGCTCGGCGATGTGGAAGACGCTGAAGCGATAACACGGTTCAGTAACGATGTCGGCAGGCGAGAATGGAAACGCCATATTGCCTTCGCGGCAGAGCCGTCCCGGATAATCGGTGTGGAGCAGCGTGACGCGTGCGAGTGCAAGGACTGCGCTCGAAACTTCTTGGGTCGATGCGACAACCTCAGCGAGTATCCCGACTTCGTGTCCGCGTACTTCACTGACGAATTCGCGCGGGCCCATCACGCCGTCTTGTCCATACACGTGGAAGACAAGCGTGTAGTCGCTCGATGAAATGCCGAGGCCCTTGGCTTTGTACTCAACGCTCGTACGAACCTCATCCAGGAAGGTGTCGAGCCGCGCGATGAGACCGGGATCGCGAGTCCCGCAGATCGTGACCGTACGATAGCCGACGAATTCGGCGCCTTCGAGCTTGACGGTGTACGGCATTTGCGACCATTTCATGCCGGTAATCTTGACGGCGCGATCCGATATCGCTTCGAACCGGCAATCAGTCGTGTCGAGAATTCCGCCGGGCTCGATAAAGACATTAGGACTCGAATTCTCGTGCAAGCTATGATTCGCAACCGAGCCCGGCGTACAGCGCCGGATCTCGTTCATCGGTTCGAGGCTGATATAATCCTCGCCGACCCAGGTCATCAAACAGTCATGGCCTTTGGGCAAGCTGGGCGTTGCGCCGCATTCGAGAAATTTGCCGGCGTACCACGACGGCGCGGGCGGGAGACCGGCATGCATCGCGCATGCAGCCCATGACGCCGGATCGCTGCTGCGGCCTGCGAGTATGACTTGCGCGCCTTCATCCAGCGCGCGCATGAACGGCTCGGGGCCCATCATCGCCGTGATGTGCGCGGCCCGATCGATCGTCGCTTCGTCAAGCGGCGGCGGACCGACGCGCAATGTTTTGATTTTTCCGGCCCGCAGACGCTGCTTGAGGGAAGCCTTGTCTTGTTCCGCGCGAATCAATGCCATCCGAAAATGCGAGCCATCCTCACGAGCGATCTCGCGAACGAGCCCTGCAACCGTATCGAGATGCGGATCCGAACCCGAACCACCGCAGCTTCCGATAACGAGCGGAATGCGGGCGCGAATAGCTGCGCGCAGCATCAGCGCAAGATCGCGCTTCATTGCGAGGCGTGAGTTAACGGTCTTTCCGGATCCCAGATAGTATGGACCCGGATCCGTGCTGCCGCCGTCGACGCCGATCATGTGCGGCTCGCGTGCAATCCCAGCTTCGAGCGAACTTTCCGGAAAGCCGTAACCCAACAACCCGCTGGTCGACAGTAAGCGAAACTCTGCGGTTGTAATCATATTTCGGCGTTCTGCGCCGCTGCGAGGCCGCCTCTCGGGTGGCGCAGCGCGAGCGCTACGCCACCAGCTTTGTGGGCCGGCGTCCCCACACAAGGTAGAGGCCGAAAGCAACCGCGAGCATCACGAGAAAAACAAAGATGCTTCCTTCAGGCCCCGTCGCGCCGCCGCTCAAATACGGATTGCC
>Ga0181537_10005100_pt1 | contig 10676 bp, 12 predicted proteins | sample PEATcosm2014_Bin_39_FD_119765 | JGI IMG/M metagenome (GOLD analysis project Ga0181537, IMG submission 119765) | Peatland microbial communities from MTU Mesocosm Facility, Houghton, MI, USA - PEATcosm2014_Bin23_10_metaG | ecosystem: Environmental > Terrestrial > Soil > Wetlands > Peat | place... | reverse complement strand
CTGGACGAGGCGCTGCGGCTGGGAGACCGGATTTCGATCCTGCAGAATGGCCGCATCATTCAAACCGGAACGGCCGAGGACATCGTGCTCGCGCCCGCGGATGACTACGTGGCGGAATTCGTGCGCCACATGAACCCGCTCACCGTGCTGACGGGAAGCATGATCATGCAGCGCCGCGGATCGCTGGCGGGCGACGGCGGCCAGGTGTGGCTGGACGATGGCCGGCGCTATCGGCTGTCTCTGAACTCTACGGACGAGGCGCTGGGTCTGCACCTCGACGGCGTCGCGCACCCGTTCCTCGAAGTCGGGGACGACGCCGACCTCGCGGGGCTCGAGCCCGGAATCGCGGTGGCGCCCGCCTCGCTGTCGCTGCAATCCATCATTCATCTGCGCCAAAGGACGGGGCACCCCGTATTGCTCGCCGAGGACGGCAGAATCATCGGGGTTTGCGGCGAGGCGGAGATCATCCGGGCGCTGGCGGGCGGCGGGCACTCCACCGGCGCCACCCGCAGTTGAGAGTTTGACGGAGACTGGTGTATTATGACCATGGTTACGTGACCAGAGGCATTTATGACCAACCGCATATCCAAGTCGCAGTTCAAGTCCAAAGCCCTGGAGCTCTTCCGGCGCGTAGAGGCCACCGGCCTGCCTCTCGTCATCACGGACAACGGCGAGCCCAAGCTCGAAGTAAGACGCTACCAGCCGCCAAGCCGCGACCCCCTCGACAAATTGCGCGGCTCAGTACTTTACTACCATGATCCTAAGGGTCCCGTGGGCGATGAGGATTGGGACGCGGCCAATTGATTCTGCTCGATACCCACTGCCTGCTCTGGTGGGTGAATGATGACCGGGACAAACTATCGGCCGATGCGCAGGCCGCGCTCGCCGCCGCGAGACCGGGCAGCGAAATTCTGATCTCATCGATCACCGCGTGGGAAATCGCGATGCTGGTCGCACGCGGACGCCTCGGCCTCACCATGGATGTCGCTGCCTGGCTCGCGACGGTCCAGGAGATCGAGGAAGTAAGGTTCATTCCGGTCGATAACACCATAGCGGTGGACGCCGTAGAGTTGCCGGGTGTATTGCACAAAGATCCGGCGGACAGAATCATCGTCGCCACCGCTCGCAAATTCGCCGTCCCCATTGTAACCGCGGATGAAAAAATCCGGGACTATCCCCACGTGCGGACAATCTGGTGAGCGCTGGTGCAGAAGGACGAGCGTTGCCTCGGGCTGGCTTAAATATTATCATCGCGATAATATAACCGCCCGGTTGTAACCGCCCGGCTGCCGCTCATCCAACATTGGGGGTACTCATGAATCACGACGTCATCATTTCCTGCGCCGTCACCGGCGATGACACCAAGGTCACCAAGAGCCCGCATTGCGCGGTCACGCCGGAACAGATCGCCGCAACCGCCATAGCGGCGGCGCAGGCCGGCGCGGCCATCGTCCACATTCACGTCCGCGAGCCCGAAACCGGCGCCTTCAGCATGGAGACCCGGCACTACCGTGAGGTCGTCAAGCGCATCCGGGAAAGCAAGGTCGATGTGATCGTGAACCTCACCTGCGGCATGGGCGGCTACATCGTCGTCGGCGATCACGGCCTAAAGGATACCCCGGGCCCGGGCAGCGATTTCGTCAGCCAGGAAGAGCGCATGCGGCACGTCATCGACCTGTGCCACGAGGGCCTGTACCGGCCCGACATCGCGACCCTGGACTGCGGCTCCCTGAATTTCGGCGACGGCAACCGCGCCTACGTATCGACGCCCAATTACCTGCGTCAGGGCGCGGCCATCTGCAAGGACCTCGGGGTCAAGCCCGAGCTCGAGGTCTTCGACACCGGCAACCTGTGGTTCGTCAAACAGATGATCAAGGAGGGCCTGCTCGCCGCCCCGTCGCTCATTCAATTGTGCATGGGCATTCCCTATGGAGTGCCGGCCGACGTGGGCCACTTGCTGGCGATGGTCAATTCGCTGCCCGAGAATTGCAACTGGGGTACGTTCGCCATCAGCCGCATGCAGATGCCGTGGGCGGCCCAGGCGGTACTGCTGGGCGGCAACGTGCGCGTCGGACTGGAGGACAATCTTTATCTGAGCAAGGGCGTGTACGCGAGCAATGCGCAGCTGGTGGAGAAGGCGCGCACCATCGTCGAGGCGATGGGAGCGCGGATTCTCACCCCCGCGCAGGCGCGCGAAAAGCTGCAGCTCCGTTGACGGCATCCCCGCAGAGCGCCGCAGTGGCCGAGCTTCCCCCGTATCGCGCGGCGATCGAGCCGCAGTGGATCGATTTCAACGGGCATCTGCGCGACGCCTACTATGCCCTGGTGGCGAGCTGCGCCGTCGATGAGGTGATGGATCGTCTGGGTCTGGACGCGGCGTACCGCGAGCGCACCCATTGCACTCTGTACACCCTCGAGCTGCATTTTCACTACCTGCACGAGATCAAGCAGTCGGACGATCTGGAGGTGCGCTCCTCCGTCCTGGATTTCGACGCCAAGCGCATCCATCTGGGCTGCCGTTTCATCTGCTCGCGGCAGAGCGAGCCGGCGGCCGTCGCGGACATGATGCTGCTGCACGTGCATCAGGGCGAGAAGCCCGCCGCCGCACCGTTTCCCGACGCCGTATCGGCCAAGCTCGAGGCGCTGCGGCTGTCTCCCGGCGCTCGCGCTGCCTTCGTACCGAGTTCGCGCAGGATCGAAATGAGGCGCCGCTGACCCATGCCGACGGCGGACATCCATCGGCTGATCGCGCCGCGCAGCATCGCCCTGATCGGCGCCGGCGTATGGACGGATGCCGTGGCCGCGGGCAACCTCGCCATCGGCTACCGCGGAGAGCTTTGGCGCGTTCACCCGACCCGGCCCTCGACCGCCGAGGTGACCTACTATCGGTCCATTGCCGATCTGCCGGGGACGCCGGACGCGGCATTCCTCGCGGTGCCCAATCGCGAGGTGCCGGGCATCGCCGGTGCGCTGGCGGCGCGCGGTGCCGGCGGCTTTGTCTGCTTCACGGCCGGATTTTCCGAGACCGGCACCGAGTCCGGGCATCGGCTGACGCGCGATCTGGCCGCCAATGCCGGCGCCGTGCCCTACTTCGGGCCCAACTGCTACGGATACGTGAATTTCTTCGACCGGGTGGCGATGATGCCGGATCAGATCGTGGGTGCGTCCATCGAGCGCGGCATCGCCCTCATCTGCCAGAGCGGGACCATTGCGCTCACGCTGATGTTCAACCAGCGCTCCCTGCCCATCGGATGCCTGTTCACCGTCGGCAATCAGACGCGCCTGGCGGTGGAGGATCTGATCGAAATTCTCTGCGACGATCCGCGGGTGACGGCCTTCGGCCTGTATCTGGAGGGCATCAAGGATGCGGAACGCTTTGCGCGGGCGGCTGCCCGCGCGCGGGCGGCGGGCAAACCCATTGCCGTGATCAAATCCGGGCGCACGGCCGCGGCGGCACGCACCGCCCACAGCCACACCGGCGCGCTGGCCGGGGCGGACGAAATCTTCGAAGCGTTTTGCGCTCAGGCGGGAATGGCCCGCTGCGACACCCTGGCCACGCTGGTCGAGACGCTGAAACTGTTTCACACGGGAGGGCCACTGCCGGGCCGCAAGATTCTCGTGATGGGCGCCTCGGGTGGCGACATGGCGATGACAGCCGACGTGTCGCGCGATCTGGATCTGGACTTCGCTCCCTTGCCCGCGGCGCGCGCGGCCTGCCTGCGCGAGGTACTGACCGACCGCGTCACGATCGCCAATCCCTTCGACATCCACACCTATGTATGGTTCGACCCGCCGGCGCTGCGGCGCGTCTTCACCGAGGTTCTGCACGGCGGGTACGATGCGGTGGGATTCATGCTGGACAGCCCGCCCGAGGGCCAGGCCGACCCGGCAGCCTACGACGCCGCCATCGATGTGTTCATCGAGGCGGCACACGGCACACCGACGCGCGCCGCGCTGATCGCCTCGCTGCCGGAAACCATCAGCCCGCGAATCCGGCAGCGCTGCCTCGCCGGCGGCGTCATTCCGTTGCAAGGGCAGCGCGAGGCGCTCGAAGCCCTCTCTCTGGCCGGCGCCGTGGGCGCGGCATGGCGCAATTCCGGTGTGCAATTGCGGCTGCCCGCGCCGGCCGCCGGCACCGCCGCCGTCCACGCGCTCGATGAGCACGCGGGCAAGGCGGCGCTGGCCGCGTTCGGCGTGCCCATTCCCCGCGGCCGGGTGGTACCCGCGGGAGAGGCCGCCGAGGCGGCCCTTGCACTGGGATTTCCGGTGGTCATCAAGGCGTGGGGCGCGCACCTCGAGCACAAGTCCGACGTGGGCGGAGTGGCGCTCAATATCCGCACCGAAGCCGACGCACGCGCCGCGGCCGCGCGGCTGGCGGCGCTGTCGGACACCTTGCTGGTGGAGGAAATGTGCTCCGACGGCGTCGCCGAGGTACTGATCGGAGTCATCGTCGATCCGCAGTTCGGCCAGGTGCTGGTGCTCGGCGCCGGCGGGGTGTTCACGGAAATTCTGTCGGATAGCGTGAGCCTGCTGCCCCCCTGGACGCGCGCATCCATCGAATCGGCGCTCTCGCGCCTGAGCATCGGTAAATTGCTGGGCGGCTATCGCGGCAAGCCCGCCGGCGATCTGCCGGCGCTGATCGATGCCATCCTCGGCGTGGCGCGCTTCGCCTCCGAGAATGTGGGCACGCTGGTGGAAATTGACGTGAACCCCGTGATCGTGCGGCCGCTGGGCCGCGGCGCGGTCGCCGTGGATACCCTGATCCGCTTCAAACGATTCTCCTGAAGGAGTGCTGACATGTCAGATGGAGTTCGCACCGTCAAGGACGGTGGCATTCTCGAAATAACCATCGATCGGCCGAAGGCGAATGCCATCGACCTTGCGATGAGCCGGCGGTTGAACCAGATCGTCACCTCGTTCCGCGACGATCCGGAACTCAGGATTGCCATCGTCACCGGTGCCGGGGATCGATTTTTCTCGCCCGGCTGGGACCTCAAGGCTGCCGCGGCCGGCGAGGAGTCCGATTCGGACTGGGGGGTCGGCGGGTTCGGGGGACTCAACTACCCGAGGAATCTCAACAAACCCATCATTGCGGCGGTCAACGGCATCGCCTGCGGCGGGGGATTCGAGATCGTGCTCGGCACCGACATCATCGTGATGGAGGAACACGCTAAATTTGCGCTGCCCGAGATCAATGTGGGAGTGCTGCCCGATGCCGGAACCGTGAAGCTGCGGCGGCGGATTCCCTATCATGTCGCGGTGGAGTTCTTGCTGACGGGCCGCTGGATGGACGCCGCCGAGGCGAAGCACTGGGGTCTCGCCAACCACGTGGTGCCCAAGGGCGAAGGCCTGTCCAAGGCCCGGGAGATCGCGCAGCAACTGGCGGCCGGACCGCCGCTGCTGTTTCCGGCGATCAAGCAGCTGCTGCGTCACACGGAAATGGTGCCCGAGCACGAAGCGTTTGAGCTGCACGATGCGCTGGACGCGGTGCAGCGGGTCATCCGGTCGGATGATCTCAAGGAAGGCACCCGCGCGTTCAGCGAAAAGCGTAAGCCTCGCTGGACCGGTCGCTGACGCGCGGCGGCGCGCACCGCGGGCAGCCGATGGGCGCCGCGGCGATGGTTTTGCTCAGCAGATCGGTCAACTGATGCGCATCGTGATCGAACTCATCCGCGTACGGCCCGTGCCGGACGAGTTCGATGGCGACCGCGAACGCACGCGCCATGTTTTCGTCATCGGCACAATCGCGGTCGTCGCAATATACCTGATGGTGCATGGGGCAGGTCTTGAGCACCTGTGTCTGCAGCGCGATCTCCAAGGCAATCTCGTCCTTTTTGGCCATGGGCGCGCTACGACCATCGGACCCGGCGGACAGTGACCTTGGCGACCGTCGTCTTGGCGATCCGGGCGGGACGCGCCGGCGGTACGTATCCGATCACTTTGAGGGCCCTGCGCCAGGCGGCGGCCTGCGGCGCCGGTTCCGGCGGATCATAGGGCGCCAGCGGCGGTCTCTCGGGGCTGGGTGGCGTGGGAATGTTTTCATTGCGCATCACTGACTCCTTGCGGATTCGGGCGGATGCGCGGAGTATCGCGCCGCGCGGGGATCGATGCGGTCGGCGCACTGCGCCGGCTCCTGTAGGAAAATTCAGACGCCAGCCCGCCGGGGTGTCCCTTAGGGGTGTCAAAGAGCCAGGTACGGCCAGCTGCCCGCAACGCTTCCTGCGGCGTCTCGCTGCGCACCGCTCCCCGCTTCCGCCGCCGGAACCGACTCATGATGCAGTCCGGCTTCGTGACGGGCCGCGGCGCGCAGTTCCCCCAGCAGCCGGCGCGTCTGAGTCTGCGATCGGCCGAGCGTGTCGCTCAACTCGGCCGACCGCGTGAGCGCTCGCGTGTCGTCCAACTCGCGGGCAACACGCTGCAGCTGCGCGTGGAAAGCGCGCATGCTCACGCCTCGATGCCGGGCGATTGCCCCCGCGATCCCGGCACTGACATGGACGTAAATGCCGCGCAGCACACCCGGTCCTTGCTGGTAGCTGACATAGGGGTGCGCGCGCAGTGTGCCGGTGGCGACGCGAGCGATGCGCCAGCAGCTCGATGCGCTTCGGGACAGCAGGGAGTTGCGCCGCGCCGGGTGGGGCTCGAGAGCGGCCGCCATGGCCCGGGCTTTGAGCGCCACATGGCGCAGACGGCGCAAGCGCACCACTTCACGCTCATCAGAATCGACCATGTGACCTACCTGGGTGTCGGGACAACGCCGATATTCTCCAAGACCCCTGCCATGCGGTCTGTAGGATTTCTCCTCGTCTCGCAGCGGGCATCCCCCGGCGCGGCGCCGATAATGTAAAACGCCGCGCCGCAACCGCGCGCCCGAAACCGCAATTCAGCCGCCCAGAGGCCTGAGCAGGCTGCGCGAGATTATGTGGCGCTGAACTTCGCTGGTGCCGTCCCAGATGCGTTCGATGCGTGCGTCGCGCCAGATGCGCTCCAGCGGCAGGTCGCTCATCAACCCCATCCCGCCATGGATCTGCAGCGCCTCGTCGGCCACCATGGCCAGCATTTCGCTGGCCTTGACCTTGGCGATGGCCATATCCATGTCGGTGTCGATCTTGCGGTCGCGCTTCCATGCGGCCTCCAAGGTCAACAGCTCGGCCGCGCGCAGCTCCACCGCCATGTTGGCCAGCTTGAAGCTCACGCCCTGAAATTTGCCGATCTGCTGGCCGAATTGCACGCGGTCCACCGCCCACTGCGTGGACAGCTCCAGCGCGCGTTCCGCGCGGCCGAGGCAGGTCGCGGCGACTTGCAAACGGGTCGACCCCAGCCATGTGTTGGCCACATCGAAGCCGCGGTGCAGCTCACCCAATATCGCCGTTTTCGGAACGCGGCAGTCGTTGAACTCGAGAATGCTGTTGGTATAGCCGCGGTGCGACACATTTTTATAGCCGGGCCGCACCTCGAAGCCGGGATGCCCCATGTCGATCAGAAACGCCGTGATCTTCTTGCGCGTGCCGTAGGCGCCCGTCTCTTCGCCGGTGGCGGCAAACAGGATGACGTAATCGGAGTGATCGGCGTGGCTGATGAAATGCTTGGTGCCGTTGATGACGAAATCGTCGCCCGCCTGGGCCGCCGTGGTCTTCATTCCGCGCAGATCCGATCCCGCGCCCGGCTCGGTCATCGCCAGGCACTCCACCCGATCGCCGCGCACGGTGGGCAAAAGGTAGCGCGCCCGCTGCTCGCCCTCGCAGGCCAGCAGAATGTTCGAGGGCCGGCCGACGCAGGACATGTGCAGCGCGTAGCCGGTGCGTCCCAGCTCTTTTTCATACAGAACCCACGTGACCGTGTCCAATCCCGCGCCGCCCACCTCCACCGGCATGTTCGCCGCATACAAGCCGGCCTCGATGGCTTTCGCCTTGAGCTCGCGCCACAGCTCGTCGCGCAGCACGCCGCTCTCCTCGACTTCCTTCTCGTGCGGCAAAAGCTCGTTGGTCACGAACTCCCGGGTCGTTTTGACGATCATCTGCTGTTCATCGCTGAGCGAAAAATCCATGGCCATCCCTCACTTCTGCCGGGCCGCGCCGCGCGCGTCCCGTTTTGCCCATTGACGCAGTAGATCCAACTGCAGCCGCAACTGCACGGTTTGCATCGCGGCCGGCCAATCGCTCGGGCTGGTGACGGCGCTCGCAGTGAGTCCGTTGATGAAAATCACCACCGAGCGCAGCACTTGGTCGCGCACCATTTGCGGCCACGCCGGCCATTCCTGCCAGTGTTCGGCGAAACAGCGGGCAAATAAACGCATGTACTCGCGGTGCACCCAGGCGTTGAGCCTTCTCAGCTTCTTGTCCGCGGACACCTGGCCCCAGAAGGCCATCCAAAAGGCGCACTCCGTGAAGCGCTGCGCATCGGCGGGGAGCGCCTCCGCCAGTACTTCCAGCAGATCCGTCTCGCCGCCGTCGCGCTCCCGCGTGAGCCGCTCCTCGATCCGCAACAGCATCAGACGCAGGGCCGCCAGGATGATGTCCTGCTTGGACTCGTAGTAGTGAGCGACCATCCCCGTCGTGTAGCCCGCGGCGCGCGCAATGCGCGCCACGGTGGCCTGCTCGAAGCCGTACTCCGCGACCACCTGGCAGGCGACGTGGGCGATCTCGTCGCGCCGCTGGGCATGATCGACGATCTTCGGCATGAGCGCTCAGCCCGCCTCAAGCCTTCCGCGTCCGCCCGACCGGGCGTCCCGCCTCGGCCGGGGGCGGCAGCGCGGCATGCGCGGCACGAAGCGCCTCGAGTTTCGCGCGGACCTGCGCGTCGGCGGGCGCCGCCTTGGCGGCCGCGGTGTCGACGTGCAGGAACATCTGTTCCGCGGCGGCGATTTGCCGGCCGTCGCGCCCGCGGAACATGCGCTGATAAACGTGCAAGCGCTTCTCATCGACTCCGAGCAGCTGTGCCGTGACGTACAGCGGCTCGCCCACTTTCGCCTCCCCGAGGTGCGTGAGGTGGTTCTCGACGGTGTAGTACATGCGCCCGGTATCGCGGTAGGCCTCATCCACTCCGATCCGGCGAAACAGCGCATCGATGGCCTCGCCGAATACCTGGGCATAGCGGTAATCGGACATGTGGCGGTTGTAGTCCACCCACTCCGGCCGCACGACGGCGTCCAGCAGCCGCAGGGGCTGGCCCGGCGGCGGCGGCTGCGCTGCGGCGGCCGCGGCGGCGTCCTGATAGAGCCGCGTCTCGAGAGAGCGCAAGGTGGCGCCCGCGCCGATATCGTACTGCCTGAGCACCTGCTGGATCGCGACCAGGTAATCGTCCCGCAGCCGCTCGAGTTCGCGGATCGAGCGGCCACCGGCCTGTGCCTGCGTGCCCTCGACCATGCGATCGATCAGCGTGTCGGTGAGCTCGGGAGCTTCGAGCTTGGTCCACGGCCACTTGAGGCAGGGTCCGAATTGCGCCAGCATGTGCCGCATGCCGCTCTCGCCGCCCGCGAGGTGGTAGATCATATTCGTGCCCATCGCCGCCCAGCGCAGGCCCGGTCCATAAACGATGGATTCATCGAGTTCGCCCGTGGTGGCCACCCCATCGTTCACCAGGTGCAGGATTTCGCGCCATAGCGCTTCCTGCAGCCGGTCGGTCAGGTGCCCCGGAACCTCGCGCCGCACGTGCAGGGGGTGCATGCCGATGAAGGTGAAGAACCTCCCCGCCGCGTCGATGGTGCCCGGCGCCGTTTTCTCCCCGCCGACCAGCTCGACCAGCGGCAGCAAATAAACCGGATTGAACGGATGGGCGACCAGGAAGCGCTCGGCAGCAACCATGTCGCGCTGCAGATCGGTGGGTGTAAGACCCGACGTGCTCGACGCAATGATGACGTCGGACGCTGCATGGCCGCTCACTTCGGCCAGCATGCGCTGCTTCAACGCCAGCTGTTCCGGAATGTTCTCCTGGATAAAATCGGCCTGCTGCGCCATCGCCTTCAGGTCCGTCGTGAACGACAGCCTGCCCTTGGGCGGCAAGGGCGCGCTGGTGAGCCGCGCCAGGGCAGGCTCGGCGTTGGCCACCGCCCCGCGGATCCACTCCTCCATTTCGGGCTTGACGTCCGCCGCGACGACGTCGATCCCGAAATGCAACGCCCGAGCCGCCCATCCACCGCCGATGACGCCGGTTCCGAGGAGCCCGAGTGTCTTCACTTTCCGCATGATTGCGAACCTCTTGACGTCGATCTTTATAATGTCACGAGTATAATATAAAAACCAGCATTGCGGCATCCCGCTTCGTGTGATAATTCATATGGCCGCCGAGTCTCCCTGCCGGGAATGAACCCCATGATCGGCGAGCTTGGCTCACACTAACTTGAAGGGATGGCCTATGTACAAGATCGAAACCCGGCGCGGCGGCACAGTCGCCGGCGGCCTGCTGCTCGCGGGCGTGCTGTCATGCGGCGCGGCCGCGCCCTCATCCGGCACCGTTTACGCCGAGGACATCGTGCGCACGCCGCTTCCCGACGGCAATCCATTTCCGATAGCCGCGGCGGTCACGGTCGGCGCCGGCCTGGACACGGTCTATGTCAGCGGAGCACTGCCCTCGGCCATCAACAAAGATGCGCCCAAGGGCACCGCGCCCGTGTACGGCGACATGGAGACCCAGACCGTCAGCGTGCTCACCTCGATCAAAGGCACGCTCGCGAAGCTCGG
>Ga0181537_10005098_pt1 | contig 10679 bp, 12 predicted proteins | sample PEATcosm2014_Bin_39_FD_119765 | JGI IMG/M metagenome (GOLD analysis project Ga0181537, IMG submission 119765) | Peatland microbial communities from MTU Mesocosm Facility, Houghton, MI, USA - PEATcosm2014_Bin23_10_metaG | ecosystem: Environmental > Terrestrial > Soil > Wetlands > Peat | place... | reverse complement strand
CGTTCGAGCATCACGCCTGTTACAATCGCGAGCAGTGCCGTATCGAGATGCATCTTGCCAGCACCAAGCGGCAGAAAGTTCGCGTCAACGGCAAGGCGATCACTTTCCGCGCTGGCGAAACCATCCACACCGAGAACAGCTACAAGTACACGATCGATTCCTTCCAGGCGCTGGCGCGCGGCACCGGCTGGTCGGCGTTGCAATCCTGGACCGACGGTATGTTCGCCGTGCTGGCACTCAAATTCGACTGGCCGCAAGCGGGCGCTTAAGCTGCCGGTGATAAATCATGCCGATCTGCGAAGCCGACCCGTGGCGTTTGCAGTATTTCGCCCATGTCGACAGCGCCACGAATATTCCGACTGAAGACAGCGATGCCTGGCAATGGTATTCGGCGTATCGCTTCGTCTATGACAAGCTTAAGCTGGCGCTGAGCCAGAATCTTACCGCCGCGCCGCACGGCGTTCCGGTGACGCATTACCCGGTGTTTTCCAAGCCGATCGTCAATCTCAAGGGCATGGGCGTCGGCAGCCGCGTGCTGCGTTCCGAGTCCGATTACGCCGAGCACTACGCGCCCGGCCATTTTTGGATGACGCTGCTCGACGGCCTCCACGTCTCCTCCGATATCGCGATAGCCGACGGCGCGCCGCGCTGGTGGCGGCACGTCACCGGCAAGCCTGCGGGCGAGGGCACTTTCGATTACTGGATCGTGCATGCCGAGCCGAATCCCGGCGTCGAAGCGCATTGCGGCGCATGGATCGAAAAAAATCTCGCCGGCTATACCGGCATGCTCAATCTTGAAACCATCGGCGGCACCATTATCGAGGCGCATTTGCGCTTTGCCGACCAATGGCCAGATCTCTACGGTCTGGGATGGGTCGAAGCGGTCGTTGGGCTCTACGAGCGTCACGAATGGGATTTTACCGACGATGACCGCTGCGAAGGCTACAGTGTCGTTCTGTTCGGCCCGCACGGGCGCTACCGTTATCCGCCCCGAGCGCTGATCGAAGAAGTCAAAAGCATGCCGGGTGTGACCAGCGTGCAGATCACATTTCATGAGGATCGCGCGCCGGAAGCCCACGCCATGCCGCCCGGCGGCTTTCGTTTGGCCATCGTCAACGGTTTTGAACTGCGCGCGGCGCTTGAGGCGCGGCAGCGGCTGCGGCGACACTTCCTGCCCTAAAGTCAGTGCTCTATAGTCCCGGCGCTTTTCCGTAGAGTGAGGGAACCACATATGAAAATCGTTGCGTTCGAAGGGCAGGGCTGCCCGCATCTGGGCGTTGTCGATGGCGATGCCGTAATCGACTTGCAGGCCGTCGATCCGAAGGTGCCGAGCGACCTCGGCGAATGGCTCGCCAGGAATAACGGCGACACCAAATCGCTCGACAATCTCGCCAAAAAAGCGCCCGCCGCCGCGCGCAAGCCGCTTGCCGGACTGAAATACGCGCTGCCGGTGGGCCGGCCGGGCAAGATCATCTGCCTCGGGCTGAATTATCTGGATCACGTCAAGGAAGGCTCGCAGCGCGACAATATTCCAAAATTTCCGACCATCTTTTTCCGGGGCCTCACATCGATGGTGCCGAATGGCGAGCCGATCGTTCGGCCGCTGGTCTCCGAAACGCTCGATTACGAAGCCGAGCTGATCCTGGTCGTCGGCAAACGCGCCAAGCATTTGACGCCGGCCAATGCGACGTCGTGCATCGCCGGTTATTCCTGCGGTAATGAAGGCTCGGTGCGCGAATTCCAGCGCAAGACCACGCAATGGGCGATGGGCAAGAATTTCGACCGCACCGGCGGCTTCGGCCCCTGGCTGGTCACCGCCGACGAATTGCCCGATGCCGCGAAAGGCTTGAAGATCCAAAGCCGGCTCAACGGCAACGTGATGCAGTCGGACAACACCGACAACATGATGTTCCCGGTCGTCGAAATGCTGGTTTACATCACCCAGGGCATCACGCTCGAACCGGGCGACGTGATCTTCACCGGCACGCCGTCGGGCGTAGGCCATGCGCGTAAGCCCAATCCGGTCTGGATGAAGAACGGCGACACGATCGAGGTCGAGATCGAACGCATCGGCACGCTGCGCAATCCGATCGTGGATGAAAAAGCCGCTTGATGGTGCTGCGCGGGTTCACGGTATTTGTGGCGCTCGCCGCGATGCTCGCGCCCGCCTGCGCGCAGGACGAGGTGCGGATCGGCATGGGATTCGGGCTCGCGTTTCTGCCGATCTATGTTTGCGAGGATTTGAAGCTGATCGAGAAGAGCGCCAAGGCCGCGGGCCTCGACGTCAAGGCGAGCTTCCCGCGCCTGATGGGGGCGGCAGAGATACACGAAGCGCTGGCTTCGGATAAAATTGATATTGCGCCGTTCGGTACTGCACCGCTCCTTTCCGCCTGGGCCGGCGCCAAGGACACCCCGAACCAGATCTTTGCTGTTTCCGGCCTTACGTCATTGCCGCTGACGCTGCTCACCAATCAACCGGACGAGCAGTCGCTGTCCGACCTCAAACCGACCGACCACATCGCGGTGCCGACGCCGACCTCGCCACAAGTCTATGTTTTACAACTACAATCGGAGAAAACCTTCGGTCAGTTCGACAGGCTGCGCGGCCAGACGGCGGCGCTGTCGAACGGCGAAGCAATGAGCGCGCTGTTCGCAAGCGGCGCGGCGGTGACGGCCTATTTTGCCTCGCCGCCGTTCACCGAACTCGCGCTGCGCGACGCCAACGTGCATCCGCTGCTGCGCTCGGCCGACACCATGAGCGGCAAATCCTCGTTCCTAATCCTCGGGGCGACCAAAGCCTACATAGACCGTGAGCCGAAAATGCCGCAGATCGTCGCGCAGGCGATCGACGAAGCCGCGCGCATCATCCACGATGACCCGCGGCGCGCAGCGCAAATCTATCTGACCCACGAGCCGTCCGATGTGCTCAACGGCGCCGCCATGGACGTCGTCATGCACGACATCAAGGATGAATTCGGCAGCCCGGTTTACGGCGTGCAGACCATAGCCGATTTTCTCAGCCGGCACGATCAATTAAAATCTCCGCCGCGGAGCTGGAAGGACATCGTCGCGCCGGCGCTTTTGAACTCACCAAGCACTTAAGGGGCAAGTCATGGCAACACTCGACGTAATCACCATTTGCGGCAGTTTGCGCAAGGGCTCATTCAACGCCGCGCTGGCGCGTGCGCTGCCCGCGTTGGCTCCGCCGGGGCTGTCGATCAAGCCGGCGCCGGCCTGGGAGAAGTTTCCGGTCTATAATTTCGACATCCAGAACAGCACCGGCTTTCCGCCCGAAGTCACAGTCTGGGCCGACGCCATCCGCGCCGCCGACGCCGTGATCGTCGTTTCGCCCGAATACAATTGGAGTATTCCCGGGGGATTGAAAAACGCGATCGATTGGTCATCTCGCCTGAAAGACATTCCATTCACGAACAAGCCGGTCGCGCTGCAATCGTGCTCGGGCGGGCTGCTCGGCGGGTCGCGCATGCAATACCATCTGCGCATGGCGCTCACCACGCTCGACGCAATCTTGTTCGGCAAGCCGGAAGTCTTCGTCAACTTCGCGGCCAAGAAATTCGACGAGAAAACGCTCGAACTCACCGATCAGCCGACCATCGATTTGGTCAAGCAACAGCTCGCCGGATTTGAAAAACTGATCCGCCGGGTGACCGGAAAGGCGTAACCATGGCGCGTCTCGACGGCCGCGTAGCTATTCTGACTGGCGGCGCCAAGGGGATCGGCGCGCATTATGCGCGCGCGCTGGCCGCCGAGGGCTCGCGCCTTATGATTGCCGACGTCACGGATCCCAAGGAGCTTGCCGCCGAGCTCGCCCGGGAGCACGGCGCCAATTCCATCGCAAGTTCCATCACCGATGTCAGCGATGAAGGCGCGGTGAAGGCCTTGGTCGCCAAGACCATGGAGCGCTTCGGCAAGATCGACATCCTGGTCAACAATGCGGCGCTCTACGCGTCGCTCGTCGAGCAGCCGATCAGTGCTATCGACACCGCGCTATGGGACCGGGTCATGGCAGTCAATGTGCGCGGCGTCTTTCTGATGACCAAATATGTCTCACCGCACATGATCGCGCAGAAATACGGCAAGATCATCAACATCACCTCGGGAACCGTGGCGCGCGGAATTCCGAATTTCGCGCACTATGTCTCTTCGAAAGGTGCGGTGATGGCCTTTACGCGCTCAGTGTCGCGTGAACTCGGCGAGCACAATATCTGCGTCAACAATCTGGCGCCGGGATTTACGCTCAGCGATAGCGTCATTAACGAAAATCCCGGCCATCTCGATCATTCGCGGGCGCCGGCGATCGTGCGCCGCGCGCTCAAACGCGACGAATATCCGGAAGATCTTTTGGGTGCGCTGGTGTTCCTGGCGTCGAAGGAAAGCGATTTCATGACCGGCCAGACCGTCGCCATTGACGGCGGCGCGACCAATAACTGACCTTGCGCTTAGTGGGCGGTCGGTAAATCCAGCCGAAGCCGCGCCTTCAGATGCGGAACGCGCCTGACATCCATTCTGGCGGCAAGCGTGCCGATGTAAAACAGCTCTTCCTTGTTGGCGATATTGAAATCGGCAAATTCGCACTGGCCGTCACGCAGGTCTGCCTCGGATAATACCGTTTCGAACATGTCGGCCCACGCGGACCCTTCGAGATCGCCGCCCGCGCCTTCGTGAAAGGCCAATTTCTGCCGGTCGCGAATGAAAGCCGGCAGTTCCGATGGATAGAGGTCGTAGAGCGCGCGCAGCGGCGCCTTTCCGACCGGCGCGTTACCCCTGCATTCTACGAGAAGCGATGCATCGAGTCCGTTCGCGTAGCTTGCCACACAACGGTCGAGAAACGGTTCGCGCATCTCAAGCTGGAAGCGCATCGAGCAACGGTCGACCCGCTGAAGATTGGCGCGGTGCATCATGCCCAAACATTGAGTCCGCGCATGCCGTCCGGCGGCGTCGGTTTGCGCAAACGCAAATTCGAGCGGTTCGTAACCGGCAAACAATTCGTCGGCGCCTTCGCCGCATAAAGCGACACGGAAACCGTCCCGGTGCATGCGTTCCGAGACGAGATAGTTATAAAGGCTCGGACGAATGACTGCGGGTTCGAACGCTTCCACCGCGTCAACGACGGTTTCGATCAGTGAAAGCGTGTCGGCGAAATCGCCGTCAACGCCGACCTCGCGCAAATCGAGGCCAGTCTCGCCGGCATAGCGATGGGCATATTCCCGATCCGGCGCGTTACGCGAAGCCGCGATATAGGCGGGCATGGCGGGCCGGAATCGTCTCGCATAGTGCGTAACCAGCGTACTATCGATGCCGCCGCTGAACATCATGGCGACAGGAAGATTCGGCGGCATCCGGATGCGCACGGCCTCCGATAAAATGGCGTCGAGCTCCCGCGACGAAACAGCGCCGCCGGTCGAAATCTCCGGCGCGTGCAGTTTGTAATGGCGTCCGCAAAAATTTCGCGTCAGCACATGACCGGGCGGCAGCAATAGCACGTCGCCGTTTTCGCTTGCCGCAAGCAGGGGCCGGATTTCCGAGCAGAACAGGAAGCCGTCGCCGGAGCGTAGAAGGTAAAGCGGCTTTACTCCGAACGGGTCGCGTGCGGCGAGAAATTCGCCGGTCGCAGTGTCGATCGCTACGAAGGCATACATGCCGCCGAGGCGCTTGACGCCGTCCGGGCCCCAGACGCGAAGCACGTTGGCAACGACCTCGGTGTCGCAGTCGGTGCGAAAGCGGATACCGAGCGCTTCCAGGTCACGGCGTAATTCGGCGTGATTGTAGATTTCACCGTTGAAGGAAACGAGAAAACGCTCGTCGAAGGACGCCAGCGGCTGGGTGCCGTTTGCCGCGTCCACGATCCGCAGGCGGCGCGTGCACATCGCGATGCGGTCGCCGACAGTAACAAGCGGATCGGTAACGTCGCCCCGGTGCAGGATGCCGTTGACCAGACCCCGAACTACTGACTCTGCGCCATCAACATCGATGGCGACTGCGATGCCACACATCTCGCCCCCGAGAGTGGGGCTCAACATAATCTGTTAATGTTAACAGGCGGTTATAGCGACACTCGGCCGCAGGGCCGGGCTCAACTACGCGGCTCGACTAGCGGCAAACGCCTTGCGAACGGGCCGAATTAAGCGCGGATGAGGCTGTCAGCCAATCTGGCATGCCATAGGCGATTTCGGTCCAGCTATTGCCCCATGGGCTGGCGCTGCTGTTCCACCAGATTTTGCACCAGCCGCTCGGAAACTGAACCACCGCATAATCGGCGTGCGCCGGTGTCGCGGCGGCGAAACCGAGCCCGAGGACGGCAGCAGCAAAAGCCAATCGCTTCATCGTCAACTCCTGTGTGCCAGCCGATCGAACCGTGCCCGGCGAAAACGCACCGGCACGGACCTCCACGGTGTCGCTAACTCGCCTGCCGCGGCGAAGTTCCCGGTCAGCGCGACGGCAACCGGCCGATCAGGACCTGCGCGGCCGTAACGGCGGCGGCGAAACCTGTTTGTTGCGGCGCCTTTGCGGCGAAACAAGTTGAAAAGGCCACCTCGGACTGCGCGCTCAGCGCGTCGGCTTTCTCTTGTGCCTTGGGGTCGCCCGAGTTGGCGGCGTCCGCCGCCTTCTTGGCGAGATCGTTGCGGATGGTTTCGCAGGCCGGGATTGGCCCAACCGCTTTTAACTCTCTGGTGTTGGCGATGAAGACGCGGCCGCCTTGCGACAAGGCGACGAAAACCTCGTCGGCCTTCGGCGGAAGATTGCTCTGGGTGCGCGCCGCGAGCATGGCGTAAGCGAAGACGGCGCCCGGCGGCGCAGAGATCGGAAGATCCGCGTAGTGCACGACGGCGGCGTCGGTGAGAACGGCTTGGCTATAGAAATCCTGGTCCTTCACCGCCACGCTTGGATCTTGCGGGAGTTCGATGTCGACCCAGTTCTTGTGCTGTTGCAGCCAGCGCCGGAACAGGCCGTCGGTGGTCACGATGACGCGGGTCTTGGCGTCGGGTCCGCCATAGACCATGCCGTCGAGCTGGCCAAAACCCTCATACCCGTCGTTGAGCGTGTCGAGATTGATCGCGCTTATGCCGTCGAGCCCCTCGATCGCGACCGGGCCGACAATGGCGCGCATCTGCCTTTCGAGGCTGGCGCGTGCCTGGTCGTCCAGCGCGTCAACTTTGTCGTCGTCGCTGCCGGTCGGATTTTTCGGTTCGGCATCCGCGGCGGCCTTGACCTGGGCAATCGCCGCATCGCGGGCGGCGATATAGCTGTCCTCGGCGGTCGTCGCCGCAGCCGCCGTCAGGACCGCGGCCAACGCCAGTGCAAGTAAGACCTTCGCGGGGAACATGATGCTTGGTCGTTTGCAGCGTGCCCGGCGTTCACGCCGGGTCATTCAGCCGCGATAGTGTCGGCGCTCGCGCCCAGGTACTCGCGCAGGAGGACACCGAGCCCTTCCAGCGGCTCGGCGCCGATGATTTTCAGTGCGTGCCACAAACTCACCTGGTTCGTGCTGAGCACCGGCTTGCCGAGATCGCTTTCCAGCCGGTCGATGGCGGCAAACGTGCTCCAGTTGCCGCAGGCCAGCATCACCGCGTCGGCGTCCGGCCGGTCGACACGGCGTCCGACCTCGTAAGCAGTCTGCGGATCGAGCAACCCGATGTCGAGATTGCGGACGAGACCGAGCGTCTCCTGCGCCAACACCTCGTAACCGTTCGCTTCGATAAACGCCGCCGCGGTCCGGTTGATGGAATCGCTCCACGGCGCTCCGAGCACGACGGTTTTGGCGGACAGTGCACGCATCGCTTCAAGGAATGCGGTCGAGGCGGTGGTGGCCGGCTTGCCGCTTGCGGCTTCGATCCGCTTTACCAGCTCCCGGTCGTAGCCGATGCCGTTGCGCGACGATGGCGCAGTCGCGGCAAAGATGATGACGTCGATATCGACGTCGGCGAGCTTCCGGCTTTCGGTCTCGATTTCCTGGACGATGCGCAATGTTGAGTCCGCTTCAACGTGAGTGAGATGCATGCGTGCCACGTGAAGCGAAATGTGTTTCGGCAGCACGCTGTAAAAATCCGGCTCCTGGACCGAGTTCGAGGACGGCAAAAGCGAACCGATCCGCCGCACGTCCACTCGCCGCGCCATGGAAGCCTCCCTTGAGACCGTCTGGTTGTTGACGGCAAGCCTAGGCCGTTAGCCCGGCAGGTCAATGTCCGTATCGGCCCGCATGGCAGCCCCGCCATGTCAGCCTCTGTGCGCTATATGCGGCTCGCCGCGCTTTGACTATATTGACCGCCAAGCAACAGATTCAGCGTTTCCGGAGGAAACTTATGGTCGCCGCCGCCGCAAAGAGAACCAACGGCAAGCCCGATCCGAAACACAATATCGAAGCGGTCCGCGAGGCCTATTACCAGCGCATCGCCAAGCACGACATGAAGCCGCTGTGGAAGGTGATGAACAATCTCGTGACCAAAGAGCCGGCGTCACGCTGCGCGCCGGTCGTTTGGCACTTCGACGATATCAAGTCGCTGGTGATGGAATCCGGCGGTCTGATCAGCGCGGAGGAGGCTGAGCGGCGGGTGCTGATCCTGGAAAACCCAGCGCTTAAGGGTGAATCGCGCGCCACCAGCACGCTGTTCGCCGGAGTACAGATGATCCTGCCGGGCGAGGTCGCGCCGGCGCACCGCCATTCCGCCGGCGCAATCCGCTTCGTGCTCGACGGCGAGGGCGCCTATACCGCGGTCGAGGGCGAGAAGGCGTTCATGGCGCCGGGCGATTTCGTCATCACCGCGAACTGGGCGCCGCACGATCACGGCAATCCGTCGAACAAGCCGATGCTGTGGCTCGACGTGCTCGATCTGCCGACGGTCAATTTCTACGAGACCTCCTTCGCCGAGCATTTCGACGATGCGATGCAGAAGACCTCGCGGCAGGACGGCGACTCGCTCAATTTTTATGGCTCGGGCGTATTGCCGGACGGCACGGCGGCGATGAACCGCACGCCGGTCATCAATTACACCTATGCGCGCACGCGCCCGATCGTCGAGCGCATGATGAAGGCGGACGAGATCGACAAGCGGCACGGCGCGCGGGTGCGCTATGCCAATCCGGTCACCGGCGGGCCGGTGATGCCGACCATGGGCGCCAATCTCGCCATGTTCCCGAAGGGATTTAAGGGTGAGCCGTACCGCGCGACCGACAGCAGCATTTTCGTCTGCGCCGAAGGCGAGGGCACGACGACCGTGGACGGCAAGGTTCTCGATTGGGGGCCACATGACGTGTTCGTGGTGCCGTCGTGGAAGCGCTACGCGCATAATGCCACGAAGGAATCGGTGCTATTCTCGATTTCCGACCGGCCGGCACAGGAAGCGCTCGGATTATGGCGCGAAGGCAGGTAATTTCCGCCCGCCGCGCGCAATCAACAACCTACCTATTCAATTCCGTCGCGGGGATGTATGAAGGCTCTGTTCAGGCCACCGCTCGCGCAGGCGTTGCGGTGGAAAATCGCGCAAAGTCATTGGGAGAAGATCGATGGCCGTCGGTACCGTGAAGTGGTTCAATTCGCAAAAAGGATATGGATTTATTCAACCTCAGGCCGGCGGCAAAGATGTTTTTGTCCACATTTCGGCCGTTGAGAGAGCCGGCCTCGGCGGTCTCAATGAGGGGCAAGTCGTTGAATATGAAGAGGTCGCCAACAAGGGCAAGACGTCGGCAGAAAACCTCAAGGTTCAGCGCTGACCTTCGCCGGGTGTCCGCCAGCCGACGAGTGCGGCTGGCGTTCTTGGTCTAAGGCGGACCGCCAGGATCGGGCCCAGGGGTGCGACGCGCACCCCCCATTAGGCCTTTATCGAACGAGGTCCAGCATCGCACGCATCGCCACCGGATAACCCTTCGCGCCGAGCCCCGCGATGATGGCCGTGGCGACCTTCGATACATACGAGTTGTGATAATACGCCTCGCGCTTGTGTATATTCGAAATGTGCAGCTCGATGATCGGCCCCGGAAACATCTTTAGGGCGTCGAACAACGCGAGCGAGGTGAACGTGTAGGCGGCCGGGTTGATGATGATGCCGCTGCCGTCGTCGATCGCCTCGTGGACCCACTCGATCAATTGGGTCTCGCTGTTTGTCTGGCGAAACTCGACGGGCTGTTCCCTGGCTTCGGCGCGGCACATCGCCTCGAGGTCCGCCAGCGTCGTTGTGCCGTAGATTTGCGGTTCTCGCGTGCCAAGCCGATTGAGGTTTGGACCGTTGAGAACGTAGATCGGTTTGGGCATGTGATTGCCTATGTCGCGTTTTGGGAAGGCGGTTATACCCGCCGCGGCGCTTGTCCCATAGACCCGAGAGCGAGCGCCCCAAAACGATCGTGGCGGCAACGCGCCGCCACGATTTTTTTGGCCGAGAGCCGAACGCCGGCGCTTGTGCCGGCGTCGGTTTATTTGCCCGACTTCTCTTTGATGAAAGCCAGCAGATCGGCGTTGATCGTGTCTGCTTGCGTGGTCGGCATGCCGTGCGGAAAGTCCTTGTAAGTTTTCAGCGTCCCGTTCTTGAGCAGTTTTGCCGACAACGGTCCGGCGGCGACATAGGGAACGATTTGATCGTCTTCGCTGTGCATCACCAGCACCGGCACCGTGATCTTTTTGAGATCTTCGGTGAAATCGGTCTGCGAGAAGGCGACGATGCCGTCGT
>Ga0181537_10005095_pt1 | contig 10682 bp, 8 predicted proteins | sample PEATcosm2014_Bin_39_FD_119765 | JGI IMG/M metagenome (GOLD analysis project Ga0181537, IMG submission 119765) | Peatland microbial communities from MTU Mesocosm Facility, Houghton, MI, USA - PEATcosm2014_Bin23_10_metaG | ecosystem: Environmental > Terrestrial > Soil > Wetlands > Peat | place... | reverse complement strand
GTCGTGACGACGCCGAAGATCGCTCAGGCCCTCGTCTCGCGGATCCACTTCAACACCTTTGGCGGCAACCCCGTCGCATGCGCGCAGGCACGCGCGGTCCTGGAGGTGATCGACAAGGAGGGCCTGCAAGCCAACTCGCTCAAGGTCGGCGCCTACCTGAAGGCGGGATTCGCGAGGCTCGCCACGAAGCACAACCTGATCGGCGACATCCGCGGCATGGGACTCATGCTGGGAATCGAGCTCGTGAAGGACCGCGGGACGAAGGAGCCCGCGAAGGACGAGTGCGCGGCGGTCTTCGAGGCGTGCAAGGACATGGGGCTCCTCATCGGCAAGGGCGGGCTCTGGGGCAACACGCTCCGGATCAAGCCGCCGATGATCTTCACGACCACCGACGCCGACTTCATGCTCGCGGTGCTCGACGAGGCCCTGAATGTCTAGACCCGGCGAAGCCTAACGTGAGTTGCGGGCGGACCCCCGGGGCACGGTCGCCGCCTTCGCGTCAATGGGACGCCGTGGCGACGCTGAACGCCTGCGAGGCCGGTCCGGCGCCCCCGGAGTTGGTCGCATAGACCTGGACGTCGTAGGCGGTGCCCGGGGCGAGCCCGGTGAGCGTCTGCCAGCCGATCCAGGTCACGGTGGCGCAGGTGGCCCATGAGGTGGTGCCCGACACCCGACATTGGATCACGTAGGCGGTCGCCGGACCGCCGGTGTAGGGAGCGGAAAAGCTGACCGACACGGAGGTGGCCGTGGGGGCCCCGCCGACGCCCAAGTAGGGAATCGGGCCGGGCAACGGCGTGGCCGGCGGCGGCGTGGGTGTGGGCGTGGGAGCCTGCCCCGTGGTGCCGATCGTGAAGATCCCGGAAGCAGGCCCATTGCCAGCCGCGTTGGTCGCGAACACCTCGACGTCGTAGGAGGTGCCAGGCGCCAATCCCGCGAGCGTCTGCCAGCCAATCCAGGTCACGGTGGCATTGGTGGCCCAGGCGCCCGTTCCCGTTACCCGGTCCTGGATCACATAGGCCGACGGGGCCCCGCCGGTGTACGGGGCGGAGAAGCTCACGGACACCGAGGTGGCCGTGGGGGCCCCGCCGATGCCAAGGTAGGGAATGGGGCCCGGGAGCGGCGCCGTCGGCAGAGGCGTCGTCGCCGGCGGCGTGGGAGACGGAGATTGCCCGACGGTCGCAAGGGAGAAGGCAGCAGAGGGAGGACCGCTGCCGGCAGGGTTGGTTGCATAGACCTGGACGTCGTAGGCGGTGCCGGGTGCGAGGCCGGAGAGTGTCTGCCACCCGACCCACGTCACCGTGGCATTGGTCGTCCAGGCACTCGTTCCCGTCACCCGCTCCTGGATCACATAGGCGGCGGCGGGCCCGCCTGTTTCGGGAGCGGCAAAACTGATGGAAACCGAATCGGCCGTGGGGGCGCCGCCGATGCCTATGGGGGGCACCTCGCCCGGGGGCAAGAGAGCACTGCCCGCCACGTTGGCACCGAAGGCCGCCTTCAGCGCCGAGCCCGCATTCGGATGCTCGCCATCCGACACCTCGGAGTCGTAGACAGAATCGGAATAGTCCCAGTAATTCGAATAGACCGCGTGATTGGTCTTCAGGAAATTCGCGATGTCATCGACGAAAACGGGGTCGTCGCCCCTTCCCGTTCCACCATCGTTGAAAAACCATTCGCCGGTTCCCCATTCGGGCAGGCTGAAGGCCTTGCCGTGGGATTGGGAGAAACTGACCAGCCAGTCCAGTCCATTGACCGAGGTCAGGGAGGTATTCCAATCGTGCGCCTCGTCGGCATCGGCGGGCAAGTAGTAACGGCCATAGATATCCATGCCGACGATGTCGACGACGTCATCGCCCGGGTAGACCGACTCGGCGACGGTCTGGGTCGGTCCCCAGGCGCAGCACCAATCAAAAGTGAAGCTCGCTCCGGGGACAGAACGCATCACGGCGACCACGTGCCGATAGGCGTTCACATAGCCGGCGGGATCTTGTCCCGCCGCCCAGGGCATCCATGAGCCATTGAATTCCCAACCCAGCCGGATCACGGCCCCCCCCCAATTGCTCGCCACCATGGCGCTGGCGACATTGACGAAGGAACCGTCATGCAATCCGGAGGCGACATCGGCAAGCGCCGTGCCTTGAACCGTGAGCGGAATGCTAAAGGTCATCTTGGGAACTACTGGCCCCGGGCCGTTGCCGCGCCAGCACGCGACCGACCAGAGGCTGTCGGATTCGAAGGACGACCATGAGTCATACGCCATGATGTCGAGCGCCCTGTCGGGCGGACGACCGAACCATGCCGTGAATTCCGGTATGCGGGCGGCCCCGGTCCCGCCGTTCCCCAGGTAGACGCCGAGCTCGGGAACCGAAGCCGCTCTCACATCCAGGACCAATCCTCCCAAGACCAGCATGAGGACGACCCCCTTGGGCCACGCGGCCCGAGTTGAGCCGCCGGGAGAAATCGAGACGGTGTTTTTTTTTGAAGGCGGCATAAAGGCAATTCCCGTTTCACGTGGGGCCCTCAAATAGCCGCGCTTTGCAGAGCAAACAGAAAGGTGCTGGAGCTCAGTCGGACCCGACGCTTCGCGTTAAGTTCCATTTCATCGGACCCCCTCCCTTGGCGAACACAACATCGCCAAACGCCTTGGAATCCTTTCCGGGCTTGCTCCCTTTCAACCCTCCTGCTTGCGCTGGCAAAAGGGCCCGGGCGCTCCGCTCACAATCCGCGCCGTCGCTCCCGGGGACCAAACAATCTGGACTCTGTCCAGCGCCACCGGGCTTTCCTCAGGGGGCCCAGTCCCTTTCCGGCTGCGTCAACCAACCGGTAGCGGCCCATACGCTGAGCCCGCGGGGCCGCCGGTCGGGCGAATCGATCCACAGGCTCGTAAAATCGGCCCAGGCCTCCAACCGGCCGAGGTATTCACTGGCCTTCTCGCCCGAGGCTTTGCCGGGCATCATGCTGCGAACCAGCCAGCGGAAGCAGAAACGCAGGAGATCGCGCGTGAGCATCCTGTTGACCGCGTTCCTGGGATAGTTCTTGTCGTAGAATTGAAGCAGAGCCGCATACTTGCGGCGCGCCACCGACTGAGCCGAGCGTCCTCGCTCGCTGTGGCCGCCCATGTGGCGCGCGACCACGCTTGACTCGCAGCCGAGCGTGTATCCGGCCCGGCGGATCCGCAGGCTGAGGTCCACGTCCTCCGCGTACAGGAAAAACCGCTGGTCAAAGCCCCCCAGCTGCCGAAGGAGTCCCGTGCGCACGAGCATGCAGGCGCCCTGCAGCATCGCTATCTTGCCCGGGAGGTCCCGCCAGGACCGCGGCAGGAGATTCTGGCCAGGGTAGGCCATCCCGTAGCCGCCGAGCTTACCGTCGGGCCCGTCCGCCAGCACGGGCGCCACCGAACCGCATTCCGGGTGGCGGTCCAGGTAATCAACGAGGCGGTCAAGTCCGCCGCGCGGGAGTTCCACGTCCGGATTGAGAAGCAGTAGAAAGTCGGCTTCGACCCCTGCAAGCACGCGGTTGTGCCCCTGGCCGAAGCCAATGTTGCGCGGATGCCTGACCTGGCGGACGGCGTCGGCAAAGGGCGCGAGTCGGGCAAGCGTGTCGTCGTCGCTCGCGTTGTCGAAAACGACGACCTCCAGGGGACGGCTCGTCGCCCCAAAGAGGTTCCTTAGGCAGGGTTCGATCACCTCCGCGGAGCGGTACGTCACAATGCTCACGGCAACCGCGCTTCCGGCCCTGCGCGGGACGGTCCGCACGACCCCCTCCACATGGGATTCTGTCTCAGGCCTCGGCACTTGAAGCAACCGGCGACTTGGGAGCGTCGGCCGACTTGGCCGAGGCGCGTACGTTGAGGAAGCGGAAGGCGATAAGGATCGCGCCGAGGATGGCGATCGCCACGGCGAGGCGCTTTGCGCGCCTCCGGGCGCGCTTGCGTTTCTCCGCCCGGCAAAACTGCGCGGCGGCAGCGCCATTTTCCGCGGTCGACGGCGCCTTGAAGTCGTGGATGAGCCCCGGCCGGGAGACGCTCCGGAAAGCAGTGTCAAATGCATCGCGCCCCGTCCCCGGAGCCATGAAGCGAAGCTTTGCGAAGGCGTAATCGCAGTCCCTCGCGATCCTGGGGAAATGAAGGAGGGTGTGCGGGATGTCGTGGTCGGCCAGGGTGTGCATGAGCCGGTGGAAATTTTCGGCCAGTATGCCCTTCTGGGCGGCCGGATCGGCCGTACCCGTGAGCCCCCCTGGCACACTTCCGTTGGCGCCGCCGATCCGGATGCGGCTTTGCGCCGCCTCCGAAAGCTCCCGGATCGGCACCAGCACGTGGTCTACCGCAATTCGGCCCGTCGAAAGAAGCGCCGGCAGTGTACTGCAGAACTCGGGATTCTTTACGATGTAAGGCGAATCGGCCGCCAGGATGTCGCGCTCCAGGCCCGCCTTGCAGTGCTCAAAATAGTCGTTCCTCCAGGATTGGCGCGTGTAGCCCGTGTCCAGTCCGAGCTCGCTCAGCAACTGCACCAGGAATGTGGTCCCTGTCCGGCCCGTTCCCGTGATGATAATCTTGTGTATCGGATGCGTCATGCATGCCGCGCGGGTCTCGCGCGCTTGGGTGTACGATAAATAAGCGGCTACATGTGGCATGACGCTCAGAGAAGCCCGGGGTCACACAAATCTTGAAAAATGCTGACCTTGGGGACGGCCCGGGCGGCCCCGCACCTCGTCCGTGGAAATTGGCTGCGAGGGACAGATTCGAACACGGGCCGAAAGGCCGGATTTTCGATCCCCTTGGAATCGTCATTTTCGGGAGATATATGCCTGCCACGCGTGCATATTACCGCTTGACGTTATGAACGCTCACCGTGCATAACCGCATCCTTGGCTCATGATTCAATCGTCCGCCGACAAGCCAACCGAAGCAATCTGGCTTGGACGTCGCCCACCCGAACTGCCGCCATCAATCCATAAAGTCGCTCTGAGGAAACTGACCCAGCTCGAAGCTGTATCAAGCCTGGATGAACTCCGAATTCCACCTGGCAACCGCCTTGAAGCTTTGAAGCGCGACCGCGCAGGCCAACACAGCATCCGAGTAAACGATCAATACCGTGTCTGCTTCCGTTGGGACGGAAACAACGCGGATAACGTAGAAATCACCGGTTACCATAAGTCCGATGAAAAAACATATCAATGTACATCCCGGCGAACTCCTCCGTGAGGAATTCCTGGTCCCTATGGGCATTACGGCCTACCGGCTCGCCAAAGACGCGAAGCTTCCGCACCAACGCGTGGGCGAGATCCTCAACGAACGCCGGGGAATTACTGCGGAGACCGATCTCCACCTCTGTGCCTATTTTGGCCTGACCCCAGGCTATTGGCTGAGGGTGCAGCTCGCTTACGACCTCCGTGAGGCCATCAACACGGTCGGCAGCAAGATCAAGGCGGCTGTCCATCCTCTCAAGGCTGCTTGAACCTTTCCTGGAGAAGGAGAGTCTATTGCCGCCAAATCCATTTCCTTCGGATGCCTCTGACCCAATCGAAAGCCCCTAGGGGATCTTCAGGTCCATCCCGATCTTGAGGGGCGTCTTTTCGCTCGGCAGCAGGTCCCGGTTGGCGGCGTAGATGTCCCGCCACTTGGACCGGCTGCCGTAGTACCTCTGGGCCAGGCTGAAGAGCGTGTCGCCCCGGGCCACCGTGTGGTGCCTCGCGGCGGCGGCGGCCTTCGCCGGCGCGGCGGGAGCAGCCGGCGTCTCCTCCTGCGGGGCGTCGGAAATCGCAGAGGTGGCCTTTTCGCCCGCGTCGGCGGGCGCGAGCGAGATCGGCGAACTCTCGGCGACCGGCGCCGATTCCTGAGGCTTGGGGATTGCCTCGATGTCGATCGCGCTGGAATGCACGAGGGGCACGGACTGGCCGGCGCGCAGCGCCGAGTTCTCGGCCTTCAGCTCGTCGTTCTCGCGCCTCAGGCGCTCGACCTCCTGCTCATACCCCATGTGCTCGGTCTGGCTCTCCAGCGGCTGGCCGGGGAGCGCGCGCGCGAACTCGCGCTTCGCCGCGTCGATCATCCCGCTCACGTAGACCGCCTGCTTCGAGTTGGGCTCAAGCTCCAGGTACTTCCTGAAGTGGTAGATCGCGAAGATAGGGTCCTTGCGGTGGTTCAGGAAGATGAGCCCGGCGTCCAGGTTGGACTCGGGCGCCGCGTCGCCGCGGCGGTCGATCACCTTCAGGTAGTCGACCAGCGCCTCGTCCCAGCGCCCCTGGCGCTCCATCTGCTGGCCCTCGCGGTAGGACGAGTCGTCCATCTCGGACGAGAGCGAGGGCGAGTCGCCGCCGCAGCCCGCCGCGCCCGCCAGCGCGGCCAGGGCAGCGGCTAGGAGGATCGTTCGTGAGTGCATCTGGCGGCGAAAGGGATTGAATGGTCGGACCGGGAGGCTAAATTTTCCCGGTCTCACTCCCCGACTCAACCAAAATGGCACCGGACAACAACCCACTCTGATGGGGATCACCTCCAAGACGGCCCTCGCGAGGGCCCGCAGGTGCATCCGCATCGAGTGCGACGCGCTCCTCGCCACGTCCCGGTCCCTCGGCGCCGACTTTGTCGCCACGGTGCGCGCGGTCGAGGCCACCTCGGAGGCGGGGGGGAAGCTCGTCTTCAGCGGCGTCGGGAAGTCCGCCCACATCGCCGGGAAGATCGCGGCCACCTTCAACAGCATAGGCGTCTCGTCCACCTTCCTCGACTCGACCCAGGCCCTCCACGGGGACCTGGGGCTCTGCTACGAGGGGGACCTCGCCATCCTGCTCTCCAACAGCGGCCAGTCCGATGAGATCCTGCGGCTGATGCCGCTCCTCAAGCGCTTCGGCCTCGGGATCGTGGCCCTGACCGGCAACCCCAAGTCGGACCTCGCCCGCGGCGCCGACCACCGCCTGATCTACAGCGTCAAGCGGGAGGCATGCCCCCTCAAGCTTGCGCCGACCGCGAGCACCACGGCCGCCCTCGCCCTCGGCGACGCGCTCGCGATGGTGCTCCTCGAGTCGCTCGGCAGGACGAGGGACGACTTCGCAAAGTACCACCCGGCGGGCAACCTGGGCCGGGTGCTGCTCCTGAAGACCCGCGACATCATGCGCAGCGGCAACCGCCTCCCCATCGCCCGGGACACCGTGACCGTCCAGGAGGCCATCCTCGCGATGACCAAGGCCAAGAGCGGGAGCATCGCGCTCGTCGCGGGGCGCACCGGCAAGCTCTCCGGGATACTCACGGACGGCGACTTCAGGAGGTCCGCCCTCTCCGGTCCCGGCTTCCTCGACCGGCCCGTCTCGGACTTCATGAGCCGCTCGCCCAAGTCGATCCGGGACGACGCGCTCGGCGTCGACGCCCTGCGCCTCTTCGGGCTCCACAGGATCGACGACCTGATCGTGGTCGACGCCGCCGGGCGGCCCGTGGGCCTCATCGACGGGCAGGACCTCCCGAAATTCAAGCTCGTGTGACGGACCCCATCCGCATCGGCATCGTCGGCATGGGCGGGTTCGCGGGCTCGCACCACAACACGGTGGCCCGCCTCGAGGAGCGCGGGCTCATCCGCCTCGTCTGCGCGTGCGACCCCAGGCTCGGGGCCTTCGGCGCCGAGCAGCAGGCGTGGCGCCTCGGCGAGCGCCGGGTGAGGGTGTTCGACGACTACCGGGCGATGCTGGCGGTCTGCCACGGAGAGCTCGACTACGTGGCCACCCCGACGCCGCTGCGGCTCCACGCGGAGATGCACGACGTGATCACATCCTACGGCCTGCCCGCGTACGTCGAGAAGCCCCCCACCCTGGACTTCCTCGAGCTCGACAGGATGATCTCGGCCGACACCCGCGCCCGCAAGTCCTCGCTCGTCGGGTTCAACTTCATCGTCGAGCGCAGCCGCCTGAAGCTGAAGGAACGCCTCCTGTCCGGGGAATTCGGGGCGATTCGGGGCGGGACGCTCGCGGCTCTCTGGCCGCGGCCCTCCGGGTATTTCGCGAGGAACGGCTGGTCGGGCCGGCTCATCATGGACGACCAGGTCGTCCTCGACTCGTGCTTCGGCAACGCGATGGCCCACTTCGTCCACAACATGCTCTTCTGGACGGGCACGCCCGGCCTCTACAGCTGGGCCAACATCGCGGCGGTCAGGGCCGAGCTCTACCGGGCCCACGCGATCGAGGGCGCCGACACCTTCTTCGTCGAGGCGGACCTGGCCTCGGGCTGCACGCTTCGATTCGCGCTGTCCCACGCCTGCGCCGGGGCGAGCACGAGCTCGGAGACGGTGATCTGCGAGAAGGCGATCCTCAGGTACGCCGTCGGCGGCCAGATCGAGGTCTCGTGGAAGGACGGCCGCACCGAGCGGATCTCAAGCGGCCCCTTCGACGGCCTCGAGGAGAACCACCTCGAGTACTGCCGCTACATGCGCGGCGAGGTCCCGCGGCCCGCGACGACCCTCGAGGATTCCCGGCCGCTCGTCGTCCTGAACGACCTCGCCCACGTCTCCAGCGGGGTCATCCACCCTATCCCCGCCCACCTCGTCTCCCGCGTGCGCGACGAGAAGGAGCAGAAGGACTACGTCGCGGTCGAGGGCATGCAGAAGACCGTCGGCAACTTCCTTTGCCGGGGGATCTGGCCGGGCTACGCGGGCTGGCGCCGGGACAACGGCGAGGTGGTGACCCCCGCCGACCTTTCCCGGTTTCACGGGGTGGTGAGGGCGATGGCCGCGGCCGCCAGATAGGGCGCCCACGGTCCCTTTACTTGGGGCCGGAGTTGGGGCAATATGGGGTCATGGCAACGCCGCCCTTCCTCTACCAGGATCCCCTGCCCCTCTCCGGCGACTCGACCGAGTACCGGCTGCTCTCGAGGGAAGGCCTGTCGACGGCCCAGTTCGAGGGCCGCGAGATCCTGAAGGTGGAGCCCTCGGTCCTCTCCTTCCTGGCCCAGACCGCGTTCCGCGACAGCGCGTTCATGCTGCGCACGAGCCACCTGAAGCAGCTGGCCGCGATCCTCGACGACCCCGAGGCCTCCGCCAACGACCGGTACGTGGCGCTCACGCTCCTGAAGAACGCCGAGATCGCCGCCCAGGGGATACTCCCCATGTGCCAGGACACGGGCACGGCCGCCGTGTTCGCGAAGAAGGGCGAGCAGGTGATGACCGGGGCGAACGACGCCGAGTGGCTCTCCCGCGGCGTCTACGAGTGCTTCACGAAGGAGAACCTGAGGTATTCCCAGGTGGCGCCCCTCGACATGTGGAGGGAGTCGAACACGGGGACCAACCTGCCGGCGCAGGTCGACATCTCCTCGGTGCCGGGCGCGGCCTACGAGATGCTTTTCATCTCCAAGGGGGGCGGTTCGGCCAACAAGATGCTGTTCTTCCAGGAGACCAAGGCGGTCCTGAACCCGAAGAGCTTCGCGAAGTTCGTGGCCGACAAGCTTCCCCTCCTCGGGACCTCCGCCTGCCCGCCCTACCACCTCGTGTTCGTCGTCGGGGGAACCAGCGCCGAGTCCTGCATGAAGACGCTCAAGCTCGCCTCGACGCGCTACCTCGATTCGCTCCCCACGACCGGCAACGAGCTCGGCCGCGCCTTCCGCGACACCGAGTGGGAGGCGAAGGTCATGGAGATCGCGCGCCAGACCGGCATCGGCGCCCAGTTCGGCGGGAAATATTTCGCGCTCGATGCGCGCGTCATACGCTTGGCGCGACACGGGGCCTGCTGCCCGATCGGCATGGGCGTCTCGTGCTCGGCCGACCGCAACATAAAGGCGAAGCTCACCCGGGACGGCATCTTCCTCGAGAAGCTCGACTCCGACCCCGGCCGCTTCATCCCGCCGGCCGCGCGCGCGCTCAAGGACACCCAGGGCGTGCCGATCAATCTCGACAGCCCCATGGAGGAGATCCGGGCCCAGCTTTCCAAATACCCGGTGACCACCCGGGTCGCCCTCACGGGGACGATGGTCGTCGCCCGCGACAGCGCGCACGCGAAGCTCAAGGAGCGGGTCGACGCCGGCAAGGGCCTCCCTGACTACCTGAAGAAGTACCCGGTGTACTATGCCGGCCCCGCGAAGACCCCCATCGGCTATGCGTCGGGCTCGTTCGGGCCCACCACGGCCGGCCGGATGGACAGCTACGTCGACCTCTTCCAGTCCCTGGGCGGCTCGATGGTGATGCTCGCCAAGGGCAACCGCGGCCCCGAGGTCACGGCCTCATGCCGCAAGCACGGGGGATTCTACCTGGGAAGCGTGGGGGGGCCCGCCGCGATCCTCGCGAAGGAGCACATCACGAAGGTCGAGCCCCTCGACTACCCGGAGCTCGGGATGGAGGCCGTGTGGAAGATCGACGTGAAGGACTTCCCCGCGTTCATCCTCGTCGACGACAAGGGCAACGACTTCTTCGCCAACGGGTGCGGGGCCTGCCTGCCCCTTTCCGCCGCGGCGCCGGTCAAAACCTGAACCCGACGAGCGCCTGGTCGCTGGACGCGCGGTCCATCGACTCGTACATCCGCTCGTCCGACGAGGAACGCTGCCTCATCCAGTCGCTGGCGAGCGCGCGGGAGCTGACGGAGGAATAGGCCGGAAGCGCCGGCGCAAGGAGCCGCTCACGGCGCTCCTCGGTCGGATCCATCTGTGCCAGCGGCTCTGACGGGACCTGGCGCGAGGCGGCAAGGACCGGCTCAAACTCCCGGTCGGATCCGAACACCGAGCG
>Ga0181537_10005094_pt1 | contig 10682 bp, 8 predicted proteins | sample PEATcosm2014_Bin_39_FD_119765 | JGI IMG/M metagenome (GOLD analysis project Ga0181537, IMG submission 119765) | Peatland microbial communities from MTU Mesocosm Facility, Houghton, MI, USA - PEATcosm2014_Bin23_10_metaG | ecosystem: Environmental > Terrestrial > Soil > Wetlands > Peat | place... | reverse complement strand
CGGTTGACGTCGGTGATTTCAAGCTCACCGCGTTTCGAAGGCTTGAGGCTTGCCGCGATTTGGCTGACCTGATGATCGTAAAAATAAAGTCCGGTGACCGCGTATCGCGATTTCGGCTGCTTCGGCTTCTCCTCGATGCTCAGCGCTTTGCCCTGGGGATCAAATTCGACGACGCCATAGCGCTCGGGGTCATGCACCGGATATGCGAAAACACGCGCGCCACCAGGTCGACGGGTAGCGGCGCGCAATTCCTTGACCAGGTCATGCCCGTAGAAAATGTTGTCACCGAGCACCAGCGCACAGCCGCTCGATCCGATAAATTTCTGGCCAATAAGAAATGCCTGGGCAATGCCTTCTGGCTTCGGTTGCAGCGCATATTCGAATTGGACGCCGTAGCGGGAGCCATCGCCCAGCAAATGCTGAAAGCGGGGCAGATCGTCGGGCGTTGAGATAAGCAGAATGTCGCGAATGCCGGCCAGCATCAGCGTCGACAGCGGGTAGTAAACCATCGGTTTGTCATAAACCGGCAACAGGCTCTTGGCGAGGCCGTGAGTCACGGGATAGAGACGCGTACCCGATCCTCCGGCAAGAATGATCCCCTTATAGTTTTGCCGTGCTTGTTTTTTGGCCATGCCTCGTTCCGTCCAGCTTTCGTATCGGCTTCCCGTATCAAAGCTCGGTAACGTAATGCTTCGCCATCCACTGCCGATAGCTCCCGCTCGTGACGTCGCGGACCCAGTCCTCGTGTTCAAGATACCAGCGGACAGTTTTACCGATGCCGCTCTCAAATGTCTCCTGCGGGCGCCAGTTCAGCTCACGCTCGATCTTGCGTGCGTCCATTGCGTAGCGACGATCGTGGCCGGGCCGGTCTTTGACGAACGTGATGAGCTTGCGATGTGGAACGACGGCATCGTTCGGGCGCAGTTCATCGAGCAAATCGCAGATGATTCCCACGATTTCCAAATTCATTTTTTCGACTCGCCCGCCGACGTTATACGTTTCTCCGGCGCGGCCATGGTGCAGCACGGTTCGGATGGCACGACAGTGATCCTCCACATAGAGCCAGTCGCGAACATTTTTGCCGTCACCGTACACGGGAAGCGCCTTGCCGGCACAGGCATTCAGGATGATCAGGGGGATCAGTTTTTCGGGAAACTGGTAAGGGCCGTAATTGTTGGAACAGTTTGTCGTCAGAACAGGGAGGCCATAGGTATGGTGGTAGGCGCGCACCAGATGATCGGAAGCCGCCTTGGACGCGGAGTACGGGCTATTCGGAGCGTAGGGCGTCGTCTCGCTGAAAGCCGGGTCGCTCGGGCCGAGTGAGCCGTAGACTTCGTCGGTAGAAACGTGGAGAAAACGAAACGACGCACGATCGGCTGGGCCAAGCGCCGTCCAATAGCCGCGCACTTCTTCGAGCAGACTGAACGTGCCATTGACGTTCGTCCGGATGAAATCATCGGGCCCATGGATCGACCGGTCGACGTGGCTTTCGGCGGCGAAGTGGACGATGGCGCGGGGTTTTTCCCGATCGAGCAATCCACGCACAACATCGCGATCGACAATGTCGCCCTGCTCGAAGCGATACCTCGGATCGGCTTCAACCGAGCGCAGATTGCTGAGATTGCCAGCGTAGGTCAGTTTGTCGAGATTCAGTACGCGCGCGGGTTCCTCGGCAATCCACTGCAGAATGAAGTTGGAACCGATGAAGCCCGCGCCACCAGTGACGACGATAAGATTTTCCATCCCGGATATGCCACACCCTACAAAGATAGGGCATTCCGATTCTAACCAAAGCCGGACGCGAAGTCGTCCCCGGATTCCATCGCACTGATCCTGAGCTACCTCCTGGCACCCGCCAGACTCTCAAGCTGGAAAATTCCAAAGTAAATCCGCTTCGGCTGAAGACCTTGGGGGCATGGACACGGAAGAATCTCGCTTTCGTAACTGAGGTCGGGACAAAAGATCGTCTTACACTGAGTTCGAAAGGTGCCAGACAGGCACAAACGGAACGGCTTCTCACTCATCGAACTGCTGCTCGTAGTCGCGATCATCCTGATCATAGCGGCGATGCCTATCCCAAACTTGTTGCGGGCACGGATCGCCGCCAATGAGTCATCCGCCGTCGCTTCGATTCGAACCGTCAATACGGCAACGATTTCCTACGACTCCGCTTACCCGACCGTCGGTCATGCGGTCGATTTGACGAAACTCGGGGAACCAGTTGCTCTCCTCCAAATTCGACAAGCGCCGGCTTGATGGATACGCAATCAGCCTCGTCGGGCACCAAGAGCGGTGATTCATGCAGCGCGGCAGGTTCTGGCGGTCCCCCGGCTGGTATCGATGACGTCGCGGCCACGCCGCTGACCCCAAACGAGAAGGGAGTTCGGTACTTCTGTTCCTTCGCGGATGCTGGGGTTCGTTATAGCACGGCATCGTTTGATCACTTCGACCTGTTCCCATTCTCTCAGCCCGTTGCAATCGCCGGAATGTCGTTAACCGACCTGTCCTACGCGTCTTCTCGCACGGCCACCATCGGCTGGCGAAACCTATGCCAAGCAGCAACGGCGGAGCGCGGAAGTAAAAGACCAACGTACAATGGCGATATGCAAAATGGGCAAGCGGAAGGCTCGGTGACGAGTTCCGGCCCCTCCCGGTCTCCATCGCAATCCCATTCCCAATCTCGTGTTGCGCGCCGCTGGACGGTGATCGCTTCCGGTTTGCTGCTCCTCGCGCTGGCGCTGATCGTCATCTACACCGGGCCGAGTGCCTTTTACAGCCCAATCGCCCTGGTGGTAGTGGCAGCGATCGGGTTGGCGGCGCTCTTGCTGCAGGTCCGATTTCGCCGTGATCTGTCCCTTCGTTCTCCCCTGTGGCTCAATACCCTCGGCATCGTGTGCGCCCTGATCTCGCTATTCGCGGATTTTCTTCGAATCACGTGGCGAACAACGGAAGCAGCGGCGTTTTCCGCCGTCGTCTGCTTTGGCATCAGCGGATCCCTGATCCTCAGCGCGCTGCGCCGCCGCCGCGCCAGCGCCCCGCAATCGCCCCCCCCGGATTAGCGGAAAAAGCAGCGAAAAAGGACGTAAAGAAGCAGTGAAAGAAGCAGCCAGGCGCCGGCAAGGCTTGCGACGTGAGAATGCCCTTCCGGTTACAATGCCGCTATGCGCGTGACGGTGTTCGGTGCCTCCGGCTTGCTCGGCCAGGAAGTGGTTCGTGAACTAAGCGGCGAACAACTGACCGCATTCTCTTCGACAGACGCCGACCTGCGAGACCGTGCGCGCGTTCAAGAAGCGATACGCAATTCCCGCCCCGACTGGATCGTCCACAGCGCCGCCTACACCGACGTCGATGGCTGCGAGTCCAATCGCGACCTGGCATTCGCGGTGAATTGCGAAGGAGCCGTCAACGTAGCCGAAGCCGCGCGCGAAGCCGGATCGCGATTGCTGTTCCTGAGCACGGACTATGTCTTCGATGGCCGTAAAAAATCGCCCTACGAGACCAACGACCCCAGAAATCCTTCCAGCGTTTATGGCGAAAGCAAAGCCAGAGCCGAAGAACGGCTGCAAGAGATTCTGCCCGAAGCGTGCATCGCCAGAACGTCGTGGCTCTTCGGCCACGGAGGCAAGTGCTTCCCGGCAACCATATTGAAGCTGGCATCAACCCGCCCGGAAATTTCGGTGGTGAACGATCAGCGCGGCGGCCCAACGTTCACGCGCGACTTGGCATCGGCGGTTGTGAAGCTCTGCCGAGCATCGGCTCGCGGAATCGTGCACGTCACCAATTCGGGGAGCTGCACATGGTATGAATTTGCCACTGCAATCATCCGCGAAGCGGGCCTTCCGACCAAAACCAAACCAGTGACCACAGCCGAATTCCCGCGCCCTGCCCGCCGGCCAGCCTATTCCGTTCTGTCGCCGGACAGCCTGCACGCTTACGACATCCACATGCCGGATTGGCGGGATGCGCTGCACCGCTATTTCGCCCAGGCACCCGAGCGTGCTTGCAGGCGTTCCCTAACCGGCACGTCGCTTGACTTACCAGCCTACTAGTTTCAGATTATTGATCCGTCAGTTTACCTCTTTATAATCGCGGCACTTCGGTTGTCGATCAAAACGCTTAACCGACGGATTTCGGCTTTGCCGCACGACCGACCGCAATCTGAATCAATCTTTCAAACTCCGGAGACGAGGATTATTGTGGACACGCGAGGCAGATTCCGAAAGCGCACCTTGTTCAGATCACTCGTTGCAGTCATTCTTCTGTGGCTGCTCGGATGCGCTTTCCTCTACGACGTCATGCGACAACCTCCGGAAACATTTGCCCGCTTCATGGCCAAATTGCCGGGACCGGTCCCATTTCTTCTTTTTCCGTTCGAGACCCTGTGGTTGCGCGCTCGTGCGGGCCAATTGCATGTAGGCGATCCCGCCCCCGATTTCTCCCTGCTGAAGCTCGACCAGAGCGCCGTGGTGCAACTTTCGAAACTCACTGCCCAGGCTCAACCGGTGGTCCTGATCTTTGGCAGTTACACCTGACCGCCCTTCCGGCGGGAGGTTCCCGCCCTGAATAAACTCCACGAGCAATATGGAAGCAAAGTCGCTTTCCTGATCGTCTATGTCACCGAGGCCCATCCGAGCGATGTTTGGCAGATGGCGAGCAACGTCAAAGACAACGTCGTCTTTGCCAGCCCCAAGGATGAAGAGGAGCGCGCCTCGATGGCGGGAGCGTGCGTGCGAAAACTGGGCATACAGGTTCCAGCCGTGATCGATGAATTCGGCAACTCCACCGAACAAGCCTATACCGGCTGGCCAGACCGCCTTTATCTCATCGACCGAAGTGGTCACATCGCCTACAAGTCAAAACCTGGCCCCTTCGGCTTTAAGTCGGACGAACTGCGCGCGGCCGTGCAGAGGCTAATAAACTAGAACTGGAGGCCATCTGCGTCTCGCGAATTGATTTTCGGGTTACGATTTGAGTCGCGCCGGTAAGCGCTGTGAAAAAAGGATCCGCCTTAGCGCCTGAGCTGAGTTCCTTGCTCCCACCGGCCTTCCTCGCCCATGCCGCCGGGAAAGTGGAGCCAGCAGCCCAAACCGGCGAAGCTGTTACAATCCGCGAGCCATGGTTTATCCTTGCACTTCTTTCGAGGACCAACCGTGAACCAACGATTCGCTTGCATTCTGCTAGCCTCGCTCTGCGTTTTATTCGTCGCCGTTCATCTTTCCGCCCAGCCATACGATCCGTCGATGTACCAGGAGCTCCGCTGGCGAATGATTGGCCCCTTTCGCGGCGGCCGAACCGTTTCCATCTCGGGAGTTCCTGGGCACCAGAACATCTTCTACATGGCGCCAAACAACGGCGGAGTCTGGAAGTCGACCGACTTCGGCCACACCTGGAATCCTATCTTCGATGATCAACCAACCGGCTCGATTGGCGCGCTAGCCGTCGCCTGGTCCGATCCCGACACCATTTATGTCGGCAGCGGAGAGGGCCTCCGCCGGCCCGATCTCTCTGTAGGCGACGGCATGTACAAATCAACCGACGCAGGCAAAACCTGGCACCATCTGGGTCTTCCGGATGCCCAGCAAATCTCATCCATCATCGTCGATCCCAAAGATCCCAATCGCCTCTTCGTAGCTGCTCAGGGACATCCCTACGGCCCCAACCCGGAGCGTGGCATCTACCGATCGCTCGACGGCGGGCAAACTTTCCAAAAGGTTTTGGACAAAGGCGAAAACACAGGCGGAATGGACTTGGTCTTCGATCCCCAAAACTCCCAGATTGTCTACGCCAGCATGTGGGCCTCCCGCCGGCCCCCGTGGACGACCGGTGGCGCCTACAACGGCCCGGGCAGCGGCTTCTACAAATCCACCGACGGCGGCGACCGCTGGCATCAACTCACCAAAGGATTGCCCGGCGAAGCCGAGGGCATAGGCCGCATCGGCCCCACCGTCGCACCGAGCGACCCGAATCGAATGTATGCCTGGGTCAACGCGAAAAAGGGTAGCGGCATCTATCGCTCCGACGATGCCGGCGAAAGTTGGCAGTCGGTGAACGACGAAGAGCGCATCTATGAACGAGGCGACGACTTCGGCTGCGTGCGCGTCGATCCAAAAAATAAAGACGTAATCTACGTGGCGAACACCTCCACCTACCGCTCCCGCGACGGCGGCAAGACCTTCACCGCCATCAAAGGCGCCCCCGGAGGCGACGACTACCACACCATCTGGATCAACCCCGAAAACCAGGACATCATCGCCATCGCCGTCGACCAGGGCGCGACGATCAGCGTGAACGGCGGCCAAACCTGGAGCTCCTGGTACAACCAACCCACCGCGCAGTTCTATCACGTCATCACCGACAACGAGTTTCCCTACTGGGTTTATGGCGGCCAGCAGGAGAGCGGCTCGGTGGGTACGGCCAGCCGCAGCGACTTCGGCGAGATCACCTTCCGCGATTGGACCACCCTGGGGGTGGAAGAATACGGCTATGTAGCCCCCGATCCGCTCCACCCCAATCTCATCTACGGCGGCAAAGGAACGGTCTTCGACCGCAACACCGGCCAAACCAGAAACATCGAGCCCGTCGTTCTGCGCACCGGCCAGTTCCGCTTCAATCGCACCGCGCCGATGGTCTTCTCCCCCGCCGATCCGCATGTCCTCTATCTCGGATCAAACGTGCTCTTCAAGACAATTGACGGCGGCAACAGCTGGCAAATCATCAGCCCCGACCTGACAAGAGAAGATCCGGGAGTTCCCGTGACCCTGGGCCCGTTCGTAGCCGACGATCCCGCCAAAGGCAAGCATCGCGGAGTGATCTACTCCCTGGCCCCGTCGCCGAAAGACGCGAACCTGATCTGGGCCGGAACCGACGATGGCCTGATCCAGGTGACTCACGACGGAGGCAAGAATTGGGAAAACGTAACGCCACCCGATCTGACTCCCTGGTGCAAGTTAGCCCAGCTCGATGCCTCGCACTTCGAAACCGCAGCCGTCTACGCCGCCGTAAGCCGTTTCCGCCTGGACGACCTCCATCCATATATCTATCGCACCCACGACGCGGGCAAGAGTTGGCAGAAGATAGTAACCGGCCTGCCCGACAACGAGCCAGTCAACACGGTGAGAGAAGATCCCGAGCGCCAAGGCCTGCTCTTCGCCGGCACCGAACGCAGCGTCTACGTGAGCTGGGACGACGGCGGCCATTGGCAATCGCTGAAACAAAATCTCCCGCCAACCTCGATCCGCGATCTCGTAATTCATCACGACGATGTGGTAGCAGGAACCCACGGCCGTTCCTTCTGGATTCTGGATAACATCACCTCCCTGCGCCAGTTTGGTCCTGAGTTCGCAAGTGGCCAGGAAACGGCGCATCTATTCAAGCCGCAACTAACCTACCGAATCCGCCGCGACAACAACCCCGACACTCCCCTTCCGCCCGAAGAGCCCGCAGGACAGAATCCTCCGGACGGCGCCATGATCGACTACTGGCTGAAAATGCCGCCTTCCACCGCGGTCACGCTCGAAGTCATCGACGCCTCAGGCAAAGTTGTCCGCCAGTTCTCCAGCGCCGACAAGCCGGAGCCTGTCAATCCAAAAGACCTGAACGTTCCCATGTACTGGGTGCGGCCAGCCAGAATGCTCTCCGCTCAGGCCGGCATGCATCGCTTCATCTGGGATATGCATTACCCCGATCCCGACGTCCTCTCGCACAATTACCCAATCTCGGCCATCTATCACGACACGCCGCGCTATCCCCAGGGAGCCGCAATTCTGCCCGGACAATACAAGCTGGTCCTAAGCGTGGCCGGCAAAACCTACACGCAAAAGCTGGAAGTAAGAATGGATCCGAGAGTAAAAGCGCCGCCCGAAGACTTGCGCCACCAATTCGAGCTGGACCAAAAAATTGCCGAAGCGCTACACAAAGATTACGAAACCCTGCAACAGATCCGCAGTCTGCGAGCCCAGTTGAAAACGCTAACCGCACAAGCCGCCGTCAAACAGCCAGCCGCCGAACTCGACACCCAAGCCGCAGCCATCGAAGGTGCAGAAGGTGGCTATAGCGCGCGCTATCTGAGCACTCCCGAAGGCCGAAGCCTCTCGCGTCTGAATAGTGCGTTCGCCACCGTAGTCAGCGCCCTGGACACCGCCGATGCCGCCCCCACAAGCCAGCAAATAGCGATGGTCAGAGACCTGGAGAAGGCGCTAGACGGACAGTTATCAGCCTGGACTGAACTCAAATCAAAAAACATCCTCGAACTGAACGACCAGCTGAAGAAAGCTGGACTGCCGCCAATCGACCTCGACAAGCCAGTTCCGGGATCAGAAGATGCCGCGGAGACCACGACACAAGATCGTGACGAGAACGAGGAATAGTCGCGTGTGCAGCTTTTGGAGCGCGGCGGACACTCCTCCCCGAGATGCCTTTCATCTCCGAACGGGGAACGGCCTCCCTTGGCCGCTCAGCTTACATGCCGGGACAGCAGCCCTGCACGTGAAGAGGCGACAAATCTCGGACCAGGGTGGCGATTGCGTTGATGTTCATGGTTACGAAGTACACGCCTCTCAGAGATTTGAACTCCTTTTAGGAACGAGAGCCTCCTGGACAATTTCACATCGTCAGAACAACGCGGAACTCTGCCTTGCCGCTCAGCATGCGGGCGTAAGCCTCGGCCGCTTTTTCGAGCGGATAGGTTTCAATCATGGGGCGCACGCCGCTGAGTTCGGCGAAGCGCAATGTGTCTTCGGAATCTGCTGGCGTACCCGAAGCCCAGCCCTGAATAACCTTACTGCCACTGATGAGCTGTACCGGTGTCACCTCAATGGGATCGAAAGTTGCACCAATCACCATGAGCTTGCCGTTCGGTCCGAGACCATTGATCAACTCGGACATCGCTTTCGAGCTTGGGGCCGTCGCCAGAATCACCTGTGCGCCGCCCATTGTTTGTAATGCCTCGGCGGCATTCGTCGATGCGCTGTCGATGTAAACGCTCGCTCCGAGTTTCTTTGCCAACGGTGCCGTCTCGGACCCGCGCCCGATCGCTGCGACCTTGTACCCAAATTTGTTCGCAAATTGAATTCCGAGATGACCCAAACCGCCGATCCCCAGCACCGCAACCAGATCGCCCGGGAAGGCACCACTGTGCCGCAGGCGCGTTGTAGGTGGTAACTCCGGCACAGAGCAGAGGTGCGGCGCCGGCGTCACCTAGAGTTTCGGGGATCGGCACCAGCGCTTCCACGGGAACGACCATGTATTGCTGGTATCCGCGTCATAGCTGATACCGCAAATTTTCAGGTTCCGGCAGTTGCTAAAATCTCCACGCCGGCACTCCCGGCAGGTGTTGTCCTGGCCGCCGTGCCAGCCGACGCCGACGCGCTGCCCCTTCTTCCACGCAGAAACTCCCTCGCCCACTTCATCGATGATGCCCGCCACTTCATGGCCTGGAACGCGGGGATACTGAATTCCGGGCCACGCGCCTTCTTTCGTAGCACGTCGCTGTGGCAGACGCCACAAGCCTGCACCTTGATGCGAACTTGTCCGCACCCGCCTCAGGAATCGCGCGCTCGACGATTTCGAAATCTGCGCCAGGCTTGGGGACTTGCGCGGCCTTCATCTGCGCCATCTTCATCGGCACAACCGTAACTCTGCTCGTTGCCATACATCCTCCTATGAATGGTTCGACACTGTCGAAAGCACCCGCGTTGTTATTGATTTTCGAGAGTGACTGCACGGTTGTACTGACCCGCTCAGTCACCGATTCAAGAGTCATTGGTCGGTCACGGCCACCGCGAGAATGGGATTTTGATCCAGAATGCGAAGGCCGTCCTGATTGGTCAGACCAGCCTGACGTTACGTTCGACCGTCTTGATCACATCGTCCATCTTTCCGCTCCAGACCTGTTTGGCCATGCTAAGGGTAAAGCCTTTGGCGGCGTGCAAAGGAACATGCGACGGTAGCGACAAGGCGAAAGGATCGACTACCGCATCCACGACGACAGGGCCACCTTTGTGTGCGAGGGCTTCAGCAAGTCCATCCCGAACGTCGCCGGGATCTTCAATGCGGATTCCCTTCGCGCCCATCGCTTCAGCGACCTTGGCGAAATTAGGATTCTCGAATTCCACGCCGAACGGGACGATGCCGGCCTCCTGCTGCTCGATACTGACGAAGTCAAGGGATCCGTTATTGAGGATGATCTGGAGCACCGCAGTCTTTCGTTGCACCTGGGTCAACAGGTCGCCCAATGCGAGCATCGTGAAGCCTCCGTCCCCGCACAGGGCGATCGTTTGCCGACCAGGGTAGGCCAACTGCGCGCCAAACGCATTGGGCGCGGCATTCGCCATCGACGCCCAGGTAAACGACCCGAAAAGCCTGCGATTTCTGCCGCCACTGATATGCCTTGCCCCCCACATGCATGCGGTTCCTGTGTCGATGAAAAACATCGCGTCATCGGAAGCGAGATCGCTCAGCGTCGCGGCCAGGAATTCCGGACGTATGGGTTTGATCTCGGGTCCTTTCTCGACATAGTGCTGCATAAGACCGTAGAAAGAGTTCGTGTCCACGAGGTGTTTGTCCAGAAACCGACGGTCGGCCTTCTCCCTCACAGTCTTCAGCAAAGCGGTGACCGTCGCCTTGATATCGCCGACAAGCCCGAGATCAACTGCAGTTCGACGGCCGATGTGTTTGGGATTCTT
>Ga0181537_10005093_pt1 | contig 10683 bp, 10 predicted proteins | sample PEATcosm2014_Bin_39_FD_119765 | JGI IMG/M metagenome (GOLD analysis project Ga0181537, IMG submission 119765) | Peatland microbial communities from MTU Mesocosm Facility, Houghton, MI, USA - PEATcosm2014_Bin23_10_metaG | ecosystem: Environmental > Terrestrial > Soil > Wetlands > Peat | place... | reverse complement strand
TTCTAGCGGATAAGGATTGACCTGCATGGCACGCTGGGACAGCAGATCATGGTCCCAGGGTTTAGCACCCAACACGCTGCACCCACTTGTACTTGCCGCCAGGCCTCCCGCCAATACCGCAACACTACAAAGTCGGCTCGGCAAGCAATGTCTGAACATGCGCTTCATACTCGTCCCTCTTCTTGAGTGAGAAGCCGTCGTGTCGGAACCGCACCCGGCCGGATCGATCGATCAGCACGGCGCTCGGCATCCCGACGATCTTGTACGAGGCCGCAATGTCGCCATGCGGGTCGTAAATCACGGGAAAGTTGGCCGGTGTGCTTTCGAGAAACTGCTGCGCCAGCTGGTGCTCGTGATCCACGTTCACCGCGATCACGACGAAGTTCCTAGTACGGTATTGCTGCGCTATATCCGACAGCCATGGAAAGGACTCCCGGCAAGGTGTGCACCAGGACGCCCAGAAATCCACGTAAACCACTTTGCCACGATAGGCACTTAAATCCAGGCCGCCAGCGATCGCTGGGCAATTGATGAGCGCCAGACCGAGGATGGCCGAGGCGGTAAGAAGGTTGGGCGTTGCGCACAACCGCCTACTTAGAGACGATATCAGTGACATCGAATTCCCTTACATCAATGGTCAGTTGACGCGCTTTAACCGTACATAGTTCACTTTGCACTGAACATTTACGCAACTTTACATGGGCGCTCGACTCTGCAGAGTGCCCGTCAACGGAAGCTAAGACGAATCGCGAACGGTGGACGAAAGCCTGCCCGCCTGTGCGCTCGCCTCGCTGTTTCGGACATACAAGCGGCCAAGCTCGGACGTGTGGCCAAGAGCTGCCGAACTAGCGCCCGCCTTTGCCAATGCCCGAGCCTGCAACCGGCTCCTGCGTAAAGGAGGCCGGTCGCAACTGCATTGTCCATGAGGCCGTTAACGCGCCACGTCGCCATGATTTTGATAATGGGCGGCATCCGAGCCGTACGCCGCTAGAGAATGCGGGGCGGCGGGCACTGTCGTTGCACCGTACGTGGTCACGTTCTGATCGAATCTACGCACGCGGGCACCCAGTCCAAACTTAAGTTCCTCAATCGGATAGGACGTCCAATGGGTAGGGATCGCCACATTGATTCTTTCCAACCAATCCTTGGCGATGCTTTTCCGCATGGTATTGCCGAAGCTGGCGAGGGAATACCAGCTCACATCGTACGGATTCGCCCCATCGGCTACGGCGGTGTCGGGCGAGTTGGAATTGGCATAATTGAAAGTGTCGATCGCCGGCGCTGACTTCTGCCAACGCAGACTTTCATCGAAGGGCCTGTTGTATGAGCCCATCGTATGCGCAATGAAATAGTCCGCTTTAACCTTGTCCAGATAGGTACTGCCGCCAAACGAGACTATTCGGGTGTCAAACGTTTCTGTGTCGCTACTGTAATTCCTCGCGACCAGCACACCGGTCTCGGTGAAAGTGCCGTGCGCTTTGACGATTGGTGGATTTCCGCTGGATGAACCTTCCGCGGAATAGAACGGGAAATACGGAGCGTTTCTGTTGGAGTCCTGGACAATGCCGAAATCATAGTTACGGACATACCAATTATTATCGGCGTCAGGCGCATACCCAAAATCGCCGCCGTAGACCTGGCGCTTCTTGTGCGGCTGGTAATAGCTCAGCTCCGAATGCGATTGAGCCTTGTCCGGGATGCCCCGGATGCCGATCTTTTGGCGAACAAAGACCCAAACCAGGAACAAGGTGATCAGCATTGCTGCAACGAGGACTGTCAATCGCTGTGTCCTCATGAGTGTCTTCGCGAGCATCGGCACAATATCTGCCGTCTTGACATCCGTACCCTCGCTCTGTGAGTTGTGTGTTAGGTACGCGGGCTGCCGCAGATCCTTCCGATCTACGAGGAGATGATTGGCAGCTGTCGTGGTGTTCATATGTCTCTTCTCCTATGGCATGGCTGGAAAGCTGCGGCGTTGAGCTATGCCGATTACGCTCCGTGCTCGGCGTCTGTGCTCCTCGTTACGTTAGTCGGATGCAACGACGTTCGCGTCCCGGGAATGTACCGATGGATATACGAGAGATGTCGTTGCTGCCTCCGGCGGCGGCTCCAGACAGGTGGCTAGCGAGCGTGACGTCGCGTCGGGGACGAAGTATCGAGCAGACGGAGGTAAAACGCGGTTAACGCGTAGAAGATCTGGGCAAAAAGTTGTAAAGGCCGCCTGTTCAGGCAGGCAGGCAGATCTCGACCGCAAGGCCGCCCGATGTTCGATTGGCTGCGCTGATGCGCCCTCTATGCGACTCGATCACCCTTTGGGTGATTGCAAGGCCAAGTCCGTGGCCCGACGTTCCCTGTGCCGCCTCGCCGCGGAAGAAGGGCTCGAAAATTGAGGCTAGTTCGGCCGACCCAACACCTGGCCCTTCGTCGGCGATGGTAAGCCGGACCTCGCGCCGCAACGCATCGTATTCGCCAGCGATGTGGACCCGACCGCCACTCGGCGTATGCCGAACCGAGTTGCGCACCACGTTATCGAGCGCGCGATGTAACATTTCAGCGTTGCCCGTCACGTTGGCAATCTGGAGTGATTCGATTTGGACGTCGAAGGCAACCGCCGCCGATCGGGCGTTAAGTTCGAACGTCGCATCGGCCACCACCTCGGTCACGAGTTCGGCCACGTTCACGCTTTCTCCTTTTCCGCTTGCCATGCCGGCTTCCAGGCGCGAGAGCGTAAGTAGCTCGTCGACCAACCTGTCCATGCGAATGGATTCGCGCTCGACGCGAGCGAGCGCCGCCTCAACATTGTCTGCGTGCTGTCTCATCAATCCGACGGCAGCTTGTAGGCGCGCAAGCGGCGAGCGCAGTTCGCGCGAGACGTCGTGGAGCAGCCGGCGCTGTCCGTCCATCAGCAGCTTCAGGCGCGCGGCCGTACTGTCAAAATCGCGCCCAAGATCAGCAAGCTCATCGCGCCTGCGCCCGATGGTATCACCTATGCGCGCGTCGAGGTCTCCGTGCGCCGCTGCGTGCAGCGCTTGGCGCAGGGAGCGGATCGGCTTCGAAACATACCAAGCAAGGAGTGCCGCAACGGCTAGACTTGTGAGAACACTGCCAATCATTACGTCGAAGGGAGGCCTCGGCACACGCATTACATGGGGCACCAAGAACGCCATCGCGAACGCCGCAGTCGCCATCTGCGCCAGCATGAAGAAGAAACAGAATTTCCAGAACAGTCGACGCATGGTCTACTTCTCAAGCAGCTGATAGCCGTGCCGCACGACGGTCTGAATCCACGAACGTCCATCCGGCGTGGTTCCCAACTTGCGACGAATGCTGCTCACATGCACGTCGATGCTGCGGTCGAAGCGAGCAAGTGCCCGGCCCAAGGCCTGCTCGGACAACGCATTCTTGCTTACTGGATGACCTGCCTGGCGCGCCAGGGCTTCGAGCAGATTGAACTCGGTGCTGGTCAGGTTAATTGGCTTGCCACCCCATTCTGCCCGTCGCTGGCGTGGAAAGATATTGAGCAAACCGGAGGCGATCACCGCCGGCGCTTCCTCGACTCCTTCGACCACACGGGTGCGACGCAGAATTGCGCGGATGCGCGCAACTAGCTCCCTTGGTGTGCAGGGTTTGGGCACGTAGTCATCTGCGCCGAGTTCGAGCCCGATTATACAGTCTGCGTCATCCCCTTTCGCCGTTAACATAAGTACAGGGATGAGGCTGATCATGCGCGTTCGCCTTAAGGCTTCAAGGCCGCTCATGTGCGGCATCATTACGTCGAGCACGACCAAGTCATGGTCGCCGGAAACCGCCGCTGCCACGCCCGTCGCCGCAATATTGGTGGTGGTGACCGCGAATTCTTCCCGTTCCAGGTAGGTCTTGAGCATGTCGAGCAATTCGACATCGTCGTCTATGAGAAGAATCCTCGCGGTGGTCACCCCTACGCCCCATCGGTTGGACATGTTAAATCATAGCCGATGCATGCGGCCGCGCGGGCTGCCAAGGGCGCTCTTTACACAGTTTTACTGAATTTTGACGGACCATGCTCTGCCGCCCCGCAGGTCCCTGCGCTTCGCGGGAGCAACGCTGATTCGCCCCGCATACAAAGCTTTACCGCTCGCTGACCGACGTTTACGCCAGCAGCTGTGAGAATGCCGCCGTTGCGCGGGCAGATCCATGTAGATCCACCGCGAATCATGCAGGCCAGGGAATTTACGCCCCGCTGAATGGTCGAATACTACCGTAGTCCGCAGGTCCAACTGGAGAGCCGCCATGGTTAACCCGCGCATCATGAATCTCGAGGAGTGTTCCCCGCCATTGATCTGCGAGCGCGAGCTGAGTAGCGATAATCGTTCCGACCGCGTGCACGTCGAATGCGATCAGTCGGCTCGGCGCTCGACCGCGCGGGAATGCGACGAGGAGTGGCGCTCTGCCAGAATGGAAGTCGTCGATCACCGTGTAGCCCGGATCGCGCATGATCTCAACAACGTGCTCAGCACGATTTGCCTCTGCGCCGCCGTCGCTCAGCTCAAGCTGGGTCCTGATGAGACGAACCGCGACATCGATAATGTGCTTAAGGCCAGCGAGCGCGCCCGGGCGCTGACGCAACAGCTGTTCGCCCTCGGCTGCGGCGGAACTGAGCCGGGCGTCCCGGTGTGCATCCAGCGCATTGTCGAAGAGACCCTCGAGTGGATCGCAATCACGCTACCGGAAGGCGTACAGCTCGAGACGGCGCTGCGGGCCGCAAACGCGTACGTGCTGGCTGATGCGACCCAGCTCTATCAGATCGTGATGAATCTGTGCACCAACGCCGTGCATGCGATGGAGCATAGCGGCGTACTTGCGGTGGTTCTCGACGAGGTCCCCGTGGCTATCGCGCAGGCCACAACGCACGGATCGTTGCTCTCCGGCGTCTACGTACGGCTGTCGGTTAGCGACAGCGGCGCCGGGATTCCTTCCGGGGTAATCGACCGGATCTTCGATGCATTCTTTACAACCAAGGCCGCGGGCAAAGGCCTCGGGCTGGCAATCGTGCGCGACATTGTGCACGGATTGGGCGGCGCAATCGACGTCAGAACCGACGTAGGAGTCGGAACCACCTTTGCTGTTTGGCTGCGCATCAGCGACGCGGCGACGAGTTGCGCCGATAACCCTGATCCCATCGCTGTCGGGGCGACGCAGCTTTTGAATGACGATTGCTGACGCGGGTCCCGCGCTCGGTAGGCCTGGTACGCATTGCCGTATCAGACCGTCGGGACCAAGGCGACCAAAGTGCAAGCGAGGCAGGCACCCAGTTCCTTCATACTCAAGGCCTACAGGGAGCAATCGCGCAGCCGTCGCCGCACCCGAGTGACGTCTACCCGCAGGAGCTTGGCGGCTTCAACAGCCGATAGACTCTCCTCGAGCAACGCCATGTACTGAGCTTGGCTGCGCAGGGGAGGGTCGCTGTCGGCGTCGACCGGTAGGTCGTTCTTGATTGAAGGCACCCACACCATGCAGGGCGGCCAGCTCGGCCGCGGAGAGCTCTCCGGCCACGTGGCCGCCAGCAGGCATCTCGAAGGCGGTGGTCAGCGGCCGGTTGTGCGCTAGAGCTGCCCTGAAGTGGCTTTCGAGAGCCACGCTAAGGCAGCTAAACGGGGGAAATTCAAGAACCGCGCGGGGTTGAATTCGAGCCGGCTGGGATTAGGCCATCGTGTATTATCCGCGGCCGTAAATCGGAGCTGGGATAGACTCGCAAGGACTGGTGGCCAGTTTGGTGGCTGCAGCGGGGAATGGATGGTATTCGAGGGGATGCTTGGCTCCGAAAAATCAGTAAGTTGTTGTTTTTAGAGAGCTTATGGGCAGGTTTTGATCCCGCCATTCGGAGGTTCGAATCCTTCCACCCCAGCCACTATGAGCTGATTAGGGAATATTGATCGTGGAATCGGAAACGCTGGCATTGTTCACCGGGAACGCGAATCCCGCGCTGGCGCACGATATCGGCCGCCACCTGCAGCAGCCGATAGGCCGCGCGTCGGTCGGCCGTTTCAGCGATGGCGAAGTCAACATCGAGATCATGGAGAATGTACGCGGGCGCGATGTGTTCATCGTGCAGCCCACCAGTCCACCGGCGAACGATCACCTGATGGAGCTGCTGGTGATGGTGGATGCCTGCCGGCGCGCGTCGGCCGCGCGCATCACCGCGGTGGTGCCGTACTTTGGCTACGCGCGTCAGGATCGGCGGCCGCGGGCGACGCGCTCGGCGATCACCGCGAAGCTGGTCGCGGACATGATCAGCCATTCCGGCGTCAACCGGCTGCTCACGCTGGACCTGCATTCCGACCAGATCCAGGGGTTCTTTGCGATACCGGTGGACAATGTCTACGGATCGCCGGTGCTGCTGGGCGAGGTCTGGCGCCAGCGCTACCCGGACCTGATCGTGGTATCGCCGGACGTCGGCGGCGTGGTGCGCGCACGCGCTATCGCCAAGCGGCTGGACGATGCCGAACTGGCGATCATCGACAAGCGGCGGCCGCGGCCGAACGAGTCGAAGATCATGAATATCATCGGCGAGGTCGAAGGCAAGACCTGTGTGATCATCGACGACATGGTGGATACCGCCGGCACGCTGTGCGTTGCTGCACAGGCGCTGAAGGAAGAAGGCGCGGTCAAGGTAGTGGCGTACATCACGCACGCGGTGCTGTCGGGCGGCGCGGTGGATCGCATCGCGACCTCGGCGCTCGACGAGCTGGTGGTGACCGATACCATCCCGCTGTCCCAGGCGGCTAAGGCATGCCCGCGCATCCGCCAGCTGTCGGTCGCATCCTTGCTGGCCGAGACCATCCGTCGCATCCGCGACGAGGAGTCGGTGAGTTCGCTGTATATCGATTGAGAGTTTTTTGAACTGGAGTCGAAGGGTGGATGGCCACAGGTCGCGGTGGCCATCCGAAGTTGTGTACTGTCAGGAGTAAGACCATGCGTATTACGTTTCAGGTTGGCGCGGACGCGCGTCATGACCAGGGCAAGGGTGCGAGCCGCCGCCTGCGTCGTGCCGGTAAGGTCCCCGCGGTTCTCTATGGCGGCGACGGTGAGCCGCGCAATATCACGCTCGACCATCAGCAGCTGCTGACGCTGATCGGCAACGAGAAATTCTATTCCTCGATCATCAACATCAATGTCGATGCACAGGGCCAGCCGGCCATCGTGCGCGACGTGCAGATGCACCCGGCAAAAAATGCCGTAGTGCACGTGGACCTGCAGCGGGTGCTGGAGAACGAGAAGCTGAAGATACGTCTGCCGCTACACTTCAAGGGCGAGGCGGTGGCGCCGGGCGTGAAGACGCAGGGCGGCATCGTGTCGCACCTGATCCAGGACGTGGAAGTCAGCTGCCTGCCGAAGGACCTGCCGGAGTTTCTGGAGCTCGACCTGTCCGGCATGAGCCTCAACGATACGCTGCACCTGTCGGATGTGCCGTTGCCGGCGGGCGTCACGGTGCCGGAACTGGCGCATCGCAATCCGGTGGCCGTGTCAGTGCACAGCCCGCGTGTTGCCGAGCCGGAGCCGGAAGCAGCAGCTGCTGCCGCTGAAGGTGCCACTGCCGCACCGGCCGCCGGTGCTGCTGCGGCTGCGCCCGAAGGTGCGGCAGCTGGCAAGAAGGAAGAGCCGAAGAAGGAGGAGGCTAAGAAGGAAGCCGCGCCCAAGAAGGAAGGCAAGAAGTAACCTCCGGGGCGCGGGATCGCTGAAATTAGCTGTCGCCTGGATGTGTTGTATCTAGAGCGCATTTTTTGTCATTAAAAAATGCGCTCTAGATACAACACATCCAGGTAGTTGCCCGCTTCGGACGGACTCGCATGCCGGATAGTACTTCGGTTTCCTAGCGTGGCCGGCTTACCCCTCAAGCTCATAGTCGGCCTTGGCAATCCCGGGCGTGAATATGCGCGCACGCGCCACAACGCCGGCTGGTGGCTGGTGGATGAGCTGGCGGCACGCTCGCACGGCGGCTGGCGCAGCGATGCGCGAGCACACACGGAACTGGCGCGCGTCGATATTGCCGGCACCGAGCTGTGGCTGCTCAAGCCGACCGCGTTCATGAACCGCAGCGGCGCGCCGGTAGCGGCGGTGGCGAACTTCTATCGCATCGCACCGGATGAGACGCTGGTGGTGCACGACGACATCGACCTGCCGCCGGGGGTGGCGCGGCTCAAGCAGGGCGGCGGCCACGGTGGCCACAACGGGCTGCGCGATGTGATGGCGCATATCGGTGCGGATTTCTGGCGCCTGCGCCTGGGCGTGGGCCATCCGGGGTCCAAGGACCTGGTACTCGACGCGGTGCTCGATCGGCCGACGCAGGCCGAGCAGCAGGCGATCGATGAGGCAATGCAACGCGCGCTCGACATCGTACCGGAGCTGCTGCGCGCCGGTGCGCAGAAGGCGATGCTGTCGCTGCATAGCAGGAATGCCGGCGAGCCCGCATCCGAGGGCAACTGACGGCTCGTTCGCAAGAGGAGCCAGGAGTGATTGGTTATCGCATAGAGGGATTGAACTACAGGGTAAATTTTTAATTATAAAAATTTACCCTGTAGTTCAATCCCTCTGCGTGATGTCCGATCTCACGTAGTTCATCTTTTCTAGGAACGTTGATGCCCATCCAATGCGGGATCGTCGGTCTGCCGAACGTCGGCAAGTCGACGCTGTTCAATGCCCTGACCCGCGCGCAGATCGCGGCCGAGAACTATCCGTTCTGCACCATTGATCCGAATGTCGGCGTGGTTCCGGTGCCCGACGTGCGCCTCGAGCAGCTGGCGGCGATCGCGCATCCGGAGAAGATCCTGCCCACCACTGTGGAGTTTGTCGATATCGCAGGGCTGGTAAAGGGGGCTTCCCAAGGCGAAGGTCTCGGCAACCAGTTCCTGGCGCACATCCGCGAAGTCGATGCGATCGCCCATGTGGTGCGCTGTTTCGAGGATGACGACGTGGTGCATGTGGCAGGCCGAATCGATCCGCTGTCGGACCTGGAGGTCATCAATACCGAGCTGGCGCTTGCCGATCTGGCATCGGTCGACAAGGCCGTGGATCGGGCCACCAGGGGCGCCAAGAGCGGCGACAAGAAGGCTGTGCTGCAGCGCGAGCTGCTGGAGCGCGTGCGTGCGCTGCTCAATGACGGTACGCCGGTGCGCGCCGCGGCCTTGAGCGACGAGCAGCGGCGTGAGCTGCGTGAGCTGCATTTGCTGACCGCCAAGCCGGTCATCTATATCGCCAATGTCGACGAGGCCGGGCTCGCCGGCGGCAATGCCAATGTCGAAGCACTGCGCACGCGTGCCGCGGCCGAGCATGCGGTGGTGGTGCCGGTGTGTGCCGCGATTGAGGCTGAAATTGCCCAATTGCCGGAAGCCGAACGCGCCGATTTCCTGCGCGATCTGGGACTTGCCGAGCCGGGCCTGAATCGCGTGATCCGCGGCGCCTATGAACTGCTCGGACTGCTGACGTACTTCACCGCGGGGCCAAAGGAGGTGCGGGCCTGGACAGTGCGCGGCGGCAGCACCGCGCCGCAGGCCGCCGGCGTCATTCACACAGATTTCGAACGCGGCTTCATCCGCGCCGAGGTCATCGCGTTCGAGGATTACGTCAACTTTCGCGGCGAGGCCGGTGCGCGCGAAGCGGGTCGGCTGCGGCTCGAAGGCAAGGACTACCTGGTGCGCGAGGGCGATGTCATGCATTTCCGGTTCAATGTCTGATGGCGGTCCGGATGTTTGCGTCTTCGCCGACGCCCGTGCGAAGCTTGTCGGCATCATGATTCCATATGCCAACAACGTGGCCCTGGTGCGCGCCAAGCTGGCGCAGCTGCGGCCGACGCAGTTCTCGGTGGGATACGTCGAGGTGGAGCTGAAGGCCGCCGAATGGAAGAAGCTCAAGAAGAAGCAACGCCAGCACGCGCTGGAGAGCCACGTGTTTCCGGCGGTGCTGGGCCCGGAGCAGGCGTATTACATCGTCGATCATCACCACCTGGGCATCGCGCTGATTGAGGAGGGGATGAAGGACGTCTGGCTCACCCAGCTCGACGACATGTCGTGGCTCGACCCGCAGATGTTCTGGCGGACGATGGAGTTTCGCGCCTGGACGCATCCGTTCGACCACCGCGGCCGCCGGCGCGAGTACGCCGATATGCCGCGCAAGCTGAGTAGGATGCAGAACGACCCGTACCGTGGTCTCGCGGGCCTGGTGCGGCTTGCAGGGGGTTACGCCAAGGATACGGCGCCATTTTCGGAATTCCTGTGGGCCGATTTCTTCCGACCGCGGGTCGGTGTCCGCCTGATAGGCAGCGATCGGCAGCGGGCAACGCGCATCGGCGTCAAGCTGGCGCATTCGAAAGACGCGCGCTACCTGCCGGGCTGGATCGGCAAACCGGCATCGCCCTAGCGGTGTATATGCATGCCAGGCGTTTACCGTTCGGGCGTATGCCCCTACAATGCGCATCCCTCGAAGGCTAGGTAGCTCAGCTGGTTAGAGCGTGGCACTCATAATGCCGAGGTCGTGAGTTCGAGTCTCACCCTAGCCACCATTCGATCAAGGGTCTGTGCCTCTTGGAAACGCCATGGCGCCATGTCAGAGCCGTATCCATATATCGAAAGCGTGGCTTGAGCATACAAAGTCTTGGTTCTTCTCCAAGCGGCGATCAGAATGTGTCTCTGATGAGTCCAAGAAATCGCA
>Ga0181537_10005091_pt1 | contig 10685 bp, 4 predicted proteins | sample PEATcosm2014_Bin_39_FD_119765 | JGI IMG/M metagenome (GOLD analysis project Ga0181537, IMG submission 119765) | Peatland microbial communities from MTU Mesocosm Facility, Houghton, MI, USA - PEATcosm2014_Bin23_10_metaG | ecosystem: Environmental > Terrestrial > Soil > Wetlands > Peat | place... | reverse complement strand
TTGGAGGCGAGGGTCGGAATCGAACCGACGAATGCAGCTTTTGCAGAGCCGTGCCTTACCACTTGGCTACCCCGCCACAGGGACGGCGAAGCTAATTTTGTTTCGCGCGTGAATCAAGTTTAACTTTTATGAGAAAATGATGCTCAACCGCCGAAACCCAATTCTCGCCGCCGTTTCCAAAGTCCCTTCGGCTTGAAAATTCCCGCCGGCGTGATGATTCCCGTGATCAATTCCGGCGGCGTCACGTCAAAACCCGGATTGCGCGCGCCGCTAGTCGGATTTGCTACGCGGACAGATTCGCGTTTGCCGCGCGAACCGATTCCCCACGCGCCGAGGACTTCGCTTTCGCTCCGCTCTTCAATCGGGATTTTCAAACCGGATTTCAAGTTCCAGTCAATCGTCGAAAGCGGAATGGCGACGTAAAACGGAATTTTGTGGCGCGCGGCAAGAACTGCTTTTGTGTAAGTGCCGATTTTATTCGTGACCTCGCCCGTGCGGCCGAGCGTGCGGTCGCTGCCGACGATGACCAAATCAATCTCGCCGCGCTGCATCAAATGACCGGCGGCGTTGTCGGCGATGATCTGGTGCGAAATGTTTTGCTGCGCCAATTCCCACGCGGTCAATGTCGCGCCCTGCGAGCGCGGACGCGTTTCATCGCAGAAAACATGGAATTTTTTGCCGAGTTTCTGCGCGGCATACATCGGCGCGGTGGCCGTGCCGATGTCCACGAACGCAAGCCAGCCGGCGTTGCAATGCGTGAGAATTTTCATGCCGTTGCGGATCAATTTTGCGCCATGCCTTCCGATTTCTTTGCAATGCTCCACATCTTCGTTCGCAAATTCCTCGGCGGCGGCGAGCGCGAGCGATTGTTTTTCTTCAACCGTTTTTCCTGCACGCATCGCGTCAAGCACATCGTTCATCGCGTTGACCGGATCACCGGCGGTCGGCCGCGCATTCTTCAAAACCTGATAAACATTTTTGATGTGCGCGGAAAAATTCTTTGAATTGTTCCCACGAAACGCAAGCGCGCCTTGCGCGAGACCATAAGCCGCCGTCGCGCCGATTGCGCCCGCGCCGCGCACGATCATGTCGCGGATGGCGGCGGCGGTTTCGCGGAAATTTTTCGTGGCGATGATTTTGAATTCGTGCGGGAGCAGCCGTTGTTCGATGAGCAAGACGGAGTTGCGCGCGCGATCAAAGGTGACGGTGCGAAAATGCTGGGTGCGGCCCCGGACGGTGACGTTCATGCAATCAGCCGTTTTTTATTTTCAACCGGCGGATTTTTTCCTTGAGGTCGCGATAAACGGGCTGCGCGCGGAATTTTTTCAGGTCGGGGTCTTTGGCGAGCCATGCAAAATCTTTGTAGCCGAGATCCAGCGCTTTTTCCAATGCACCGGCGGCGCGGTCAAATTGGTCGGTAAGCGAATAGCTGCACGCGAGATTGTAGAACACGAGCGCATTTTCCGGGTCGAGTCGCGCGAGGCGTTCGTCCACTTGCAAACCTTCAGGAAAACGTCCACGCTGCGTATAGTGGTCACCGAGCAGTTGCAGCGCGTCCACGTAATCGGGATCGCGGCGGATGAGACCTTCCATGAATTCGATCCGCGTGTCGAGGTCGCGTTGGGTGGCGCGGCTCATTTTTTTCCTGGCGGTGCTTTTGAACGGCATACGACGCGGGCATTTTTTCCGAGCCGCGCGGCCAAGTCAAGCGGACGCGTGTGAAAATTTTAGTGGAAATGGCCGCCGCATTACGTCAGATTTCAACCGGGTTTAATCCAGCTTCTCCCGTTTTATGAAATGTTTCGTCACTGGCGCATCCGGTTTCATTGGCGCAAACCTTGTCCATGAACTCGTCGCGCGCGGGCATCGTGTGAAGGCGTTGCTGCGCCCGGAGAGCGATTTGCACGGATTGTATGGCGTTGGTTTTCAGCGCGTGACCGGCGACATCCTCGACCGCAGGTTGCTCGAACGCGAAATGGAAGGCTGCGACTGGTGTTTTCACGTCGCGGCGGCTTACCAACTGTGGATGCGGAATTACGCGCCGATGTATGAGACAAATGTCGAAGGCACGCGCAACGTGCTTGAATCCGCCGGAAAAGTCGGGTGCCGGAAAATTGTTTATACGAGCACGGTCGGCTGCATCGGGCTGCCAAAAAAAGTGGATGGGAAATTCACGCCGACGACGGAAATGGAGCCTGTTTCCGACGACCAGATGACGAATGATTACAAGCGCTCCAAATTTCGCGCCGAAGGCGTGGCCTTTGATTTGTTCCGTAAAAGAGGATTGCCGATCATCATCGTGAACCCGACCGCGCCCGTCGGGCCGCGCGACGTGAAGCCGACGCCGACGGGACAACTCATCGTGGATTTTCTGAATCGAAAGCTGCCCGCGTATCTCGACACGGGATTGAACTGGGTCCACGTCCGCGATGTGGCGATCGGACACATCCTCGCGGCGGAAAAAGGAGATTTCGGCGACCGCTACATTCTCGGCAACGCGGAGGGAAACTGGACGATGCAGGAAATGTTGAAGACGCTCGAAGAGATCACGGGCATTCCCGCGCCGAAAATGAAGATCCCATATTGGGTCGCCTATCGCGCGGCGGAAATCAGCGAGATGATTTCATTTGTCACCGGCAAGCCGCCGCGAGTGCCGCTGGCCGGAGTGCGCATGGCAAAACATAAAATGTGGTTCAATCCGTCAAAGGCGATCCAGCAATTGGGTTTGCCCCAGACGCCGCCGAAACAGGCGCTCGCCGACGCCGTCGAATGGTTTCGCGCGCATGACTACGTCGAAAAATAATTACACGAGTTTTAGAAATTGTAACTGACGCCGACGAGGAAAAAGAGCGAGCGGCTCAAGTCCAGATCCACTTCGCGCCCGTTGAAGCTGTGGTCGTATTTGCCGAGGTCCTGAAATTGCACGCCGCCGGAAACGCCCCAGTGTTTGCTGATTTGATAATCGGCATCCAACCCGGCATAAAAACCCCAGAGCGTTTCGAAATCATCCCCGCCGCCGTTTGAAATGATGCTGCCGTTTCCGGGAATGCTCACGGTTTGTTTCCAAGATTCATTTGCGTCGAGCAATCCCGCCGCGAGCCCGGCGGAAAGCGAGAGCGTGAACTGTTCCTTTTTGCCGAACGGAAATTCCACATACGGGCCGAGGCGAAAGCCCCACAAATTCGCGTCAAAATGATCCTGCGCCAAAACAGTCGCATCCGGAATAACTGTGGTCGAACTGCTAAGACGCGGGACGTTGAGGACAAAACCCGGGCCTTGAAAACTGCCTTGATACGGCGCGGACGGCGGCGTCGTGCCGGGCGTATAACCGTAAACGTCGGTCTGCTGGCTGACGTTTGCGCCGAACGTGCTGCTGTTGTCCAGCGAAAGTTGCATGAAGTTGACGGCGGCTTCGAGGCCATAACGCATATTGTGCCAGTTTTCCTTTTCTCCAAACTGGCGGTCGTAAGAAAGTTCAAAGCCGGTGTTTGGATCTGAATCGGCGTCGCCGGACGAGGAATTCGCCGCCGATGCGGTGGTGCGGTCAAATGAAACGGTGTTGTTGACGGCGTTCACCTGGCTTGAATTGTCGTAACCCCAATACCAAGTCTGGTTTCCGGCGTTGCCGCTGATGTCGGTGAGGACGTAGCCGTTGTCATAATTATAGGCGTCGCCGCGCGGCGTGCGACGACCGTTTGCGCCCATCAAGGAAGAATTCAAACTGCCGCCAATGCCTTTGAACTTGGAACTGATGTTCAGGCCGAACCGCAGCGAAAGGGTGAAGCGATTCGTCGAGTCCAGATAAGTCTGCTGGTCTTGTTCCGCCGAAACCGCCGTGGCGAGCAGCAGCAGTCCCGTTGTCTTGGCGGCCAGATTGTAATGAGTTTTTTTCATTTCAAAAAAGTGCGGTTAATTCTGGATGATGCGGTAAAACCGGCTGCCGACGGATTCCGGCTTGCTGACGGTCTTGGGCGGCCCGTCGTCATACCATTGCGTGACGTTCGCGTTGGCTGTGATGGATGGCACGGCGGTGAGCCACGTCATCAAGTCGTCGCTGTAAATGATGGTGTAAGTTTTGCCGGGGATCGTGATGAACTCGATCACGAAGCGCGTGTCGCCCGCGATGCGCGTGTCCATGAATTCACTGGAGATGGCGACGCCGTTCGTGCCGGTCGAGCCGGAATCCGGCGGCAGAATTGCCACCGCAGTCAAAGTGTTCGTGAACGAAAGGCGGCTCGGGTCGTAAAATTCCAAGGCGAACGTGACGGTGTTGCTTGAATTCACGGTCGCGTCGTATTCGACGTAAGGCAGACCGTTGGTCGTGCCCGCCGCATTATAAAGTGTCACGCCGCTGCGAAGCCCGCCGACGTAAAGCCGCACCCCCGCGACCGGCGTCGCGCTGATGTTCGTCACCACCACCAATTCTTCGTAAAGGCCTGTCTGCGGGTTGAACGCGGGCGAGCCGGAGAGAATGTCAAATTGCGGCGAGACAATCATTGTCTGCACTTGGGATATGGGCAACGCGCCGTCGTTGTTCGTCAAATCCGGATCTGCGGTGCCCGCCGTGGCGAACGCGATATTTGTGAATTGCCCCGTGGTCGCCGCATTGACGGTGACGGTGAAATTCGTCGAGCCGCCCATGGTCAGGGAAACAATTTTCGGCCATGTGATGATGTTGTTTGAAAGCGCGCCACCAGCGGACGCGCTTTTGAAAGTCAGGACGCCGGGCAAATTGTCTTTCAACACAACGTTCGTCGCCGTCGAAGGGCCGCCGTTGGTCACAATGATGGTGTAAGAAAAATCGTCTCCCACGGACACGTTGGTCGGGCCGAGCAAAAGCACGATGACATCGGCCAACGGCGTCACGGATGTTTTGACCTTTGAACCGATGGCCGAACCGTTGTTGTTGTTCGTGTTCAAATCAGGCGTGGACGAAGTGCCCAAGGCGATGTTCGTGAATGAACCGCTCGCGGGCGCAATCAGGATTACGGTGAAATTGGTCGAACCGCCGTTGCTCAAAGTCATCGACGTCCACGTCACGATGTTGTTGCTCAAAACAAAATCGCCGGACGCGCTCTGGAATGTGACGTTCGCGGGCAGCTTGTCCTGCACGACCACGCCCGTCGCCGTCGAAGGCCCGCTGTTCGTCGCGGTGATGGTGTAAGTCACCGCGCTGCCAGCCATGACATTTGTGCCGCCGGTCTTGAAGACGGCGACATCCGCGAGCGGCGTCACAACCGTGCGCGCTTGCGAACTCGCCGACGTGCCGTTGTTGTTCGTCGGGTTTGGATCAAATGAGTCAGACGTGGCAAATGCGACGTTGGTGAAACTGCCGCCCTCGGTGGAAACAACCTTCACCGTGAAATTAGTTTTGCCCTTGTTGGCCAGGTTGAACGCAGGCCAGCTCACAAGATTGCTCGCGACGGTCGCGGTCGCCGGAGTCGCGCTGACGAACGTGAAACCGCCGGGCAGTTGATCCGACACCAAAACATTCGTCGCCGCCGAAGGCCCGCTGTTGGTGACAGTGATGGTGTAAACAAGGTTGGAACCGGCGACGCCCGTGGCCGGGCCGGTTTTGAAAACCGCGATGTCCGCCGGCGACGGTGCTGAAACGGAAATGCTGACGGTCGCAATGCCGCTGTTCGTCGTGCCGTCGTTGACGCGGAAGGTGAAACTGTCCGCGCCGGCAAAATTCGTGTCCGGCGTGTAAGTCACCGCGCCGGTGTTCGTGTTCAGCAAACTCAACACGCCGTTCGTCGGGTTGCTCACAATCAAGAAGGTCAATGTGTCGCCATCGGCGTCATTGCCGGTTAGCAAAATAGCTTTGGCCGTGTTTTGCGGAGTCGTCACGCTCTGGCTGTTCGCGACCGGCGGACGGTTCGTCACTGAAATTGTGACCAACGCGGAGTTGGTGCCGCCAAAACCGTCGCTGATGGTGTAACCAATCGTCGCCGTGCCGGTGAAATTCGTCGCGGGCGTGAACACGACATTAGTTCCGACAATATTTGCAGTGCCATTCGTCGGACTCACTGAAACGATTGTCAGCGCATCGCCGTCAGGGTCGGAGTCATTGGCCAAAACAGGAATTGTCACCGTGACATTTTTCGGCGTGCTTGCACTGTCGTTTACCGCGACGGGCGGGCGGTTGGTGACAAATGTGACGACCGGCGCGCTCGTGTTGTTCGTGTTGTCCGTGTCCAGCACGGGACTGCCGGCGGATGCAAGGTTCGTCACCGCTTCACGCAATGTCGCTTTGACATTCAAAATCAGATTCGTGGTCGCGCCTGTCGCCAGACTGCCCAGGTTCGTCCAAATAACTTGGTGGCTCGCATTGGTCGTCGCGGCGGGCGAAGCGCTCACGAAAACCAGTCCTGCCGGCAGATTATCCGTCACTGACAAGGCCGTCGCCGTTGACGGCCCGAAGTTTGTGACCGAAATCGTGTAGCTGAAATTCGTTCCAACGAAAATGCCCGCCGGGCCGCTCTTGCCCGTGGCCACGTCGGCAACCGGCGTCACCGTTGTGCGGACTTTTGAGCTGGCAGCCGAGCCGTTGTTGTTCGTCGGGTTCGGATCGGGCGTCCCGGAAACGGCCAGCGCGATGTTTGTGAAACTGCCGCTGGCGGGCGCAATCAAGGTTACGATGAAATTGGTCGAACCGCCGTTGCTCAAGGTCATTGACGGCCACGTCACGATGTTGTTGCTCAATGCGTAACCGCCGGACGCGCTTTGAAACACGACATTGGCCGGCAAATTGTCCTGCACCACGACGTTCGTTGCGGTGGACGGGCCGGAGTTGGTCGCGATGATGGTGTAAGTGACGGCTGCGCCGGCGTTGACATTCGTCGAGGCGGTTTTGAACACCGCCACGTCCGCCAGCGCGGAAACGACCGTGCGCGTTTGCGCGTTGGTCAACGCGCCGCTGTTATTGGTCGGGTTCAAATCAAGTGTGGACGAAGCGCCGGATGCGATGTTGGTGAACGCACCGCCTTCAGCCGCAAACGCGGTCACGGTCAAATTCGTCCTGCCATTGGCGGGCAGAGACGGGATTGTCCAGATGACAAAATCATTCGAGTCCGTCCCTGACGACGACGCGCCGACGAAAGTGAAACCGGCGTCAATCTGGTTGGTTATGACGATGTTGGTCGCCGTCGCCGGACCGAGGTTTGTCACTGCGACGGTGAAGACCATATTGGAACCGGCGACGCCGCTTGCCGGGCCGGATTCAACCACAAGCAAATCTGCGACGGGCAAAACCGTGACGAGCACTGTCGCGGCCGCGCTGTTCGTCTGGCCGTTGTTGACGCGGAAGGTGAACGCGTCCGCGCCGGAATAATTTGTCTTGGGCGTGTAAGTGACCGTGCCCGTGTTTGTGTCAAACAAAGTCAAAGTGCCGTTCGTCGGCGCGCTCACGATGACAAATGTCAGCGCTTGGTTGTCTGGATCGCTGCCAGTGAGCGTGACCGGCAACGCCGTGTTTTCGGACGCCGTCACCGACTGGCCGTCAGCCGTCGGAACGACAATGATGTTTGTCACCGTGATCGTCACCAGCGCGGAATTGGTCGCGCCGTTGCCGTCGGTGATGCTGTAAAGCACATAGCCCGTGCCGACAAAATTTGTCGCGGGCGTGAACACGACGTTCGTGCCGGAAATGTTTGCCGTCCCATTTGTCGGGCTGACGCTCACGATGGTCAGAGGATTTCCGTCGGGGTCGCTGTCATTTTTCAAAACTGGAACTGTCACCGCCAAATTGACGCCCGTTGTCGCCGTGTCGTTGACTGCGACGGGCGGACGGTTCGTCACCGTCACCGTGATCAGGCCGGAATTCGTCCCGCCGACGTTGTCCGTGATCGTGTAGCCGATGGTGGCGACGCCGAGGAAATTCGTCGCCGGAACAAAAATGACATTCGTTCCGCTGATGTTCGCGCTGCCGTTCGTCGGACTCACGCCGATCAATGTCAGGCTGCCGCCGGGCGTCACGACCACGTCGTTGACCAGCGGGTTTAACGTGTTCGTGCTGTTCTCGCCCACGCCATAATTGTCCGGGTTCGCCAGCGGCGGACGATTTGTCACAACAACATTGATGAGCGCGGAATTTGTCCCGCCAAAGCCGTCTGTGATCGTGTAACCAAACGTCGCCGTGCCGATGAAGTTTGTCGCGGGCGTGAACACGACATTGGTCCCGGCAATGTTCGCCGTCCCGTTCGTCGGACTGACTGAAACGATTGTCAGCGCGTCGCCGTCGGGATCGGAGTCGTTTTCCAAAACAGGGATCGTCACCGCGACATTTTCCGGTGTGCCTGCGGTGTCATTGACCGCGACCGGCGGGCGGTTGGTGACGGAAATGGTGATGAGCGCCGAGTTCGTGCCGCCAAAACCGTCGCTGATTTTATAGCCCACCGTCGCCGTGCCGATGAAGTTTGTAGCGGGCATGAACACGACATTCGTGCCGACGATGTTTGCCGTCCCGTTCGTCGGACTGACTGAAACGATTGTCAGCGCATCGCCGTCAGGATCGGAATCGTTTTTCAAAACCGGAATCGTCACCGGAATATTTTTTGGCGTGCCAGCCGTGTCATTGACGGCGACGGGCGGTCTGTTGGTGACTGCCGTGATCGCCGGCGCGCTCACGTTGTTCGTGGTGTCCGGATCAAACACAGGGCTGCCGGCAAAAGCAAAATTCGTTATCGTTGTCCGCAAAGTCGCGGTGACACTCAAAGTCAGGTTGGTGACCGCGCCCGCAGCCAGATTATTCAAGTTTGTCCAGGCGACTTGATGGCTGGCATTGGTTGTCGCGTTGGGAACGGCGCCCGCAAAAACCAGTCCTGCCGGCAAATTGTCAGTCACCGAGAACGCGGCAGCCGTTGACGGCCCGAAGTTTGTGACTGAAATCGTGTAGCTGAAATTCGCGCCGAGAAAACTTCCCGCCGGGCCGCTCTTGCCCACGGCCAAATCCGCCACGGGTGACACGGTCGTGATCACAATCGCCGACGGACTGCTGCCGTTGTTGTTGGTTGGAATCGGATCACTCGTCGGTGAAATCCCGGAAACTATATTGGTCAGCGTGCCGCCCGCCGGAGCGGTCACGGTCACGTTAAATGTAAATGTTCCGCCGTTGGTCAAAGTTGTGATCGTCGGCCAAGTCACCGCGCCGCTGTTGCTAATTCCGCCGCCAGTTGCACTGACGAATACAATGCCGGTTGGCAAACTGTCGCTGACCACGACGTTGCTCGCGGTCGAAGGGCCGGAATTTGTCACCGTCACCGTGTAACTGAAATTCGTCCCGGCAAAAACATTTGCCGGGCCGCTTTCGGTCACGGCCACGTCAGCCAGCGGAGTCACGGTCGTGCCGACTGGAGAACTGGTGTTATTGCCCAAAACCGGATCGGCGGTGGTCGAAGCCGCCGTCGCGACGTTCGTGATCGTCCCGCTGGCGGGCGCGGTCACAATCAAAGTCAGATTCGTCGTGGCGCTGGCGGCCAAAGTTCCGATCGTCCAGCTTGCGATTCCGGCGTTGGTCGCGCCGTTGCCGCTCGCGCTGACGAATACGACGTTCGTCGGCAACACGTCGCTGGCGACGACGTTGCTGGCGGTTCCGGGGCCGGAATTTGTGACTGTGATCGTGTAGCTGAAATTTGTTCCCGCAAAAACATTTGCCGGCCCGGTTTTCGACACGCGAATGTCCGCCGACAGCGCGAGAGTTGTCACTGTGGAAATGACTTGGGGGCTTGTGTTGTTGACCGCGTTGGTGTCGAGCGTCGCGGAATTTATTTTTGCGGTGTTGGTGATCGAGCCGCTGGCAGGCGCTTTCACCGTCAAGATCAAATTGCTTGCCTGGCCTGAAATGAACGAACCCAAGGCCCAGCTTACCGTGCCGCCATTGTTGACGCCGCCGCCGCTCGCGCTGACAAATGTGACGGCTGCTGGCAGTGTGTCGGTCACGACAACGCCACTCGCAGTGGACGGGCCGAGGTTTGTGATTGAAATCGTGTAGACAAAATTGCTCGTCGCGACGACGGACGCGGGGGCGGTTTTGCCAATCGTCAAATCCGCAACGGGCGTCACGGTCGTGGCGACTTGCAGGCTGGTGTTGTTGCCGGGATTGGAATCGACCGTGCTCGCCGCAACGGTGGCGATGTTTGTGATGTTGCCGCTGGGCGGCGCGGTGACGGTCAACGTCAGATTGCTCGTTCCACTGGCCGCAAGATTTCCCAAATTCCAGCTCGCCGCGCCGGAATTGGTTGTTCCGTTTCCGCTCGCGCTCACGAAAAGAACATTTGTCGGCAAAACGTCGCTGACAACCACGTTGCTCGCCGTCGCGAACCCGGAATTTGTGACGGTGATGGTGTAATTGAAATTTGTCCCGGCATAAACATTCGCCGGCCCAGCCTTGAAAATCGCCACGTCGGGCGTCGCAAGGATGGTGTCAATGTCGGAAGCGGAATTGTTCGTCAAATCCGGATCGGTCACGCCGGGCGGCACAAAGCCGGTCGTGGAGTTTGTGGCCGCGCCGGTCACGTTGTCCGGCACGTCCGCCTGCAATGTCAGCGTCGCACTGTCACCCGCCGCCAGCACAAGCCCGCTCCAGACGCCGTTGACGGGGTTGTAATTTCCATGGTCGGGCGCGTAGGTGAAATTATCCAGCAAGGCGGAAAGTGAATTGCTCAACGTGATGCTGGTGAGCGTGC
>Ga0181537_10005089_pt1 | contig 10691 bp, 11 predicted proteins | sample PEATcosm2014_Bin_39_FD_119765 | JGI IMG/M metagenome (GOLD analysis project Ga0181537, IMG submission 119765) | Peatland microbial communities from MTU Mesocosm Facility, Houghton, MI, USA - PEATcosm2014_Bin23_10_metaG | ecosystem: Environmental > Terrestrial > Soil > Wetlands > Peat | place... | reverse complement strand
TCGTCCTCAAAACCTGGGACGATTTGTTCGCCGAGTATGCGAAGGCTCCGCCGGTCATCGATCTCGCCGTGAAGGCGAAGGTGAAGGCCGTGGCCTTCATGGCAACGCGTGAGCACGACATTCTCTACCGGCACACGAACACGGGCGCGGGGGAAATCGATCGGCTGCCCATGGTGATTGTGGCGCGAGAGGATGGCGAGCGCATCGCGCGCCTGCTGGCGTCGGGAAACCTGGTCTGGGCCGACCTCGCGATTCCGAACCAGATTGGCGGGCCGATTCATACTTCCAACGTTGTGGCGGAGATTAAAGGCAGTGAAAACCCGGACGAATTCGTGATTCTGGGCGCGCATCTTGACTCGTGGGAACTGGGCACGGGCGCACTCGACAACGGCTGCAACGCTGCTTTGGTGGTGGATGCGCTGCGGGCGATCAAGGCCTCGGGGGTGAAGCCTCGGCGGACGATCCGCTTCGTGCTTTTCTCCGGCGAAGAGGAGGGATTGCTGGGCTCGCGCGCTTACGCCTTTAATCATCGCGCCGAACTCGACAAGGCCGCGGGCGTGATCGTCTACGACTCGGGCACGGGAAAGACGGCAGGCTTTTCATTGGGCGGGCGCAAAGACATTCTCTACTCCGCGAAAGATCTGATCGCTCCGCTGGCACAATTTGGCGTCAAAGAAGTGACCACCGGCATGGAGTGGGGCACCGACCACTTCGATTTCATGTTGGAGGGCGTGCCCACGTTTGTCGCCGATCAGGATGAGGCGAACTATCTGGAAAATTACCATGCCGTCTCCGACACTTACGACAAGGTGGACTTCGCGCAATTGAAGAAGCATGTGGCTGAGGCCGCGGCTCTGAGCGTGGAACTGGCGGATCTGCCGCAGAAGATTGGACCGCGCCTGACCCACGATCAGATTGAGCAGACCATGCGCGACAGTAAGAGTGTGGATATGCTCAAGGAAGACGGGGTGTGGGACGATTGGGTCAGCGGAAAGCGGGGCAGGCAGAAATAGCAATTCCCAGCGGAATTTCCATTGCTCTACTTTTGGATTCTCTTCAACCTTTTCGCGCTTGGCATGCTGGCGCTCGATCTGCGTGTGTTCCACCGTCCTGGCCACGTCATCCGGTTTCGCGAAGCGTTAGGCTGGAGCGCAATGTATGTTGGGCTGGCGGCCGGGTTCGCGGCCATTCTGTTTTTCTGGCAGGGCCACCAGGCGGCGCTCGAGTTCGTAACAGGTTATGTTCTGGAGGTTTCGCTCAGCGTCGACAACCTGTTTGTCTTCCTCGTAATCTTCAACTATTTCGCTGTTCCGGAACCGCAGCAGCATCGCGTGCTGTTTTTCGGCGTGCTGGGCGCAATCGTCATGCGCGGCATTTTCATCGGCGCCGGAGTTGGCCTGCTCTCCCGCGTTCACTGGGTGCTTTATATATTCGGAGGGCTGCTGATCATTAGCGGCATCCGGTTTCTGGTGAGCGGAGAGCACAAGGTTAATCCCTCAAAGAATCCGTTGGTGAAGGCGTTGCGCCGTTTTATCCCGGTAACCAAGGACTACCAGGACGGAAAATTCTTCGTCCGCAAACTGCAGGAAAACTCACGCCTGTACGCGACCCCGCTGCTGGTCGTGCTTCTGGTGATCGAAACCAGCGACATTGTTTTTTCTGTCGATTCCATTCCTGCGATTCTGGCCATCACGCTCAATGCATTCATCGTATATACCTCGAACGTTTTCGCGATTTTAGGACTGCGCTCGATGTACTTCGCGGTCTCTGGACTGATGAAAATTTTCCGCTTCCTGCGCTATGGGCTGGCGCTGGTGTTGATTCTGGTGGGCCTGAAGATGCTGGCGGCGGACTATTTTCCGGTTCCGATCGTAGCCACGCTGGCCGTGGTGGCCGGAGTGCTGCTGGTTTCGATAGCGATTTCGGCGGCTTTTCCAGCCCCCAGCAAAGCTTGACCAGGCCATGGTCAGTATCTCTATCTCGGCGATCGCATACGCTATTATGGAAAACGCATGCCGCAAGTGACCATCCACGTGCCTCCCCGGCCGTATCAGGCCTTGATTGAGAACGGCCTTCTCACGCGCGCCGGATCGGTGTTGAGCGAGTTGCTGCCCCAGGCTAGCCGCATTTTTGTGGTGACGGTAGCACCGGTGCGCAAGCGCTGGGGCGCGAAGCTGATTCGTTCGCTGAAGGCCTGCGGTTTTGCGCCGCAGGTGATAACGATGCCCGACGGCGAGCCTACGAAGCGCCTGGCGACCGTGGAGGCAATGGCCGACAAGCTGGCGCGTCTGGGCGCCGACCGCAAGGCGGTGATCATCGCACTGGGCGGCGGAATTGTGGGCGATGTCGGCGGACTGCTGGCTTCGCTCTACATGCGCGGAATCGAACTGGTGCAAATTCCTACCACCGTGCTGGCGCAGGTGGATGCGTCGATCGGCGGAAAAACCGCGGTCAATCTGGTTGCCGGCAAGAACCTTCTGGGAACGTTCTACCATCCGCGAGTTGTGCTCATCGACCCCACGGTGTTGAAAACGCTGCCGGATCGGGAGTTCCGCGCGGGACTCTACGAAGCTTTGAAGTGCGGCGTCATCGGAAATATTGAACTGTTCCTGCGGTTTGAGCAGAATCGCGCCCGCATTCTGAAGCGCGATCCGGTGGAACTGGAGTGGCTGATCGCGCAGTCGGTCAAACTGAAAGCCGAAGTGGTTTCGGCGGACGAACGCGAGGGCGGCTTGCGCCGCGTGCTGAACCTGGGACACACCATTGGTCACGCGCTCGAGGCTGAAACCGGCTACCGCCGGCTGCTGCATGGGGAGGCCGTGGCCTGGGGGATGATTGCCGCAACCAACATCGCGCTCCGCGTCGGCCGAACCGACAGCGTTACCGCCGGCCGCATCGCAGACGCTGTGTTGAGCCTGGGCCGTTTGCCGGAAGTGAATGTGAGCCCGCGTAAGATTCTGGCGCGGCTGCAGTCCGACAAGAAAACGCAGAATGGAGTGGTGCACTTCATCCTGCCGCGAGAAATCGGAAAAGTGGAAGTTGCCAGCGACGTGCCGGGCAGCGCAGTGATCGAAGCCGTGGAGGAGTTGCGGCGCCTGTCGCGCGATGGCCACAAGGGGCAAAAATAGCAGGAGAAATCACAATGCCGGAAACAGCGCAGCAGTATATCCAGCGAATCCTGGGCCACGTAGAAGGCCAGGATGCAATTAAGGTGCAGCGGTCAACCGCGGCCAAGCTGAAGAAACTCAGTCACGGTCTAACCCCAAAGCAACTGAAGTGGAAACCTGAACCCGGGAAGTGGTCGATTGCTGAAATCCTGGCGCATTTATCGGATGTCGAGATCGTAGTCGGTTGGCGGATGCGGTCGATCGCCGGAGCCAGCGGAACCACCACGCAACCCTTTGATCAGGATGTGTGGGCGTCGCTGTTCCAGTACAACCAGCGCGATGTAAAGCGCTCTCTTGAAGTGTTTCGCGTGCTGCGGGAGAACAACCTCGCGATGCTCAAAGCTCTTCCGCGGGAAACCTGGGACAACTACGGCATGCATCTGGAGCGCGGCAAGGAGACGCTGGCGCACGTGGTGCGCTTGATGGCGGGACACGATAACAATCACACCCGCCAGATTGAAAGCATCGTCGCGCAACTGAAAAGCGCAGGCAAGAAAAGCGCAGGGAAGAAAAAGAAGAAGCGAAAGTGAGCCGCGGCCCGGGAGCTATGGTTGAGGACAGCGGCAAATCTGCCGTGGTGGGCGCTGCGCCGGAAGGCGCGAGCGACCGGCAGTCTGCCGCGCGCGCGGTTCGCGAGATGTTCACCGCGATCGCGCCGCGTTACGACCTGCTCAACCATGTGCTTTCGTTCAATATTGACCGCCTGTGGTGGCGTCGCACGGCGCGGACTTTCCGGTACATCGCAACTCGTCCGGACGCGCGCATTCTCGACTTGTGCTGCGGAACCGGCGACATGACGTTGGCCTTGCGCCGGCAGGCAGGGAAGTCTTCTGCGCGTATTCTCGGCGCTGACTTTTCGCACGCCATGTTGCGGCGGGCCACGGCGAAGTCGGCGACTGGAGGAAGTGGAACAGCGCCGGAGAAATCGAAGCCCGGATGGATTGAAGCCGACGCCCTCAACCTGCCTTTTCCCGGCGCGCACTTTGATCTCGTGACCTCGGCCTTCGGCTTTCGCAATCTGGCGGACTATGATGCGGGACTGCGCGAGATCGTCCGCGTGCTGCGGCCGAGTGGGGAGTGCGGCATCCTCGATTTTGGCGAACCTAAGGGCACGATGGGCGCGCTCTATCGCATTTATTTCAAGCAGGTATTGCCGCGGGTCGGGACCCTGATCTCTGGGGTTCGCGGGCCCTACGCGTATCTCCCGGCTTCGGTTGAGCGCTTTCCGGCGCCGGAAGAAATGCTGGAAAGAATGAAGCGCGCCGGCTTTGCCGAAGCGACCTGGACGCCCTACACGTTCGGGATTGCGGGACTGTATCGCGGAAAGAAATAGCTCTTAAAAACTATCCGGCGTCTCGCAAAAGTTTGCTCAGCGCCAGAATGTCTTCTCGGCCGGTGTCACCTATCACAAAGTAGCGCAACCCATTCTGGGTCCAGCTCTCTGCGTTAAACGAAACCGCGTGCACGGGGCCTGATGGCAAATTTGCCGCGTCTGCTCCGAATTCCTGAAAGATGAAAACCGAAATCTCGTGCTTGCGCACCTGGTAAATCAAATGTGCGCCAGGCGCCTGCGCGAGATAGGTGACCCGGCCTCCGATCAAAGTAAAGGGTGAGCCTTGCAGCTCCGGCAGATTGAAAGTGAACGGAATCTTTCCCTGGAACCACGGCTTCACGGTATGGCGATCGGTCGAGATCACGTCGACCGGCAACGCACTGGCCAGGGCGGCGACGTGCAGATCAGCCAGTTCGCTGTAGACCCGCTGCCGGCGGGCGCTCTCGCGTCCCATGTAAAAATTCACTGCGACCGAGATGAACAATAGCAGCAGGGCGGGGATGGCCAGAATCTGCCAGTACCATCCCATTTGCCGGCGCGGTTTCGCTGGGATGATCTTCGAAATCCGATTCCGCAGTTCGGGGCTTGCGGCATAGCGTTTCCCCGCGGTGTGCACCGAACGCTTCAATTGCACACGCTCCAGAATATCGGCGGCGCAGGTTGGGCATCCCGGCAGATGCGCCCCCAACGCTCGCACTTCGGCGGGATCGAGTTCGCCATCAACGTAGGCGTCGAGCTTGCCCTGCCATTGGTCACATGCCATGCCGGCCTCCCTGCTGCCTGCGCAGCAAGTCGCGCAGCGCTTTGCGCGCGCGAAACAAGCGTGACATCACCGTTCCAATGGGAATGCTCAACGCTTCGGCAATCTCCTGGTACGACATCTCCTCCACCTCGCACAGCAGCAGAATCTCGCGGAAGGGCACGGGCAGGTCGCTCAGCGCTTGCTGAACAGCTTCGCGGTTCGCCTGCTCGATCAGGATGCTCTCCGGCGTTGCATGTTCGGCGGGCAGAACACTCTCGTCCGCCCCTTCATCGAGCGCAACCGTGACCTTGAGTCCGGTCCGCGAACTCAGAAACGAATTGCGCAGGATGCGATACATCCAGGCACGAAAGTTTGTGCCGGCCTGAAACGACGAAAATCCGCGCAGCGCCTTGGTGTAGGTTTCCTGCACCAGATCCTCGGCTTCCGCAGTGTCCTGCGTCAGCCAACGCGCGAAGTTGTAAAGCTGGTCGAACAAAGGCATGGCCAGCTCATCAAATGCCACGGCGGACACGGGTTGTTCAGGCACCTTCATATGCAAACTTGTTCAACGCTAATTTATTCCCTCCGCGGCGGCAAATTCTTCGGGATTTCTGATGATGAACGGGCCGGGGCGGTGGTCACCGGATGCTGTGCTCGGCAAGCAACGACAGAGCCGCGATCAGGTTGTCGCGGTGTCGCGGCGGAAGGAATCCGCGAACGCGTCGGCGATGGTGTAACGGATGACGTGCTCGTACTCGGGGCCCAGGAAGCGGCGCAGACGGTCGGTATTCATGATGTACTCCCCGGTCATATAAGGGACGGCGTCGGGGGGAATGGCGGAAATCTTCTGGTTCCAGAGGAATTTCAATACCTGGCGCATGGCCCACTTTCCGGGGACGCGCACCAGCTTAGCTTGCGCCATTTCGACACAGCGGCCGAAGGTGAGCGGTTCGCCGCGGCCTGCAACATTCAGAACGGTCAGGCGTTGCGTTTCCGGTTCGCGCTGCAGGATGTGCTTGATGAGCCGCGCCATGTCGTCGACATGGACAAACTGAATTTTGTTGTCGAGATACTGCTGGCCTCGCGGGAACATGCAGGGCAGGCGCTTGCCCTCGCTGCGCATCTTCTCGGCCCGCGCGCTCTTGCCGTTGGGCGTGCCGCGGAAGGCTCCCATCAGGTAATTCTCGACGCTGGCGCCGGCAAAAATGTGCGGCCGCAAAATATAGACGCTGCACCCGCGCAGGGCGTGGGAACGAGTCTGCACCACTTCATCCGATTGTTTTTTATGAATGGCGTAGGGCAAGGTGTGCGCCGCGAGCGTTGACTCTTCGGTCGCGGGCGCGGACAGATTCGAGCCGTAGGCCGCCACGCTGCTGGGAAAAATGAACTGTTTGATGCCGTCGTCGGTGCTGCGATTGGCTTCGGTGACCGCTTCCAGCACGCGCGCCGTCCCCGCCACATTGATCTGCCACATCCGTTCGACGTCGACCACGTCCGTACGCACGGGATCAATCACGAACGCGAGGTGAACGACGGCATAAGGGTGCGTGTCGCGCAGCAGTTCGTACAGCACCCGGGTGGACGATTCCTGGCCCAGGTCCAGGCTCTCAAACTGCAACTCGGAGTCGGATTGGGGCGGATTCACATCCACCCCAATCACCGAATAACTCCCCAGCAGCGGCAGTAGCCTGGAACCCAGGTTGCCCGACACACCGGTCACCACGACGACTGGTTTCGCCATCAGTTCGGTTTGGCCGCCGGAGGCTGCGCCGGAGGCGGGGTTTGCGGCTGCGCGGCCGGCCCGGTGGGAGGCATAGGACGCGGATGCGGCATGCGCGGAGGCGGCGCCTGGCTCACTCCGCCCGGAAAATACGCATCGTTGGTCTCGACCTTGAACGCGTTACTCGCAGCTTCATTCAATTCGCGGTTTCGATCGGTTTGCAACCTGCCGTGAATTTCGCTGGTGACCTGCTCGAGCGTGAGCTCAGTCTTGCTGTTTACCTTGAAAATGTAGTGCCCGCCCGAATCGCTGATGACTTGCGAAACTTCCCCCGGCTTCAGGTCGAAAACCGCGGCTTGGGTTTGCGGCAGGCCGGTGCGGCGCACGTTGGGCATGTTCACGGTAGGAGATTCGATCTTCATGCCGGCCGCGGTAAAGGCCTCTTTCTGCAGCTTGGCGATGTCTTCTCCAGCCGCAGCTCGCGCGCGCAGGCTCTCGGCCAGCTTGGTCATTGCCTGCTCGGCGGCATCCGCCTTCATTTTCTCTTCGGCTTCCTTGACCTTCTTGGCTTCGTCGCTCAACTTCTCGTCTTTATCGTCGTCCGCCTTGACTGCGGGCTCGCCCTGTTTGACGCGGGGCACAAACAGCCGGTCGAGGTTGAACTGTTCGAAGTTTTCGGCGTGCTCTTTGTAATACTTCTCAATATCCTCCTGCGGAACGTTCGCCGCTTCGGCCGAAATCTTGTCCTGGAGTTGCTTGGTCAGGACCTGCATCTTCAGGAATCCGAGGGCTAGTTCAAATTGTGGAGTTTTGTCCAAGCCCTTCTGCCGGGCTTCACTCGACATTCCAATATATTTAGGCAGAACGCCTCCCAGCTGTTTCCTTGCCTGCGGCGTGACGTTCCCAGCCAGGGCTTTGAGCAGCGCTTCAAACTCCGCCTTGGTAACCACGGTTTTGCAATCGGCCGGGACGGCCGGAGCCGCACCGGCAGCCTGCTCGGGACACGCACCGATGACGGTGATGACGGCCGCGTCATCGGGAACCGAAGCGGAGGTGTCCGGTGGCGCCAGAGTAGTCGGCGGCTTTGGCTCGCCCGGGTGCATCCCGATTACTCCTTGTGGAGGGGCACTCGGGGCGGCTTGTCCCCAGGCCAGCGTCCCCAACAAAACACACATCAGCCAACTCTTACGCATAAATCATTTCCTCCAGGATTGGTCCTTCAGAAAGTTAAAAATTCCGAACAACAAATCGTAGCACAGATAGCCGGTCTTGCTGCGTCCGCCGATGTTCGACAGGACGGCCCGGCCTGCCGCCGGCGGTGCTCGATCGCGAGCGGATCATCTCCGAGATTTTGCCGGCCGCGATTTGCTTGGCGCTTTCCACTGACAGCGGCGATAATTCCTGCATGTCGGGAGGGTCCGCCATTTCTTCGTCCGATTTGATGCGCTCGGAAAAGCGCTCGGCCGCGGGCCATTCCGTTTTGGCGGCGGTGCTGATTACCGGCCTTAAGGCCGTGGTCGGATTCAGTACGGGGAGCCTCGGCATCCTCTCGGAAGCGGCGCATTCCGGGCTCGACTTAATCGCTTCGCTGCTCACGTTTTTTTCGGTCGGCGTTTCTGACAAGCCGGCTGACGCCGACCATCAGTATGGTCATGGCAAGATCGAGAATTTTTCCGCCTTCGTCGAAACCGGCCTGCTGCTGCTGACCTGCGCGTGGATCATCTACGAAGCAGTTTCGCGCCTCTTCTTTCGCCGCATTGACATTGAACCCACGATCGCAGCTTTTGCCGTGATGCTGTTTTCGATGGGGCTGGACTGGTGGCGCTCGCGCGTGCTCGGCCGCATTGCCAGCAAATACGATAGCCAGGCGCTCGAGGCAGACGCGCTCCATTTCTCGACGGACATCTGGTCGGCGGGGGTGGTCGTGCTGGGGCTGGGGTTGGTGCTAGTTGGCCGCGCCTATCGTATCGAATGGCTGCGTAGTTCCGACCCTGTCGCCGCGCTGTTCGTGGCCGGCGTCGTGGTGTCGGTAAGCTGGCGCCTGGCCCGTCGGACGGTCGATGCTCTTCTCGATGCGGCGCCGGCGGGCGTGCGATCGAAGATCTACGACGCCGTCTTGCGGGTTGACGGCGTGCTCGAAGTCGATCGCATTCGCATACGGAAGGCGGGGAACCGCTATTTTGCCGACCTTGCCGTAGGACTCGCGCGCACCGTAACTTTCCAGCGTTCCGGGCAGCTCGTTGGTTCCGTCACGGAGGCCGTTCGCGGGATCCTGCCCCAAGCCGACGTCACCGTGCAACCGCTGCCTCGCGCGCAACGATCGGAGAATATCTTCGATCGCGTCCGGGCCGTGGCCACGCAGAGAAACCTCAACGTCCACGACATCAGCGTTCAGGATTTCGCCGGCCGCATTCATGTAGAGCAGCACGTCGAACTCGACGAACGCATGACGCTGAAAGACGCCCACGATCAGGTCACGGAACTCGAGGCTGACATGCGCCGCGAAGCCCCGGAAATTGCCGACATCCTGACCCACATCGAAAGCGAGCCGGCGACCATCGAAAAACCCGAAGAAGTCGTCAGCGACGTCGAACTCGAACGCCGTCTGAAAACTGTGGCTTCGCAGTTTCCGGAAGTGCTCGACGTGCATGATTTCGTCATCAAGCGCGTACGGGGACGTATGTACATTTCCTGCCACTGCACGTTGCCCGACAACCTTTCTCTGGCCCGGGTGCACGACATTCAGACCGAGCTGGAAATCCGTTTCAAGCAGGACGACCCTGAACTGTTTCGCGTGCTGATTCATCCCGAGCCCAGCACGGATAACCGGAGATAGAATGATCACCGCCAAAGCAATCTGGACTGAGAACGAGCGCTACATCGCCGAGGCCAGCTCACGCCATGCCGTGGTGATGGACACGGCCACGGAGAAAACCGCCAGCAGTCCCATGGAGTTGGTGCTCATCGCGCTCTGCGGCTGCACTGCATCAGACGTGGTCGGCATTCTGCGCAAGAAGCGCGAGCCTTTTACCAGCCTGGAAGTCAGTGCCAGCGGCGAGCGGGCGCAGGGTTATCCTGCCGTGTATACGGAAATCAGCCTCGTCTATCGCATCGCTGGCAAGGTCTCTCGCAAAGCGGTGGAAGACGCCGTCCGCCTCTCGAAAGAAAAGTATTGCTCGGTTTCTGCCATGCTGGCAAAGACCGCCAAGATCACGTCCAGAATCGAACTGGTCGAATAGATGCTGCGGACGCGAGTTCTCTTCTTCACTCAACCCGGGTGCCTCTCCTGCGAGCTGATGAGAGTTTTTCTCGAGGCCAAGGAAATTGTGTTCGAAGAATGCGACATCAGCAAGACTCCCGACGCGCGGCGCGTCATGACTGAGGAGCACGGCAGCAGAGAAACTCCGACCCTGGTGATCTTCGCCGGTGAACTCAAGGAAGTGGTTGTCGGCTTTGATCCCGCGCGTCTTGACCGGCTGCTGGACCCGGCCTCATCATCGGATTCGGTGACTGAATCCTGAGCTCCGTTGATCCCAGTCGTGGACGTCTCCATCCCTTGCGCGGATATTTCTTTATCGCGTCCGCCGCACTTCTCTGGGGAGTATCGGCCGCGCTCGGCCGCGCCGTGTTCACCGGGAAACTCGCGCTGGCCGGGCAGGCCTTGCATCCGATCGATCCGCTGATCCTGTCGCAGACGCGGACTTCTTTTTCGTTGCTGGTGTTGCTGCC
>Ga0181537_10005088_pt1 | contig 10692 bp, 7 predicted proteins | sample PEATcosm2014_Bin_39_FD_119765 | JGI IMG/M metagenome (GOLD analysis project Ga0181537, IMG submission 119765) | Peatland microbial communities from MTU Mesocosm Facility, Houghton, MI, USA - PEATcosm2014_Bin23_10_metaG | ecosystem: Environmental > Terrestrial > Soil > Wetlands > Peat | place... | reverse complement strand
GGTCAGTTGATCGAGCTCGGCGCCGATACATAAGATCGTGGCGCCATTCGCTTGCGCCGTCTGTGCCACGCTGACGATCATACTCTGGTAACTGCTGAAGAACATGGCGATATTTGTCGGGTTGTAGAACGAACGAAACTCACCGATGGCGTATTTGTTGTTTTGGAGATAGCTGGGATTCAGAAAATCGATCAATGGCCGGGCCATTACCGAGAGGCCGAGGCTTTTTGCTTGGGCGATGGCGTTGCCGAAATTGGTCAGCGTATCGGTATAGGCGCTATCGGCGTAGACGGTCGAATTGTTGGCGTCGATACCGTAATCGAGGGTGATCGCGACAGTATTCGCCCCAGCGGCGGCCAAGCTTGGCAGTGAATCAGCATTCGCCAAAGCGCCGTTATAATAGGCGACGTAATTAAATCCTTTGAGGGACAAGGAAAATGGAGAGGCGTCCGCGCGAAGTTCGGCGGGCGACAAGCCGATCCCGGCGATCAGCGCGATCACCATGAGAATGAGGCGTCTCATTTGTGTCGCGCCGTGTCTAAAGTGTGCGCAGCCTCTCATTCGCCTCGCCCAGCAGCCGCGCCATGCGCCGAGCCCAGGCGGCCTGGCCGGCGCTGTCGGCAATCAAATCCTGGCGGATTTCGATCTCGACATGCTCGAGGCCGCGCGCCTCGCCATGCACCAGCACGGTGTAGTCGCTGTCATCGGTGATCTCGTAGGGCTCGTTGGCGCCGACCGCCAAATCGCCCTCGGCTCGCAGCAATTCGAGCATGATGCGCGACAACGGCGTCTCGTGATGGAAAAGCACGCCAACTTCCACGCGGCGCGCGACCGCTTTGAATACCGGCGTAAAACTGTGCATCGCGACCAGCACGATGCGCCGCCCGCTTGCCACCCGTCGGTCGATCAACCCGGCGAGCGCCGCGTGATAGGGGTCGAAAATCGCTCGCCGCCGCGCGTCCCGCTCGGCGTCGCCAAGGCCGGTATTGCCGGGAATCTTCGTCAACTCGCTGATCGGCGGGATCGAGGTCGGATGGGTAGGCGTCCGGTTGCAGTCGATCACCAGCCGCGAATAGACCTGCAGGATCGCGGTCGCGTCGAGCAGTTCGGCCAGTTGCTCGGTGACCCCGGCGATGCCGATGTCCCAGGCGATATGGCGGCCTCGCTCGGCCTCGTCGATGCCGAGCGTCCCGAGCGCGCGCGGAATCAATTGTCCCGCATGATCCGCCGCGAGCAGCAGGTCCGACCCGCCGTCAGGGCGGAGAATGCGAACGGGGTGAGGTTCGTCAGGAGCAAGAAGGTCGATCATTGTCAGATATTAGCGATAGATGCGATCGGGGCGCATCTGTGTCGTCCCGGCGAAAGCCGGGATCCACTCAGCCGAGCCCATGGCGTTGATAGGTGGGTCCCCGGCTTTCACCGGGACGACAAGCCACTCAATAAATTTCTGCGTATTTCGCGCAAATCGCCTGCGGGGTCATCCCCTCGACCGCCTTCAACTCGGCCCGCTTGAAGCGCAGATAGCACTCGAAGAACTCGTCGCCAAACCAGCCGCGCGCCGTTTCGCTCGCCGCGAGCAGGTTGAGTGATTCGGCGAGCGAGCGGGGCAGGGGGCGTGCCCCGGCCGCCTGGCGCTCGGCGTCGCTCATGTCCCAGAAACTCGTTTCGCCGAACGGCGGCAACGCAAGCTTGCGCTTGACCCCGTCGAGCCCGGCCCAGGCCAGCGCGCCAAGCGCCAGATAGGGGCATGCGGTGGCGTCGGCGACGCGGTACTCGACATTAAAATTATGGTTGGCCGGCTGGTCGAAGATCGGGCAGATTCGGAGCGCCGCGCCGCGGTCCTGCAGCCCGATATTGGCCCAGGTCGGCGCCCAGCGATTGGGTTGCAGCCGGTAATACGAGGCGGCCGACGGCGCGGTGATCGCGGTCAAGAGCGGCAGATGGTCGAGAATGCCGGCGACGAAATGCTCGCCGATCTCGCTCAGCCGCCACGGCCGGTCCGGGGCGAACATGACCGGCTGGTCCGCCGTGTCGCGCAGGCTGAAATGGATGTGGGTGCCATTGCCGATGCCGTCGGGGTCGAGGATCGGGGCGAAGATGGCGCGCTGCCCCAACCGATGCGCCACCGCGCGCGCCATTTCGCGTGCGATGATCGCCTCGTCGGCGGCGCGGATCCCGCGCGCCGGGCTGATCGTCATCTCGTATTGCCGGGGGCCGTATTCCGGCAGAAAGCTGTCAGGTTCGAGCCCGGCATTGCGGATCGACGCCATGACCTGCTCGCCAAAACCGCCCTGGCGGCGCCAGGCGTCGAGCGCATAGGTCGCGCCAGGGCGGTCCTCGACGCCGGTATAGACAAATTCCTGCTCGAACGCGGCGATGAGGCCGAGCCCGGCCTCATCCTCCAGCGCTTGCAGCGCGCGCCGTAGGAAATGCCGTGGGCAACATTGCCAATGCTGCCCGGAGAGCAACAGGATGTCACCGAGGTAGAACCGCTCACAGTCGCCCAACTCGAATTCGACATCAACATAGGTCGTCGCGTCCGGCACCAGCATCAGATCGCCCGCCGTGCCGTATGGCGTGTCGTAGATCGGCCCAAATGCCGACATCATGATGTTGCTCGGCGCGAGCCCGACGCCCTGGCGCAGCCGCTGCGCCTGCGCGGTCAGCGGAAACCCCTTGCCGCGAACGATTCCGGCAAGGTCGCAGGTGCCGACAAAGATCAGCGCTTCGCGTTCCACAATCGATCCTCTACGTCATTGCAAGCGGGAGCGAAGCAATCTCGATCCATTTTGGCCCCTTCCCAAACGAGATTGCTTCGCTGCGCTCGCAATGACAACGAAGATCAGACTTCGATCGTCTCCCGCTCTCTTCCGGTCGGATCGACGCGGAACCCGCCCGATTGCCGGCGCCACAGCGCGGCATAGGCGCCGCCGCGGGCGAGCAGCTGGTCGTGCGTGCCTTCCTCGATGATCCGCCCACGGTCGAGCACGACGAGCCGGTCCATCCGCGCGATCGTCGACAGGCGATGGGCGATCGCGATCACCGTGCGTCCTTCCATCAGCGCGTCGAGCTGTTCCTGGATCGCCGCCTCGACCTCGGAATCGAGCGCCGATGTCGCCTCGTCAAGCACCAGGATCGGCGCGTCCTTGAGAATCACGCGGGCGAGGGCGATACGCTGCCGCTGCCCGCCCGACAATTTGACGCCGCGCTCGCCGACATGCGCGTCAAACGCCTTGCGCCCGTGCCAGTCTTCGAGCCCCTCGATAAACTCGATCGCATGGGCTCGCCGCGCGGCATCGAAGATTTCGTCGTCGCTCGCACTTGGCCGCCCGTAGCGAATGTTGTCGCTGATCGAGCGGTGCAGCAGCGAGGTGTCCTGCGTCACCATGCCGATCTGCGCGCGCAAGCTCTCCTGCGTGAGCCCGGCGACGTCTTGCCCGTCGACCAGGATGCGTCCCTGCTCCGGCCGGTAAAAGCCGAGCAGTAGGTTCACCAGGGTCGATTTGCCCGCGCCGGAGCGGCCGACAAGGCCGATCCGCTCACCGGGCGCGACATCGAGATCGAGCCCGCGCAGCACACCGCCGCGCCGCTTGGCTCGCCCATAGTCGAAATGCACATTCTCAAAACGCACCGCGCCGATCGCCCGCGGCAACTCGACCGCGCCCGGTTCGTCGGGCATCTGCCGCGGCACCGCGATCGAGCGCATGCCGTCCTGCACCTGGCCGACATTGTCAAAGATCATCGCGATCTGCTGCGCGACCCAGCCGGCGATATTGCCGATCTGCCAGGCCATCGGGATCGCCATCGCGACAACGCCGACCGGCACGCGGCCCCGTGTCCACAGCCAGATCGCCAAACCGCCCGTGCTGGTCAGCAGCGACGCATTCATCAAGATCAGCGAAATGCCCCAGGCCGAGGTCATGCGAAGCTGCCGGCGATAGGCTTCGGTGTGTTCGTCGACCGATTCGCGCACGAACTGATCTTCATCGCGCGCCCGGGCGAAGAGCTTGACGGTCAGGATGTTGGTGTAGCTGTCGACGACGCGCCCGGTGACTTCGGAGCGCAACTCCGACATGCGGCGCGAGCGCTCGCGCATGCGCGGCAGGAACGCGCGCAGCACGATCGCGTAGGTCACGAACCACAGCAGGACCGGCACGGCCAGCCGCCAGTCGGCGCGGCCGAGCAACAAGCCGGCGCTGGTACCGTAGACCAGGATGTACCAGACCGCGTTGATGCTGGAGACGACGCTTTCGCGCAATGCCGGCCCGGTCTGCATGACCCGATTGGCGATGCGCCCGGCGAAATCGTTCTGGAAATAGGTCCAGCCCTGGCGGACGACGTGCCAGTGGTTCTGCCAGCGCACGAGGTTGGTGAGGCCCGGGATCAGCACCTGGTTGGTGACCAGAGCCGTCGATAAATGCGCCATCGGCCGCAACACGAGCAGCAGCACCGCCATGCCGAGAAGCTGCCAGCCGGCCACCTGCCAAATCGTCTCCGGCGATTGCGACGTCACCAGCGTGACAATCCGACCGATAAACACCGGGATCGCCGCGTCGAGCAGCGCGACGACAAACCCGGTCACGAACAGCGCGGCCAGGAAGGCCGGGATCTGCCGCATGAAATGCCAATAGAAGCGGATCAGCGCATGCGGACTGCCAAGCTCCGGTGGCGACGCTTCGGGCGGCTTTTCGGTCGGTTCGAGAAGGTGTTCGAAAAAACGGAACATTATCTGTCTTTAAATGCCGCTCGGCCGCCCAGGGGTCAACCGGGCCTGCGTATTTTTACGGCAGGTCTTCCTCGACGCTCCCCAGCGAAAACCGGGGCCGGCTCTCCATGCGCTTGAGCGGCGGCGAAATAGGCCTCGGCTTTCGCCGGGAAGCGTCGCGCGGTGGTTTACCGCAGCTCCGGAAAATCTTCCTCCCAGAATTCAGCCTCCACACGCTGGCCCAAGGCACGTCGCTCCGCCTCGGCGGCGCGCAATTCGACGCGGCGGATCTTGCCCGAGATCGTCTTGGGCAATTCGGCGAATTCGAGCCGGCGCACCCGCTTGAACGGCGCCAGTGTGGCGCGGCAGTGCCGGAAAATCTCGAGCGCCGTGTCGCGATTCGCCATGTGGTTGCCGGCGAGCGCGACAAACGCCTTTGGCACCGCGAGGCGCATCGGGTCGGGAGACGGCACGACCGCCGCCTCGGCCACGGCGATGTGTTCGATCAGCGCGCTTTCGAGCTCGAAGGGGCTGATCCGGTAATCCGAGGCTTTGAACACATCGTCGGCGCGCCCGACATAGGTGTAGTAGCCATCGGCGTCACGCAGAGCTACATCGCCAGTACGGTAGGCGGCGCCCGTCACGGGCACCACTGCGCCGTCATCGCCCTGATAGCCCTGCATCAGCCCCAAGGGTGGCGGGTCGAGCGCGAGACATATTTCCGCCTCGTCCTGTTCGGCGCCGTCGGGGTCGAGCAGGCGCACGCGATAACCCGGCGCCGGCTTTCCCATCGCACCGGGCTTGACCGTCTGTCCGGGGAAATTGGCGATTTGCAGCGTCGTCTCGGTCTGGCCGTAGCCGTCACGGATCACGAGACCCCAGGCGGCGCGGACCTGTTCGATGATTTCGGGGTTGAGCGGCTCGCCGGCGCTGACCACCTCGCGCAGCGCCATTTTCACCGCCGTCAGATCTTCTTGGATCAACATGCGCCACACGGTCGGCGGCGCGCAGAAGGTCGTGACCCGATAGCGCGCGAGGGCGTCGAGCAGGTTCTTCGCGTTGAACCGGGGCTGGGTCAGCATGAACACGCAGGCTTCCGCGGCCCACGGCGTGAAAAAGCAGCTCCACGCGTGCTTCGCCCAGCCGGGTGAGGAAATGTTGAGGTGGATGTCGCCGGGCTGAAGACCAATCCAGTACATCGTCGAGAGCGCGCCGACCGGGTAGCTCTGATGGCTGTGCAGGACGAGCTTGGGCTTCGCCGTGGTGCCCGAGGTGAAATAGAGCAGCAGCGGATCGCTCGCCCTGGTCTCGCCGTCCGGCGCGAAGTGCGCGGGTGCGTCGGCCGCTTCCGCATAATCGTGCCAACCCGGCGCGCCACCGATCGCGATGCGCGTGTAGTCGCCCGGGATATCGGCGAACTTTCCGGCGTTGTCCGAACTGGTCACGACATGCCGAGCGCCGCCGCGGTCGAAGCGGTCGAGAAGATCGTCGCGGGTCAACAGCGTCGTCGCCGGGATGGTCACCGCGCCCAGTTTCATCGCCGCGAGCATGACCTCCCACAGCGGCACGACATTGCCGAGCATCAACAAGATGCGGTCGCCGCGCTTGACGCCGAGCCCGCGCAGATAATTCGCCACCCGGCTCGACCGCTCGGCCATCGTGGCGAATGAGATTTTCGCTTCGCCGCCGCCCTCGTTGACGATCCACAGCGCCGGCCGATCATTGCCGTCGGCCATGCGATCGAAATAATCGAGCGCCCAGTTGAACCCGCCGAGCACCGGCCAGCGAAAATCCCGATAAGCGGTCTCGTAATCGGTGCGATGAGCGAACAGAAAGTCGCGGGCTTTGATGAAAGGTTCTGCCGACATCCGTTTCTCCCCGTTCCCGGTCATTCTGCCAAAGGCAATTTGGTCGTCGCCCTGTCTTACGAACACCCCTGATAGCGTCACACTCGTTCTGGTACGATCTTGGCATCAGCCTAGGCGGTTGCCGGTGCGGCGGCAACGGGCGCAGGATGTGATCAACCAGCGAAAGACGGGGCAAAGATGGCGGCGATCGAAGACATCCTCGGATGGGCCAAGCAGGAGCAATCGCGGCTCGCGCACGAGCTTGAACAGCTCTTGTCGGGTCGGCTGCGCACTTACGAAAAGCACGCGCAGTCGCCGGGTTGGCTCGAGATCGATACGACCGACCAATCGATTACCCGCTGCCGCGAATATATCAGTGAACTCAACGCGATCGTCGCGCGCTACCCGCAAATCGTCCCGACGCAAATCGTCCCTCCGCGTCCGCAGCCGGTGAAGCCGCCGGCGGTTGCGCCGGAACCGACTGCCACGCCGGTGCCGCGCACCGTTCCCCCGGTCGCGCCGCACGCAAACCTGATTGAGCATGGACATCTCCGTGTCGGGAGGGTGCAACATCCCGGCTGGGTCCAGGGTTGGGGTGTCGTCAAGGGCCAGCCGCCGCGTTGGCAGCTCGCCGGCGTGTATGAGAGCCATGCCGAGGCGAACGAGGCCGTGGCCGAGGCCGGCGAGGGTTATTACGCGCGCTGGGGCAGCTATAACGAACAGACCAAGGAATTCACCAGCGGACCGGTTTTCGGCGATCTGTGACTTGCCTGCTAGAACCCGATCGACCGTCGAGGGTTCGCGGCGGCGATCAATAGCGACGTGACGAACGTTTGGCGCCCTTGAAGGGCCGGTTCCCGAGCCGGGATCGCGCGCCTTCAGTTGCAAATACCAGCCTCGCCACAACCGCCTTTGTCGTCGGCCGCGTTTGCGGGGCACACTGCACAGCGCTCTGAGCGCAGCAGTTGGAGGACATCATGCAATTCGGCTTCAACCTGCCGAACAGCGGCGCGCTCGCCGATCCCGCGATCATGACCCGCATCGCCCAAGAGGGCGAGGCGCTCGGCTTTGATTACCTGACCGTTACCGACCATGTGACCCTGCCCGACATGGCGGAGCCTGGCTATCCCTATTCCGAGAGCGGCTCGTTCTACTCGACCGACAGCGCGCACCGCCACGAGATGCTGACGCTCGCCGCCTATCTCGCAGCGATCACGACGCGCGTCCGGCTGGTGCTGGCGGTGCTGGTCGTACCGCACCGCCCGGCGGTGCTGGCGGCAAAGCAGCTCTCGACGATCGACGTGCTGTCCGGCGGGCGGCTGACGGTCGGGATCGGCGCCGGCTGGCTGAAGGCTGAATTCGACGCGGTCGTCACCACGCCGTTCGCGGAGCGCGGCGCCGTCACCGACGAATACGTCGCCGCGTTCAAGACGCTGTGGACCGAGAAAAAGCCGGTGATCGATGGCAAATACGTGCACTACGACCGCCTGCTGCTCGAGCCGAAACCGACGCAAAAACCGCATCCGCCGATCTGGGTCGGCGGCGAGAGTGGGCCGTCGCTGCGCCGCGCCGCCAAGCTCGGCGACGCCTGGTATCCGATCGGTACGAACAACGCCCACCCGTATGACAGCCTGCCGCGCTATCGCGCCGGGGTCGCGCGGCTGCGCCAGCTGACCGAAGCGGCCGGCCGCAACCCCGACGCGGTCGGGCTGACCTATCGCGTCAAGCGTTACGGCGCGGACGTGCCCGACCAGGCAGGCGACGGCGAGCGCCGGCTCTTTTCCGGCAGCGACGCCGACATTGTGGGCGATATCCACGCGCTCGCCGACCTCGGCGTCAGCGCGATCGATTTCGATTTCGAGCGCCCCGAAGAGGCGACGGTCATCGCCGAGATGCGCAGCTTCCGCGAGCGCGTGCTGGCGAAGGTCGGAAAACCATAGCCATCGAGGCGCCGCCGTCGCAGACTTGAAGAAACCTTCGCCCCCGGGGAGGAAAATTCCGATGCAATCGACCAGCGCCGCGCCGCAGCGCCATCTGCCGATCCGCAAGGACTGGCTCGCCGCTACTCAGGAAAAAGCGCTCGAACCGGACCGCCCGATCATCGACCCGCACCATCATCTGTGGGATCGGCCGGGCAACCGCTATCTGCTGCACGACTTGATCGAGGACGTGTCGAGCGGCCACAATATCCGCGCGACCGTGTTTCTCGAATGCCGCGAGATGTACCGCGCCGAAGGCCCGCCCGAAACCCGCTCGCTCGGCGAAACAGAGTTTGTCGCCGGCGTCGCGGCGATGAGCGCGAGCGGCAAATACGGGTCGACGAAGGCCTGCGCCGGGATTATCGGCAATGTCGATCTGCGCGCCGTCGGCGGCCGCGCCAGGGGCATCCTGGAACAGCATGTCGTTTCCTCGGGCGGACGCTTTCGCGGCATCCGCAACGGCGCGACCTGGCATGCCGACAACAGCTTGAGGGTTTTTACCTCGGGTTCGGGTGAGGGGCTCTACCTCGACCGCAGCTTCCGCGAGGGTTTTGCCGCCTTGGCGCCGCTCAACCTGACCTTTGAGGCCTGGCAGTTCCACACCCAACTCGGCGATCTCGTCAGCCTCGCCGGCGCATTCCCCGAGACCAAGATCGTCATCAACCATGTCGGCGGCTCGCTCGCGGTCGGCCCTTATGCCGACAAGCGCGACGAGGTGTTTGCCGAATGGCGCACGCAGATCCAGAAGCTCGGCCAGTTCCCCAATGTCTATATGAAGCTCGGCGGGCTTGGCATGCCGTCGCTGATGGGGTTTGAGATGGGTCAGCAGGACTCCGCGCCGTCCTCCGAGCAACTGGCGAAAGCCTGGGGTCCGTACCTGCATGCCTGCATCGACGCGTTCGGCCCCGACCGCTCGATGTTCGAAAGCAACTTCCCGGTCGACAAGGGGATGTGCAGCTATTCGAATTTGTGGAACGCCTTCAAGCGCGTCAGCGAGGGTTACTCGAATGACGAGAAGAATAAGATGTTCCATGACACCGCGCTCAAATTCTACCGGCTGTATTAGGTTCGTCATCCCGGCGGCGGCCGGGATCCAGGGTTCGACTGCCTAAGCAGCGGACCAGTGGGCCCCGGCCTACGCCGGGGCGACGATAAAAAGGGAGACGCACGCATGCCATTGCCACGCCAAGACGTTGACGGCACCACGCCAAAATATCTGCGCGACAAATACGCGATCGTCGGAATCGGCGAGACCACCTATACCCGCGGCTCGGGGATTACCACCCGCGCGCTCGGCACCTGGGCGGTGCGCAACGCGATCCTCGATGCCGGCCTCAAGCCCTCCGATGTCGACGGCATGCTCGATTATTCCGGCGGCGACTCGACATCGGCGACCTTTATCGCCGGCGATCTGGGCATGCGGCTCAATTTCTACATGGATTGCGTCGGTGGCGGCTCGTCGACCGAGGCGCTGATCGGCATCGCGATCGGCATCATGGAGGCGGGCTTGTGCAAATGCGTCGCGATCTTTCGCGCGATGAACGGCTACAGCCAGGTGCGTATCGGCGGCACCGGCGCACGCTCGGCGGCGCCGGTCGCCGGCGACATGCTGCACAACCGCGCCTATGGCTGGCAGAGCGCCGGGCAGAGCTTCGCGCCGACCTTTATGCGCCACATGTACGATTACGGCACGACCCCCGAGCAGGTCGCGCATGTGAAGATGTTCCACTCGCGCCACGCCTCGAACAACCCGAAGGCCTATTATAAAAAGCGCTTTACGGTCGAGGACGTGATCAACAGCCGCTTTATCTGCAAACCGTTGCATCTGCTTGATTGCTGCGTCGAGACCGATAACGGCACCTGCGTCATCGTCACCAGAGCCGATCGCGCCAAGGACATGAAGCAGCCGCTGGTGCTGATCCGCGGCGTCGTCGGCCGCTGCTCAAAGCCGCGCCTCGACATGCACTACCAGCACGGCCCGATCTCGACCGTCGCCGGCCGTTACGCGCGCGAGATCCTGTGGCCGAACGCCGGCGTCGGGCCCGAGGATGTCGATGTCACCGGCTCCTACGACGCCTTCACCTTCACGACGATGCTGCAGCTCGAGGATTACGGGTTCTGCAAAAAGGGCGAAGGCGGCAATTACGTGTCGGACGGCACG
>Ga0181537_10005087_pt1 | contig 10694 bp, 8 predicted proteins | sample PEATcosm2014_Bin_39_FD_119765 | JGI IMG/M metagenome (GOLD analysis project Ga0181537, IMG submission 119765) | Peatland microbial communities from MTU Mesocosm Facility, Houghton, MI, USA - PEATcosm2014_Bin23_10_metaG | ecosystem: Environmental > Terrestrial > Soil > Wetlands > Peat | place... | reverse complement strand
GCAAACCCTACACCGACCTCATGACCGGCCTCACCTTCGCCGAGCAGCACTATCCCTTCATCGACAAGTCGCGCGAGTGCGCCCTCGGCGCCAGCTACGGCGGACACATGGCCAACTGGGTCCTCGGCCACACCAACCGCTTCAAGTGCATCGTCTCCCACGACGGCATGTTCAACGCCGAGTCCGCCTTCGGCTCTACTGAAGAGGACTGGTTCAATATCTGGGAATTCCGCGGCCATCCGTGGGATTACTATGGCAAGCCCGACAGCGAAAACCCATTCCGCAAGTGGTCGCCGGCGCTCTCCGCCAAAAATTTCAAGACCCCGACACTCGTCATTCACTCCCAGCTCGACTACCGCCTCGACGTCAGCGAGGGCTTCCAGCTCTTCGACACTCTTCAGCTCCTTCACGTCCCGAGCAAGATGCTTTACTTCCCCGACGAAGGCCACTGGGTTCTCAAGCCGCAAAACTCGCGCCTCTGGTACAAAACCGTCAACGACTGGGTCGACCAATGGACCGCGCCTGCAACCGGCGCCGCAAAGTAGGCCCGCATCAATGCCGTTCGCCCGCAAATCCGCCAGGCCCCGCGCCTTCCTCAACGAAGCCGGGCTCTACGACTACGCCGTCAAGGCGCTCGCTCGCCACATGCGCACCCAGGTTGAACTGCGCCGCCTCATGCAACCGCGCGTCGAGCCCGGTGACAGCGGCGAAGCCATCATCGCCACTGTGCTCGCGCGCCTCAAGCAGCACGGTTATCTCAACGACGCAGCCTATGCCGAGACTTACGCCCGCCTGCGTCAGGAAAACGAAAAGCTGGGCCAGCGCCGCGTCCGCAACGACCTGCGCCAAAAAGGCGTCTCCGCCGCTCTCGTTCAGAAGACCATCGACGCCCGCTACGCCGCCACTAACGAAGAAGCGCTCGCTCGCCAGCATCTTGAACGCAAGCGCATTCGCAAGCCTGAGAACGAAAAAGAAACAGCACGCGTGATGCGCCGCCTCGTCGCGGCAGGATTCTCCACCAGCGTCATCTACAAGATCCTTCGCCAGTGGAACGTGCCCGACGAATCGCTCGCCGCTCTCGATAATCTCGAGTCCGAAGTCGCCCCAGACACTTCACGCGACGACTGAAGCCTGAGTCTTGTTGTGTTCAGCTAATGCTCCGCAACTGCGCGCGGCTCCTTGTTGCCAGGCGCGGTAATCGCTTCACGCGTCTTCGCCAGCGGTGCGGTATCGACAAGTTCAATTCCATCCGCAGAGGAACGAACGCCCAGTTCCTCCCAGAGTTTCGGCAGATCGACTTCGACCGGCTTGTCCTTCCACTCCGCATACATCTGCGTCAGCACGTGGGTCCCGGTCGCCTGATCGCCAATCGCCAGCGCGCGGGGCAGATCCCATTCATGGTCAATCGTGCCGCCCTGCGCAACCACCGCGCGCAAAGCGTCCTGCAATCCTTTGCGGTTCCCGGTTTCTTTCCGAATAGCTACATCGGCGACCAGGCAAAACATCGCTCCACCCCAATACGTCCGTCCCCAGGTGTGGGTGCGATCGAGCCCCTGGTCGCTGTCGCCCGGTTCGCCTTTCGGCATGTCGTGCATCATGTCGTGCCAAATTTGTTTCGCATTCAACTCGCCCGTCATCACGCGCGCAATCGGCTCGATGTAGGTTGCCTGCCCCTCCTCCATCCAATGCTGGTCGTCGGGCAAAGAGGGGAACGCCATATGCACCATCTCATGCGTCATCATCCAGTCGTCCGCCAACTCCAACTCAGTTGTATGCTGCCCAATCCGCATGCGCGTGAACCCCTGGAATCCACCCATATTTCCCCACGTAGTTCCCTGCAAAATCCCGTGCCGCCCATCGACCGGGATGATGAGAATGCGCGCCCGATCCACTGGAAACCGCCCATAATATGCGGTCACTGCATTCGCGGCCTGTTCAATGTGCTGCATGATCGTGTCTCGAGGCAAGTCCATCGCACCTGCGGCAAAATCCACTTGAACCGTTGCGCCGCCCACTTTAAGCTGCCGCGTCTCCGCGACGTTGACGTTGCGCCAGGGCTGCGCCGTCGCGCGCAAGCCGCCGGGAACCGCCAGCACACATACCAGTCCGAGCATCGCAACCCGGCCGTGAACAAACGCGCTCAACCTCATGCTTCATTGGACGCAGACTTTGGCTCCTCAGCCGGCTCGATTCGCGATCTTGCCCTTTTTCTGCTTTCACCCGATCCAACTTCGGCCAATCCCGGCGACGTGTCCGTTACGGGTGCGCCCTGCGTCGCGCCCCATTACACTGGAGAAGTCATGCAAGATCCAACCGGCAACAACATCCGCGAAGCTTTTCTGCGCTTTTTTGAGTCGAAGGGGCACCGCCGTGTCCACTCCTCCTCCCTCGTGCCGCACAACGACCCCACGCTGCTCTTCACCAACGCGGGCATGAACCAGTTCAAGGACCTTTTTCTCGGCGCCGAGAAACGCGAATACAGTCGCGCCACCACCTCGCAGAAGTGCGTCCGCGCCGGCGGCAAGCACAACGACCTTGAGAACGTTGGCTTCACGCGCCGCCACCACACGTTTTTCGAAATGCTCGGCAATTTCTCGTTCGGCGACTACTTCAAGCGCGATGCCATCGCCTTCGCATGGGAGCTCGTCACCAGCCCCGAATGGTTTGGTATTCCCAAAGAACGCCTCTACGTCACCATCTTCGAGGGCGCCGACGGAGTGCCGCGCGACGACGAGGCCGAGCGGTTCTGGATCGAAACCGGCGTGCCCAAAGAACGCATCTTCCAATACGGCCTCAAAGACAATTTCTGGCAGATGGGCGAGACCGGTCCTTGCGGCCCATGTTCTGAGATCTTCTACGACATGGGCATCCAGGCCGCCGAAACTCCCGGCGTCGACAAGACCTTCTGCCACGACGATGCCCGCTACGTCGAAATCTGGAACCTCGTCTTCATGCAGTTCGACCGCTCTGCCTTTGTCGAGAATGGCAAGACAACCGGCTACAAACTCGCGCCGTTGCCCAAGCCCTCCATCGACACCGGCATGGGCCTCGAACGCGTCGCCGCCGTGCTGCAGGGCAAAATCAGCAACTTCGAAACCGACCTGTTCACGCCGCTCATCGCACGCGCCGCAGAGCTGACGAACACCCCCAACGATCTAGGCAACGCCAGCCTGCGCATCATCGCCGACCATGCCCGTGCGGCAACGTTTCTTATCAACGACGGCGTGCTCCCTTCCAATGAAGGCCGCGGGTACGTCCTGCGCAAAATCCTCCGTCGCGGCATTCGCCACGGTCGTCTTCTCGGGCAGGAACAGCCCTTCCTCTTCGAAATGGTCTACGCCGTCCGCGATGAGATGCAAGGTGCCTATCCCGACCTCGCCGATTCCGCTGCTCGCGTAGCCAAAGTTATTGAGGCCGAGGAAAAGCAATTCGACCGCGTCTTGAAGATCGGACTCACTCGACTTAATGAAGAGTTGCAGGGTAACTTCACCGGCGCAAAAGCCTTCCACCTCTATGAAACTTTCGGCCTGCCCCTCGACTTCATGGTCGATGCAGCCCACGACGCCGGCGTTAAATTCGACGAAGCTGGTTTCGAAGCCGCCCGTGCCGAAGAACAGGCCCGCGCCCGCGCTTCATGGAAAGGTGGCAGCCAGAAAACCGCGAGCCCCGCATTCCGCGACCTGCCCAAGACCACCTTTGAGGGTTATCGAGCGCTCACATCCACCAACTGCGAAGTTCTTGCCATCGTGAAAGGCGGCGTAGGCGTTCCCGCCGCGGCTGCAGGCGACGCCGTTGACATCGTGCTCGACCACACCAGCTTCTACGGCGACTCCGGCGGCCAGGTCGGTGATACCGGCTGGTTCACCACGACTGATGGCAACGCGACCGTCGCCGAAATCACCGGCTGCGTTCTCCCTGTCCAGGGCGTCCGCGCGCACAAAGCGATTCTCAAGCAGCCGCTCGCCGTTGGCGATCACATCAACAGCGTCGTCGACGGCGCGCGCCGCGACTCCATCCGGCGCAATCACACCGGCACGCATCTTCTCCATGCCGCGCTGCGCCAGGTCCTCGGCACCCACGTCAAGCAGGCCGGTTCCCTGGTCGCACCCGATCGCCTCCGCTTCGACTTCTCTCACTTTGCGCAGGTCGCTGACGAAGAGCTCACTGAGATCGAGTCCATCGTGAACCGCGAAGTGCTCGCCAACGCCCGCGTTGAAACCCTCGAAGACGTACCCATCGACGTCGCCGTGAATGAGTATCACGCCATGGCGCTCTTCGGCGAAAAGTATGGCGACAAGGTGCGCGTGGTCAAGCTCTCCGACGGCTTCTCGACCGAGCTCTGCGGCGGAACTCACACCGCCGCCACCGGCGAGATTGGCTTGCTCAAACTCACCAGTGAGGCAGCCGTCTCCTCCGGCGTGCGCCGCGTCGAGGCCATCAGCGGCCTCGGATCGCTCGACACTTTCCGTCGCGACTTTGCGGTCGCGCAGCTTGCTTCTCAGATTGCACCCTCCGCCGACGGCAATTTATCTGACTCGCTTCGCGCCAAGCTAGCCGCCCAGGACGATGAACTCAAGCGCCTCCGCCGCGAACTCGAAGAGGCACGCATGCGGTCCGCGGCCGGTGCTCTCGACGATACGCTCGCACATCCCATCGACGTGAAGGGCGTGAAGCTCCTGACGCACCGCGCCGACAATCTTGAGCGCGGCCAGTTGCGCACGCTGGTCGATAATCTCAAACAGAAAATCGGCGAGGGAGTCGTGGTCCTGGCTTCGGCGCAGCCCGAGGGCAAGGTCGCCATCATCGCTGGCGTCACACCCGGCCTGACCGGGCGCATCCAGGCCGGCAAGCTCGTCGGCGCCGTTGCAAAATTTGTCGGCGGCTCCGGCGGCGGCAAACCTGAAATCGCCGAGGCGGGCGGCAAAGATCAGTCGCAGATCGACGCCGCATTAAAGGCCGCGCCCGGCGCGGTCGCATCGTTGTTGGGCTGACTCACATCCGCGAGTTAGCTGCTCGGCGATTGACGCACCAAATATAGAGGGCCGCACTGGCATGCGGCCCCTTGGCTTTAATTGACCTCTTTAATTTATCTATTTAATAAACTCAATGTGCGCCGGGCGCTCCAAAGCTATAAGCCACGCCAAACGACAGAATCGGATATTCCTTCAGCGGATTGAGATCGCTGTTCCACTTGGCAAGCTGTGCGGTCAGGTCGCCCTGAATCTGCAGTGCGATCGGATCTGTGGTGCTCGCAACATCGGTGCACTCCGTCTGCGCCTGGTCAGCGCAGGCCCAACCGGTCAGGTTCGCATTCAGTGTTGGCGACCCAATGAATGCGGCGCCGATCTCAAACGGAAACGACCAGTGACCGCCTTTGCGAGGAATCGTATTGCCCCAACCGGCCGTGATCGTGAAGGAAGGCCTGGTGGTGTGCAAATTGAGAGAGGCGTCTGCGTTCAACGGCGTCGCGCCAGTCGTTGTGTTTGCATTGGCTGAGTAGAAGGTGTCGCCATTCAGTGTGAAGCTCGTGCCGCCGGCCACCGTCGATGTAGCCGTGAGCTTGTTGTTGTTCACAAAGAGCACGCCGGGACTGATGCGAAAGCCGGAGCGGAAGGGATAAATGTCGCCCGAGATTCCGGCCGACGCCAGGTTGAGTTTGGCATTGGCATTGAAGCCGTTGGTCGAGAAGTTTGTGTTGTAGCTGAAACCGTTCCCGACTGCGCGTAGATTCAAATGACGATTGACATAGGCCGTGACCTGCACTCCGGGTCCGAGCGGCGAAACAACGCCGCCTATCGCGTACCGCGAAAACGGCGCATATGACACGCTGGCAGATTTGATCGACGCAGCGGTTGTTGAACCGTCTGGGTCACCACTTCCGTCGATGATGTTCGAAGCAGAACCGGACCACTGAGCCAAAAGAGCTGCTGGAGCCAGAAGCATCGCAACTGTAAAAACACCAATCAAGCGTTTCAAGAGATGATCCCCATTCCTTCTTGAACGATCTGTACCCTGTGAGCCCTCTCGACCCTTGGCATGCAAAGCCAGACCCCAAGCGCCCAGGACTCGATCTCAAGAGAGTTTCTAAACGGAGATTACCACGGTATCCAATAAATGATTACTCATGTGGAGAGGTAACAGGTTACCGATGGCATGAGCCTCAGCCAAGGTTGCCTTTGCTTGGTCGCTCGAATTGACGGGCAGGGCCTACTGAAGCCAAATGACGTAGTCTGAGCCCATGAGCTCGCCGCGCCGCGAACCGGATACTCTTGCCAGGATGCGCGGTCAGCTTCTCGACTGGTATGACGCGAGCCGGCGCGACTTGCCATGGCGGCGAAGCCGCGACCCCTACGCCATCTGGGTCTCTGAGATCATGCTGCAGCAGACTCGTGTGGCCGTGGTGGTCGACCGGTATCAGGCGTTCTTATCGCGCTTTCCTACACTCTTTTCATTGGCTCTCGCTCCCGAGCAGGACGTGCTCGCGTTGTGGAGCGGACTCGGCTACTATCGCCGGGCGCGCATGCTCCACAAGGCCGCGCAGTTTGTTGCCGAGAACCGGGCCGGCAATTTGCCCACTACGTCGACCGAGCTGCGTCTGCTGCCCGGCATTGGCGCCTATACCGCTGCGGCCATTGCCAGCATTGCATTCGCGGAGCCGGTCGCGGTTGTCGACGGCAATGTCGAACGAGTCTTGTGCCGCCTCAATGGATGGCCGGCTACGGGGCGCTCTGGAGTGGGCGCTTTGCGCCGCAAGGTCGAACGCGCCGCTGATGAGATGCTCGATACAGCCCGGCCCGGCGATTTCAATCAGGCCATCATGGAGTTGGGCGCCACCGTCTGCGCACCACGCAATCCGCAGTGCCTCGTGTGTCCTCTTGCCGGCGAGTGCGCCACCCGCGGCGAACATAAAACTGCCGCCCGCCCGCGCATGCTCAGCAAAGAGATCGCCTGCGCCCTCGTCCTGCGCAACGGCAGCCTGCCCGGCAATGCGCATCGCGAAGTCCTGCTCGAACAGCGCCCCGAGTGGAAAACGGTGATGCCCGGCCTGTGGCAACTGCCCATGCTGAGCGATCCCGCCGTTCCCGAGTCTGAGTTGCGTATGACAGTGCGCCACGCCATCATGCAGGTCAATTATTATGTCCGCGTCCGGTCGGTTGTTGAAGAGGATCTCGACAGCCTGACGCTCACTGAGGGTCGCCGCCTTTGGGTTCCGCTGCTTGAGGCCACCGGAATGGCTCTCACTGGACTCACGCGCAAGGTGCTCAACCGCGCCCGTCTTCTGCCCACTCTGCCGCTCGATGCCATTGCCCCGCTGCCGCTGGTCGAAGTAGGCTGAGATTTCAAGGTTCGTGCCTGCGGCCGGAGAATCCATGCCTAATCAGAACGCACTCGCATTTTGCTCAGCCTTTGTTTTGCTCGCAAGTTTTGCGCATGCGCAGCAATCGGGTTCAGTTCCCGATGTTGCCGGAATTCCGCCAGCAGCCCGCGCCGCGGCAGACTCCATCGATCCCGAGAAAATTCGCGCACACGTCCGCTTTCTCTCCCTCGATCTGCTTGAGGGCCGCGGCCCCGGCAAGCGCGGAGGAGAACTGGCCGCCGAGTATCTCGCCACTCAATTTGCCCTGGCCGGCCTCAAGCCCGCCGGCGATAACGGAACTTACTTCCAGCCCGTTTCGCTCTACGCCGTCCACACCGAAGAAGACAAAACCCGTATCGCTTTCGTTCCAGCAAGCGGCGCGCCTGTCGATCTCGCCTATGGCACGCAGATCGTCGTCAAGGATCAGACCGGCCAGACCTCGGCCGATTTCGACGCTCCCATCGTTTTTGTCGGCTACGGGATTCACGCGCCCGAATACAACTGGGACGATTACGCGGGCCCCGACGGTAAAGAAATTGATCTCAAGGGCAAAGTCGCTCTGATCATCGTCAATGAGCCACCCTCCGACGACGAAAAATTCTTCAAAGGGAAAGCGCTCACCTACTACGGCCGCTGGACCTACAAATACGAAGAGGCCGCGCGACGCGGAGCCTTTGGCGTGCTCATCATTCATCGCACCGATCTCGCCAGCTACGGCTGGGAGGTGGTGCGCAATTCACAGGCCGTCGAAAAGAGCTACCTTGACGGCGATCCATTGGCCACGCTGCGCGCGGCTGCGTGGATTCAGCACGATGTGGCGCAGCATTTGTTCACACTCGCCGGTCTCGGCGACCTCGATCAGGCCATCGATCGCGCGGGCAAGCACGGCTTCCATCCCGTCGAACTCCCGGTCAAGCTTCGCGCGCACATCGAGAGCCGCGTGCGCCGCTACGTCAGTCCCAATGTCGTGGCGCGCGTGCCCGGCGCAAGCCCGGGCGGCAATTCAGTTCTCTACACAGCCCACTACGATCACCTCGGCATCGACCCCGACGCCAAGGGCGACAACATTTACAACGGCGCCGCCGACAACGGAACCGGCTGCGGCATTCTGCTCGAGATGGCGCGGGCCTTTGCGCAATCTGCTCAGCCGCCGCCGCACGACATGTTCTTTGCCGCAGTCACTGCAGAGGAGCAGGGCATGCTCGGCTCCGAATTTCTGGGCATGCATCCGCCCGTGCCGACGCGCCAACTCGCGCTCGACTTGAACTACGACATGCTGCTGCCCATCGGCATTCCGCGCTCGATCAATATCACCGGTGCAGAGCGCATCGACTTTTGGCCAACCGTGCAATCGGTCGCCAAGGCATTTGACCTGCAGTTGCTGCCCGATCCCACGCCGATGGCCGGCCACTACTATCGCAGCGATCATTTCTCGCTGGCGCGCGTGGGCATCCCCGCCTTTTCAGTCGATCAGGGCGATCTCTTCGCGGGGCACGATGAAGCCTGGGGCCACGCGCAAAACGAAGACTTCGTTGCAAACCACTATCACCAGCCGTCGGACGAATACCATGCCGATTGGGATTTTCGCGGCAACGCCAAGCTGGCGCGTTTCGGATTCGTCCTTGGCTGGCTTGCCGCGGAGCAAGCGCAGCCGGTCGAGTGGCTGCCGGGCGACGAGTTTGAATCAGTCCGCAAATCAAGCGAGTCGAAGTAATCGGTCGAAAGTGCGTCCCACGACTTCAGTAGTAGTCTGCGCAACTCAGGTAGTAACCGCACTGCGTGCACACGAGCTTGCAGTGGTGCCCGGTGAGCCGATGCGAGCAGGTGGGGCAGATCTGGCAGTGATGCTCCACTGGCTGATCGGTGGGGCTGGCCGAACCGCTTTGTGAAAAACTGGACACAAAATCGGCGTCAAAAGCACTGGGTCTCTGCGGGAGCATGCCCGACAGATTAGCATAGACAAGTGAGCCGCGTGGCTGTGACTTCGCGGCAGGTGTCTGCAACATCAACTTCGGATCGTGGCCCGCGCATCCCCCATGGGCAACGCACCGTTTTCACCCCCAATCAACCACCGGATTCCGGAACCCCAAGGAGGGTCTATGGCGAGCAAGGCAAGTGCGGTTTGGACAGGTTCACTGAAAGAAGGCAAAGGCACGATCTCGACAGCAACGGGCGTGTTGAACAACGCCAACTATTCCTTTGCAACACGGTTTGAAGGCGCAACCAGCGGGACCACTCCCGAGGAACTGATTGCAGCGGCGCATGCGAGCTGCTTCTCAATGGCGCTCGGCGCGCAGCTTGGCGGCGCCGGCCTAACGCCCGAGAAGATTGAAACCCACGCGGCCGTTACCCTGGCCAAGGTGGATGGCGGATTTGCCGTCACCAAGATTGCGCTGACCACCACGGCCAGCGTTCCGGGCGCGACAAAAGAAGCGTTTGACAAAGCTGCTGCCGACGCCAAGGCGGGCTGCCCCATCTCAAAGCTCTTTGCGAATAACACGGAGATCGTGCTCGACGCCAAGCTGGTGTAACTCGGGCGTTGTCGATTTGCCGTTGCAGTAACTCATCCCATCTTTGCCGCCCTGATTGCTTGCGGCAGGATGGGATGCCTGTCTGCACCGAATCCCCGCGAAGAATGGCTTGCTCTGCAACTCCGCCTGTGACAGATTGGTCTCACCTCAAAACCCGAGGCTGGCCCATGAAGCAATACAGATTCACCGCGACGATTCAGCCCAACTCCGGCGGAGCGCCCTTTGTGTTCTTCCCCTACGACACAAAGCAGGAGTTCGGCACCCGCGCGCAGATCCGCGTCAAAGCCAGCTTTGACGGCGTGTCTTACTCGGGCGCGCTGGTGAAGTACGGCCCTCCTCAGCACATGCTGCCGGTGATGAAGAACATCTGCGAGCAAATCGGCAAAGGCCCGGGCGATAGGGTCAGCGTCGTGATCGAGCGCGATGAGTCGGTGCGCACGATCGAGATTCCCGCGGCCTTGAAAGCCATGCTTAAGAAAGAAGGCCTGCTGCCCGTGTTTGAAAAACTGAGTTACACGCATCGCAGAGAATACATTCGATGGATCACCGAGGCGAAGAAAGAAGAGACGCGCATAACTCGCCAGGTCAAAGCTATCGACATGCTGCGCAAAGGTGTAAAGACGCCCAACTAACTCGGTCTCTACAACTCAGGTCATGTTACCGACTGCGGTGCATCCCGGGCACAAGTGCCTTGATTCTGCTTGACATGGCTGCCCTTATGGCGCGAAAGTCAACCTCGAAAACTTGTATTCGCAAGCGCTTGCCCAATCAGTTAGGGCAACCCTTCGACCCTCAGGAGGTACTTT
>Ga0181537_10005085_pt1 | contig 10696 bp, 6 predicted proteins | sample PEATcosm2014_Bin_39_FD_119765 | JGI IMG/M metagenome (GOLD analysis project Ga0181537, IMG submission 119765) | Peatland microbial communities from MTU Mesocosm Facility, Houghton, MI, USA - PEATcosm2014_Bin23_10_metaG | ecosystem: Environmental > Terrestrial > Soil > Wetlands > Peat | place... | reverse complement strand
TCGGCGGATTGCGGATTCCGGGACCCGCGCCGGGGCTGCTTGAGGACTCGGCGCTGACCCTCGATGCATCGATGCGGCTGGACGAGGCCGCGAGGCCGCTCGATCTTACGGCCTCGCATCGATTGTTCTCTCTGCATGCCACCGCCGAAACGGCGGCGGAGGCCGCCGGCGAGCGGCACGCGACTTTGGAGCTGCGCCTGCCCGATCTGGGGTCCCTCGGCGCGCTCGGCGGCCCCAGCGTGGGCGGCAGCGCGCTCGTCAAGGCGCAGCTGCGCAGTGATTCCGCGGCGACGCATTTGACTCTGGACGCGAACGCGACGCTTCGCGCCGGGAAGGAGATCTGGTCAGGGCTGGTGGGCACGAGCGCGAACATGCAGCTGTCGGGCACGCTCACCGGGCGGGCCGTAACTCTCGAGAGCCTGAAATTCACCGGCCAATCGGTGTCACTGACGGCGAGCGGCGAGGTGTCGTTGCCGGAGCCTGGCTCAGCGAATCCCCAGGCGCTGCGTGCCCGCTGGGAGCTCAATGTGCCGGACCTCAAGCCACTGTCGCCGTCGCTGGCCGGCACCGCCAGGGCATCGGGGTCGCTGAACGGACCGATGACGGCGTTCTCCGGCGAGGCGCAGCTGACTTCAACTCTCTCGGTACACGACTCGCCCAGCGGCACGCTGTCCGCCACGGCAAAATTGAGCGGTCTGCCCTCGGCGCCGAGCGGCACCTTCGCGGCACAGGGCCTGTTGGACGGGGCGCCCCTCGATGTCGATGTGGCCGTGGAGCGCGGTCCCGAGGGCTCCGTGCGCGGAGTCATTCACCGCGCCGAGTGGAAGAGCGCACGGGCGGACGGCGATGTCACGGTGGCGCGCGCCTCGGCGCTCACCCACGGTCAATTGCACCTGCAGTGGGGGACGCTCGCCGACCTCAAGGACTTGCTCGGAACGCCGCTCGCCGGCAGCCTCGGGGGAACTCTCGAGTTGCATCCCATTCAAGGGCGCACCCATGGGCAGCTGCACCTGGACGCGCGGGATCTCAAGGCCGGGCCGTTCATGGGCAGCGCGCAGCTCGGCGTGGAGGGCGTCGCCGATGCGTTGGGATTCAAGCTCGATGTGCAGGCGCCGGCCCTTTACGGGGCCGCCGCGAGCGTGACCGCGAGCGGGTCACTGGACTTCGATGCGCGCGCCATTGCGGTGGCGAGCATGGCGGCGAAGTATCGTGGGCAGGATCTGAAGCTGCTGTCGCCCGCGCGGATCGATCTCGCGAATGGCGTCGCAGTCGACACGCTCAAGCTCGGGGCGCAGCACGCAGTGCTCGAGGTCGAGGGCGAGCTCTCGCCCGCCCTCGACCTGCGTGCCTCGCTGCACCAGCTGGACTCCTCTCTCGTGGATGTGTTCGTACCCGGACTGTTGACATCGGGCGCGGTGGAGGCGCGGGCGCAATTGCAGGGCAGCTGGGCCTCCCCCACGGGCGATGTCGGGCTCGCGGCGACGGGTTTGGCGCTGTCGGACGATGCCGCCTTCGGTCTGCCCTCGCTCGATCTGCACGCCACCGTCCATTTGATGGGGGACGACGCTAAGGTCGATGCCCAGCTCACGGCGGGCACGGCATCGCGTCTGAGCGTGAGCGGGCAGGCGCCGCTGTCCGCCGGCGGCACGGTGCAGTTGAAAATAGGCGGCAGCCTCGATGTCGGGATGATCAATCCGCTGCTCGAGGCACGCGGCCAGCACGCCGGGGGCGAGCTGACGATCGATGCAACCGTGGCAGGCAGCGCCGCGGAGCCGAAGATCGACGGAACGCTGAATCTGGCGAAGGGCAGCGTTCGCGATTATGTCCATGGCGTGAGCCTGACCGACATCAGCGCGGCCGTGGTCGGCAGCGAAGGCACCTTGCAGATCAAGAGCCTGACGGCTACGGCCGCGCCCGGAACGATTTCGGTCACGGGCAAGATCGGCGTGCTGCAAAAGGGAGTGCCGGTGGATCTGACTGTCAAGGCGCAGAACGCCCAGCCGCTGGTCAGCAAATTGGTGACGGCGAATCTCAATGCGGAGCTGCACGTGAGCGGCACCGCGCGCGAGCGTCTGAACATTGCCGGAAAGGTGGATTTGAACCGTACGCTGATCGGTATTCCGAACAGCATGCCGCCCGACGTCGCCGTGCTCGATATACGCCGGCGAGGCAAGGCCGCGCCGGCAGTTCCCGACAAGCAAGTGCTGATCGCGCTGGAGGTGGCGGTGCACGCGCCACAGCACATTCTGGTGCAGGGCCGGGGGCTCGATGCGGAAATGGGGGGCGACCTGCAGATCGGCGGCACGTGGGACGCGCCCTTCGTGAGCGGGGGATTCGATCTGCAGCGCGGTAGCTTTTCGCTCTCCAGCAACAAGCTCAATTTCACCGCGGGCCGCGTCAGCTTCAACGGGGCCGGCCTCAAGAACAAGATCGACCCGACGCTGGACTTCACGGCGCAGACGGCGATCACGGGTGCGACCGCGACCTTGCGCATCACCGGCCTTGCGGATGCTCCGCAATTCGAATTCACCAGCAGCCCAGCGCTGCCGCAGGACGAAATCATGGCGCTGCTGCTGTTCGGCGTGCCCGCCAGCCAGCTGACGGGGCTGCAGCTGGCGCAGGTCGGCGTGGCGCTCGCGACCTTGAGCGGCGTGGGCGGCGACAGCAGCCTCAATCCGCTGGTGAAACTGCAGAAGAGCCTGGGACTCGACCGGCTGACCGTCGGCTCGGGCACCACCAACACGCCCACAGGGCCTGAGAGTGCCGGCGCCGCGATCGAAGCGGGGCGCTACATCACCAAACGCGTCTACGTCGAGGCGAAGCAGAGCACCACCGGCACCAGCCAGCTGGAGGCGGATGTGGAGCTGACCAAGCACTTGAAGCTACAGACCCGATTGGGAAACGGCACGGGATCGGTGGTGGGAATCACGCCGGAGAACGATCCCGGCAGCAGCGTCGGGTTGACGTATCAGTTCGAATATTAGCGGCGGGCCTTGCGCGAACGCATACAATGCGCGCTTTTCACCGCGGAGATAAGCTGATGGCCGAACGGATACGACTCTTTAATGGGTATTTCCCTGCTGTGCGCCGGGCTCGGCGCGGCGCCGCTGAGCGCCGCCGAGCATCCGTCGCCGAGCGATGCACCGGATACGAAAATATCCGTTGTTCCCGAGCCCACCGAGTCGCCGCGCTATCTGCACGATGAATCCAAGGCGACTCAAGGATCGATCAGTGTCGGCGGACATGCGCTCGGCTACCAATCCGAAGCCGGCATCCTGGTGGTGCATGTCAAAGACCCGATGGACGACGATGCCCCGCCGCTGCGCGAGGACAGAACCGGTCCGCCGCCGCCGCAGCCGGCCGAGGCCGGAATGTCCTATGTCGCCTATTTCCGCGGCGACAAGGAAGACCCTCATCGCCCGATCACCTTCCTTTACAACGGCGGACCGGGTTCGTCCACGGTCTGGCTGCACATGGGCGCCTTCGGGCCGAAGCGGGTGGTGACGGCGGACGATACCCACAGCCCGGCCGCTCCCTATCGCATCATCGACAATGAATACAGCCTTCTGGATGTGAGCGATCTGGTGTTCGTCGATGCCCCCGGCACGGGATTCGGGCATCTGCGGGGAGCGGACAAGGAGAAGGCGTTCTACGGCGTCGATCAGGACGCGCACGCGTTCGCCAATTTCATCGTCGAGTTCCTGTCGCGCCACAATCGGTGGAATTCGCCGAAGTATCTGTTCGGGGAGAGTTACGGAACCACGCGCTCCGCGGCGCTTGCCAACATCCTCCAGAGCGAGAAATCCCTCGACCTCAACGGCGTGATTCTGCTGTCGCAGATATTGAACTTCGACGACAGCGTCGATCAGCCGCAGTTCAACCCCGGCGTCGATCTGCCCTACGCGCTGGCCCTTTCCACGTACACGGCGACGGCGTGGTACCACCACAAGCTGCCGAATCAGCCCGCCACGCTCGAACCCCTGTTGAAGGAAGTCGAGAGCTTTGCGTTGACGGACTACCTTCAGGCGCTGGCGGCCGGCTCGGCCTTGAGCGCCGAGCGGAAATCGCAGATCGCGGCCCGGCTGCACGACTATACGGGACTGCCACCCGATTACATCGAGCGCGCCAACTTGCGGGTCAATGGCGGGGAGTTCGAAAAGACGCTGCTCGGCAGCGATATCACGACCGGCCGGCTCGATACGCGCTTTGCGGGACCCACCATCGATCCGATGAGCAAGGAAGCCGATTACGATCCGCAAGCGGCGGCCATCTCCTCGGCCTATGTGTCGGCGTTCAACGATTATGTGCGGACCACGCTCAAATTCGGGGACAAAAAAACTTACAAGCCGGAATTCGATGCCGACAAACTCTGGGACATGCTGCACCAGCCGCCGGGCGCGCCGGCCAAGGTGGCGGGTCCGGTCAATGTCATGCCGGACCTCGCGGTCGCGATGAAGCAGAACCCGAACCTCAAGGTGCAGCTGAACGGCGGATATTACGATCTAGCGACACCGTATTTTGCCGCCGTTTACGAGCTGCGCCAGCTGCCCATACAGAGCTCCCTCCAAGCCAATATCGAGATGCACTTTTATACCTCCGGACACATGGTTTACGCCCATGAACCGGACTTAAAGGCATTACATGCGAATGTCGCGGCGTTCATTGAAAAGACGAGGAATACTGTCGGCAAATGATCGGCGACCGGCGCCGGCCACCATCGGGGCGCCCCGCCCCGCCGGCGCTGGTACGCATTTTGCTTCGTTTGAGGGTGAGGATTCCAAACGGAATCCGCCTAAGCAATAATTATGACCAAATCGTGACAGTCTCATACCTCAGAAGGGGGGTCCATGCAGAATCACGTTCAATCGGGATCCGCGATGGATTCCGCGCAGGCGGCCGGCGGCCGGATGCCGGGCGCACAGGGGTTGCCGCTTTCTTCGGCCGGCTCCTCTTTCCGGGGAATCGAGCTGGCGTCGGACCTGTTGACCCGCCTGTTTCGCCGCCTGCCATTCAGCCTCACGCTGCGGCTGTGGAACGGCGCCGCGCTGCGCGTCGGCGCGATCGAATCGGGCGCTAAGAGCGCGCCCTTCGAGCTGGTGTTCCGCAATCCCGAAGTGGTGTGCTCGGCGGTGCTCGGCAGAGATCCGCTGCGGCTTGCCGAAGCTTATTTTCGCGGCGACCTGGATATCGAGGGGGATTTCTTCGCCGCTCTCGAGCTCAAGGATCATCTTCTGGGGCTGCAGATATCGTTGGGCGAGCGGGTCGCCGCCGCCGCCGCGGCGCTGCGATTGCGCGCCCTGAACGCCAACCTAAGTGAGGCGCGAGTGCGCTGGTCCCCCTCGCATGCACGCATCGTGAAGGCGCACTCCAAGTCGGAGAACCGCGAATCCATCCAATTCCACTACGACGTGTCGAACGAATTCTATGCGCTCTGGCTGGACCGGTCGATGGTTTACTCCTGCGGCTATTTCGAGAGCCGGGACGCCGGTCTGGATGCCGCCCAGGAAGCGAAGCTCGACCATATCTGCCGCAAGCTGCTGCTGCAGCCGGGGGAGAGATTTCTCGACATCGGCTGCGGCTGGGGTGCGCTGCTGATTCACGCGGCGCGGCGCTACGGCGTGCGGGCGCATGGCGTGACCTTGAGCCCGCAGCAGCTCAAGGTGGCGAGGGAGCGGATTGCGCAGGCGGGGCTCGAAGACCGGGTCAGCGTCGAGCTGCAGGATTACCGCGACATTCCCGGCGAGTCGGAGTACGACAAGATCGCCAGCGTCGGCATGTTCGAGCACGTCGGCCTGAAGAACCTGCCCGTGTATTTTTCCGCCGTGCATCGTTTGCTCAAGCCCTACGGGCTGTTCCTCAACCACGGGATCACGCACGACTCCGAGGGCTGGCAGAGATCCATTTCCACCGAATTCATCAACCGCTACGTCTTTCCCGACGGTCAACTCGACAACATCAGCAACATCCAGCGCGTCATGGAGAGAGCGAGATTCGAGATCGCGGATGTCGAGGCGCTGCGCCCCCACTACGCGCTGACGCTGCGGCACTGGGTTGCGAACCTGGAGCGCAATCACGCGCGCGCCCTGCAGTATGTGAACGAGGCGACTTATCGGGTCTGGCGCTTGTACATGGCGGCCTGTGCGCTGGAATTCGAGTCCGGGGACATCGGCATCTATCAGGTGCTGGCGGGCAAACGCACGGCGGGGGATCTGCCCGTGCCGCTCACCCGGCGGCACTTGTACTGCTAGTCTGCTAGGAGCTGTCTGAGCATTCCGCGTGAGCCGCGTTGGCGCTGCAAGGGAGCGGATGCAAGGCGCGCGGCGCCGGCCGTGGTCATATCTCGCCACAGTGAGTTTCAGGCGATCGCCACGCGGGGTAGGCCGCTGCGCGACAGCGTAACGGTCAATATTACCGCGCACTCAGCGGTCGGTCTGCTTCTGCTTGATCGCGTGCATGAGCGCGTGCGCATCGGCGGGCTTGGTCATCTCGGCAACCTGCGAGTCCGGTCTGGCGCGAAGGGCGGTGAGCTCGCTCCGCAGTTCGTCGACGATCTGCAGAATCTTCGTCACTTTCTGCTCGCTCAAGAGATTGATCTGTAGATCGAGGTGGGAGCGGTGCGCGGCGACGTGCGCCATCCGATTTTGGCGAATGAGGACGGCGACGGTCAGCAGCAGGGCATTGGAGCTCACCAATCCTTGCAGCCAGAAGAAGGGCGGCTCATCCAAGGGGTGCCACCCCAGATGGGCTTCCCATCCGTTGATCAGCATCCATAGGACGATGAACGCTATGGCGGACCAGAAGTACGCCGGGCTGCCGAAGAAGTCGCTGATCTTTTCGATGAGCAGCTGCGGCCCGGAGATCCGCGCGACTTCGCCGGCTTCGAAGTCGGAGAGCAGATTGAGATTGTCCTTGGCGGAGGGGGACAGCTCGGCCGCCTCGTCCATCTTCTCGGATTCCTTGGATTCGGCGGATTCCTTGGATTCGGCGGATTCCGCGGATTGCTCTGATTGACGTTCCATGTAGATTTGAGACTCCCGGCAGGGAACAAGAGTTCGATAGCTAATGCGCGTAGCGGTCGGCGAGCGTCTGGTCCAGTGGCGGCGTGATCAGCTTCGATATCGCCGCCGCCAATGCCGCCGTCACCATGGGCGTCACCCAGGCGATCGAGAAAAATCTCAAGGGTGCGAGCAGCGACGGCCACTGCGGCCACACGCCCATGAGGCGCCGCAACGCGCTTTGCGCGGCATCGGCAACCGCGGCGAAGAGCACGGCGGCCGCTCCGACAGCGGCTGCGGCGCCCCATGGCAGCAGACGGGACTTCCAATGCGGGACCGATAACAAATTCCTCAGGCGCACCCGCGCAATATAGCAGCGCCGGTCCGGCAACATCGAGACCGGGAATGTAGGCGATTGCCTACAAAGGACGCGGCGTTCCCAGGCTGGACTGCAACGAAGCGCCGATGAAATACTGCGTGCGGTAGCCCTCCTCAGGAATGCTTATGCAATGGAAACTTCCGGCGCTTGCCCTTGCCGGGCTGGTTGGCTGTCCCGCATGGACCCAGGCGGCGTTCAAGGACTGGCCGAGCTACAACAACACCCTCACGTCCGAGCGCTACTCCACGCTCGATGACATCGATACAAAGAATGTCGCCGGTCTGAAGGTACATTGCAGTTTCGATACCGATGAGCGGGTGTCGTTTCAAACCGGTCTGATCGAAGTGGACGGCGCGCTATACGCGGCCAGCGAGCACGATACCTTTTCCATCGACGCCAACAGCTGCAAGCTGAACTGGCGCGCCCACGCGGATTTTGCATCGGGATTTCTCAAGGTCAATCGCGGTCCCGCGCTGTTGGAGGGCAGGGTTTTCCGGGGAACGGCCGACGGCCGGATAATCGCCTACGCCGCAAAGACCGGCAAGCCTCTCTGGTCGACGGTGATCGCGGACCCGGCAAAGGGCGAGTCGGTGGTGGCTTCGCCCATCGCCTGGAACGGACTGGTGTTCATCGGCAATGCCGGAGGGGACAACAAGGGCGTGAAGGGACGGATGTATGCGCTCGATGCCAAGAGCGGCCGCATCGTGTGGGAGTTCTACATGGTCCCGAAGGGGCCGGACGATGTGCCGCGCGGACCCGAGGCGCCGGCCGCCGCCGCGAACGCCGCGGCCTCGTGGAAGAACGCAAAGGGCATACCCGTCACCGGCGGCGCGACTTGGACATCGTATTCGCTGGACCCGGTCACCGGACTTCTGTACGTACCGGGCGGCAACCCCGCCCCGGATTTCGCGGCAGCGCCGCGTCAGGGTGAGAATTTGTTTGCGAGCTCGATCGTGATCCTCGATGCCAAGACCGGCGCCTATCAGAAGCACTATCAACTGGTGAAGCGCGATTTTCACGATTGGGACATCTCCGCCGCGCCGGCGCTGTTTCTGAGCAAGGTGGGCCATCGGATGCTGGCCGAAGCACCGAAGGACGGACAGCTGTACCTGATCGACCTGAACAGCGGGCGCACGGTGTACCGAAAACCGGTCACCACGGTATCGAACGTGGAGGCGCCCATGACGGCGCAGGGGACGCGATTCTGTCCCGGCACGCAAGGGGGCGCGGAGTGGAACGGCGCGGCCTTCGATCCTGGGAACAATCTCATCTTCACAGGCGAAGTGGACTGGTGCACCACGGTGCGCATGGCACCCGCGGCGTCGCTTCTCGGCATTCCGCTTGGCAAGACGTTTAGCGGGGCCGGCGAAGGCTTCGGCCAGCAGGACGCCGTTGCGCGCTGGAGCGGCTGGATGACCGCGAGCGATGCCGGCAGCGGCGAGCGCAAATGGCAGTTTCACGCACCCTTTCCCCTCATGGGAGGCGTCACGCCGACGGCCGGCCGCCTGGTGCTGTTCGGCGACATGGGAGGCAATCTCTATGCCTTCGATGCGGTAAGCGGCAAGAAACTGTGGTCGCTGGATCTCGGCGGCGCGGTCGGCGGCGGGGTGATCACCTATGACGCCGGCCAGGGGCAAAGGATTGCCGTCGCCGCGGGCATGACCTCGCCGATCTGGCCCACGCCCAGCGTCAACGGCAAGGTGGTCGTGCTCGGCCTATGAGCGCGCCATGAGACCGCTCATGCGCCTGGTCTTCGCGGCAGTGGGCGCGCCGCGCGGGCAACTGTTAGTATTTTCGGCGGGATTCACAATGAAGCAGAACCATGGCGGCGAAATTCGGCGACTTGATGATCGAAAAGCGATCGATCGACTATGTGCCGATTGCCGAGCGGCATGGCAAAGTCTGGCATCTGTGGCCGGTGTGGTTCTCCGGCGACGCGCACCTCGCGACGGTGGCGACCGGCGTGGTCGGCGTCGCCCTCGGCGGACATCTTTTGTGGATGGCGATCGCGGTGCTTTTCGGCTGCGCCTTCGGCACCTTCTTCATGGCGTTTCATTCCACACAGGGCCCGCAACTCGGATTGCCGCAGATGATCCAGTCGCGGCCGCAGTTCGGCTATGTCGGCGCCATCCTGGTGTGGGTCGTGGCCCTCGTTTGCTACATCGGCTTCAATGCCTTCAATCAAGTCCTGGCGGCACAGACCGTGCTGTCCCTGTACGGCGGTGATCCGACGCTGACCATGGTGGTGTTCTCGCTGCTGTCCGTGTCCCTGGCAGTGATCGGCTATGATTTGATCCATCTCGCCCAGCGTTGGATCGCCTATCTGTTGATTGCCGCGCTGCTGGTCTTCACCGTGGCGGTGCTCGCGAGAGTGCGGCTGCCGGCTGCGGAAATCGCACTCGGCGACTTTCGCGCCACGCCTTTTCTCGCGCAATTCTTCGCGGCCGCCTCGTATCAGATCGCGTGGTCCATCTATGTGTCCGATTATTCGCGCTACCTGCCGCGCGACGTGGGCGTGAGCGCCTCGTTCTGGTGGACCTACCTGGGCGCGTTCATCGGCGGGACCTGGATGATGCTGGTCGGCACGCTCGCCGCCGCGCTGTATCCGACATTGGAGGTGGCGACGGCGCTGCGGGCCGCGGCCGATGCGGTGCTGCCGGGCTTCGGCAAGCCGCTGCTGCTGTGCTCGCTGTTCGGTCTCCTGACGATCACTTCGCTCAACTATTACGGCGCGTCCCTGACGCTGATGAGCGTCATGGATTCGATCAAGCCCAGCCGTCCAACGCTCGCCAGGCGTCTGGCGACCCTGGCTGTGTCGACCGTCGTCGCAACCTGCCTTGCCCTCGTGTCCTCGGAGAACTTCGTCGCGAAATTCGGCGAGTTCCTCGCCATTCTCCTGTATCTGTTCACGCCCTGGACCGCGATCAACCTGGTGGATTTCTACTACGTCCGCAAGGGGCACTACTCGGTGCGCGAGATTTTCAACTCGAACGGCATGTACGGGCGCTGGTGCTGGCGCGGCCTGTCGGCTTATTTCGTCGGGTTCATCGTCATGATTCCCTTCTTCAGCACCGAATCCTGGAAGGGGCCGGTGGCGAAGGCGCTGGGCGGCGCCGATATCGCCATGCTGGTCGGGCTGCCGGTCTCGGCTCTCGTGTATATCTTTGCGTGCCGCTCGCTCGATGTCGTGGCGGACCGACGCCTGGCGCATGCCGCGGACGCGGGCCTCGACCCCGACGCGGCCTGACGCCCGGCCAGAGGCGTGGGCCTATCGGGCGGCCAGAAGCGTGAGCCTCTCGACCGGCCAGAGGCGTGAGCTATC
>Ga0181537_10005084_pt1 | contig 10697 bp, 5 predicted proteins | sample PEATcosm2014_Bin_39_FD_119765 | JGI IMG/M metagenome (GOLD analysis project Ga0181537, IMG submission 119765) | Peatland microbial communities from MTU Mesocosm Facility, Houghton, MI, USA - PEATcosm2014_Bin23_10_metaG | ecosystem: Environmental > Terrestrial > Soil > Wetlands > Peat | place... | reverse complement strand
CGCCCATCAGCGTCGTAAAAATATCTTCGGCGGCCACAGCGTCCTCAAGTTTCACCTGCAGCAGCGTGCGCGTATCCGCGTTCATGGTGGTGTCCCACAGTTGTTCGGCGTTCATTTCGCCCAGACCCTTGAAACGCGTAATGGTGAAATCCTTTTTCGCGTCTTCCACAACGTAATTCAATACGTCGGTGGCCTTGTCCTTGGCCACTTTGTCGCCATTGCGCGACACGATGAACGGCGGATGATTGAACTCCGCAATCTGCTTGGTCAACGCGCGCAGGCGCTTGTATTCCGCGGTACTCGCCACGGCCCAGTTGATTTTCTGGCTGTGCGGCGGACCAAACTGTATTTCGTAGAGGCTGTGCTCTTCGTCAAAGACCACTTTGCCTTCGAGTTTCAGTTTGGCCTTCTCGATGTCCTTCAGCAATTTGTCGAGGTTTTTCTTTTCTTCGAAGTCGGTCTTTTTCTCGAGGCCGCTATCGGACATCAATTCCACCAGCGCCGGTTCGCGCAAGCGGCGGCCCAGTTTGAGCGCCGCGGCTTCATACTCCTGCACATTCAGCAGGAAATTGGTGAGCTTGGCGCCTTCAAGATTCACGCCTTCCTTGGCTTTCACCACGTGATCTTCCGTGGCGCGCTTCATCAGCTCGTGAGCGAAGTCATGCTCATCCCGAATATATTTCTCCGTTTTGCCGCGCTTCACGCGGTACAGCGGTGGCTGCGCGATGTAGATGTGGCCGCGGTCGATCAGTTCCTTCATGTGGCGAAAGAAAAACGTCAGCAGCAGCGTGCGGATGTGGCTGCCGTCGACGTCCGCGTCGGTCATCAGGATAATTTTGTGATAGCGCAACTTGCTGGCATCGAAATCGTCCTTGCCGATGCCCGTACCCAGCGCGGTGATGATGCAGCGAATTTCTTCGTGGCCCAGCATCTTATCGTAGCGGGCTTTCTCCACGTTGAGGATTTTGCCTTTGAGCGGCAAAATCGCCTGATACTTGCGATCGCGCCCCATCTTGGCCGAGCCGCCGGCGGACTCGCCCTCCACCACAAACAACTCGCAGCGCGCCGGGTCGCGTTCCTGGCAATCCGCCAGCTTTCCCGGCAAGCCGCTCGAGTCCATGGCCGATTTGCGCCGCGTCAGTTCGCGGGCTTTGCGGGCTGCTTCGCGCGCGCGCGCCGCATCGATACACTTGCCGATGATGCGCCGCGCCACCGTGGAGTGCTTGTCAAACCATTCGCCGAGACGCTCATTGACGATCTGTTCCACGTCGCCCTTGATGTCGCTATTCAGCTTGCCCTTGGTCTGACCCTCAAACTGCGGTTGCGGCAGCCGCACGCTCACCACTGCCACCAGGCCTTCGCGCACGTCGTCGCCGGTTATCGTCACTTCGTCTTTCTGGTCCTTCAACATGCCGGCGGATGCCGCAAAATTATTGATCGTGCGCGTCAGCGACGAACGAAAGCCGGAAAGGTGCGTGCCGCCGTCGACGGTGTTGATGGCGTTGGCATAAGCAAAAAGAATTTCGCCATAAGAGTCGTTGTACTGGAGCGCGATCTCAATCTCCACGTTCCCGCGCTTGCCTTCCATGTAGATCGGTGAATCGTGCAGTGTTTCCTTGCCGCGGTTCAGGTGCTTCACGAACTCCGCGATGCCGCCGTTGAACTTAAACTCCGCGGTCTTTTCCGTGCGCTCGTCGGTCAGCGTGATTTTCAAACCCTTGTTCAGGAAAGCCATTTCGCGCAGGCGGTTGGCCAGAATGTCGTAGCTGAACACCGTCTTTTCAAAAATGCTCGGATCCGGATGGAATGTGGTTTTTGTGCCCGTCTTGCGCGTCTTGCCGGTCTGTTTCAACTTCGAGGTGGGCTTGCCCTTTTCGTACGTCTGTTCCCACACCGAGCCATCGCGCGAAATCTCCAGTTCCAGCCAGTCGGAGAGCGCGTTGACCACCGACGCGCCCACGCCATGCAGCCCGCCGGAAACTTTGTACGTGTCGCTATCAAACTTGCCGCCCGCGTGCAATACGGTCATCACCACTTCCGCGGCGGGCTTCTTCTCCGTGGCGTGCATGTCCACGGGAATGCCGCGGCCGTTGTCTTCCACGGTCACGGAATTGTCGGTGTGCACGATAACGCTGATATCGTCCGCGTAGCCGGCCATGGCTTCGTCGACGGAATTGTCCACCAGCTCCCACACCAAGTGATGCAGACCCGTTTCACCGGTGGACCCGATGTACATCGCCGGGCGGAGCCTGACGGCCTCGAGCCCCTCGAGCACCTTGATCGAGCCCGCGTCATAGTGTTTGCCGCCGGGCTTGGTGGGATCCATTTCTTTTTCGGCCATTTGTTCTCCCGAACTCTTTTTGCCCGGCGCGATCTGGCTGCCAGGCAGGCGTACCGCAAGTAACCGCTGCCAGCGTTTCGCTGGAAAAAACCTAATTCAATTTTTCTTGAAGCAAGGATTGGCGGGGTTGCGGCTTGTCCCGTACGTCGCCTTACCCTTTTGGCTTCGTGCGCAAGCGCGCGAAACTCGTAGGGCTCCTGCTCCATCCCATCTCGCGCAGCGAGACGTGGCGAAGACTGATCGTTCTCCAAGCGCACAGCACCGTGGCTCTTGGCGCAGAGCCGAAATTCCGTGCTGCGTTTACTTGGCCGACGTGCCGATTAAGAGGATCCGAACAGCGAATCGACAACACCAAAATTATACCTGATCCCCAGGCATTTCCCAAATCTTTCCGAGGATTTTGTTTGACGTAAGGCCAGTAAATACAACTATTTATGAGCGGCGCCGCATCGAAATCCTACATCACGCGTGAGTTCACGCAGCGAATTAAATACTCTGGGAAATGAAAGCGGGGACAATGGCTTTAGTACTCTTCGGTCTATTCATTCGATGAGTATACTACCAATTCTTTTGATATCACGATCTGGATGTCAAAAAGACATGGATGGTAGTTTCGGGAAAGACCCGGTCAGATGCGCATCGGCATGATGATGTAACGGTACCGATACGATTCATCCGCGAGCGGCCGCATCTGCCCTGCCGACTGTTCGTCCTTCAATTCGATGCTAATCGGACCATCCGCCGCCGCGGCTAGAAAATCCAGCATGTAGCTGGAGTTGAAGCCAATGGAAATCGGTTCGCCCTTGTATTCCTTCTCGATATTTTCCTTAGCCTCGCCATACTCCGGGCTGGACGCGGAAATTTCGATCCCTTCCTGCGAGACTGCCAATTTCACCGCGTGAGAGCGCTGATCGGCCAACTGCGAAACGCGGCGCACCGCATCGCTCAACTCCGAACGCTCGATGACCACGCTCTTGTTGTTGTCCCGCGGCAGCACCGCTTCGTAGTTCGGGAATTGTCCGGTAAGAATCCGCGAGATGAGCAACCGGTGGCCAACCTGGAAAAATAGGTGGCTTTCGTCCTTGGCAAAATCAATCTCCGCTTCGTCGCCCGCGGTTCCGGAAAGTTTCTCCACTTCATCCATGGCTTTCTTCGGGATTAGTACTTTTACTTCGCCATTGAGCCCCGCAAGCTTCTGCGTCGTTTCCGCCAGCGCCAGGCGATGCCCGTCGGTGGCCACCATGGCCAGCGTGTCCGGCTTCAGAATCAGCAAGCCGCCATTCAGCGTATAGCGCGACTCTTCCATGGAGATGGCGAATTTGGTCTTGGCGATCAGGCTGGCCAGCGTCGCAGCCGGGATTTTTACCAAAACGTGCGGCATCACGGGAAGCGCTGGAAAATTCTCCTTGGCCATCCCGACGAGTTTGTATTTCTTTTTGTCGCTAACCACCTCCACCCAGTGGTTATCGAGGAGTTTGATCTTGATTTCGCCTTCCGGCAGTAGGCGCACCAGTTCCAGCAGTTTTTTCGCCGGGATGGTCCCCGCCCCTTCTTTCTTGATCTTCGCTTCGCAGGACGTGCGAATGCTCAGCTCCAGGTCCGTCGCGGTGATGGTGAGTTGCGAGCCTTTGGCCTCCACCAGCAAGTTAGACAGAATCGGGATCGTAGTCTTGCGTTCCACTACTCCCTGCGTGGTGTTGAGTTCGTTCAGGAGCGCGCTTTTTGAGACGCTGAATTCCATCGATTGATGATCCTCGCGTGCCGTTCCGGGTGCGGTCATTCGGTTACCTCGGGAAGTCTGCCGCTGACGTACTTTACTCGCTTTTGGCTGTGGAGGAAAGGCTTAGCGGGTAGTCGGAGTTGTGGAAATGGTTGGAAATGCGGCTGCTTGAACGTGCTACTTGAAGTGAGTTCAACGGCGGTACAATCGCCACCAGATACTTTTCCGATTTTCCACACCAATATAATTCCTACAAAGGCTTTTGACTTCCCTTAAGGAAAAAATAAAAAGAAGAGTTGTTGTTGTGATGATGCCTGTGAAGTTGTGGAAAGCTTCGCATCGATAGTCACAGTGCGCTTATAAAGCATGTAGTCGCCCGCAAGAGAATTGTGAGTTGCTAGGAAAATTCCCTCTCGCGTTGCGGCGCAGTTTGTTTCACCAGATTTTGCGCACAAGCGCCAACAGCATTTCCGCAGCTTGTCAGAGGCTTGTCCACAAGGCACGGCTCGTGTCTAAAGCGCGCCCGGGATCCTCGGTAACGAACTCGCGTCCGCGACATCCAACGCACGCAGAGCAATCCATACTCTGCAACTCATCGTCTTAAAGGGAGCGAGTTTATGGCCACAGTATTAATCACCGGAACGAGCCGCGGCATCGGACTGGAGTTAGCACGGCAATACACCGCCGACGGATGGGACGTGATCGCTACAGCTCGCGACCCGGAAGACTCCGAAGGTTTGGACGCCCTCGCGGAGAAATACGGCGAGCACTTCGAGAGCTACGCATTGGATGTCACCGATGAAGAATCCATCGAGGAATTGGCCGACGCCCTGGACGGTCGCCCACTCGACCTGCTGATCAATAATGCCGGCACCTACCCGCGCAAAGGCACGCATATCGGCGAACTCGATTACGAGGCTTGGGTGGACACTTTCGACACCAACCTATTTGGCGTCATGCGGGTTACGGAAGCGCTGCTTGAGAACGTGGCACAAAGCGAACGGAAGCAAATTGCCGCCATCAGCAGCGCCATGGGCTCCCTGCGCGGGGTAGTTGGTGGCAACTCTGTCGAGCAATCCGGCACGTCCTACCAATACCGCACCAGCAAAACCGCGCTCAATATGGCCATGGCCATTCTTTCGAGAGAGTTGGCGCCGCGCGGCATCTCCGTGGTGACCATTTGTCCCGGATGGGTAAAGACGGACATGGGCGGGCCACACGCGGCCATCGCGCCAGAGGTTAGCGTGGCCGGAATCCGGAAGGTCTTAGCAGGATCCCCGATGGAAATCACCGGAAAATTTCTCGCTCATGACGGCAGCATTCGGCCATGGTGAACGCAATCAGGCGCACCGCACGCGCCGATTTGCGGAATTAGCGCAATCGTAGTGCGGGAAACATGTCTTACGAAAATCGCCCGGCGCGGGACATCCACCGGGCGATTTTACTTTGCGGGGAAACTAACGACGAATAGCCATCCCTACTGCAACGCGTCCATCAGCCGCGTGATGGTGCGGTTCAGATCCTTGTCCGAGCGGCGCAATTCCTCAATTTTGTTGATCGAATGCAGCACCGTAGTGTGATGTTTCCCGCCAAACTGCCGCCCAATCTCCGGCAGCGAGGCCGTTGTAAGCTGCTTCACGATGTACATGGCCACCTGGCGCGGAAACGCGATGGCTCGCGTGTTGCTCCTCACCTTCAAATCCTGCTCGCGCAAATTAAAATGCTCGCTCACGCGCTTCTGAATCAGGTCTATGGTGACGCGCTTTTCCTGCGACGCGATGATGTTGCGCAACACCTGCTGCGCCGTGGCCAGCGAAACCGACGCCCCGGTCAGCGATGCGTAAGCCATCAGGCGCGTCAAGGCCCCTTCGAGCTCACGCACGTTGGACTTAATCGCGCGCGCGATGTACTCCGCCACATCGTCCGGCAGCGGGAAGCGGTCGTTCTCCGCCTTCTTCTGCAGGATGGCGATCTTCGTCTCCAGGTCCGGCGGCTGAATATCCGCGATCAGACCCCACTCGAAACGCGAACGCAGCCGCTCTTCAATGGAGTTGATGTCTTTCGGCAAGCAGTCCGACGAAATCACGATTTGCTTCTGCTGCTCGTAAAGCGCGTTAAACGTGTGAAAAAATTCTTCCTGCGTGCGTTCCTTGCCGGCAATAAACTGGATGTCGTCAACCAGCAGCACGTCCACGGTGTGAAAGCGGTCCCGGAAGCTGATCATGCGGTCGAAGCGGATGGAGTTGATCACCTCGATGGTGAACTTCTCCGCGCTCACGTAGCTCAGGCGCATCGCCGGGTTGCGTTTCTTGATGGTGTGTCCAATGGCGTGCATCAAGTGTGTCTTGCCCATGCCCACGCCGCCGTAGAGAAACAGCGGATTGTAGGATTTGGAAGGCTGCTCGGCCACGGCGCGCGCCGCCGCATGCGCGAATTCGTTGGACTTGCCGACCACGAAGGAATCAAACGTATAGCGCGTGTTCAGTTGGTGGTCGCTGCTCTCAAAATTCAGCTTGGCCTGCTTGCCATCGGTCACTGCGGCGGACACTGGCGCCGGCTCCTCTTCGGTGCAGACGTATTGCACCTTAAGGTTGGGCGTGCCCAGCTCATGAAACACCGCCTTGACGATGTCGCCGTACGTCCGCGTGAGCACCTGGCGGAACACCGTGCTGGGAATCTGCACGTAGAGCACATCGCCCTCCGCCCGGTTAAGCCGTGTGGGCTGAAACCAGGTGGTAAACGTGTTGATGCTAACGCGGGACTTTACGCGTTCGAGAAACTTCTCCCAGGCATTGGTCGATTCAAGTTCGCGCGCGGCATGTATGGCTGTGGTCATCGATAGAGAAAAGAGGGCCCTGCGCTATTTCCACAGTTGTCAAAAAGTTGTGGAAAGCGGGCCCGGATCATCCTTCTTCAGGCTGCGGGATTCATTGCCCGTGCCGAACGTCTAATGCTGCCCCTGTCGCATCTGGTGGAAACTGGCGCGCCTGGTCTGGATCAGTCGGCCGAACTTCACCGCTTTTAGTCAGCGCGGGATTGTCGCCCATTGACGCGATGGGGGCAAGGGAAAAGTGTTTACCCGCAATAGACGCCATGCACACACCGTGCACAGTTTTTCCACAAGGCCGTTTTCAAGACGGCATTCGCGCAAGCGTCTGATTTTTCTACAAAAGTATCGACGACTTTCCCGTAAAGACGGCGCTTCGGCGCGAAAAGAAATATTTTGGGCCTGAGGAAAAGTTGTTCATGGTGAGGTTTTTTTTGCGTCGCCCGGCTTTTCCGTGCCCGGTTTTTCCGTCGCGTCCGGCCGCGCGAATTCGTAGACGCCCAGCGCGTCATTGCCCGCCAGAATGTGGTGCGAATTAACTACCAGCGCGGTGGCGTCGAGCTTTCCACCGTCCGGCAGATACAGAAGATAGGTCGCCCGGCGATTGCCATCCTTATCAAAACGCAGCAGCTTGTGGTGCAGCGCCATCCACACGTCCCCGTTGGCGCGGTCCACGGCCAACGCCGTCAGATTACGTTTTAGGTACGGCGGCTCATGGCGTTTCTCCTGCCGGTCAATCTCCTTGCGCGCCGCCTGCGCCACCTGCAAAGCCTCGATGTTCGTGTAGGCGATGTCCTGGCCGGCGAAACCGAAGCGGTCGAACTCCCGCACGGTCGGTTCCGGCAGAAACGGGAAACCGTAGAAGATGTGGCCTTGGCCGTCCGCCACCAGCATGCCTGTGCTCGCGTAGCGATTTAAGTCTTCCCGGTCGGTGAGCGGTTCGGGATCGCCGAACTCCCTCACATCCCGCCCGTTGCGGTCAAACACGGTGATCAGGTGCGGATCCCGCAGCGTGGCGACGGCCACTTCGCCGTCTGGCAGCGCTGCCAGGGAAACTGGCGAGTTTACCCGGAACGAGCTGATCTGTAAGCCCTCGCTTGAGAAGACCAGGACCGCGTTCGCACCGCGATCCGCGATATAAATCGTTCCGCTGTCGTCGATGTCGCAATCTTCACCGAAGCTTAACGACGCAGGGCGGGTCTTTACGCCCGCAAATTGCGACAACGCCGCCCCAATCTGCATTTGAGGTTTGAAATCGGGTCCGAAGACCAGCAGTCCAGGGCTTGGAGAAACTAGCAGGTACACTTTGCCGTCTGCGCCCTCCCGCAGGGATCGCAAGCCCGGTCCCACGGCCTTGTACACCTGCCTTCCGGCGGTCAGGTCGTGGTCTTCCTCCTCTTGGTAAGGGTGCTCGGGGCGCTCCTGTGCGGTCGCCAGCGTCGGCAGACAAGCCAGCAGACACATCAGCAGACAGATTTTCACAGACTGTAGTCCCGGATAATCCGTCAAGTTCTCTTTCCAGTGTAACGAAGCTATGTATTTTCTTTTACTTACGCAGTAGCGAGTTTCGGCCATATTCCTACAGGGGCGAACCACTTTCGAGTACTGTTTGCGTATGTAGGACGCAAGCGGCCCGCCTCGCGTTGCCGCCGAGCCCCTGGCGACGTTAGTCGGCTCGCAGGCGCAGCCGCTCGATAGATTTGGCTCGTAACCTTCCGGCGCCATTCCGCGCCCCGTCGTCGTCGGTTTCGATCAGCACGGTGTTCATCTGCACGTCGCCGCTGGCCACTTCAAAGCGTGCCGGTAAACCATTCAAAAATTTACGGATAATGGCCTCGCGATCCATCCCGATGACCCCCGAATGCGGTCCGGTCATCCCAACGTCGGTAATATACGCGGTGCCGAGCGGCAAAACGCGCTCGTCCGCCGTGGCGACGTGAGTATGGGTTCCCACCACCACCGTGGCGCGACCGTCCAGATACCAGCCGAGCGCCACCTTCTCGCTCGTGGTTTCTGCGTGCATGTCCACGAACACCATCGCCACGTCCGGCGCCAGCGAGGCCAGCAACTCGTCTACTTTGCGGAAAGGGTCATCAATCGCCGGCAGAAAGATTCGCCCTTGTAGATTGATAACACAATACTTAACACCATTCTTGGCAGTTCCGATGTACAACCCGCTTCCAGGGCTGCCATCCGGAAAATTCGCCGGCCGCAGCAGACGCGGCTCGTGCGGCATATAGTCCAGAATCTCTCGCTTGTCCCAGCTGTGGTTCCCGCCGGTCAGTACGGCAATGTCGGTCTGCAGTAGCTCTTCCGCCAGCCGTGGCGTAATGCCAAAACCGGAAGCCGAGTTTTCTCCGTTGGCGATGACCAGGTCGATCTTCCGCTGCGCCACCAGGTCGGCAAGCCGATCGTGCACGATCTGGCGACCGGGCGAGCCTACGATGTCTCCAATGAAAAGTATGCGCATAAGGAAAGCTTCAGACAAAAGAATAGAGCGTACTGCTTGGCCGTGGGGAGCTAGGCCGTGAACCTCTGATATTAGGTGGGCGCCACGAGCCAGCCGTTAGGCTTTCCTGCCCCGTTCGACTGTCCGTGTCAGCAAACCGGACACCCCAACGGGACAGGCCGTGCACACAGGATGGCTATCCGCAGCACCTCAGAGATTCGTCATTGGTTCAAACAGCTTTCGCACCCACACCTGCGTCGAAGTACGCTCCTTGAGCATTGTAACTGGGCCGCAATAGCGGCGTCCAACCGGGCGTCCAACTGGGCGGACTGGGTGAGGGCGGCTGGGTGGCATCCCCCCCCAGGGTTTTTGCGCAAGTGTTCATTCTAAAGAGGATGAAATCCTTTGTTTTGATACAGATTTGGAAGTGTTCATTCTGCTTGAGTTACGGACCTTTTCCCGTTAGGAGTTGGTAACTACCGCGGGAGGCGGCAGGTTCGGCGGTGATGAGGATGGCGCCGAGTCGGGTGGCGAAAGCGCCCGGGTGGGGAGCAAAAAACCTCGCAGGTTGCGCCCTGCGATGGCCGGGACGAAAGCCCACCGATTGCAGGGTACTGCCAAGATGAATGAATTGTCAAGTGCTGGATCTAAAGCATCACTGGTACTAGGAAGGCGGGCAGAGGACGCCGAGGAGACGGACAGCTTATGATGCTTGTGCCGCTTCGCCGTGCAGAGGCCAACTTGTCCGATCCGCTTGCCGAATACCACAAACGCCTCAACGGCTACGCCGGGCGAATCGCCAGCGAGAATCGGCGCCACATTTATCTTGGCAACGCCAAACTTGCGGCCATCATCGCGGAAATTGGCGGCGTTTGGCTGGTTCTCGCCAAGCATCTTTTCCCGGCGTACTGGTTACTTCTTCCGGTGGCTGCCTATATAGCCTTGGCCATCGCTCACGAATTCGTCTTGCGCGCCAAAAACCGCGCCGAAGTGGCCAGCGCCTTCTATCAACGAGGCATCTCGCGCATCGAGGATCGGTGGGCGGGTACGGGTTCGACCGGTGACCGCTTTCTCGAACGCAAGGATCTCTACGCCGAAGACCTCGACATCTTCGGCCGCGGCAGCCTTTTCGAACTGCTCTCGCAAGCCCGCTTGCCCATGGGCGAAGACCGGCTCGCCGAATTCCTCTGCGCCCCGCCGGAACTCTCCGAAATTCTCGAGCGCCAACAAATGGTCGCCGAACTGCGTGACAGCCTCGAACTCCGCGAATACCTCGCCGTCACGGGAGAAGCTTTGCGTCCCCGGCTCGATCCGCAGTCGCTCATCACCTGGGCCGAAAGCTCTCCTCTACTCCCCGCTG
>Ga0181537_10005083_pt1 | contig 10698 bp, 1 predicted proteins | sample PEATcosm2014_Bin_39_FD_119765 | JGI IMG/M metagenome (GOLD analysis project Ga0181537, IMG submission 119765) | Peatland microbial communities from MTU Mesocosm Facility, Houghton, MI, USA - PEATcosm2014_Bin23_10_metaG | ecosystem: Environmental > Terrestrial > Soil > Wetlands > Peat | place... | reverse complement strand
TGCCGCCGGCGTAAGTCGTGCCGTAGAAGCTCCCATCGCCGCCCAAAGTCAACCCGCCATAAACGAAGCCGCCGTCGTTTCCATCGGTGAACGAATACAGCGTCGTCAACTGGCCGTTGGTCGTCAGTTGATAAACCGTGCCCCGGCCGGACGCTCCGCCCTGATAAGTCGTGCCATAGTAATTGCCGTCCGCCCCGAGCGTGAGCCCCGCGAACGGCAGATCGCCGTTGGTGATGTTGAAGCCGGCCAGCGTGGTGAGAAATCCATTGCTGTTGATGTTGAACACCGTTCCGTTGTCGGAAAAACCGCCGTCAAAGGTCGTGCCATAAAAAGTGCCGTCCGCACCCTGGAGGAGCGCATCCTGCGGCTGGGCGCCGTCGTTTCCGCCGGTGAACGAGTATACCACCGAAGGAACGCCGCCCGGCGCCAGTTGGAAAACCGTGCCGTCCGAGTTCAATCCGCCGTTCTGTGTGGTGCCATAAAAACTGCCGTTCGCGGCTTGCATCAGCCCGTTGGGATTGCCGCCGTCGCTCGCGCCCGTAAAATTATAAAGCGTCGTCATCGTCACCCCTGGCGCCGTCACCGATACCACCGTCAGCACCGCTCCGGTACTGGTTATTGAACTCAGGGCGTTGCTGACCACCACCGCATAAGTTCCGGCATTGGTGGAGGTCACGTTCCCGATGGTCAGGTTGCTGGTGGTTGACCCGGAAATGTTCCCGCCGTCCGTGAGATTCGTGCCGCCCTCCTGCCATTGGTAAAAAAGCTGGGCGTTTGAGGTGGTGCCGACGGTGAAGGCGGCCACCGCGCCGGGCAAAACCGTCTGGTTGGACGGCTGCAGGGTGATCACGGGCGGTGTAATCACATCGAGTGTGAACTGCCGGCTTTGCGCGAAACCATCGTTCAGATTCGTGAACCACACCGTCGCCGTGTAGCTGCCCGCCGTCAGATTGCTCGCGGCGGTATTGAGACTGAAAGCCACGGCGTTGGGCGTCAAATTGGTTGCCACCGTTCCGCTCAAGGGCGAAACATTGAGCCACGCAGAAGTGTTGACCAGGGACCAGTTCACCGGAACGGACCCAAAAGTGGTCAGCGAATAAGTTTGGGCGGAAGGAGTAAACGGCCCGCCCGCGGCTCCAGCAGCTGTGGCACTCGCTGGCGGCGTAATCAGGAGGGCGTCCGGCGGGAAAACCAGCGCGGAAATCAAATTGCTCCCCGCCGGCGTTCCCCAACCCGTGCACAGGTCATAGCCGGGGACGGCGGAAAATTTGGTGCCACTGCCGGAACTGAAGTTGTTGCCGGTCGTGATGTCATGCAGACAGGCGCCGTAACGAGAGCTTTGGCAAATCTCCGAAAGCGTTGGATTGATAAAACCCATCGCCGGCTGGCCGGCCATGGCCGCCTGTTGGTTTGCCAGCGCGGCAAATCCCGCCCACAACGGCGCCGCCGCGCTCGTGCCGCCAATCGGCGCCTCTTGCCCGTTGTTCGCAATCAGCCAGATGACGTCATCCGCCAGGCACGCAACATCCGGTATGTTTCGCATGGTTGCGGAGCCCTGATTCGCCGGCGTGCTTAGACCTCGCTGCCAGGCGGGGATCGAATAGCTGGTGCTGATCCCGCCCCCGCTCTCGGTCCAGGTGGTTTCCGACAACCATGCCCCGCCCGCGCCCGTTGTCAGCGAAGTTCCCCCAACCACCGTTAACAGTGCATCGTCGGATGGCGGAAATATCGGCCCCACCCACGCTCCATCGTCGCCCGAAGCCTGGAACATGGTCTGCCCCTGCGCGGCGAACTGCTGATAAATCTGTTCCCGCGTGGCATCCACTTGCGAACCGAACCCCCAGGAGGAACTGAGCTGCCTGGCCAGGTTGTCCGTGGCCATGCGGTTCAAAACGTCATTGGGCAGCGACGTCCGCCCTTCATAAACAATGACCTTGGACAGTCCCGGCGCCATGCAAATGGCCATGTCGATGTCCAGGGCCACCTCGGTATTGTTGCCGCCCGGAATTCCGCCCGCTCCATCCAGCAGGACATTCGTCAAGGCGACATTCGGCAGGCCCGCCAGCCGTTCGTAAGCCGTGATGTCGCTCAGATAGTAATTGTCCAGTTCGAACAATCCCACGGCCTGTCCCGAACCGTTCAAGGCCACGCCCGGCGCGTAGGCCGCCCGGAAGTCTTTTCCGATGAAATTTCCCCGCGGTCCGGAACCGGTCGCGTAGGCGGTTGCAGCCTGCGCGGCAACCGCCGTAGTGTTTGCGCTTTTGCCAAAGAAATTTGTCCGGAGATTCATGGGCCGCGGCGTGATAAAATCATCGAGGCCGTTGACCGCCAGCGCCGGCACGGCCAGATCGAGCGACGGCTCCACGTCCGGCGCGTAAAAGTTGCGCGCTTCCGTCGGGTGACGATACAGTTGAAGGCGCACGTGCATCGCGCGCTCGATGGCGGCGACCGGGCCGTTGACGTCCACGATCGTGCGATTGGGATGCACGCCGGTGACGGTCAATCCTTGCGCCTGCGCGAAGGCGATTACCGCCCGGTAATCCTGCTCCGTCGGGCCGAACCGCTCCGCGAATTGCTCCGGCGTCACGTAATGACGGTAATTGGGGCTCGCCGGATTGTAGATTTGCTCGAGCAAGTTGGTAAGCGCCGCGGCGTTGCGCAACGGCAGGCTGATGGCCAGGTCCAGACGGTTGGTCCCGGCCAGCCGGCCGAGCGGCTGCAAATGTGCGGTTACGGCCGGCACGTGACCCCGCAGCAACTGTAACGGCGCCGCCGACGAAGCCGCCAGGGCGAGCATCAACAACGCCGGCGCGGCCAGACATCGGACGAGTCCGAAGCGCCGCGAGACTTTCAAGAGTGGCGATGGAATACGAATATGGTTGTTGAGGAGCTCAGACCTTCTTTTCGGCGAACGCTCAGGGCTCTGCTCGCTGTGGACCCGGGTAGCATGTACGAAAACGGTGGAGAAGTCAATCGCAAACGCTCCAATTTCCGCCTTTCAACTTTCGAATAGTTCCTTATTTTTGACCCGTGACCTCGCAAGAACCGTTGTGAAGCAACCCCCCTGCCCATGACCATTTCGCCCGCCATGCTCGCCGCCGGCCTGGGCGGAAAGCCGGTCATCTTCGCCATATTTGCCATTACGTACCTCGGCATTGCCCTGGGCCGCGTCCCGGGCCTGAAACTGAATCGTGTCGGCATCATTCTGTTGGGGGCCATCGCGATGATGATTTTCGGCGGCTTGTCCACGAACGACGCCATTTCGTCCGTCAACTGGCCGACCGTTCTTCTGCTCTTCGGATTTTTTGTCATCTCGGCGCAATTGCGGCTCTCCGGCTTTTACGACCAGGTGGCGGGCGCGATCTCGTCCCGCCTCGGACATCCCGCGCGTTTCCTGCTCGTCCTGATGGTCGTATCCGCCGGGCTTTCCGCGTTTCTCAATCACGACATCGTTTGCTTTGTTTTCGCCCCGATCGTCGGCCCCGCCCTGCTCCGCAAACAGCTCAATCCCGTTCCGTTCCTCATTGCCCTCGCCATCTCCAGCAACATCGGCGCCGCCGCCACGTTGATCGGCAACCCGCAGAACATGATGATCGCCGAAATTGCGAAACTCAGCTTCGGCAGTTACCTGCTTTGGAGCATCGTCCCGGTAATTTTCGCGCTCGCCGCTTCGTACGGCATCATCTGGATGTTGTCACAGAAAAACCTGCAATCCACCCTGCCCCCGCAGACCGGCGCCGATTGGCAGGGCCATCCCTTCAACCGCGTGCACACCGTCAAGGGACTGGTCATCCTGGCGGTGGTCGTCGGACTGTTTTTCACCGGGTTGCCCAAGGAAATCATCGCGCTCGCCGCCGCCGGCATCCATCTGGCCAGCCCCAAGTTTCGCACCGAAGATCTGCTCAACCTCGTGGAATGGCCCGTCCTCGTCATGTTCATGGGGTTGTTCGTCATCACCGGCGCGTTTCAATCGACCGGCTACGGCGAGAGCGCCGCGCAATGGCTCGCCCACAGCGGTTTTGATCTCAATGTGCCGCGCAACCTGGCCATTGCCACCGCCGCCCTCTCGAACCTCATCGGCAACAGCGCCGCGGTCATGATGCTCCTCAAGGTCACCAATGCTTCCAGCCCGGTGACCGCCTACATTCTCGCCCTCGCAAACAGTTTTGGCGGAAGCCTGATTATTATCGGCAGCATCTCCAACATCATCGTCGTGCAACAGGCCCGCGAAATGAACATTAACATTTCCTTCCGTGATTTCGCCCGCCTCGGCGTCCCCGTCACATTCGCCGCCCTCGCCGGGCTCATCGCCTGGACCGCCTTGATCGGTTGAGACCGTAAGAAGAAAACTAAACAGCCGCGGGCGCGCGCCGGGCCTCGGCGGCGGCCGCCTCCCAGGTTTTCACAAACGACGGCGTCACCGCCCGCAAATTCTCCATGCTCTCGTTAAGCCGGGTCACCAAACCGTTCGCGCGCGCCGCCAGGAGGAGCCGGTACCACTTGAGCAGTTCCTGGCTGACCAACGGTTCGTCGCCCGGCGCAAAACGCCGTTGCGCATGGCCCGTCACCGCCTCGCAAATCGCCATCGCCGCGAGATGCCGCGCCGATTTGGGCGAATGCGCGGCCGTCCACAAAGGCAGCGCCGCTTCCGCGTCCTGGGCCAGCAGCAGCGCCTCGGCGCGTTGCAGCATGATGGCGGGATGTTGCGGGAAATGTTTGTGCGCCTCGCCGGTCCAATCGCGGGCAAACTTGAAATAATCGGGCCGGCTCAGCGCGATTTGCCCGCCAAACTGCCAGACCTGGGCGTCGCCGGGGTTTTCGCCCGTCAGTTCGTTCAGCGACTTCAAGGCTTCCAGGGCCTCGCCACGCTCAAATTGAAACCGCGCGAAGTCAAACCGCACCGTGCGTGACTTGGGCTCGTCGGCCAAGGCCGCCCGGAACGCCGCCGCCGCCTCCTCGTTCTTCTTCAACGCCGCGAGCGCCATCGCCAGGCAATGGTTCGGCCCCGCCTGGTGAATCGCCGGGTTGATCGGCGAAAGCGCGGGCAGGCTTCGCTTTGCAATGCATTGCCGCATCTGTTCGGCGGCTTCGGCGGGGTCCTTCATTTCCAGCGCGGCGAGGCCCAGCACAAAATGCTGCGAGGCCGTCATCGGCGCGGATTTGGCAAAGGCGCTCCGCCAAAGTTGCGCGATTTCCGGAAAGCGTTTGGCCGCCATGAGCTGGGTCGAATATTGCGTGAGCAGCGTTTCGCGCAATTCCGGCACGACCTGCGCGGCGGGCAGCGCCGACATCAATTGAAACGCTTCCTGATACCGTTCCAACCCGGCATTCAGCCGGCCCGAACGCACCAGTTCCAGGCCCAGGCTCATCAGCAGGTTCGGTTCGTCGGGCATTTCCTCGATGGCGCGTTCCAGCAGGCGCAGGTTGCGCGCAATCTTGTCGCGGCTGACGACCATCTCATTGGTGTAACCGTGGTGCAACAGCGCCGACTTGCCGAGGCGATTCTCCAATCCCCATTCCTGCCGGCGCACTTCGATGCTCGAGAAAACCTGTTCATGCACCCGGCCCACATAGAAAAGCCCCGGCGCGTTGCGGAACAACCGCGGCACGTAGCTGCAACCCTCCTGCTCGCGGCCCTGGTCGATGATCGGCAGGCGCCAGGCCATCACCGAGGCCGCCTGCATCTCGTGTAAAATCGTCTCCCGATGCGCGGGCAGCAATTCCTCGTCTGCATCCAGGAACAGCACCCAGTCGCGGGTGGCAAACTTCAGCGCCTCGTTCCGTGCGGCGCTGAAATCATCGGTCCACGCAAATTCATGCACCTCCGCGCCGGCTTCTTTCGCGATCTCGACTGTCCGGTCGCTGGATCCTGTGTCCACGACCACAATCTGCGACGCCAGTTCGCGAACGGACGCCAGACATTGGCCGAGGAATTTTTCCTCGTTCTTCGCAATCAGGCAGACCGTCAGCCTCCCGGCGGTTTTGGTTGGGGTGGCAATGGCGGGCGGCAAAGTGAGCCAGGCCGGTTTTTGGTTGCCGCGCAGATTGCCCTTGAGGAATTGCCGCGCGGGTTTCCATTCGGGAGCGAGGTTTTTTGCATGCTGGGCGCAATGCCGCGCCGACACCGAGTCCCCCGCCTCCTGCGCGATTTCCGCGAGCAGCAAGCTTGCTTCCGGGTGATAAGGCCGCGATTGCATCGCCGCGAGCGTCGCCTTCCAGGCCGCTTCGAGTTGCTTTTTCCTCAGCAATTCGCGGGCTTCGGACAATCGCCCGACCAAAGCGCACGGCGGCAGCACCAACGGCGCCGGCCGGGCTTTGGGTTTGGCAGCCGACGTCGCCCGGTTCCCAATTCCTGACTCAGATTGCGAGGGCGCTGTTTCGGCCAGTCGCACCTTGAGCGGCGCAGTGGGCGGAAGCGTTTGGGGAACACGGTAGCCCGCTTCAATCGGCGCCTCGGCCGGCAGGCCCCACTTCGCTTTGAACAATTTCCAGTTGCGCAACATGCTTTCCCGGTAATCAATTTTCGCGCCGATAAACGTCCGGCTGCCGGTGTGATGCACAAAGGCGTCCTGCGCAATGCAGATGCGGAAACCGGCAAATCCCGCGCGCAGACAGAAATCATCGTCCTCAAAATTGCCGCTGCCGAATTGCTCGTCGAGTCCGCCGATGCGGTCGATCACCGACTTCCGCGCCAGCAGACAGAACCCGACCACGCGGCCGATTTCCTGCGCCTGGCCGGCGTGCGTCCGCGACCATTCCGCGGCGAACGCGGGCATCTGTTCCAAATTCTGGTAAGCCACGTCCTTGACCAATTGCGGACCGGCGACGTAATTCGACATTGGACCGACGATGCCGATATCCGGATGGCGTTGGAGGGCCGCCAGCATTTTTTCGAGCCAGCCGGCCGTGACCACGGTGTCGTTATTCAGGAGAACCACACAATCGCCCCGCGCAACCGCCAGGCCCTGGTTGTTGCCGCCGGCAAAGCCCAGATTCTTGCGGTTCGAAATCACAATTACGTTCGCCTGTTGCTCCGCGATGGCGCGAAAGTATTCCGCCGTGCCGTCGGTGGAGGCGTTGTCCACGAGGATCAATTCATGCGGCAAGGGCGTGTGGGCGCGGATGCTTTCGAGGCAAAGGCGCGTGTGCTCAAGCTGGTTGTGCGCAAGAATGATGATGGACGCGATGGGCGCGGCGTCGGGCGCGGCCGCTTTGGCCCGGTAAGGCGCAATTGCGGTTGCGGACGTTTGGGAAATGACGCCGTCCGCGGCGACCAGGAAGTCGGGCGTTATCTTCCCGAGCCAACGGTCATGAAGGCGCTTCGTGTTATGGGCGACCTGGCGAAAGCGTTCGGGTCCGCTCTGGGATTCGAAGTGCAGCACGACGCTGCGCGGTTGATACACCAGCAGCCCGCCCTCCTGCCGCAGCTTGAAACAAAGATCCACGTCCTCGTAGCCGTTCCAATATTCCTCGTCGAACCCGCCGACTTTCTCGAAGGCCGCCTTGCGGATCAGCACACAGGCCGCCGTGAGCGCCTGCAGGGTTTGGGACTGGTTTGCCTCCGGGGCATTTTCGGGTTTGCGATAATGAATATGCCGCGCCACCAGCGGGTCGGGCAATTGCCGGTCTTCCAACACCGCCACGCCGGCATGCTGAATGGTGCGATCGGGAAAAAGCAATTTTGACCCCACGGCGGAAACGCATTCGTCCGCGTCCACAGTTTCGACCAGCGGCTCCAGCCAGCCCGGTTGCGCCTCGGTGTCGTTGTTCAAGAACAACAGATGCCGGCCGGCGGCGGCGCGCGCGCCCTGGTTGCAAGCCTTGGAGAACCCGCGATTTTCCGGATTCACAATCGCCCGCAAACGGCCCGCCTCGGCTTCGCTCTTGAGAAAATCAACCGTGCCGTCGGTCGAGGCGTTGTCCACCACAATGATCTCGGCATTCAACTTGCCGCGCTGCTTTGCGAGCGCTTCCAGGCAGCGCTGCGTCATGTCCAGACGGTTGAACGTCGGGATGATGATGCTGACGTCGGGCTCGTTCGACTCCACTGCCGGCGCCAGCCGTTGAATGGCTTCGACCACCGATTCCGGCAATGTCCCGGGTTTCGCCGTCTCGGACAGGGCCGTCCAAGCCGTGGCAATACGCCGCTGTAATTGTATGTCGGCGCGCTCCACGGCGCGTTCCAAATGTTGTTTCGCCAGCCCGGTGGTGACGGCTTCAAAGCCTTCCAGCAACGGAGCGAGCGACTGCGGGGTCGCGGTTCCACCAAGGAATTGTTCCCAGACTTTGTTGGCGCGTTCGAATTCGAAAGTGCTGATAGGTCCCGGCCGGCCGATATCGCGCCCCACGAGATCCAGCAGCTTGCTCGTCAACGCGTAAGTCCTGAGCTGCTCCTTGGTGGGCGCCGTCCGTTTTTGGCCGTTGGCGCCGTTCAGGAGGAGTCCCATCAACTGGTCCATTTCGCAGGCGAGGTCGGGACAACCTTCATACAAGGCGAGCTGCGCGCCGCGCGCGAAATCCGCCAGCGCGTCGGCCTTGCGCCCCTGCTTTTCGCAGGCGGATCCGCGCATGGCAAAGGCGTGAAATGATTTGAGCCAGTCCTTCGGCTTTTGGGCGATGACGACCGCCCACGATTTTTCGGAGGCGGCGAATTGTCCCAGGGCCGTCTGGGCGCGGCCAAGTTGAAACCAGACGCGCGAAGAGGCGGGTTTCACAGCGGCGAGACGTTCAAGCAACGGCAGCGCCCGGTCCGCGCGGCCTTCGATCTCAAATTGCCGTGCCTGGACGAACTGCTGTTCCTCCGCCTCGGTCCATCCGTCCTCTTCCTGCGCCCCGCCGGAGAGCGGCGCCGCGCAATCATCCAGCGCGGCCAGAAACCAGTCGCTGGCGGCCTCGTAAGTCGGCTCCGCGAGGCTGGCCCTCTGCGCCTCAGCGGCGAACTGCAGCCACGCCCGCAAATCTTTCACCGTCCGCACATGCCCGCGGTTGCGCATTTCGGCCAGCGCCTTGCGCGCGGTTTCCCCCGCCACCCGCGCGGTGATGGCTTTCGCGTCCGGCAGGTTTTCCGCGCCGCGGCGCAATGCCGTCATCTTGGCGCGATAACCCTGTTCCAGTTCCTTGAGGCCCTTGAAACGATGCGTTTCGTTGCGGTCATGAACGCGATAAAGAACCAGCGGCTCCTTGAGATAGGCGACATCGAATTGCAGGGCCAACCGCAGCCACATCTCCCAATCGGCCGTGTAGGGAAGCTGCGGATCAAATTTTCCAAGCTGTTCGAACGCCGCGCGCCGGAACACCGCGCTCGGGCAGCACACGAGATTGTCGCCGAGGGCCATTTTTTCAAAAAACTCGCGCCCGGCGGACACCTTGTCTTCATTGGGCAGCGTGGGCGTGAACCAGCCCGGATGCCGCTCGCTCAAATCCTCCTCCACCACGCGCGCATCGGAGTAAGCCAGCGCGACCCCGGGATTCTGGCCGAGCACCTCGACCTTGCGTCGGAGGTTTTCCGGCTGCATGACGTCGTCCTGGTGAAACACGCACACAAACCCGCCGCGCGAAAGTTCCACGCACCGGTTCCAGTTGCCGACCAATCCCTGCCGCACGGCGTTGCGATGAAACTTAATCCGAGGATCCTTGAACCGTTCGAGAATCGGCGCCGGGTCCTCGGTGGAACAATCATCGACGATGACCAGCTCGAAATCCTTGAACGTTTGATTAAGGACGCTTTGGACGGCTTCCGCGAGAAATTTGTTGCCGTTGTAAACCGGCATGCACACGCTGAGCGGCGGCGCATTCGAAGCCGGGGCGGCTTCCGCATTTTTATCGCCCTGAACCCCGGGTGCGGGTTGAGAAACATTTTTGCTTTCGAGAACGACGCTGGCCGTCGTGTGCCGGGCCAAAACTTGTTTCGTCATCTCCAGGTAGGCGCGGCCCGAAAGCAGGTCCGGCTCCAGGTAGGCGCCTTCGCCCCATTCGTTCCAGGCGTTGATGAAAACGATGTTCTCTTCCGGCTGCGCCTGGCTCCGGCGGCGGAGGATGCCGTCCAGCCATTGCCCGTACAGTTCGGGAGTGGACCCGGTGATGATCGTGGGGTTCTCCTTCCGCCGGGCGGAATTGTCCCAACCGGGCGCAAGACATGGGAACCGCAGATAATCCGCCTCGGGTTTTTGGAGCATGTGCGAAACCACGGCCCGGTAATCAAAAATCCCGCCGTAATCGTTCAAGGTCTTGACCGGCTTGGGGAAAAAGAGGCCGTCGGGTTGAAATTCCACCGCGGCGTCGAAACCGATGCGCGACGGATTCACGGACTGGCTTCCGCCGACGCGCGATTCCACCGCGCACAAGAAAAGTTCGCCGATGCCGAGCCGCCGGGCTTCCTCGCGCCAGATGGACACGGTTTGCATCGGGTCAGGCAGGCTGGCGACGCGATACACGAGAAACAGCGGCTTGCCGTAAACGCGGATGTAGCGCGGGTCGCGGAAGGCATTGGCGAGCCAGCGGATGTGCGCGAGGTCGTCGTCGGAATTGTAATGTTGCTGGATGAGGACCTCGCGTTCGAGCCCGTCCCAGGCGCGGGTCCAGTTTTCATTGGCCCAGCACAGGCAAAATGGAAAATCCGGGCTGCCGCTGTTCAGCACCTCGTTGAACGGCCGTTCGAGCAACCGGCGGCCGTTGAACCAGTAGTGATAATAACAAAAG
>Ga0181537_10005081_pt1 | contig 10700 bp, 11 predicted proteins | sample PEATcosm2014_Bin_39_FD_119765 | JGI IMG/M metagenome (GOLD analysis project Ga0181537, IMG submission 119765) | Peatland microbial communities from MTU Mesocosm Facility, Houghton, MI, USA - PEATcosm2014_Bin23_10_metaG | ecosystem: Environmental > Terrestrial > Soil > Wetlands > Peat | place... | reverse complement strand
GTGCACTTACGACGCCTAGCTTGCGGTTGCGAAACCCGGCTGACCGAGTGATGCTGCCGCATACCAATGATAAGCCCGGAAATGCTGGCTCAAAGCTAAACCCGCAGAGTATGGAGCACCGAGCAATAGGTTCGGGAAGGGCAAGATCAAATGAAACTCAGGGCGAAGATCAATCTGACGTTGAGCGGCGTGTTCGTCGTCGGTCTGATCATTGCTGCGGCTGGCTCATACAAAGTACTCAGCGACGATGCGATCCGGGAAAGCACGCGCGATGCCCGTATCATGATCGAAAGCGCGTCAGCTCTGCGTGATTATACTGACGACTCAGTCAGCCCATTGTTGCAGCAGTTGATGAAGGTGCAGTTTTTACCGCAATCGATACCGTCGTTTGCGGCTCAATCCAATTTTAAAATCGTGCAGAAGAAACTGCCCGAATATACATACCGGGAACCGACGCTCAATCCGACCAACGTCAACGATCGCGCGGTCGGTTGGGAGGCCGACATTATCAATGATTTCCGAAACAGTCCCGCATCGACCGAATCCATTTCTATCCGCGACACGCCGATTGGCCAGTTTCTGACCTTGGCCCGCCCGCTGCGCGTCGGCTCTCAGGCTTGCTTGACCTGCCACGACACGCCCGAAAAGGCGCCGGCGACGATGGTTGCCTTATACGGTAACCAGAACGGGTTTGGCTGGAAGATGGGCGAGATCGTCGCGGCGCAGGTGGTTTCCATTCCTCTGTCGGTGCCGATGGACCGCGCGCTGAAGACGCTGGGGCTGATCCTGGCGGCGATCGCCGGGACTTTTCTGGTGACGTTGCTGCTCGTCAATTTCCTGTTGCACCGGCTTGTCGTCAAACCCATCGTCGCGATCTCGGATATGGCAAGCGCGGTCAGTCTGGGCGATCTCGACGCGCCCGAATACAACCGCGACACCAAGGATGAGGTCGGCTCGTTGGCGTCGTCGTTCAACCGAATGCGACGCAGCCTGGAGAATGCGATAAAGCTGCTGGAAAATCAGAACTGAATTCGATTTTTCCCACGCCGAGCGAGAGATGAACGAGATCCCGGCGACGATCGGCCGCTATCAGGTCAAGCGATGGATCGCGTCGGGCGCGATGGGCGAGGTGTTCGAGGCGTACGACCCCATCATCGACCGTCCGGTGGCAATCAAGATGTTGCGCCGCGAGCTGGCCGCGCGCGGCGATTCCTCCGGTTGGCTTGAACGCTTCCGCCATGAGGCACGGGCCGCGGGCCGGCGTATTCACCCCAACATCGTGGCGATTCTGGATTACGGCGAACAAGACGGCATTCCGTATCTGGCGATGGAATACGTCGAGGGGGAAACTGTAGGCGCCGCATTAAAACGGATGGGGCGGTTCGACCAAGCGACCGCGGTCGCTATCATAAGCCAGGTATTGAGCGCGCTCGAATTTGCCCACGCCAACGGCGTCATCCACCGCGATATCAAGCCGTCCAACATCCTGGTGCCCGAGAGCGGCCCGATCAAAGTCGCTGATTTCGGCATTGCCCATCTGGAATCATCCCAGTTAACGATCGACGGTGACGTCCTTGGAACGCCATCCTACATGGCGCCGGAGCAATTATCCGGCGCCATGGTCGATCACCGCGCCGATCTCTACGCGACCGGTCTCGTGCTGTACGAGATGCTGACCGGGGAAAAGGCGTCCCAGAACCGTAGCCTGATCGATTTGGCGCGGACGATGCGGGGCAATGTCCCGCCGGACCTTTGGGCCGACCATCCCGAGATTTCCCCGGCTCTGAGGGCGGTCATCGACCGCGCATTGGCTTTTGATCCCGGTAAACGCTATCCCCGCGCGGCGGAATTTGCGCACGCTGTTGACGCCGTCGTCGGTTTGACGAGTGAATTGCCCGCAGCTTCGAGTCAGAAGGACGCCACCGTCGTCGCCACGCCGCGAACGGCCGTCCCCTCGGCGGGCTCACCGATTATGGCCTTCGCCGCTGAAACGCTGGCCGCGGTTCAGCACGATCTGTCGACCTTTATCGGTCCGTTGGCGCGGATTGCGGTTCAGCGCGCCGCGGCGCGCAGTCCCGACATCGAGCTTCTCTATCGGGATTTGGCGAATTTAATCCAAAAGCCGGCCGACCGTGCTGCCTTTATCGCAAAGTCCGGGGAACGTGCTGGCAGCTCCGTCGGTGCAGCGGCTGCGATCACCGAGGGCGGGGCCGATTTGCCCCAAATTGGCGCGCCGCCGCGCGCAAATTTTCCTCCCGACGTGTTGAGCCGACTTGAGGCCGGGCTCGCCGAACATATTGGGCCAATCGCGCGCGTGCTCGTCAAACAACATCTTTCGAGATCCGGCTCGGTTAGCGACCTCTGTCGGGAACTTGCGCTCTTTATTCCGGACGAACAGGCGCGGGCACAATTTCTCCGTTCGCAGAGCGCCCCCCGACCCGACACGCCGCCACGAACCGGGGGACACTGATGAGACGCAGTGCGGTCCCCGGCTTGGCAATCGCGGCCGCAATTCTGTTCGGCTGGGTGATAGGCGGTACTTCAGCTGCCGCCGGCGTCCCTGACGCGACCACGTCGCAGGGCGAGACGGTTCTGGCGACGCCGGACCTTGTCCGGCAGCTCCAATTCATGCTGCAAACAATAGGGCTGGACCCGGGGCCGATTGACGGCAATGCCCGGGCCTTAACCAACCGCGCCGCTCATCAATTTCAGCTTCTGAACGGGCTGCCAATCTCCGATATCGCCAATGGTGGGCAGATATCGGCCGCCTTTGTCGAGCTCTTGCGCAAACAGGCTATCGTGAAACTTGGCGGCGGGGCAGCGCCGGCCGCCCAGCCCTCCGTGCCCACGCCTTCGCCGGCGCAGACTCCGCCAGCGCCGCAGCCGGCTTCCGCGCCGCCGGCCACGCCTCCACCGGCAATCGATCGCTTCGCCAGTTGCAATTTTAGTCCCGAGGATTTTCAGATTGGCGGCGAGCGGTTCACGCCTCAATCCTTTCTCGATCAAGGCTTCGACGGTTCAACCGACCGTGCCGTATCCAACCTCGAGCAGCGGCTCAAAGAGGCGCGCGACATTGCCGAAAAGATCGGCGGTTCGGCCCTCCTCGAGGTCCAACGTCAGGCCCGCGTGCTGGCCTATTTCGAATGCCGTCAAAAAATCGAGCAGGCTGCGGCCGCCCCAAAATAGCTGCCGCCGGGGCTACCGTTTCCGCGGCGGCACGGCGGCGCTCAGCGCAGCTTGAGGCCGGGGATCGACAGGCCTTTGGTGATGCTGACGGATTCGACTTTGTATTCGGGATTTTCCCAAGCGCCGGTGATCGCGACCTGGGCGGTGCCGAGACCGACGATGTCGGGGTTCCACTGATAGTTGATCTGGCGTGGCGCCAGATTGAGCGTGCCGGCGCCCGTCGCCGAGACCTGCGGTCCGCTGAGCTTTAGATCGTCGTTGCGCAGAATGCCCTGCCGGATCGTCGCGGTCGCGGAGAGCGAGCGATAGGCGATTTCCCGGGGAATGGTCTTATCGTTGACCACCGGGCCGATTGTGTTCCTCATCAAGGGACCGAGCCCCGCGGCACCCACGGTGCCGTTGGTGAAATTGATGCTGCCGCTGCCGTTTAGCGAGGCGACCAGTTCGCGCATCGTCTTGCCGCTGCCGGTCAGGTCAAATGCGAGATCGCCGGTGCCGCTCAGGGTCTCGAAACCGGCGATGTTCAAGGACAGCCGGTTGACCGTGATCCCGGTCAGATGGCCGCTGGCGGCGATCGCGGGGAGGGGGCCGCTATCGTCGACGACGATCTTGCCGGCCGCCTTGCCGCCCGAGAGCGCCGTATCGTTGAGATCGAGCTCGAGCTGCCGATCCGAGCGGGTCAGCACAAGCGTGCCCTTGGCAGCGACGTCATCGAGGGTAATCGCCGCGTCGGCGAGGGTGAGCTTGGGGCCGGAGAGGTCGACCTTGCCGGCGATCGATAACGCGCCGAGTTCGCTGTCCTGCGGCGCGACCGCGATGCGCGCCCAGGCCAGCAAATCGCGCAGCGACGGCGTCCTGAAATCGGTCGTGCCGATCGCCTTGGGCGGATCGGAAGTCTCGATCGTACCTTGAAAGGCAAAAGTGCCACGCGCCGAGGTGATGTCGATCGTCGCGGCGCTGGCGCGACCGGCGCGCAATTCGGCCGGCGATGCGACGCCGAGCGTCAAAGTCACCGGCTCGTTATTGTACGTTCCGGCACCTGCCGCCTTGAGCGGAGCGTCGAGGCTTGGTAGCGACACGGTCATATTGAGACCGCCGACGGTTCGCTTCGTGCCGCCGCGTTGGTCGAGATAGCTTACGGTGCCATCGACGATCATCACGTCGCCGGCGCCAAATGACGGGGCGCGGCCGCTGCTGGTGCTCGGCGCGGTGGTTGCCGTCGGCCGGGGCGGACGGAAGATCCAGTTGCGCTCCCCGCTTTTGTCGATCTCCAGGCTTATCGTCGGCTGCGACAGTTTGAGCTGCTCGATGTCGATGGCACCGTGCAGCAGGGAGAGCGGCTTCAACGCGACATCGACGGTTTTGGCGGTCAGAAAATCGGTTGAAAAGCCGCCCGCCGGGCTGGCCAGCGTCACGTCTTGCGCGACGAGGGCGGGCCGCGGAAACAGCGAGATGCTGATCGGCCCCGCGATCCGCAGATCGCGTCCGGTCTTCTGGTTGACGAGCGCCGCGATCTGGCTGCTGATAAAGCTGGCCGGGACAAGAAACGGCGCGGCGAGCGCGGCGGCGATGACGACCGCGATGGCCGCCAATACGCCGACGAGCAGTTTTCGCGAGGATCGAGTTCTCTCGGGCAAAGCAAATATCCTTCAGCGTGACCCACGTCACAGTCGGGTTGGCCGGAGCGCGCTTACGCTGTCCCCAAACGAAGGAGTTCTTCCTCGATGGGGAAAGCCATGCAACCCGCGAACCCGACCGGCCTCAACTGCACGGTCGCGATTCTCGCTGCCCGACAGGTACCGGAAAATGACGGATTTATCGCGATCGCATCACTCTCGCTCAACGGGTTGACGTTTGCCCTGATCATCGCGCGCGGTGTCGGGCCCGATGCGTTGCAATTGGCGGCGCGGGCGATAGCCGGCACGGCTGGTCCCGCGGCTAATTCAACTTCGCCTTAAGCTGCTGCAAAACCACCGCGGCTTCGTGGCGGGCGGAGCCCTCGGGCGCGTCGGCGATGAATTCCTCGATCGAACGGATAGCGGCGCGCATGTTGCCGAGCTGAGCGTGCAGGATCCCGGCTTCGCGGGCCAGTTCGGCGAGGTGAGGCGCGAGCATCCGCATGGTCTCGATCACCCGTACCGCGTCCTCGTGCCGCTGCGCCTGGATCAGCCGCGATTTCAGATTGTTCTGCAGCCGCAACAAGACTTCGAGATCGGCGACCGGGGCGTAATGCTCGGGCGCCAGCTCGACCTCTTGCCCGGCGATCGCCTTGAGAAGCTCGCGCAGCGCGACGGCGTCAAGCAGCCGGCCGCCATGAAACGGGTCGAGGATCACGCGGTTGCCGCCATCCGACAGCCGGATCAAGAAATGTCCGGGAAAGCCGAGACCCGCCGCGTGCCACCCTTGCGCCCGCGCTGCGTCGAGATAGAGGATCCCTAGCGCGACCGGCAATCCTTTGCGTCGGTCGATCACCCGCGTCAGATTGGCGTTCTGCAGATCGTCGTAGGTCAGCTCGTCGCCGCTATAGCCGTGTTTGAGAAGGATGATCTCGTTGAGCGCGTTCGCGCGCGCCTCAAGGCTTTCCGCGCTGCCGGCGCGGCGGCCGACATCGTCGGCGAGCGAGCGCAGATGGCGGCTATACCGTGCCAGTCCGACCCGCGGCCGATCGAACGAGGCAAGCGCCAGCGCCGCCGCGGCAATCGGCAGGACAGGCGATTGCGAAGCCCCGAGCTCGCGCAGAAATCGCTCGCATTGCTTGAGATCGAATTTGTCCGGCAACCCGTTCATCGGCTGGCGCGTCAGTTATAGCTTCTCGACCTGAATCGGCGCATTCGCGGGCGGTGGCCCGGCGGGGGCGGGGCTCATGCCTGGCGCGTTCGACCCGCCTGGCGGCGGCGGCACGCCGGCCTGCGCCGTACCCGGCGGCGGCCCATTCGGATCGCCATAGCGAATCTCCACATATGACACGACGCGCTGCACCCCCGGCACATAGCGGGCGAGCTGGGTCGCCTGATCGAGTTCGGCCTGCGAACGCGCGGACCCTATCAGATAGACCGACTGGCGGTTGGTCTCGATCGTGTAATTGCCGGAGCGCACCTGGCCGTTGAACATCAGGTCCGAGCGCACTTGCGCGGTGATCCAGCTATCTTTTGCGACCTGCCAGGGATCTTCGCTCGGCGCGATCTCGATATCGTTGTAGACGGTGCTGACGCCTGGCGTCTGGCTGGCGACTTGCTGGGCCTGCGCCTTGGCCTGCGGCGTCGGACTCGACCCTGTCAGCAAGACGCGACCCGCATAGACCGTCACATTGACGTCGCCATATTGGTTGTTCAGCGCATTGTTGATCTGGGTTGTCACATTCATGTCATCGAACGTGCCGTTGACGCCGCGTTCCTGGGCTGCTTCGTAACCGACGCCGCCGGCCGCGGCGACGCCGCCGACGACCGCGACGGCACAGCCCCCGAGACCGGGCGACAGGAAGAGCGTCAAGGCGATCGCAAATCGAAAAGAAGAGCGTGTCATGGTGCCTCCGCGAGGCAGAATGCCGCGTTCATAGTGGTGCGTTCCCCGCATGACGCAAGACCGCTCGCCAAGCCGGCTCCGCGGGCCGCCGCAGTTTCGCCCGACCTTGCCGCGATGGCGGCTTCGCTCCGGCTCCTGATTTCGCAGATACGCCAATGGTTTGAGGCAAAATTAGGGCGAGCCTGATACCGTCAGCCATCGCTGCGCCAGGCGCCCGGCAGATGGCGCGGCAGGCGCGACGGCTCGACGACCATGACGTCGAATCGCAGGGCGAGCGTGGCGAGTTCGGGCCGCATCGCGAGAAAGGCCTCGACAGCGCGGGCGATGCGCCGCCGCTGGCGCGGCAATAGCGCCGCGGCGCCGGTCGCGAAATCCGGTCGCGACTTGACCTCGATCGCCGCCAGTACGCCCCATCGCCGCGCCAGGATATCGATTTCACCAGCCGGGCAGCGCCAGTCGCTGGCAAGGATGTGCCAGCCGTGCAGCCGCAAATGCCAACGGCACAACATTTCGGCAAAGCGGCCACGGCGGCGCGCCTTGACGCGGCGGGGATCGGCAGCCTGACGTTTCACGGGGCGGCCGCCGCGCGCTGACGCGCCAGTGCGCGATCGTAAAGCGCACGGCGCCCGAGTCCGGTCTCGGCGGCGAGCGCCGCGACCGCGTCGCGCAGGCTGAGCCGGTCCAGCAGCTGATCGAGCCGGGCATCGAGATCAGCGATGTCGGGCGCGGCCGCCTCGGGCGGCCCGACGACGATGACGACCTCGCCACGCGGCGCCGACTCCGCACGGTAACGCTCCGCCAGCTCGGCGAGTGTGCCGCGCCGCATCTCCTCATGGCGCTTGGTCAATTCGCGGCCGACCGCCGCTTTCCGCTCGCCGAGCACCTCCGCCATATCGGCGAGGCAGGCGGCGAGCCGCGAGGCGCCTTCAAAGAACACCAGCGTCGCGGCGAGCCCCTGCCATTGGGCGAAAACCTTGCGGCGCGCCGCCGATCGTGGCGGCGGAAAACCGGCGAAGAGAAACGCGTCGGGCGGTAGCCCCGACAAGATCAGCGCGGTCAGCGCCGCCGACGGCCCGGGCGCCGCCGTCACCGGAAGCCCCTCGGCGATCGCCTCGCGCACCAGCTTGTACCCGGGGTCCGAGACGAGCGGCGTTCCGGCGTCGGAAACCAGCGCCAAGGTCTCGCCGCGCCGCAAGGCCGCCAGCACGGCGGGCCGCACCCGGTCGGCATTGTGGTCGTGATAGGGGTCGAGCGGCCGGTCGATACCGTAATGAGCGAGCAGCCGCCCGGTAACCCTGGTATCTTCGCACAGGATGCGGTCGACGCTTCTGAGCACCCACAAAGCCCGCAAGGTAATGTCGCCGAGATTGCCGATCGGCGTCGCGACCAAGTGCAGGCCGGGCTCGAGCGCGTGACCCGGTGTCCAGGCTGTCGTCAAGGTTGCCGGCGCCGCGGCGGCGCCGGGTTTACTTGGGGAGAGCCCGCGGTTAGGTTCGCGCGCCGCCACCGTACCTTTTCCCGAGGCCACCCTTGCCGCGCCGGTGTTTCGCCCGCTATGCCTCACGCCTCACCGCTCTTGCCCTGATCGGCGCTCTCAGCGCCTGCCAAGGCGCGGGCAGCCCCGCGCCGGTCATCAAGCCGCCGCCCTACGGCGCCGCGCCAAAGCCTGCGCCAACCACGCCGGTTTCCGCAACCCCGGTGCCGGCGCCAGGAACGGAACCGGTCAAGGTTGCGCTGCTCCTGCCGCTCTCGGGTCCCAATGCCGATCTCGGCAAGGCGATGCTCGACGCGGCGCAGCTCGCGCTGTTCACCACCGGCGGCGACCGGTTGACGCTGATGCCGCGCGATACCACCGGCACGGCCGACGGCGCGGCCAGCGCCGCAAAATCGGCGATCGCCGATGGCGCCCGGCTGATCCTTGGACCGCTGATCGCCGACGAGGTCGTCGCGGTAAAGCCGATCGCCCAGGCGGCCAATGTCAACATCATCGCGTTCGCGACCAAAACCGAGGTGGCCGGCGGCAATGTGTTCCTGATGGGCTTTCTGCCGCGCCAAGAGGTCGCCCGCGAGGTGTCCTATGCGCAGAGCCAGGGGGTAAGCAAATTCGCGGCGCTCGCGCCGAATTCGCCCTACGGACATTTGATGGGCGACTCGCTAAAGGAGATCGTGAGCTCCAACGGCACCGGCGTCGCCCGCATCGAATATTTCGATCCGCGCACCAACGATGTCGCGGCGTCGATCAAGCATCTGCTGCCGGCGACTGCGGCGGCAATGCCGGCCGGAGCCCTCGGCGCCAAGCCTCCGGCGAGCGGTGGTTTGCCATTTGATGCGCTGCTGCTGCCGGAGGGCGGCGATCAGCTCAAGCAGATCGCCGGGCAACTCAAAACCGCCGGCATCGATCCGACGCAGGTTCATTTTCTCGGCAGCGGGCTGTGGGACGATTCGTCGATCGTCAGCGATCCCGATTTGACCGGCGGCTGGTTCGCAGCGTCGCCGCCCGATGTCCGGCATGATTTCCAGAACCGCTTTCAGGGCGCCTATGGTCACCCGCCGCCGCGTCTTGCCTCGCTTGCCTTTGATGCCGCGGCCCTCGCCTCCGTGCTGGCGAAAAGCGACAGCCCCGATCCGTTTGCGTCGTCGGCAATCCAGACTCCGAACGGCTTTACCGGGGTCGACGGGCTGTTCCGCTTTGGCTCGGTCGGGCTGGTGCAGCGCGGTCTCGCGGTGCTCGAAGTCGATCCGAGCGGCGACAAGGTCGTGAGCCCCGCGCCGCAAAGCTTCCAGAATTTGGGTTATTAGCCAAAAAGCGCGCCCAGCACCGCGTTGAGCCGCTGCCGGCCGGCGGCGGTGGCGCGCAGACGCTTCTTGTCGAGCGTGACAAATCCGCCATCGATCAGCCGCGTCAGGTTGACCCCGAACAGTGCCGCGACATCGCATTCGGCGAGCGTTTCGAGACGTGCGCGCGAAATTCCCTCGACCAGACGCAGCCCCATCATGACCATCTCCTCGACCGCGCTCTCGCGGCCAATCGGTGTCATCTCCTCGAATTCGGGGCGGGCGAGCCAAGCCTCCGGCAACCGGCGCTGGCGCGTCGCGTATTTGACCCCACCCCTCGTGATGCGGCCATGCGCGCCGGGGCCGATGCCGACATAATCCTCATAGCGCCAATAGACGAGGTTGTGGCGGCTCTCCGCGCCCGGTCGCGCATGGTTGGAGATTTCATAGGCCGGCAGGCCATGCGCCGCGAGGCGCTCCTGCGTCATCTCGAACAACGCGGCTGCGGTTTCCTCCTCGGGCAGTGTTAGGTCGCCCTTCGCCGCACGCGTGTGAAACGCGGTGCCGGGCTCGATCGTCAGCTGGTAGAGCGACAGATGCTCGCCCGCGAGCGCCAGCGCTTCGTCAAGTTCGCTACGCCACGCCGCGAGACTCTGCCCCGGCCGCGCGTAGATCAGGTCGAACGAGGTGCGCGGAAAAAGCTCTTGCGACAGCCGGATCGCCGCCAGCGCCTCGTCGCGGTCGTGACCGCGGCCGAGAAACCTGAGCGCGTCCGGGTCGAGCGCCTGCACGCCAAGCGACAAGCGGTTGACCCCGGCGGCGGCGAACCCCGCAAAGCGTTCGGCCTCGGCCGAGTTTGGGTTGGCTTCGAGGGTGATTTCCAGATTGCGCGAGGTGCGCCAACGCCGCTTGACGCGCTCGATCAGCGCCGCCGCGGTGTCCGGCGGCATCAATGACGGCGTGCCGCCCCCAAAAAAGATCGAAGCGACTTGATGATCCGGCCCCAATTCGGCCTGCCGATCGAGATCGGCGAGCAGCGCACCGGTCCAGGCGCTCGCGTCGATGCGCTCGCGGACGTGGCTGTTGAAATCGCAATAGGGGCATTTCGACCGGCAGAACGGCCAGTGGATGTAGACGGCCAGGGGCGGGTGCGCCATCGCCCGTCAGTCTTCGAAACATTCTTCGACCAGCTTGGCGAAGGCCCGCGCGCGATGGCT
>Ga0181537_10005080_pt1 | contig 10700 bp, 11 predicted proteins | sample PEATcosm2014_Bin_39_FD_119765 | JGI IMG/M metagenome (GOLD analysis project Ga0181537, IMG submission 119765) | Peatland microbial communities from MTU Mesocosm Facility, Houghton, MI, USA - PEATcosm2014_Bin23_10_metaG | ecosystem: Environmental > Terrestrial > Soil > Wetlands > Peat | place... | reverse complement strand
TCGAGTTTTTCCTGCTCGGCGGCGTCGCGGAGGCGCTTGCGTTCCTTCGCATTGCGCCCAAGGTCGGCATGATCGGGCTGCAGCGAGGGGGTTTTGTTCCAATCATCCATCACACGCCCTTTCATGAACTGTTGCGGTTGCGGGCTGGGCCCGCCAAGCCGGGTAAATAACGATTTGCCGCGGTCGGCGTTCCTTCCAGCTTAGAATCACGAGATTCCGGGGCTGTGTGCTATTAAATCGGGGCGAGCTGGGACCTCCACCATGAAGAACATGACCTGCATCGACGACTTACGGCAGAGCGCGCACCGCAAGGTGCCGCGCGCCTTCATCGATTATGCGGAAGCCGGTTCTTACGCCGAGCAGACGCTGGGCGCCAACCGCGCCGATCTCGAGCGCATCAAGCTGCGTCAGCGCATCCTGTGCGATGTCTCCAAGCGCACCACAAAGACTACGATTCTTGGCGAGCCCGCGGCGCTGCCGCTGGCGCTGGCGCCGATCGGACTGTGCGGCATGCAGCGCGGCGACGGTGAGATTCTGGCGTGCCGCGCCGCGCAGGAAGCAGGAATTCCTTTCACGCTTTCGACCATGTCGATTTGCTCGATCGAGGATGTCGCAGCCGCGGTCGACAAGCCGTTCTGGTTCCAGCTTTACGTCATGAAGGACCGCGGCTTTATCCGCGAGCTGATCGCGCGCGCGGCGGCGGCGAAATGCAGCGCGCTCGTGCTCACCGTCGATCTGCAAGTCATCGGTCAGCGGCATCGCGACATCAAGAACGGCATGACCGTTCCGCCGGAGCTGCGCATCGGCAACCTGATCGACATTGCGACCAAGCCGGCCTGGGCGCTCAGTGTGCTGCGCGGCAAGCGCAAGACTTTCGGCAACATTGCCGGCCACTACCCCGGCATGGACAGTGTCACCGTGCTGTCGAAATGGATTTCGGAGCAGTTCGACCCGACCCTGAGCTGGAAAGACGTTGAATGGATCAAAAGCCTATGGCCCGGCAAGCTGATCCTCAAAGGCATTCTCGACGTGGAGGATGCACGCATCGCCGCGAAAACCGGCGCCGCGGCTTTGGTCGTGTCCAATCACGGCGGCCGTCAGCTCGACGGCGCGTCGTCGTCCATCACCATGTTACCGCCGATCGCCGATGCGCTCGGTTCCGAGATCGAGATCATGTTCGACGGCGGTATCAGGTCCGGACAAGACATCGCGCGAGCGCTCGCGCTCGGTGCTCGTTCCTGCATGAGCGGCCGCGCCTATATTTACGGACTTGGCGCCGGCGGCCAGGCGGGCGTCTCCCGTGCCATCGAGATCATGCGCAATGAGCTTGATGTCACCATGGCGCTGATGGGCGTCACCAGCGTCGCCGAGATCGACCGCCGAGTCATCGCGTAGTGCGGCCAAGCGATTGCGTAATGTGATCCGGCCTAGGGCCGTGATCGGTCATGGTTTCCGCGCCGTCAACCTTATGAAAAGGTATAGCGTGATAGTGAATCCTTCACGTCGCGGAAGCCCATGCTCGGCGCCGCGATAGTTGAAGGAGTAAGGTTATGCGTAAGCTTCTGGTGGCTACAGCAATTTTTGCCGCGATGGCGGCTTCGAGTGCGCGCGCGGATATGGTGGGCGCGGCGGCCGGTGCGGGAGTGGGTCTCGTGGTTGCGGGTCCTCCCGGAGCTGTTGTCGGCGGCGTAGTCGGCGCGGTGTGGGGCAAGCCGTTCTGGGGTCCATCGATCAGCAGGGGCGACTGCTGGACCGATAACAGCTTCCATCGGCACTGCAGAAGGCATTGGTAATTTATCCTCCCCCACTTTTGTGAGGGAGGATAATCACTCTTCCTTATAGCCATACGCTTGGGCGTTGCCGGTGGCGCCGTAATATTTGTACGGCAGGAATTTGCCCGACATCGAGAGTTTGACGCGATCGCCCTTGGGATCGGCTTGGCGTTCCAGCGCCAGATCGAAGTCGATCGCCGACATGATCCCGTCGCCGAATTCCTCCTCGATCAACACTTTCAGCGCCGGGCCGTTGACCATCACCAGTTCGTAGAACCGGTAGATCAGCGGATCGGTCGGCGGCATCGGCGAGCCGCGGTTCGGCACTTCGTTGAGGAGCGCCTGCTCGCTTTTGCTCAGCCCGAACAGTTCGGCGGCCTTGGCGGCTTGCGGCTTGGTAAGCTTCATCTGTCCGAGCACGGCGCCCGTGATCAGCACCGGCGACATGCCGCCGATCTCGCCGCAGATATATTTCCAGCTCCAGCCCTTATCGCGCTTGATATCGAGCAGCTTTTCCGTGAGTTCGGAGCGGGTCATGGACGACCTCCTCATTGGTCCTGTTTATGCGCGATACCGAGCAAATGCCGTGCCAAAGAGAGCCGTCCGTGCCGACTAAAATCCGCCTCGGCTACATCGGCGGTGCGACGCCGTCGCGGCCGACATTGATGGCGGGGGCCTCAAACGAACCGTCGGGCATTTTCTGCGCCGCGGTGACGATCATCTTGGCACCCGGCTTGAGGTCGTCGGCAGTGCCGGGGACGAATTTAACGACCGGGGTGTCGGGAGGAACAATCACCTTTTTCTCGCCGTCAGTATATTTGACCATGATGACTTGGCCGTCGACGCCGGCCACAATCGATTCAACATCGGCGTTTGTCATGGTGCTGCCGGGCTCCCGATCCCAGGGAAGATGCCGCGTGGGAATGACGCCGCGCTGAGAATCCATGAAAATGTGAAGTCCGATCGCCTTTTGACTGCCATCGGGTTGCGGCATCGCCGTGACGCCGATAAACGCGCCCTCTTTGATATCCGCAAGCGAAGCCTTCACCATGGCGGTAATCCGCGCATTGTCGGACAACTTGATTTTTGCAGTGTTGCCGTCGCGTGCTTTTATAGTCAGCGTGGCTCCGTCAACGGCCTCGATTGCACCGCGGATTCGAGTAGTGGGTTGCGGTTGCGGTGCTTGCGCCATCGCCAAGGATGCGGTGAACATTACAGCGAAAGCGCAGGCAGCGATCAGCGTCCGCTTCTTCATCATTTTCGTTCTCCCGGCTGGTGATAGCAAAAAGAAGTTCTATCCTCGATTCGAACCCCGCGACTCCGATTTTATTCCTTCATGGCGTGGCGAGATCTGCTTCCAGCAGCGCCCGCAGTTCTGCGGTCACGTCGGGTGTTTTGCCGAACCAGAGCGAGAAGCCATGCACGGCCTGATGCATCAGCATGCCGAGGCCGTCGGCGGTGCGCAATTCGCGCGCTTTCGCCGCCCGCAGCAGCGGGGTCACCAGCGGCGCATAGACTAGATCGGCGACAAGGCCCTGACTGGGCAAGCGCCCGAGATCGAGCGCGAGTTCCGGCTGGCCATTCATGCCAAGCGTCGTGGTGTTGACGAGCAGTCCGGCCTCGTCGAGTGCCGCGTCGCGCTCGTCCCAGCGGATCGGGTAAACGCGCGCGCCGAAGCGCTCGCGCAAATCCTCGGCGCGCCGTTGCGTGCGATTGGCGATGACGATCCGATCAACGCCACGCTCGAGCAGGGCAAACACGACGGCACGTGCCGCGCCGCCGGCCCCGAGCACGACGGCACTCCTTAAGTTTCGCTCCCAGCCGGGAGTGGTTGCGTCGAGATTGTCCAAGAATCCTTCGACATCGGTATTGGTCGAACGCAGTCCGCCGTCAAACCATAACGTATTGGCGGCGCCGACCGCGCGCGCACGATCGTCAGGCTGCGAACAGGCGAGGGCGGCTTCCTTGTGCGGCACCGTCACATTGGCTCCGGCATAGCCGCGCGTGGCGAGCGACTGCACGAAAGCGCTAAATTGATCCGGCGGCACGGCCTCGCGCCGGTATTCGCCGGGAATGCCGTAAGCTTTAAGCCAGTAATTATGAATGAGCGGCGAGCGCGAATGTTCGATCGGCCAGCCGACGACGCAAGCCGCGCGGGCGCTGGTGATCACGCCTCGTCCACGACACTGTTGCGCAGGACGCCGATCTCGGGGCACTCGACTTCGATCGTGTCGCCCGGCTTGAGCCAAATCGGCGGATCGACCTTCGGCGTTTTCCGTACCGGCGTGCCGGTGCAGACAATGTCGCCGGCTTTAAGCGTCATGAAAGTGGTCGTGTAGGCGATGATGTCGGTGAACGAGAAAATCATGCTCGCGGTGGTGTCGTCCTGTGTCACTTCGCCGTTCTTGCGCACGATGAGATGCAGCGGCTTGTTCAGATCGAAATCGGTTTGGATCCACGGGCCGATGGCGCCGCAGGCGTCGAAATTCTTGCCCTGCGTGACATTGAACTGGCCGTGGCGGGTCCAATCGCGGATCGTACCTTCGTTGCACAGCGTAATGCCGGCGATCACGCCGAGCGCTTTGTCCTTCGCCACGTGCTTGCAGTCGTGGCCGATCACGATGGCGATCTCGCCTTCGTAGTCGAGTTGCTCGGAGACTTTCGGACGGACCAGATGCTGCCCCGATCCGACCAGCGAATTCGGCGCTCGATAGAACATGCTTGGATATTTCGGAGTGGTGTTGATGTTGTAATCCGCCGGACGATTGGCATAGTTGACCCCGACGCAGAGGATTTTTTCCGGCGCCGAAAGCGGCGGCAATAGCTCGACTTCGGCCAGCGGCACATCGGGCCGCACGCCGTCGGACGCCGCCTTCGCCTGGTCGAGCGCCTGCGCGCGAAACACCTCGACGAGGCTCGCGAAGCGGTGCAGCCGCGGGCGCAAATCGACGATGCCGTCACCCGTGACCACGCCGAAACTCGGCCGGCCGTGCAGAGCGTAGCTTGCAAGTCGCATGTCGCGGTCTTCCCCTGGCGGCCTTCCGTCACCCGGTCGATGTGTTAAAAGTCGGGGCCGCTACCGTCAACGTCAAACAACGCGCTTGGCATGCCTATCCGCAATCCGGTTTTCGATCCGCCATTTAACACGGTGCGCGCCAGCCATGCCGAACTGGGCGTGCGCGATTTGGGCCGCTCGCGTGCCTTTTACGTCGATTGTCTGGGTCTCTTGGTCGCCGACGAGACCGCAGACGCGCTCTACCTGCGCGGCGTCGAAGAACGCAATCATCACTCGCTGGTGCTGCGGCGCGCGCGTGACAACGATGTCCAGGCGCTCGGTTTCAAGCTGGCCAGCGAGGAGGACTTGGATCGCGCCGCGTTCTGGTTCGGCCGCCGCAATCTGCCGACCTCGTTCCCGGATCTGCCGTATCAGGGCCGCACCTTGCGCACCGCCGACGTCTTCGGCATGCCGCTCGACCTTTTTGCCCACATGGATCAGATGCCCTCCATGCTGCAAAAATACGCCACGCATCAGGGCGCGCGCATCCAACGCATCGATCATCTCAACTGCTTCACGCCCGACGTGCAGGCGAGCTACGACTTTTACACGGAGCTTGGCTTTCGCCTGACCGAATATTCCGAGACCGACGGCACCGATCCAAAACTCTGGGCGGTGTGGCTGCACCGCAAGGGCAACGTCCACGATCTCGCCTTCACCAAAGGCACCGGACCGCGCTTGCATCATGTCGGTTTCTGGACGCCGGGCGTGGCCGACATCATTCATATCTGCGATGTGATGGCGACGTCAGGCTATCTCGCCAATATGGAGCGCGGTCCGGGCCGTCACGGCATTTCCAATGCCTTCTTTCTTTATATCCGCGATCCCGACGGCCACCGCGTCGAACTGTTCACCTCCGATTATCTCACCGTCGACCCGGACCACGCGCCGATCCGCTGGTCGCTGACCGATCCGCAGCGTCAGACCTTGTGGGGCCAGCCGGCGCCGGCGTCGTGGTTCGAGCAAGGCTCGGCGTTCTCCGGCGTCGCCCAGCACGCGCCAGTGCTGGAAGCGCGGCCGATCGTGGCGCCGTAAGCGCGCCGATGAAGTCGCTCTTCCTCGATTGCAACGATCAGCTCGCGCCGGTGTGGGAGCGCGTGGTGCGCGCCGGCGACCCGCCGATCGACGTCAACCGCCAGCCGTTCGAACGGGACGAACTGCCCGGCGTGCTCAAAGGCTACGACATCTGCATCGACGACCATTCCTACATGCCGACCCATCTGGTCGAGCAATGCGAGGCGCTCAAGCACATCGTCTTTCTCGGCACGGGGCCCGCGAGCTACATGAGTCTTGCCGACATGGCGGCGCGCGGCATCAAGGTGCACATCATCAAGGGCTACGGCGACACCGCCGTCGCCGAACATACGATCGCGCTTCTTGTTGCCGCGTGCCGCGACGTTGCGCGAATGGATCGCGAAGTGCGGGCCGGGACCTGGACGCCGCATGAAGGCGTCCAGCTTCTGGGCAAGACGCTCGGCGTCATCGGGCTCGGCGGCATCGGCGGCGAAGTGCTGCGCATCGGCCGCGGGCTCGGCATGGACGTGATTGCCTGGAACCGCACGCCGCGACAGGGTGCGCCGCTCGTCGCACTCGATGAGCTGTTGCAGCGTTCCGACGTGATCTCGATGAATCTCACGCTCAACGACGAGACGCGCGGCTTTCTCGGGCCAGCCCAGTTCGCGCGGATGAAGCCCGGCGTGATTTTCGTCAATACCGCGCGCGCCGGCTTGGTGGATGAGGCGGCCTTCATCGACGCGCTGCGCAGCGGCCGTATCCGCCACGCCGGGCTCGATGTGTTTCATGCCGAGCCGCTCAAACCCGATAACCCGCTTGCGCGCATGGAGAATGTCACGCTCACGGCCCACGCGGCGTTCCGCACGCCGGAGGCATCGATGACGCTGTTGCGCCGGGCCATCGACATCGTGCGCGACATCGTCGGCACGTAGCGACCCGGTGCCGTGGCGCCGCCAAGCTCCCGGTGCTATTGATGCAGCCATGGGAGAACGCCACCTCGACATCAATCTGCGGGTGAATGGCGAGGACGTGCGCGAGCGCGTCGAGGCGCGCAAGACGCTGGTCGATTTCCTGCGCGAGGATTTGGGACTGACCGGGACCCACATCGGCTGCGAGCAAGGCGTGTGCGGCGCCTGCACTGTGCTCGTGGACGACGAGGTGGTGCGCGGCTGTCTCGTGCTTGCGGTGCAATGCGACGGCGCCGCGGTCGAGACCATCGAGGGTGTTGCGGATTCCGGCGCGATCGCCGATCTGCAGGATGCGTTTCAAAGACGCAACGCGCTGCAATGCGGTTTCTGCACGCCGGGCATGCTGATCGGCGCGCAGGCGCTTTTGTCCCGCGGCGGCGTGCCGAGCCGTGATATGATTCGCGAACATATTTCCGGCAATTACTGCCGTTGTACCGGCTATCAGGCCATCGTTGACGCCATCGAATCCATCGCCCGAACGCGGGCGGCAAAGGCAGGCGCATCATGAACGAACACGCCAATCCGCAATCGCTGTCGGCGCGCGCCGACGAGCTTGAAGAACAGATGATGCATGCGCTCGGCGAGCGCATCGCCACCAAATCGGTGCTGTTCAACATGGCCGACGGCAAGATCGAGATGGACTCCGGTCCGGCGCTCAAAGCCGCCAATCCGGACAAATACTTTCTGATGGGCGCCGATCCGCGGCTGCCGGAAATGCCGGACAAGCCGACGCTGATCGATTTCTTCCATAACCGCTTCGCCTCGCTCAATCATTTGCTGCAAAGCGCGACGCACGCGCTCAAGGGCGGCCATAACGAGAAAGTCGTGCTCGCTTGCTTGCTGCATGACATCGGCGTCGCGAGCTTCATCCGCTGCGACCACGGTTACTGGGGCGCGCAGATGATCGAACCCTATGTCGACGAGGAGGTGAGCTGGGCGGTCCGCATGCACCAGGCGCTGCGCTTTTTCCCAGATCCGGCGGTCGGCTACGAATATCCGGAAATGTACATCAAATATTTCGGCGCCGATTATAAGCCCGAACCTTACATCGTCGCCGAATATGAACGCGCGCGGAACCACAAGTTCTACATGACCTCGCGCCTGATCACGGTGAATGACATCTATTCGTTCGATCCCGATGCCAAGGTCGACCTCAACGATTTCGTCGACATCATCGGCCGCAATTTCAAGCAGCCCAAGGAAGGCCTCGGCTTCGACAATTCGCCGTCGGCGCACATGTGGCGCACGCTGATGTGGCCGACCCGGTTTTTGTAGGAATATGAAAATCGCCGACGACCAGCCTTCCGGCCTTTCCGCGCTCGACCGGCCGAATTCCTATATCGGCCGCTCGGTGCCGCGGCCGAATCTAGCGCGGCTGACCCAAGGGCGCGGCCAATACGTCACTGACGTGGTGCTGCCGCGCATGGTGCATGTCGCCTTCGTGCGCTCGCCGCACGCGCATGCCCGTATCAAAAGCATCGGCGCGGCGGACGCCAAGAAGTCGCCGGGCGTGGTCGCTGTCGTCACCGGCGCGGAATTGGCGAAAGTCATCACGCCATGGGTCGGCGTGTTGACGCATCTCAAGGGTATCAAATCGGCGCCGCAGCACGCCATCGCCGTCGATCGCGCGTGCTGGCAGGGCGAAGCGGTGTGCGCCGTCGCGGCGCGAACGCGCGCCGAAGCTGAGGACGCTTGCGCGCTGATCGAGGTCGATTACGAGGTGTTGCCGAGTGTCACTGACGCCGAAACGGCGCTCGACGCCGCGACGCCGGTCATCCATCCCGAGCTCGGCGACAATTTGACGTTCGAGCGCATGCTCAATGCCGGCGACCCCGACAAGGGATTTGCCGAGGCCGAGGCGGTGGTGGAGACGACATTTTTGTTCGGCCGTCACACCGGTGTCACCAACGAGCCGCGCGCCATCGTCGCCGACTGGAATCCGGGCGAACAGCGCTTGACTGTCTATCAGGGCACGCAAGCGCCGCACATGACGCAGAACCTGTTCGCCAAGCACCTCGAACTTGCAGAGCACCAGGTGCGCGTCATCACCAAGGATGTCGGCGGCTCGTTCGGCATCAAAGTCCACATCTATGCCGACGAGATGGCGACGGCGGCGCTGGCGAAACTCCTCAAGCGGCCGGTCAAATTCGTCGCCGACCGCCTCGAAAGTTTCGTCACCGACATCCACGCGCGCGATCATCGCGTCAAAGCCAAGATCGGCGTCAAGCGCGACGGCACCATCACCGCGTTCGAAATCGACGATCTCACCGGCATCGGTCCGTATTCGGTCTATCCGCGCACCAGCGGCATTGAGGCCAATCAGGTCGTCAATCTCACCGGCGGCCCTTATACCTGCCCGAATTATCGCGCGCGCGCCCGCGTCGTTTTCCAGAACAAGAATGTCATGTGCCAATATCGCGCCGTCGGCCACCCGATCGCCACCGCGGTGACCGAAGGCCTGGTCGAACTTGCCGCGGCGAATATCGGCATGGACCCGGCGGAAATTCGGCGCCGCAATCTTTTTCCCGATCACAAATATCCCGCCAGCAGCGCTGCGGGGCTGAAATTCGAGGGCCTGTCGCATCAGGCTTCGCTCGATAAAATTCTCAAGATGATGGATTACGACGCACTGCGCGCGGAGCAAACGCGTCTGCGCGCTGAGCGCGTGCATCGCGGCATCGGCTTTGCGTCTTTCATCGAAGTGACAAATCCGTCGGCCGCGTTCTACGGCGTCGGCGGCGCGCGGATTTCGTCGCAGGACGGCGCCACAGTGCGGCTCGACGCGACCGGCGCCGTGTTCTGCCATTCCGGCGTCACCGAGCAAGGGCAGGGCGCGGAATCCGTGCTGGCGCAATGCGTCGCCACTTCGTTCGGCGTATCGATCGAGCGGGTGCGTGTCATCACGGGCGATACCGACAATACGCCCTATGGCGGCGGCACCTGGGCGTCGCGCGCCGCCGGCATCGGCGGCGAAGCCGCCTGGCAGGCCGGTAAGGCGTTGCGGGAAAATGTGCTCGCCGCCGCCGCCTCGATCCTGCAGGCCGATCCGAAAGCGCTCGACATTCGCAATAGCATCGTGGTCGACGCCGACACCGGCCGCGAGCGGATGCCGCTCGATGAAGTGGCGCGGGTCGTTTACTTCCGTCCCGACACTTTGCCGCCGGGCTTCCAGGCCGAATTCACGGTGACGCGGCATTACGTGCCGCGTGCCTGGCCGTTCGCCTTCACCAACGGCGTGCAGGCGTCCTATCTCGACGTCGATATCAGGACCGGCAATGTGACGCTGCTCAGGCATTGGTGCGTCGAGGATTGCGGTACCGTGATCAATCCGCAGCTGGTCGACGAGCAAATCCGCGGTGGCATTGTGCAGGGCATCGGCGGCGTGCTGTTCGAGAACTGCCTTTACGACGACCAAGGACAGATGCTCAACGCCACGATGATGGATTACCTGGTGCCGATGGCCGGCGAAATGCCGGATATCGAGATCGGTCACGTGGTGACGCCGACGGCGGACTCCGAACTTGGCGCCAAGGGCGCCGGCGAAGCGGGCACCGCTGGCGCTCCGGCTTGCATCATGAACGCAATCAACGACGCGCTGCGGCCGCTCGGAGCGGCGCCGCTCGTGCAAATGCCGATCACGCCGGAGCGGGTGCTCGCCGCGCTGCGCGGGCCGAACGCCCGGCAATGAGCGGCTGGAAGGACGAGTCGGTTCTGATCGTCGGCGGCGGCATCGGCGGGCTTACCGCGGCGCTCGCGCTGTCGCGCCGCGGGATACCGTCGCAGATCATTCGAGCAGGCGGCCGAGTTCAAGGAAATCGGCGCCGGCATCCAGCTCGGCCCAAACGTGTTCTGGATGTTCGAAGCGCTCGGCCTGATCGAGCCGATCAGCGC
>Ga0181537_10005079_pt1 | contig 10700 bp, 9 predicted proteins | sample PEATcosm2014_Bin_39_FD_119765 | JGI IMG/M metagenome (GOLD analysis project Ga0181537, IMG submission 119765) | Peatland microbial communities from MTU Mesocosm Facility, Houghton, MI, USA - PEATcosm2014_Bin23_10_metaG | ecosystem: Environmental > Terrestrial > Soil > Wetlands > Peat | place... | reverse complement strand
GCGCGCAATAACGGCGCGCCGCCACGCGCGGCGAATGTCGATACGCGTTTCAACCATAACCGCGCCTACCCGGCGCGCGGTTTTGCCGTGGATCATGTACCGGAAGGTTCGGTGACGGCCACCTTCCGTGGCGGCTCCTACTACTACCAGGGCGGTGTGTGGTACCAGCCCATGGGCGGCCGATTCTTCGTCGTGGCACCGCCGATTGGAATTGTGGTGCCGATCCTGCCGCCGTTCTACACCACGGTGTGGTTTGGCGGCGCGCCGTACTACTACGCCAACGACACCTACTACGTGTGGAGCGCCGATCAGCAGGGCTACGTTGTGAGCGACGCCCCGCAGGATCCGGATAGCGCCACCACGCAGCCACCGGGGGCCGAGGATCTGTTCATCTATCCGAAGAATGGCCAGAGTGACCAGCAGCAGGCGACCGATCGCTATGAGTGTCACGCGTGGGCGCGTGAGCAGACCGGATTTGATCCCACGCAGCCGCTCGGTGGCGTCGATCAGGGACAGGTGGATGCCTCACGCGCGCAGTACCAGCGCGCCGAAGGCGCCTGTCTCGAAGGGCGCGGCTACACCGTACGCTGAAAGCCCCCTTGGGCCGGTGCGGCTGCCGAGCGCACGGGTTCGGCCCGGCCGTTCTGCCGCGGCGCTAGCTCAGGGCCGCGCGCGTCTCCTCGGCCACCAGCTGCGACTCATCCACCGGCAGTACCCACAACTGCGCGCTACTGCCGGTGGCATCAAATCGCGCCGGTGCGCTGGCCGAAACATTCTGCGCCTCGTGCATGCGCACGCCGGCCCATTCAAACCCCGACAGAATGCCGGCGCGAATCGCCGCGGCATTCTCACCGACCCCGCCACCAAACAGGATTGCATCGACGCCGCCCAGTACGCTCATGTAGGCACCCAGGTATTTTCGGGCGCGATAGCAATAAACCTCCACCGCCAGGCGCGCCGCAGGCTCATTCGAGGCGAGCAGCTCGCGCATATCGGCGCTGACTCCTGAGATCCCAAGCAGGCCGCTCTGATCATTGAGCACTGCTTCGGTCTGGGCCGGCGACCAGCCCTGCTGCCGCTGCAGGTAGAGCACCGCCCCTGGATCAAGATCGCCCGAGCGCGTCGCCATCACCAGGCCCTCCAGCGGCGTGAAGCCCATCGAGATGTCCTTCGGAGCGCCGTCGAGAATCGCGGCGATCGAGCAGCCGCTGCCCAGCTGCAGCGAGATGACACGCTGGCCCGGACCCTCAAGCCCGCACCGCGCCTGCCATTGCCGCCAGAGAATCTGGTGGGCGAGCCCATGGAAGCCGTAGCGGTGCAGGTTGTACTTGAGTACCAGCTGCCGCGGCAGCGCATAGGCCTGCGCCACCGGCGGGAGGGCAGCAAAATATGCGGTATCGAACACCGCCACCTGGGCGACGCCAGCGCCGAAGTGCTCGCTACACGCCTTGATCCACGCAAGCGCGTGCGGAATGTGCAGCGGAGCAAGCTCGGTGAGCTGCTCGAGCGCCGCATACACGGCGGCATCGATGCGACAGGCGCTCTTGAAGCGCTCCCCGCCGTGGACAAAGCGATGGCCGATGGCATCGATGTGATTGATGCCGGCCTGTGCGAGCAGCGGGCTAATCCACTGCTCGATGTCTACTTCGCTCCCGGAGTGATGCGCGGAGGCCAGGCAGCGATCCGCCTCGGCATAGACGGACAGTCGCACCGAGGAGCTACCCACGTTGACGGTTAACAGATTCATGATTGCGCTCCGTGCCGGCCAGCATAGACCGGGCATGATCCTCGGGCCATGCCGGCTGAGCTACCCGCGCTTACCGTGCAATCCTTGCGCTGCCGGCCACGGCCGCTCGGACCGCAGTGGCCTCCAGAGCTCCTGGCGGGATTGTGAACCGGGTCACGCGCCCCGGAACAAATGTCAAACGGCATGCTCCAAGCTGGATCCGTCGCGGTTTTCTGCTAGGGTTAGCATAGGTGAACGCAGGGATGCCGCCTGATGCGGAAGTTCCGCTCCCTGTCGCGTCGCGATGCCTTTGTGTCCTTTCAAGGATCGGAGTGGCTAATGAATAAAAGCGGCCTGACTTTCAACCTGCCCAAGCACAGTGCCCGTTGGCTGGCTGGCGTGCTCCTGCTGGCGGCGGGGGCTGCCCACGCCGAACTGGGCGGCAACTTTGCCTCGGTGCAGGCCGAAGCGCAGCGACTCAATGGCACGCTGCATACGATCAGTACGGCCAATTACGATGTGCACGAGATCCAGGTGAATAGTCGCACCGTCGAGCGCCAGTACATGAATCACTCGGGCCAGGTATTTGGCATTGCATGGAAATCCGAGGGCGTCGCCGATCTGAAATCGATGCTGGGTCGCTACTTTCCCACGTACCAGGGCGGCGCCGTCCGGCGCATTGACCTGCACCATTCGGCGCTGAGCTCGCCCGACCTGGTCGTCGAGGTCGGCAGCTACCTGCACACCTTCATGGGCCGGGCCTATGTCCCGGCACAGCTGCCGGCCGGCGCGGCTGCAAGTGAGATTCATTGAACATGAAAAACCTCAAGACAAGTCGTTGGACCGTCCGCGCATCGCTGAGCGGCGTACTGCTGGGTGTGGCACTGATCGCCGGATGTGGCGGCGGCGGCGGTGGTGGTGGCACTCCTCCTCCGACGCTGCAGAATGTCGCGACCGTCACGGTCGACGGTGAATACAACAGCTTCAACTCGCTGTTTGTCACGCTCAAGATCTGCCAGCACGGCAGCACGAGCAATTGCGTCACCGTTGATCACGTCACGATCGACACCGGCTCGATCGGCCTGCGCGTGCTCGCAAACTCGCTCAATTCGCTGAATCCGACCTTTCTGACCAACCTGCCGACGGTCACCGAGACCGCCTCGAGCAACGCCAACCTCACCGGCCCGCTGGCTGAGTGCGAACAGTTTGGAGGTGGCTACACCTGGGGCTCGGTCCGCAATGTCGACATCACGATTTCGGGTACCAACGAGACCGCCTCGAACGTGCCGATGCAGGTGATTGGCGACTTCGGGGTCTCCCAGCCCACCTGCGCCTCTGAGAGCGTCACCGGCTACCAGCTCACCGGTGAGGATTACACCAACAACACCGCCAACCCGCTGACGAATGAATACCTCGGCGGCAACGGTCTGATCGGTGTCAGTCTGTTCCAGTGGGATTGTCTCGGCTGCATTACTGACGCCCAGCCCATGGAAGGCGACCCCGCTACGCCGACGCTGGCCTACGTGGTCTGTCCGGACACGACCGGCAATGGCTGCCAGCCCACGACGGCGGCCCTGACCGAGCAGGTCGCGAACCCGATTTCCAGCTTCGCCACCGACAACAACGGCTACATCATCGCTATGGACGCCGTGACGGCCACGGCCGGCTCCTCCACGGCGGTATCCGGGACCATGACCTTTGGCATTGGCACGCAGAGCAACAATGCGATCGGGTCGGCCACCACATTTCAGGCCGATCCGGACACCGAGCCTGGCGTGATCAATACGACCTGGCAGGGCACGGTTTACGACGGCCTGTTTGATACCGGATCGAGTGCCTTCTATTTCACCAACACGACCAATCCGACGATTGCACTGTGTGGCACCATGGCACCGGATAACGAGATTTATTGCCCCGGCGGTGCCAATGCGACCATGAACGGCGCCGGTACGACGGTGAACCTGAGCGCGACGATTCAGGATTATTTGGGCGATGCGAGTCCGTCCAGCTTGGTGAACTTCAGCGTCACCAATCCGCTCGCGAACTACACCAACAGCACGATCGCTGCCGATAACATTGGCGGCACGGTCGTGTTCAACTACTTCATCTGGGGCATGCCGTATTTCTACGGCCATAAGCTCTACTTCGGGATGGCTGGAATCAACGGCACCACCCTGATGCTCACGCGAAACCCCTTCTATGCCTTCTAGTGGGGCAAGACGCTGACGGGGCGCTTCAGCTGAAGCGCCCCGCTTCGTTTGGAGGACTTGGCCGAGGAACTGACTGGCACGGCCATCAGCACCACCTCGGCCGATAGCCGGGCGCCACCGGACACTGCGCTAGCGTGCTGCCGGTCCCGCCGCAGTCTGGCGCCGTACGAGCAGCGCCGCCACCAGCGCCAGCAGTGCAAACACCAGCGCAATCAGTGCCGCAGCCAGAATCCGGTGCGTCTCCCACAGCGCCAGCATCACTGCAAGGGCCGCGAACAGCGCTGCGGCAAAGGCAAACAGCATTGAGGCCATCGACAGCGCCAGGGCCGATACCGTGCGGCGCAGCTCCTGGCGCCAGAGCGAGACCACGCTGCTCACACTGCGCCCAACCGCGGATCCGAGTACGTCACTCAGACCGCGCACCAGCCCCAGGAATGCCGTGAAACGCTCGCTCATCGACGGGTTTTCGCTACTCATCGGTCTCTCCCAAACAAACCGTTAATCGCGCCGCGCGACGACCACACCCAGCACGAAGGCGATGGCCGCGGCGACCCCGATGGCCACCCACGGTTGCCCGCGCACCAGTTGGTCGGTCGCCTGCACCCCGCGCTCGAATTCATCCTGTACGCTCTGACGCAAATCATCAACGCGCGCCCGCGCCTGCTTGAGACCCTCACGGAGCTGTTCAGTGGCTTCGCTGGCCTGCCCGCGCGGCGCCGCCGTACCGGCGTGTACCGCGGTCTCGAACTGGCTCAGGAGTTGGTTCAGATCGCTGAGCAGCTGCTGCGTGTCGTGACTCATGTGGACTCCCATCGAGGTTCGGCCCCGCCCGAGAGAGTACCGTGCACCTGGTATGACTGTCGTGCTTTTGAAGCGCGCACGGCCCGGTTCATCCCACAAACCTCAGCTGCCGGCGCGGGTGCGCGGGGCTTGGGATCAGCGGCGGGGTGCTGTCACCGGCTCGGTCCGCCCGCGGAACCAGCGGGCCGTGCCGCCGGATCGATCGGCGAGCTGCAGATGCGGGAAAGGGGCGACAGACTCGCGCCTGCCGCCCCCCTCACCTCAACCCTTTACCAGCCGGTACTCAGGGCACCGTGATATCCACGTTGGTGGCGCTGCCCGAGCGCAGATCCACGACCGCCGTGTTCTCGATCCGACGCAGCGAGAGCAGCGGATCCTGGCTGTTCCAGAGGAACCCGTGCAGGTAGTACAGGCCAGCGGCAAACGACTGGCCGCTGCTGCCACCGGGCAGGTTCGCGATGCTGTAGGCACCCCCGGCGCCGCCATTGAGCGTGAGCACCCCGGAGAGCGGGATCGTGGTCACGATGTAGCCATCGTGGCTGACGATGAGGTAGCCGGAGTCAAAGGTCCCGGCGGTGCTCTGCGTCAGGTTGCCGCTGATGCTGTCGGCACTGGCGCCACTGGCGATGCCCAAGGCACCGATCGTGAAGCCGGCGGGATTATTGAGTGCCGGAGTCAGCGTGCCGGTCACGGCCTCCGTGCGCACGAAGTACGGGGCATCGCCCCAGGGCACGAAGCCGCCGAGACCCTCGTTTGGCGTGACCGCCGCGAGCGTGGGATCGCCACCGGCCATATAGGCGCCCACCTGCAGCGCATCGAGCGACAACGGCTCATCGTTGGTAAGGATGCCGGTGAACGGGTTGACGCCCTGCGTGCGGATTTCATACGTGGCCGCAGTGCCGGGTACCGTCTGGTAGAAGCGCACGTCGGCGCCCGTCGGACTGAGCGGCATGTTGCTCGGCATATTCGCCGTGTACTCCGTGCCCTGGGTCAGCATCAGCGGATCGGTGCTGAGCTGCGTGGCATTGGAGGCATCCTGGCCCGCCTGCACCGGCACACCCTGAACGATGATCGAGGCCATGTCGCGGCCGCGGATCATCACATCGTAGCTGGCGCTGTTGGCTCCGACCGGAATGTGTACCGGGTAGAGCGTAAAGGTGCAGCTGTCGTTCGCCAGATCGAGGTGCAGTCCGGTCTCGCGATCGACCGTCTCGTAGCTGCCATCAGCGCTTGGCACTTCAGCCTTGACGACGATACCGTACGCGAAGCCAGCGCCGCCGTTGGCCAGCAGGTCACTGCATTCGACGCTGCCGCTGATCGCACCCACGTGCGAGAGATCAAAGTAGGACAGTCGCGGCTTGAGCACGAAGTCTTCCATATTGCCGACGAAGAATGGCAGCACGTCGCGGCTGACATCGAAGTCCAGCGCCAGGTTGACCGGGGTGGTCGAAGTCACCTGGAAGGTGCCGTAGATCGCGATACCCTTGCTCGGACTCACAATCTCAAGCGGTGCCGTCGCGCTGGCGCCACTGGTGTTGTCGTAGAACACTTCATCGTTGTAGCTGAGATTCAATGCCGCCGCCGAAGCCGTCAGCGACGCCTGGTTATCGACCAGGAACACGCGGATCTGCTGGTAATCACCGGCGGGCAGCGTGAGCCCACCAAAGGCCTGCAGCATCGTGCCGTTCTCCAGTGACAGCAGATCCACGGTGATCGGCGCGCTCAGCGGGTATTTCAGCCATCCGGAATCGTCCGGCCCGGCAAGCGTGCTGGTGTGGAACCACACTGCCGCAATGGTGACATAAACATGGTTGTAGTCGCCCGGAGCATCCATGATGCTCACGTTCGCCATACTCTGGCTTGTGCCACTGCTTGAGCCTCCGCCACAGGCGACCGCCAGCGCGCTGAGCGTGCCGGCGGCAATCAGTGTCCTTAGTTTGCTGTATTTCATGTGACCTGCTCCCAATAAATAAATGTTTCGCTGCGTCGAAAAATCTGTTCGCATCGTTATCGGGTTGCTCGCGGCATGCACGCTCGCGGCGCCCTGACCTGAGCGGACAACGGTGCAGCGTTGGATCCGTTGACCCTGGAGCGCACAGGCAACAGCGATCCCGGAATGTGTTTAATAGCGCGTATATCAGTGCTGCGCCGACGCGCCTTGTGTCGCGAGACCGCGACAGCGCGCGGAAAACGCCGCGAAATTAGGGCGCGGCGCGTGCCCCGACTGCCGGGCCGCAGCGCGTGGCATGCATCCATACAGGTGCGTGCAGTGCAGGCCATCGCGCCAACGTTAAGTAGATGTAATGCTTGTCACCAGGCGCAAAGCTGCGACGTTGTTACTCGTGCGAAACCGGAAACTGGCCACAATGCCAGTCTCTCTTAAAGTAACTACCGCTAGGAGATCGTTATGTTCAGTTCGACCCGCAAGATTTTGATTATCGCCTCGGCGACCGTGGGCCTTGGCGCGCTGGGCAGCAATGCGTTTGCTGAAACCCACTGGCAGAAGGACCATCCGCGTCGTACCGAGGTCAATCACCGTCTGGCCAACCAGAACCGTCGTATCCACAACGATGTGAAGGACGGCACGCTGAGCAAGTCGCAGGCGGCAAATCTGCACCACGAAGATCACCAGGTCCGTCAGGAAGAGCGTGACATGGCCAGCCAGGACGGCGGGCACATCACCAAGACCGACCAGAGGGCGCTTAACCAGCAGGAAAATCACATCAGCGGCCAGATTCCTCCGCGCTGATTTCCTGTCGGGTCGTTTTCGAACAGCAACTCTCCTGCAGGCCGGGATCGATTGGATCCCGGCCTGTTTCGTTTAAGGGGCCGTCGCGCGGGTGCATCGCAATCCGATGTGGTCAGCTCGCCCGCCGGTGATTGTCGAGCGGGCTGCTGTCGCAGAGCGGCTGGCGATGCCCTGGTTAACAATAATTAATTCGCTCTCGTGCGGTTTTTCGCTGCAATAGTGAGCCCGTGCGGTAAGCCGCACGACGCACTCGCGCGTTCTCTTCTGCAGAGCGCTCGCTTGCGCACACTGGAGGACTCGGACATGAAGATTTCAAGTAAGCTCACCACCGGCGTTCTGACCTTGGTCGCCATCGGCCTGATCGGAGCGTTCGAAGTCAGTCACGCCCAATCGGTCCCGGCCACCGCGGCCAGCGACCAGTCGCTGCCGCACGCGCGTCCGGTACGGCAATTTTTCCGCGCCCTCAAGCAGCTGAATCTGAGCGATGATCAGAAGCAGCAGATCAAATCGCTGCTGGGCGCTGCCCGGCAGTCCGCCAGGTCGCAGGCCGCTGCAGACTTAAGCGCACTGGCCAATCCCGCTGATCCGAACTATGCGAGCGCGCTGCAGGGCGTGAAGGATCGTGCGGCGGCCCGCATCCAGCAATGGAGCGATGTGCAGCTGCAGATCTTCAACGTGCTGACGCCGGAGCAGAAGGCGCAGCTGCCGCAGGTCATCAGCGCCATGCAGGCGCGCGCCGCCCAGCGGCGCGCCGCTGCGGCATCCTGACGCGGTAGAACTTCAGGGACTGCGGTCATGGGCCGCGGTCCCTGCTGTTCTTCTGCTTGATCCTGGATGCTCGAACTGACGGCCGCTTAGGGCAACTTCAATCCTTCGCGCAGCAGTTCGCCGCGCGCGTCCGCTTGGCGCTGCGCGCGGTGTGCCGGCCAGCCGAAGATCACACGGCTTTGCTACACTCGCCACCGATCGGGACTGCCAGGTCCTGGCCGGAGCATTGCCGATGGAACTGCTGCTGATCCGCCATGCCATCGCCGAAGTGCGTGATGCGCGGCGCTGGCCCGATGATCGGGAGCGACCCCTGTCGCGAGCAGGACAGCAGCGCGCCACACGGGCTGCGCGCGGACTACGCCGCCTCAGGGTCAAGCCACTGCTGCTGCTGAGCAGCCCGTTGAAGCGCGCCAGCCAGAGCGCGGCGATCCTGGCACTGGTGGCGCACTGGCCCCGGGCCACGGTGTGTGATGCGCTCGCCCCGGGGCACTCGCCGCAGAAGTTGCTTGAGTATCTTGCGACGCTCAAGAGTGCGCGCCTGGCGCTGATCGGCCATGAACCGGACTTGAGCCGGCTGCTCGAGCTGTGCCTGGGCGAGCCGGGCGCGGCGCTGCGCATGGAGTTCAAGAAGCTCTCGGTCGTGGGTCTGCGCTTTGCGCGCCGGCCCGCCGCCGGTGGCGCACAACTGCTGTGGCTGCTGCCGCCGCGGATGCTGCGCGCGTTGCGCTAGCACCTTAAGGCCCCAGGCTTAACGCGGCGGATTGGCCTTGTGCAGCAGTGGCAGCAGTGCCACCGCCGCTTCGCGGCGCGAATCGCCGTTGTTGCCCAGGCCTGCGCCATATTCGGCCGCAAACTTTGCTAGATCCATTTCGGGCGGGTGCTCGATGTCACGCCGTGGCATGCCATCGGCCACCGACTTGTCGCCGGCAACAATGGCGCGATCGCGGCCGGCCTGCTTGGCCTGGTAGAGCGCATCATCGGCCAGCCGTGCAAGCTGCTCGAGTTGCGGCTCCATCGAGGAGTCGGCGATGCCGTAGCTGGCGGTGAAGGCCGGCGCCGAACCGGCCAGCAGCGCCGCGGCCAGCGCCGCGCGGATGCGCCCGACCGCCTCGGCCGCCTGGCTCGCGGTGGCCCGCGCCAGCACCAGCGCAAACTCCTCGCCGCCCCAGCGCGCCGGCAGGTCCTCGGAGCGCATGCAGCCGCGCAGCACGTCGGCAAACACCCGCAGCGCCTTGTCGCCGGCATCGTGGCCGTGGGTATCGTTGAGCTTCTTGAAGTGATCAAGATCGCACAGGACCAGCGCGTACTGCAGGCCGTTGGCCAGCAAGCCGCGGACATGCTCCTCGAGCGTGCGACGGTTGCTGAGTCCCGTCAGGCTGTCGGTCGAGGCCTGCAGCTGCGTGCGGTGGAACACGCGCAGCGTCCCGACGCGCGAGGCCGCGTGCTGGGCGATAGCGCTCAGCTGCGCGACCTGCTTGGGGCTCGGTGGGGCATTCACCGGCGCCGTGGTGTGCAGCACGCCCAGGGAGTGGCCCATGAAGCTCAGCGGCACGCACACCGCCGAGACCGCACCGCACGGACGGTTGCGCAGCTGCGGGCAGCTGTTGATCGCCGAGCTGTCCTGGAAGGTCGTTGCCGAGCCGCGCCGCACGGCGACGCAGGAGAACGGGGACTCGACCGAGCAGCCAGGTGATCCGGCACTGGGGTGGTGAGTGGCCCGCTCAAGGTGCGAGCGCGAGGAGTCGGCGACCAGCAGCTCCATCGGCAACTGCGTGGCGATCACCTCCATCGCGCGCGCGACCACACGGTAGGCCTCGCCCTCGGTATCGGCCATTTCCAGCGCCTCGACCAGCTGCGTGCCGAAGGCATCGCGATCCGCATCGTTGCGCAGCCGATCCATCATGCCGCTCAAGTTGTCGGCCAGCTGATTCATGGCACCGGCAAGCTCGCCCACTTCATCCTGCACGCTGGCATCAGCACGCGCGCTCAGGTCACCGCCGGCAATGGCCTGGGCCACATCGCGCACCTGGCGCAGCGAGCGGCGGATCGAGGCACTGAGCAGGCCCACCAGACCACACAGCGTCAGGCTGATCGCGATCGCCGTGCCCAGCATCCAGCGCTTGGCCATCTGCGAGGCATCCTCGGCCGCCTCGTTGGCGGCGACGATGCGGCGCGCGAGCGCCCCGGTCTGCTTGAGCATTTCGACCTGCAGGGCTGCAAAGGCCTTGTCAAAATCGGGCAGCAGCGCAATGCCGCTGTGCGGATTCTCGAACACCGCCTTGATCGTATCGTTGGCGCGCGTGCGATAGATTTCCTCGAGCTCGCGCACGCGCCCGAAGCTCTCGGCAATGTCGGAGGGCAGATCCATCCGATCGAGCTGCTGCATGTCGAGGCGCACCTGGCTCATGTCATCCGCAAGCGCTGCCATCACCGCAGCGCGCGTAAT
>Ga0181537_10005078_pt1 | contig 10702 bp, 6 predicted proteins | sample PEATcosm2014_Bin_39_FD_119765 | JGI IMG/M metagenome (GOLD analysis project Ga0181537, IMG submission 119765) | Peatland microbial communities from MTU Mesocosm Facility, Houghton, MI, USA - PEATcosm2014_Bin23_10_metaG | ecosystem: Environmental > Terrestrial > Soil > Wetlands > Peat | place... | reverse complement strand
TAAAAGCCTTTGCCTGCTGGCGCGTCCAGTGTCAGCGTTTCCAGACCAGCCAGCGGCGCAGATTTTGCGGTGCGCTGCGCCGGCTGACCCTCGGGAAATATCGAGATTTTTACCGTGGCCGCCGCTGGCGCAGTCCGCGGCGCTCGCCACTGCACATCCACCTCGATCGGCTCGCCGGGCAAATATAGGGGCAGCGTGGGTCGCGCGATAAAACTCTCCGCGCCGTGCCAAGCGCGCTCTGCAAGATCGTGCAGCAGGCTTGCGGCGCCGGCACCGGCAAAATCCTCCGCCGTCAATTCCGCATCGGCAAAAACCCATCGCCCGCCGTCGAAACCGTTTTGCTGGTGATCAATCTCGATCAGCGGCGCGGAAAGCCGCCGCCCGTCCTTCACGCCCCACGCCAGCGTATCCAGGCGCGCATCGATGGAACCCGCCGAACCGCCGCGCGGATACAGATCCACGGCGCTCAAGCGAATCACCGGACTAAACCCGCGCTTCCACGAAATGCGCGAGGGCTGAAACGTAACTTCGGGATTGGTTTGAAACTCCATCCCATCCGAACCCGGGGTGTCTTGATACTGATCAATCAGCAATTGGCGAGCAAAACGTACGCTATACTCGCGCAGCTTCCAGCTATTTCCCTCGCGATACGCCGCGCGCGTGAATGGCCGTCCGCCCAGCACCAGCAAATTCCCACCGCGCTGCAGGTAAGCGTAAATCGCAGACCAATCCTGCTCCGGAAACGCCGAGCCGAAAGGCAGCACCAGCAGTTGCGTCGAAGCGTTCCCCAACGCGGCGGCCAAATCGTCCGCTGCAACAAAGTGCGCCCCGGGCAATTGCCCGGCCAATTGCTCGCGCGTGGGGCTGGCAGAATCCGCGGCGGGAAATCCCGCTTCGTAAAAAATCGCCGCGCCGCTAAAATCCTGCGCCTTCGCTGGGCCGGCGCACGCCGCGAGTGCCAGCAAAAGCACGCCTCCGGCAAGAATCCATCCGCGTACGTTCATGAGCTTAAACCTCGATGGGCGCGTCGCACTTCTGCGCGCCGCCAGCACTTATACCATTCCGCGCCGCGCCGCACGCAACTACAAAATCGTTATTCCGCACTGCGCAGTACTACCCGTTCCGCGGTACTTTGTGGCACTATCCACCGTGCCACCCGTACCCTGTGCCGCAAGCTCCGGCAGTTTGGGTATTGACACTGGCCGCAGACGCCTCACACTACACGGCGGCGCAAACCATGCTCCGGTTGGAACCAAATCGTCATCTTGGATGAGTGCCACACTGCATGCCTACCATTACAACTGCGGCCCCGGCGAACCCCGCCGGGCCATCGAACGGCAAGAGCTACACCGGCGCGCTGGCCATCATTACTACCTTATTTTTCGTCTGGGGCTCTCTCACATCGCTGAATGATGTATTGATCCCGTACGCCCAACACGTATTTAAGCTCAAGCTAGCCGCCAGTATGCTGATACAGACTGCATTCTTCTCGGCGTATTTTATTTTTTCCATTCCGGCCTCAAAAGTCATCAACTGGATCGGCTACAAGCGCGCGATCTTAGTCGGACTGGGTACCATGGTTCTTGCCTGTCTGTGTTTTTATCCCGCGGCCAAGATCCCCTCGTTCCCATTTTTTCTGGGAGCGTTGATAATTTTGGCGACGGGCATTACCGTCCTACAGGTAGCGGCGAACCCATATGTCGCGGTCTTGGGAAATCCGCGAACAGCGTCAAGTCGACTGAATCTTACGCAGGCTTTCAATTCGCTCGGTACGACGATCTTCCCTTGGATTGGCGCGCACCTAATTTTGCGCACCACCAGTCTTGCCGTGGCACAAAGTACCTCGCAAGAAGCTGACGCCGTTGTCACACTATATGTGTACTTCTTCGCGACGGCGCTGGTTCTGCTCGCGATCGGCATCGGCATTTCAAGACTTCCGGAGATGCAAGCCGCGGAACATTCGCCCGGCGAAAAGGTTAATGATTCTGTGTGGAAGCACCCAAATCTCGTCTACGGCGCAATTGGGATTTTTGTGTACGTAGGGGGAGAGGTCGCGATCGGGAGTGCGATTGCTAATTATCTAGCGCTGGACAACATCGGAGGATTTATCTCCGCGGCTTCCGTACCGGATGCCGCGGAACGATACCGCCAAGCTCTGGGGGTCGCGGCGACATTTATCTCACTCTATTGGGGCGGCGCGATGATTGGGCGATTCATTGGCTCTGCGCTGCTGCAGAAAACCAAGCCCGGAAAGCTACTCGCGATTGCCGCAGCAATGGCTGCTATCTTACTTACGACCACTGTTTTGACTAACGGCCCCGTCGCCATGTGGTCTGTTTTGGCAATCGGCTTCTTCAATTCCATCATGTTTCCCTGCATCTTTACGATGGCCATCGATGGACTGGGTCCCCTGACCGGAGATGGCTCGGGAATTCTAAATATGGCCATCGTTGGTGGAGCGCTTATTCCGTTCCTCGTCGGAAAATTGGGGGACTGGATCAATCACACCTACTATCCCACTCTGTCTCAGGGTGAAACGAGTTGGGGCCAAGGGATTCACTATGCGTTGATCGCGGCGGTCTTGTGCTATCTGTACATTTTATTTTTTGCAGTGAGCGGCTCCAAGACGAATACTGAGCGAGCGGCGAAGGGGTAAGCAAGAACCCAAAACAAGATGCAGCAGACGGGTGGGGAGCAAATTGCAATTGGTGTCGACGTCGGCGGCACAAAAGTCGCCGCCGGAACCGTGGATACCCACGGACGTATCGTCGCCAGCTTGCGCAAGCCCATGGTGGCGAACGCAGACGCCGCCGCGGGACTCGCCTCCGTTACCGCTGCCATTGACGCGCTCTTCGCCGCACACCCTAACGCCCGCGCCACCATGCGCGGCATCGGCATCTGCGCGCCCGGGCCGCTTGATCCTTACACCGGCGTGGTGGTGAATCCTCCAAACCTGAAATGCTGGCGCAATTTTCCCCTGGCGGCGGAAATTTCGCGGCGTTACAACGTGCCGGTGAAAATCGACAATGACGCCAACGCGGCCGCGCTCGCTGAATATTTGTGGGGTGCGGGACGCGGCTACAAAATTGTTTTTTACGCCTGCGTCGGCACCGGCATTGGCACCGGCATCGTCTTCAATGGACGCATCTACCACGGCCGCACCGGTGCCGCCGCCGAAGGCGGGCACGTGAGCATCGACTATCAAGGCCCGGTGTGTGGCTGCGGCAAACGCGGCTGCATTGAGATTCTCGCCGCCGGCCCTGCGATTGCCCGACGCGCACAGGCCAAGCTCGCCGCCGAGACCGCAAGAGCTTCGGGTCTGCAAGCGCTGGCGCAAAAGAATGGCGGCGTGGTGACCAGCGAAATGGTTGGCCAAGCCAACACCGAGGGAGACACTGTCGCTCGTGAAATTTTGCTCGAAACCGTCGAACTCCTGGCCTTCTGGCTGGCCAACGCCGTCGACTTTCTCGACCCCGACGTGCTGATCATCGGCGGCGGCGTAGCCGCCATGCTCCACCCGTACTTCGGCGAACTGCGCAACCGCATGGCCAGCCACGCTGTAAACTCTCGCGCCTCAGAAATCCCGCTAGTCGTAGCCCACTACGGCGCAGACTCCGGCATCGCCGGTGGCGCCGCACTTATCACGTAGTGGCCGCCTTCTGAGGCAGGCGCGTTTCTTGTTGCACCACCACCCCGTTCACTTCCCGCCGCGGAACTATTCCGGATACGCCTCACCCGGCCGCGCAACACGAATGCGATGATCCGTAAAGTTGTCGTGCATCTCCGGGACAAATACCTTCGGCATATGGCACGACGCGCAATTCTCCCTCTTCACCGGACACGCCGCGCCCGGATGCTCCGCCGTTGTTTTCGCCTCCGGCACATTCACATGGCAGCTCAAACAAACGTGGTCATACTCGGCGTCGTCCGTCACCAATTGCTTGTGTGGATCGTGGCAGCCCATGCACGTCAGCCGCGCATCGCCCTTGCCCCAGCACTTGCTCTGCTCCAGCCGGTACGGCGGTGAGCGCGACGTCGAAGGACCTTTGATTCCCGCCAGCTTCACATCCCAGAACGTACCGTGGCACGCGCCGCAAAAATCCACCGAGTCCGCGGGCTTTAGCTGCGCCGGATTAAAGATAGTGTGCGAGCCGCTCTCCGTAATGCCGGCCAGCTTCGCCGCTTGCATCACCGCCACGTGCTTCGTTCCCGCGGCGTGGCACGCTTCGCAGCTCACGCCGGGAATGAGATTTTTTTCGTCCAGCGGCTCACCGGTATTCGAGGCGGTGGTGTGGCACGCAAAACATTTCGCCACTTCCGAAGCCGCCAGCGGCCGGTACATCGCTTCTTCCATGTCTTTCGCAGAGGTCAGCGCTCGTCCAGGGGTGAACTCCAGATTGTTCAGCGGCGCAAAAAAAGTGACGCGCGCTTCATAAAAATTGCCGTCCTCTTTTTTGAACAGATACGACTGGCCAACGCGCCCTATGCCGAACGCCCACAGCAGCGGATAAGACAGCGTGCGATGACCATCGGTGATCGAGTAGTCGGATCGCCCACCCGCGGTCTTCAATTCGTAGTGGTAACCTCCGAAAACAAAAGTAATTTTCGGGTGCTCGTGCAAAATCCCCGACTGCGCCGCCCACAGCGCGGCGTTCGCCATCGGCGTGGCTTTTTGTTCGGCAGCTTTGCTCGGATGACAAGATGCGCAAGCTGCCGCGCCAACATATTCACTGCGCGCCACGCCCTTCTGCGTCGGCCAGAATCCCGGATCGGCTAAATGATCGTCGGTAGAAAGCTGCGCGAAGGTGGTGCGCGGCGCGGCGAGCCAGAGCAAGCACAACATCAGAATGGCGGCGATGCGTAGCGGCGTGGCGAACAAACGCAAAACCGGAAAGCTCCGGCCATTTTTTTTCGCGCGCACAGCTCAGTGTGAAAGAAAGAAACAGCGAAATCAATTCGTCACGTCTTGATGCGGCAGCGCGACCGTGGTGGAAGGTTGGTAGCACGGGCTCCTGTGCGCGGTGTAGTCCATAACAAAGAAATCCCTGCGTCGAGCAATCACCCACGTTCCAAGACAGGCGACACGCTCGCGCCGGTCTCGATGCTGACCTTCCGAGTGAATTCGGGCGTACTTCCCAAGATGGAGCACGGACACTGGATGGAAGTTCCTAAACGGAACGAAGTTTGTTCGTTTCGACTGTGCGAAGGCTCAAAAATCGCGAGAGCTAGGACTCGCCTGATCCGCGCAAACGGCAGATAAGAATACCCTTAGAGATTTAAATAGCGGAACGGGGAGCGTGGGGTTCTACGCTTTTGCTTCGCTGGCCCTTGGCCTGCATTAGTGCGGGCCATGCGACCTCTCGCGCAGAGTTACTGCACGGCCCCGGGGGCGAAACGCTTTTCGCCGAGGCTGGCGGGCGGGTATGTGCGTCCCACAACACCGATTTTTGTGCTGGGCCATTTCGAGACTTTGTGGTTGATAGTCGCGATTTCGGCGAGCGCTTGGATTGGCGGATGCGCGCAGGGCTTCGGTGGAGAGATGCAACCACCCCCACCGCCCCAGATTGCGGTTACGGTGTCGCCCACGGCGGGAACGGTGCCGCTGGGAAATTCAACCACGTTTATAGCGACGGTCACGAATACGAGCAATACGGCGGTGACGTGGAGCGTGAACGGCGTGGTGGGAGGCAACACTGCGGCCGGCACGATCACTGCCACGGGGGTTTATACGGCGCCGGGGGATTTGCCGTCGCCGGCCAGCGTGCAGGTCGCCGCGATTAGCGTTGCGGATCCGAGCAAGGCGGCCAGCGCGGCGGTAACGATTACCAGCGACATCGTGGTGCAGATTGCGCCGAATGTGGCGGGCGTAGAGTTAGGCGCGTTGCAGGCATTCGTGGGTACGGTGCAGAGCGCGGGACACCCGGATATTACTTTGCGCTGGAGCATCGCGGGCGGGGCATGCCCGAATAATTGCGGCTCCGTGGACACGAAAGGAAATTATTCCGCGCCACAGAGTTTGCCGACCGCAACGGCGGTGACGGTGACGGCGCAAAGTGTGGCGGATCCATCGAAGCAAGCTTCGGCGGCGATTACGATCACCAGCCATTTTTCGTTCACGATCGTGGCTCCGGCGATGGTGCAGGCGAATGGGAGGGCAGCCATTGTGGCGACGCTGACGCCGGTGCCAGGTTCCAGCCCCAGCGAGGTACTGAACTGGACGCTTAGTGGCGCGGGTTGCAGCGCGTCGAGTTGCGGGACGCTGTCTTCGATTGCGCAAGCGTCGAGTTCGGGAAACGTAACGACCAACACTGCGACATATACGGCGCCCACGGCTGCGCCCACACCCGACAGCGTGACGGTGACGGTAACGCCACAGGCCGATCCAACCAAAGCAGCGTCTGCCGCGATCAGCATCACGCCCACCATCGGCGTGACGATCACCCCTGCGACCGCAACGCTGGCGGCGAATCATCGCGTGACGTTGACACCGCAGGTGAACGGCACGGCAAATACCGAGGTGCTTTGGAATGTGAACGGCGTGAGCGGTGGGAACGCCGTGCTGGGGCAGATTTGCGTCACCGGATCGAACCCGTGCCAGGCGGTGACGGGCGGAGATTCCGGGCCGGTGGACTATCTGGCGCCGGGGACGATACCGACGCCCGATCCGATAACGGTGCAGGCGGTAAGCGCGGCGGACGCGGACAACAGCGCAACGGCGCAAATTACGGTGATCAATCACGTGGTGGTATCGGTGTTTCCGGGGAGTGTAACGCTGGCGCCGATGGCGGTGCAGGCGTTCATGGCGTCGGTGCTGGGGACGAGCAATCAGAGCGTGGTGTGGCAGATTGCCGGAGCGGGCTGCAACGTGGCGGGGGCGGAATCGTGCGGCGCAATTAATACCGGAGGGATTTATACCGCGCCCGCGGCGGCTCCCGCGCCCGATGCGCTGGAGGTGGTGGCGGTGAGCCAGGACGATACGACGCAGTCCGGTGCTGCGAATGTGACGATTTCGACCGGCGCGAACATCTTGACGCTATTGCCGGCCAGTGTGTACGCCGGGGCAGCGCAGGGATTTACCTTGCTGGTAGATGGCAGCGGATTCGTGGAGGGAACGTCGGGCACGGGCTCGAGCATACGCATCGCGGGCAGTACGCGGACGACGTCTTGCATTTCTACCTCACAATGTTCCGCGCCGGTGACGGCTAACGACGTGGCCGGGGCGGGAAATGTCGCGGTGCAAGTGATAAACCCGGATGGAACGCGGAGCAACGGCGTGAATTTAGTCGTGGCGCAACCGAACAGTTCGGATGCGATGGTGGCGTTGACAAATGCGACGCCGAGCGCGACGGCGCACAACATCGTGGTGGTGGATGCGACCACCGCCGGAATTTCAACCCCCGACGACGACGTGGATCTAAATCTGGCGGCACTGGGCTTGTTCAATGCCGCGACCAATTCCTGCACGCTGGCGGGAAATCCGGTAACGGTGACGCGGCCCGCATCCGGAAGCGCCAGCGCGGATTTGTGTCTTTTTTCCGAGGCGGGCTTGGATACCAGCATGACGTTTACGGTGTCCGGGCCCGCGGATATTACCGTCATCGCCAAGCAGCCGGCGGGCCTGGGGATTCTGCATATCACGCTGCTGATTCCGGCGGGGGCGTTTCCCGGGCCGCGCACGATTTTTGCGGTGACGACAAATCTGGATGAGGCGGCCGCCAGTGGGGCCGTCGAGGTGCAATGATGAGCAGCGCGAGGAGCCGAGAGGTTTTGTGGATTTTATTGATTGCGTTGATCCTGCTGACGGCGATCGTGGCCAGTGCGACGACGCTTGAGCCGATGAGCTTTACCGCGCTTACACGCAGGGCGACGCGGATCGCGCATTTGCGGTGCGTCTCCGTGCGCAGTGCATGGGAAGGGGGAGAGATTTGGACGGAGTCGCGCTTTGCGATTCTGGCCGAAGAAAAGGCGGATGCGGCCGGCGGGGATGCGGTTCGGGCGGCGAGAAGTGTCGATGGAGGAGCGAACAACCTCACCGTGCGGATGCTCGGGGGACGCGTGGACGGGATGCGCTCGCATGTGGATGGCGTGCCGGAATTTCGCGCGGGGGAGGAAGTGTACTTGTTTTTGTGGCGGCGGGATGGCAGCGAGCCGTATCGGGTGCTCGGGTGGACCCAGGGGACGTTTCGCGTGACGCGAGATCTGCGCACCGGGGAGGGACGCGTGACCCAGGATTCGGCAGGGGCGGCAGTGGGTCGCGAGGCAACGCTGGGCGAAGCGAGGAAAGTGCTGAATGGTGGAATTCACGGGATGGAAACGGGGGTGTTTGAGGCGAAGTTACTGCGGGAATTGCAAGAAGGCGGGCGGTGAATGCTTGGATTCGACGGGTGAGTCTTGCAACAGAGAACTCCCGGACAATTCGCTGTACGGAACGGAGTGAGGAGGAACCATGCGAATCGGGTATAAGAACTGGATGGCGCGGATTTTTGCGATTTTTATTTCCGTTTGGCTAGCGCCTGCGGCACCTGGGTATTCGTTCGATATGGTGGTGCCGGATGTGCGGGAGCCGGCTTCGCTGTCAGGCGGGTCGGCGTGTCCCGTGGCGGCGCATCAATTGTTGACGTCGGGATACATCGATTTGCGCTGGAGCACGGCGCTCGATGCGGAACCGGTGACGATTATCACGCAGGACCAGACGGCCGCGGGGCAGTCGAACGAGATTGAGGCAGTGATAACGCAGTCCATTGCCGTGTGGACGGGCGTGTCCGGCACGGTGCTGGCGCCGGCGACATTCGCGGCGCTGACGCGCACGAGCACCCAGAATGCCTGTGCGGCCGATGGAATCAATTCGGTGTGTTTTGACCAGATGGACTTGGCGTTCACACCGGGGGTGCTGGCCTTTGCGCGAATCGTCACCGCGGACCGCGCGGGGATTGTGCTGGGCAACGAAGCGGCGAGCAGCGAGCCCGGACAGATTATTGACGCGGATGTGTATTTCGATCCGGACGACGCGAACGTGACCTTTGCGACGCCGCAGGCGCTGCCGGCAAATCCTAAATCGTACGACCTGGAATCGCTGATGATTCACGAGCTGGGTCATCTGCTGGGGTTCAGCCATACGGCCGTGTGGAGCGCGATGATGTTTCCGTATGCACCGGCGCCGGGGACGTACACCGGGCAGCGGCCAAGCGTGCCGCAGCCAGATGCGCCGCTCAGCGATGATGACCGCACGGGATTGCGCGTGCTGTACACCGACACCACGGACACTGCGCACGCGGGAAGCATCAGCGGGCGAATTGTGCCGGCGAATCCGCTATCGCTGCCGGCGAATCCACCGGGGGTAACTGGTGTATTTGGTGCGCAGGTGGTGGCGGTGAACGCTGCGACAGGCGCAGTGGTGGCGGCGACGCTGGGCGGGTGGAGTTGCGCGGCGCCGGGGCCGGCGGTGTTTGACGGGAGCTACACGATAGCGCGGTTGCCGGTGGGTGTGAGTTATACCGTGTATGCGGAGCCGCTGAACGGCGTGGTGGCTCCTTCGCAGGTGATTCCGGCGCTGGACGATTTATGCCGCAACGGCACGACGGATCCGGGCTGGCCCCCGTTGCAGGCGTGCATTGTGCCGTCGCCGGATTTGAGTTTTACCGTGCGGACGCTGCCGGGGCCGTGACGGCGGCGGGAGATGCAGTCTTCGCCGACGCGGCGTTTCTTCATTGGGTCGAACGTGACGCCGCGACGGAAGCGGACTGGTGAGCCGTCGAGCATTTTGTTCGCCGCGCGGACGGAAACGCCGCGGTGAATCTCATCCCAGGCGCCCCTCCCAGGTTTCACCGGGGCGGGCAGAAAGGCCGCTGCAATTCCCAGACCTGACTGCGGGCAATGGTGCTTGTGCTGCTGAAGCCGTGGGGGTGGATAACGGCGCGCACAGGCTGAAAGCCTATGCCACCAAAGCGCACCCCTTAAGCTTTCGGAAAAAAACGAAACATGTACTGCACGGTTAACGAATGGGTGCCCCCTACAACTTTGCGGATGAAGTGGAGTTGGCGTTTTAGGAAAGAGCAAAGTAAAACCGTAAAGACAAAATTCGCCAATACGGAGATTGGCGTTCCCGGGAAAAGCAAAGGCACCCGCCTCCCTTCCTGCGTCAGGGTAAACAGACGGCGGCCGCTACAAGAACCGGAACGCGGCCAGGTGGAACAAAACGTAGCGCCAAAAAAAACGTCCCGGTTGTGCCGGGACGTTTGAAGGAGCTTGCCTCTTTTGCGCCGATGCTCTACTGCGTGGGCGCCAGGAGCTGCGTGAAGCCCGTTGTGTTCACGTCGCGGAACAGCGGAGTACGCGGCGGGAGCAGCAATGGGTTGAGGAAATTGGAGTCGAAGGTATAGTTGCGGACCGGAGCGCCGTACACGCCGCCGCCGCTCTTGTAGGTGCCGATGGCTTGCCGGTTGGTAAAGAGGCAGACCAGAGAACCGGTATAGTTCATGGTGACGGCGCTCCAAACCTCCAACTCACGCATGAAGTTGTGCACGCCGCCGTCGGTGCCGAAGTCTTGCACGCCATCGATTTCCGGGAAGGGCACGCCCTTGCCGCCGATGATGGCCGCACGATAATAGCTGGAGACGGGGGTGCGGAACGCCGAGTTGTACGGACTGGCGAAGGAGTTGACGTCGTTCCAGTTGTTGGAGAGCACGGCGACGGCGTCGCCGGC
>Ga0181537_10005077_pt1 | contig 10702 bp, 13 predicted proteins | sample PEATcosm2014_Bin_39_FD_119765 | JGI IMG/M metagenome (GOLD analysis project Ga0181537, IMG submission 119765) | Peatland microbial communities from MTU Mesocosm Facility, Houghton, MI, USA - PEATcosm2014_Bin23_10_metaG | ecosystem: Environmental > Terrestrial > Soil > Wetlands > Peat | place... | reverse complement strand
CGGCCGAGCGGAAGAACAGGAGGACGAGGCCATTCTTTCCCATGAGATCGGCAAGGGCGCGAGGCTTGCCGGTCTGATCGAAAGGCGTGCCGATATCGGGCGCAATGCTGTCAACCGGCGGGCCAAGATCGTCGGCGCGTGCACTGAGGTTACTTCCTACCGCGATGATTATAGCGAGGAGAAAGATCCCGACCATCCGATGGAACAGTGAAAACAAGGCGCTCATGTACGTTCTCCCGATTGTAAATTCAAAAATTTGGTTGCTCGACGCACTGACAATACAGATCCTGTTCATTCGAACTTTGCTCCCGAAAGCCTGACGACCTTGGCCCACTTCTCGGTTTCTTCGGCGACGAGATTGCCGAACTCAATTGGCGTCATTGGCAGCGGCGTGTTGCCGAGCGATCCGAATTTGGCCTTGATCTGAGGATCGGCCAGACCCGCATTGATTTCCTTATTGAGGTTTTCGACGATGTCGGCCGGCGTGTTTCGAGGCGCGCCGATGCCGAACCAGATGCTCGCCTCGTAGCCCGGAACGAACTCGTCCACCGCCGGCACGTCCGGCATACCATCCCAACGCGTCGCCGTGGTTACCGCCAGCGCCTTAAGCTGGCCCGCCCTGATGTAACCGATCGAAGGAGACACAGCGACAAAATAGACTTGCACCTGTCCACTGAGCACGGCCGTCAGCGCCGCGGAGCCCCCGCGATACGGGACATGAACCATGCCGCTGCCGGTCATCATATTGAATAGCTCTCCGGCGACATGCGGTCCGGTGCCGTTGCCGGCCGACGCCATATTGATCTGGCCTAGATTGGCTTTGGCATAGGCAATGAACTCGAGAACCGTTTGGGCGGGAAACGATGGGGTCACCACCATGATAAGGGGGCTGCGCACCATGGCGGCGACGGGAGCAATGTCGCGGATTAAATTGTAATCAAGCTTTTGGTAGAGCGCCTCGCTCGTTGCGGCCGAGGTGCCGACCAGAGACAGCGTGTAGCCGTCTGGTGGTGCCTTAGCGACGATCTCCACGGCGAGAGTGCTGCCTGCACCCGGCCGATTTTCTACGACGATCTGCTGACCGAGCCGTTCCGACAGCCACTGCCCCATCACGCGCGCAACGATATCCGGCGCTCCAGCAGGGACATCGCCGACGATCAAGCGCACCGGCCGCGTCGGATAGGCGGCCGCCCGCGCAATTCGCGGCGCCGCGGGCAGCGCCGCGGCACCTGCCGCGAGTCGCAGAAATCGACGGCGTGGAAGCTTCATCAAGCGACCCTAACCGCCTCGGCCAAGGCGGCCTCAGCGAACTCTTGCTGTATTCTTTTCTCATACGCGAGCAGATTCCGAACGCTCGGGCGTGTTTTCATGCGCTCGAAATGGGCCAAACAATTGGGGAATCCGGACAGATCGAGGTCGAACTGCGAGCCACGGCGGAAGCACCAGAAGAAATGCGCGTCCGCGGCGGTGAAATGGTCGAAGAAGTATTCGCGTCCCGCCAGCATGCCATCCGCAATCTTGTAGTTTTCGAACAGTGGGCCGGCGGCCAGCCTTCGCACGCTATCAGCGGCGTCAGCCAAGTCGCAAACGCGTGGTGGCGCGTTGATGCGAGACAGGAAAGGGTGCATCCCCGATGCACACCAAGCCAGCAATGAGATTGCCTGCAGTTCTTGCCACGGGTCGGAGGGCAACAGTTCGGCTTGTGGAAAATTGCGCGCGATCCAGATCTGGATGGCGACGTTCTCGCTCAGCGGACGGCCATCGACCACGAGCAACGGCACCTTGTGCTTGGCGTTGAGCTTAAGATAATCGCTCGACCTTTGCTGCTTGTTGTGCATGTTGAGCGGCCGAACCGCAAAGCCGGCTTGCGCTTCGGTCAAGGTGACGTAAGGGACCAGCGAGCAGGCGTTAGGCGCATAGTAAAGAACGATTTCCACCGACATCTCCAAGTCACGCTTCATCCTCACGCCGCATAGGCAGGCGCCATGCTGGCGAAACCCCCGAATGCGGACAGCAGCCGGTCGCGCCACGCCCAGACTGGATCATCCTCAAGCAGCAACGCAAAGCGGCTTATGCATCGCGACCATTGGAAACAGCCGAAGACGGCATAATCGGCGTAGGCCGGCTCCGCACCGCCGAGATAGGGCTGCGTGGCGAGGACGGTGCGTATCGGCTCCAAGGTCTTGCGGAACGCTAACACCTGCGTGTCGCGATCGGCGGTGAGCTTTTCCAGGCTCATGCCGAGGCGCTGTTCTCGGGTCTTGCGAAAATAAGCACGGTCCCGCTCATCAATGTTGGCGAGAATGTCGGTCGCGATCAGGCGCACGATGCCGCCGACCAACACCCCGTCCGCCCAGGCATTGACGAATCGGGTGGCGGCACGGCCGCCGTCGCCGTGGAACAGCGACGGACGATCGGCGTAAATATCTTCAAGATAGGTCGCAATCGTCCAAGAATCGGAAACGACCCGTTCGCCGTCGACCAGCACCGGGACCCGCGGTTGACCGGAAAAGGCGATGACATCCTTCTCCGTGAAGCGCCACGGGACGGTCTCGAACCCTAGACCCTTATGAGTAAGCGCCATCTTGGTGCGCCAGCAATAGGGGCTGAAGCGCCGTTCCGGCGCCGCCGCGGCAAGGTCGTAAAGTTTAAGCGCCATGGACAAACTCCGCAGCTAGCCTGCGACATTCGCCGCGGTTTGACCGAACAGGAGCGACTTCGATTCCTCCGACACGGTGGGCTGGGTGTTGACTTCATCGGCCTTTTGATAAGCCCGCACCGTCGCGGGCCGCGCGCGGATCGTCTCGAACCAGCGCTTGAGATGCGGGAAATCGTCGAGGTTTTGTCCTTGACGCTTCCAGGGTACGATCCAAGGATAGATCGCCATGTCGGCGATCGAATACACGCTCGCCACGAAGGCGCGATCGGCAAGGCGTTTATTCAGTACGCCGTAGAGCCGATTCGTCTCGTTGACATAACGATCGATGGCGTAAGGCAGCTTTTCCGGCGCGTATTGACTGAAATGATGGTTCTGGCCGGCCATGGGTCCGAGGCCACCCATCTGCCAGAACAACCACTGCAGGACCTCGACCCTGCGGCGAGAATTATTGTCGATGAATTTGCCGGTCTGTTCCGCCAGATAAAGTAAGATCGCGCCGGACTCGAACACCGAAATCGGCTTGCCGTTATCCTTCGGCTTGTGATCGACGATGGCCGGAATGCGGTTGTTCGGGGAAATCGCCAGGAACTCCGGCTTGAATTGATCGCCCTTGCTGATGTTGACCGGCACGATTTGGTACGGCAGTCCGGTCTCTTCCAGAAACATCGTGATTTTGTGGCCGTTTGGGGTCGTCCAGTAATAGAGATCGATCATGACGCTTTCCTCCTTTTGCTTTTGCGCCGAGGCAATTCGAGCAGAGCGAGCGCCGGCCGTACTGCGCCCTCCAGAAGCGGGCGGTCAGGCACGGAGCGGGCCAGAACGCGGATGCCGAGCAGGACACCGAGCAATAGGCGCGCCGTATTATCGGCATCAACGTCCCGCGGCGCGGTTCCATTGGCCTGCGCGGCCAGAATGCATCTTTTGAAAAACGCTTCGATCTCGCCAAACTGCTTGGCGATGACGGCGCTAAGCTTTTTTTGGTGCGGCGCGACCTCAAGCGTGGAATTCACCAGGAAGCATCCTTTGCGTTTCCGATCGTTCACCGAGTGATCGATGATCTCGGCGAAAAAACGACGGATAGCCTCTTTGGGAGCCAACGACGTCTCGTACCGGCGCAGCCGATCGCCAGTCGTGCTGTCGAGATAGCGTTGGAGCGCCTGGGCAAACAGAGCTTGCTTGTCACCGAAGGCGTTATAGAGACTCGGCGCGGTCAGCCCCATTGACGCCGCGAGGTCGCGTATCGACGCAGCCTTGTAGCCCTGCTGCCAAAAATAATCGGTAGCCGCCTGGAGCGCCACTTTCTCGTCAAATTCCCTCGGTCTGCCCATCACTAAGCCCCACGACAATTTGCTTTAGCGCAGTTAATATAACAATCGCTATAGAATGTCCAGAAACCAGACTATTAGCTTGGCAGTTTTGTCAAGCCAGCACCTGATTCGTTGGCGGCTCGCACTATTCCTAAATGTGGCGCGAGGCGGTTGGCTCATGGAGCAAAATGGTCGAAAGACAATTGAATCGGCCATCACTTACAAAAGGCCCGCCAGCACGATTGCCAGCAGCAAAATGACGCCCGCCGATCCCAAGCTATATTGCGGCCGCTTGTGTCGGGATCGGTGCGTAGATTTCTCCATGATAAATCAACGCAATCTCGATAATCAATAATCCGCCATAAGCGCCTCCGTCCGTTGCTTCCTCGGAGCATTGAGCCATTGAAAGCAGACCAATGCGGACCCGAGGTCTTATAGCGAGGCGCAAGTGGCGATGCCGGCATGAACAAACAGGGCGCGCTGACGCGGGCCCTGTTTGTCGTCGTAACGTCAGCGGCCGATGTTGCCGCGGCCAGTCGTCGATCCAAGGTCGTTTGATGTATCAAAATAATGTACATCGCGATCGATGGTTGCCGGCGCTTGCGCGTAGGCGCTGAAGCCGCCGACATCGTTCGTGCGCGACGCACGGGCAAATCCGCCAATGATCGGAGCTGGCGCTTCATCGTTTCGGGCGCTGTCGTCTGCCGGATTATAGGTTTGTGGTGCGCTGCTCGCACCTTGCGCGGAGGCACTGTGAACAGCGAATGCCCCCACCAGCGCAATAGCCACTGGCAGAAGAAGTTTCCTAGCGGTAAAAATATCCTTCACGTTACATCTCCTTGGTTGTTATGGAATTTAAACCAAGCGCCCGGCAGATTTCTGCTGCGCCACGCCCGCATTTCGACCGGACGCGTGGGTTTGTTACATTTGAAGCGTCACGACTTCGTGAGGGCTTTGTTAAAACTCTGCCTTGGAGGCGATGCCGGCGTCCCGTCGGAGGGAAAGCAAGTTCCTAGCGACATCATTCCGGAACCGGTGATTGGTCCGAAACAGGCCGGAAGAACGGTCGTCATAACAACTTCGATACTGTCACCGTTAGACCGCGTTGCGCTATGGCCTCACGAACGCTTTAACGGGCGCCCGGAGAGACAAGCCTCCGGCCAGCCATATCATGAGCGGCGTTCCAAACACGATCCCAGGTTGGTCGGTCCCAGACAGAGGCGCACGCGCGGGACCGAGAGTGAGATCAACTCTGCGACCCTGCACCGAAGTGATCCGCGTATCCGAGGCTAGTTGGTACCGTGTTGCTGAAATCGGGCGCCATTGCGTAAGAATCATTGCCGCTGCGATGCACAAATGATTGGTTATTTCTGGCCGATGTAACAGACCGCGAGCTTCCCCCAGGCTGAGCGAATGCCGGCGCTGCGCCTGCTGTCGCGAGTGCGGCCAAAGCGAGCGCAGCGAGCAAAGACTTGTTCATACTAAGTCTCCATGTTTGGCAATGACCCGAATTAGGGGGGCTATGCGGACGCAGCCCTATTGCAGCGTTATCGACCTGCATTTCGCGCTCGTAGGCAGATTTGTTACGAGACGTCGGTCACGACCTGTTGACAGGTCGTCCTGTCATCAACGACAAATCGGAAACATTTCCAGCAATTCCGGACCCTGCAGGTATATCATCCGCGACTGCAATCCGCCGTGCCGAACAATCCATTCGCGCACATCGGGAGGATAGTTCGACCATAATATCCGTGTTCCTGCCTTGCTGGCGGCGTGCCCTTCGGGTGCGGGATCCCATGCGGCGTGAAATGCGAACGTTGCCCGCGACGTAACGCAGATCCGATCGCGCGGAATAATGCCCAGCAACATTGTACATGCCGAGGCGCAGGTACCATCGATTTCGACCCGCTCCCCCGACACCCGCAGCGCATGGTACCTGGCCAGATAAGCGCCGATCTGCCCGCCGCGATCGTCATGGATTCTGACATGGGCAAAAGCCGAGGCCATGCCGATCATCACCAGAAAAAGCGCGGCCGAAATCACTTGCGCCTTCATAATAAGGTATCTCCCAGGGGCCTTCCCGGATTGCCGGCATCGCCGAAGAACTTTTGCAATCTTTCTCCTGCGCAGCAGGGCGATGGGGCGAAGCTCTCCATAGAGGCTTCCCATAAGAGCGATCGGGAACAGGCATAAATCATCTCAAGCGACAATGATATTCCGTGGCGCTCACGAAGTAGTGACCACACTTTCGTAACAAACTCCCAGCCCAGCGCGAACATCGATCAGTGGTTCAAAGAAGCTGCCTTCGCAGACTTCAAAATAGGGAGATGACTATGAGCGTTTATTTCATCGCCAAGAGAAGTCTTCAGCTCGCGTGTGTCTTTTCCGTCCTCGGCTGCGGGGCGGCGTTCGCGCAGTCGGCTTCGGGTTCCGGAGCTGTTTTGCCCTGGCATTATACCGCGGACGGCGGGCGCGAGGCCGGATGGTCGCCGTCGGATGCAAATGTCCAGCATCTTGCGCGCGCCCCCCTGCCGGATAATCATGGGCTCAATGCTTTCGCCCAGGCGCCAGCGCCCGTCCATCACCGCCACGCCAAACTGGCAATCGCTGCCCACTAGATCCGGGACAACCCCAACCGTTCAAACAAATGGTGACTTACCCCCAGGGAGCTTAGTAAAGTGAAACGCCCGAAGCCGGACGCAACGCGGTAGCTTTTCAGCGCACGCTGAAACTGAAGAAAAATAGCGCCAAATCCGCGTGGCGGCCGGCCTCGGACAGTCACAAGCCTTTTGGTCGATGAGCCGCTGATGACGGATACGTCACTTTTTTATGTTTCGCGCGTGACCGCAGCATCTGCGTATAGATTCGCGCCGCAGCCGACGTATGGGTCCGCTTTACGACCTTATGCAGCCTCGCGCACGGCCACAACGCCCGCTATGCCCAGAACGACGACAATGGATGCTGAGACATCCGGTCAAAAGGAGGTGGATCGTCGGTGGGGTGGCTGGATGGTCGCCGCTCAGGCCGGGGACCGCGCCGCTTATGAGATTTTGCTGCGCGACTGTGTACCCTTCATTCGTCGGATTGCACGCGGCCAAGGAGTTCGACCCGGATCGATAGACGATGTAGTGCAGGAAACCCTTCTCACGATCCATCAGGCGCGACAGACTTACGATCCGAGCCGGTCCTTCTCAGCTTGGCTCGCCATCATCGCAAAACGGCGTGCGATCGACGGTTTGCGCCGAAGCGGCAAGACAGGAACGCGCGAGGTTTATGCGCCCGTCGCTTACGAAAATCATTCTGACCCGAGCGGGGATCCCGAGGAAGCCGCATCTGAGGTTGACCATATTAAAATGCTCAATTCCGCCCTCGGCACGCTCTCGGCCGCTCAGCGCGAGGCGGTTGAGCATCTCGCCCTCGATCACCAATCGATCGAGCAGGCTGCCAAGGCCAGCGGACGCTCGCCCGGATCGCTACGGGTCGATTGGCATCGCGCTCTCAAGAGCTTGCGCGCTCAACTTCGCAGAAAGGACTGAGATCATGATCGTATCTGACGCGAATGACCGATTAGTTCAGGCGCTCAGCGCTGATCTCACGCCCGTCCGCCGGTTGGCGCCACCAAGTCTGCGCGTCTTGTCCTGGTTGGCGATTGTCGGCGTCGGCGCCGTGGCGCTTGCGATGGTCTCTGACGTCGATTCGATGATTAGCCGTCTCACGGCGACCCCGGACATGCTGCTGGCGGCGACCGGCTGTCTCCTTACCACAGTGCTCGCAGCCGTGGCCGCGTTCCAGCTCAGCCTGCCGGATCGCAAGGCTGCCTGGGCGCTTCTACCGTTGCCGGCCCTGGTGGTCTGGATCGGAGCGAGCGGCATGGGTTGCCTGAGGTCTTGGCCGGCTGCGGCTACCCATCCAGTGACTTTCGGTGACAGCGAACATTGCTTGATCTTTATTCTCGGCGTTTCCCTGCCGCTCTGGCTGCTTCTTATCGCGATGCTGAGACGCGGATATCCAATGCGACCCAATCTGACAGCAATGATCGGTGGGCTTGCCTGCGCCTCCGCCGCTGCCACGCTCCTCAATTTCTTCCATCCTTACGACGCTTCGGCTAGCGATTTAGCTGTACATGCACTCGCGATCGCAACAGTCATCTTGGTCAACTCCCTCTTCGGAGGACGTGTTCTTATGAGCAACAAGCACCGAGTCGAGCCCATCGCCTCCTAATGGGACCGGCCTTCAATTGACATTATTTAACGAACAGTACAGAATTTAACGAACGCTACAAAAAAGCCCTTCGAGCGGCTTTCAAGAAACTTCGCGATGGCGAAGACCAATAACAAGTTCAAGGTGGGACACATGCGGGGAGTGGCTGACGTAAGTAACGTGGGGGTCGCGCCCGGCGCCTGGGTGGCGGGTGTGCAGAGCCCGGAGTTCAAGACGCTGGTGGACTCTAAGCGGCGATCAATACTGCCGATGATTGTGATCTATGTGACGGGTTATATGGGCCTTTCCATCTTGGCCGGCTTCGGACGCGGCATTCTCGGCATAAAGGTCCTGGGACCGGTCAATCTCGGCTTCGCCCTGATCGCGGGCAATTACATCATGTCCTGGGCGCTGGCACTGGTCTATGCGCGCATTTCCGCCAACAATCACGATCCCCTCGTCAAGGTCGTCGTTGATAAAGCACGCGGTGGCGGGAGTTTTACATGAATCCGATAACCATAGGAATATTCGTTGCCATACTCCTGGTTTCGCTCGGTATTACCGTGTGGGCGGGGCGATGGACGCGCACGACCGCCGACTTCTACGCCGCGGGAAAGGGATTGACGGCGGCGCAGAACGGGTTTGCGCTTGCAGGCGACTGGTGCTCGGCCGCGGCGTTCCTCGGATTTACCGGCCTTACCGCGCTCTATGGAATGGATGGTGCGCTTTATGCGGTTGGCCCCCTGGTCGCATTCTGTACCGTATTGCTGCTGATCGCGGAACCGTTGCGAAACACGGGGACCTACACAATCGGCGATGTCATCATGTACCGAATGCGACAACCCCCTGCACTTGCCGCGGCGATCGTGGGAACAATTGTTATTAATCTCGCCTACCTCGTTCCGCAGATGGCTGGCGGCGGTGTTTTGATCAGGCTTCTTTTTGGTTTGCGCTATGACGTATCGGTGGTTCTGGTCGGTCTCGGCATGACCGTCTATGTTGCCGTCGGCGGTATGCTGGCGACGAGTTGGGTACAGATTATCAAGGCAATTCTCATGCTCGGTGCCGGCCTAATCTTACTGCTTTTATCGCTCAAAGGCGTGGGTTTTGATCCGTTGGTTCTGTTCGCCTCGGCAGAGGCCAAAGCCGGCCCGACCTTCCTGCTGCCGGGAAACCTGCTGAAGAACCCGTTTGATGAAGTCTCGCTCGGATTGGGCTATATGCTGGGACTTGCGGGTCTGCCGCATGTCATGACACGGTTTTACACCGTGCCTGATGCGACGACGGCGCGTCGCTCCGTGATCTGGGTCATGTTTCTTGCCGGCGCGTTCTTCGCCTGCACGACCATCTTCGGCCTCGCTGCTGTACATTACCTCGGTCCTGAGGCGTTGCGCGTGGGTAATCCGGGCGGCAACCTGACTCTGCCGCTGTTGGCGCAATATCTCGGCGGCGGTAAGGGTACGGCCGGCGGCGATCTTATGCTCGGGTTTGTCTCGGCGGTGGCGGTCGCGACCATCCTCGCCGTCGTCGCGGGGCTGACGCTGGCGACGTCCGGCGCCGTCGCCAACGACCTCTACGTCAACCTCATCAAGAAAGGCCAAGTCAAAGAGAGCCAGCAAGTGCTGGTCGCTCGCGTTACCGCCATTGCCATCGGCATCGTGGCAATTTTACTCGGCATTCTGGCCGAGGGCGTGAACGTGGCGGTTTTGGTGATCTTGGCCATTTGCATCGCGGCGAGCGCAAACTTTCCGGTGATAGCGCTTAGCCTATTCTGGCGCCGCTTCAATACCGGGGGAGTTATCGGCGGCATGGGTCTCGGCCTGATCTCATCAGTGGGGCTTGCGCTCATCGGACCAGCTTATCTCGGGCCAAATGCCATTTGGCCGCTGGTCAATCCGACGGTCGTGGCTTTGCCGCTCGGAATTTTCGGGGCGGTAATTGGTAGCCTCATCATGGGACGCGACCACGAGCACGAGAAACGCTTCGACGAAGTGACGTTCCGGACACAAACGGGACTGAGATCGGACTATCCATAGTCGCGGCGTGAACACCACGTGGCGTTGCAACTGGATCGATATGGCGGATAACAAGGGGAACGTGCGATCATGAAGATCAAGGCCGTAGTCTTCGATGCCTACGGAACCCTCTATGATGTCCAATCAGTGTATTCGACGACCGAGCGACTTTGTCCCGGCAAGGGCGATCTCATCGCTCAGATTTGGCGACTTAAACAACTGGAATACACTTGGCTCCAGACAGCGTTGCAGGACTATCGCGATTTCACGTTTTTAACGCATGCATCGCTCACATTTGCGTTGCGCGCAGCTGGAGTCGAGCCGAGTGAAAGCATCACGGGACAGCTTTTTGATAAATATCTCCACCTTGATCCTTATCCCGAAGCCAAGGAAGCCCTTGGCGAGTTGAAACGCCTAGGGGGGCGCAAGCTCGCCATTTTGTCAAATGGCAGCACCGCCATGCTCTCGGCCTTGGTCAAGAATTCCGGCTTTGATGTTCTCCTAGACTCCACCATCAGCGT
>Ga0181537_10005076_pt1 | contig 10705 bp, 8 predicted proteins | sample PEATcosm2014_Bin_39_FD_119765 | JGI IMG/M metagenome (GOLD analysis project Ga0181537, IMG submission 119765) | Peatland microbial communities from MTU Mesocosm Facility, Houghton, MI, USA - PEATcosm2014_Bin23_10_metaG | ecosystem: Environmental > Terrestrial > Soil > Wetlands > Peat | place... | reverse complement strand
CGGGGTGGCCGATGGCGAGGGTGATCGCGAATGTCCCGCCGAGCCGGGCCGGTCCGAAGACGCGGCCGCGCTGGTCGACGAGCCGGAGCCGGACGACGACCGTGTTGCCGCGCGGGACCGTGACAGCCTTCGCCGTCACGACCGGGTCCGCGGGGTCGCCGGGTCCGTGCGACCATACGCCGACGAGCTCGACGAGCACTAGAACCGGCTCCCGTCGGCGAAGAACGTGAAGGACCCGCCGGACACCGCGACGACGTAGCCGATCTGTCGGGCGGTCGTCGTGGTCTGCGGCATCGAGCTCGTGGCGTTGACGTAGACCGGAGCGCCGACCGACGGCGAGCCGGCGACCGTGTTCGCGCAGGGGCCGATGACGCGGACGTAGCAGAGGTTCGACGGGATCGCGCCGCCGGGGACCACCGGGGCCTCGACGATGCCGAACGAGACGCCGCTCGCGATCGTCCCGCTCGCCGCGAGCGGGGACACGAGCGGGACGTTCGTCTGTCCGGGCAGGCCGGACTTGATGGTCTGGAGCCCGCCGAACTGGACCGCCATGCCGAGCGCGCACGACGCGTTGCACATGCAGACGATCAGGTTCGCGTCCGCCTGCACCTTGTCGAGCGCGAGGAGCGACGGGTTGACCGACTCCTTGTAGCCGACCGTCGAGCTGTCCTGCGTCGTCTCGCCGGCCGCCGGGACGCGCAGGTTGCTCTTGAGCTGGCGCACGCCGACGATGGCGGTGTTCGTCGACTGCGTCGACATCCCGTTGTTGACGACGAGCTGGAGGAGGTACGTGCCCTCCTTCGTCGGCGTGAACGTCGGGTTCTGGATGTTCGCGTTCGAGAGCGAGACCGCGGTCCCGTCCGGCTGGTCGAGGAGCGTCCACGCGAACGTGGACTCGCCGCCGATGTTCTGGTTGTTGAGCTGGACGAGGACATCGATCGGAACGTTGTCGTTCGACCCGGCGACGCCGTTGACCGTGATGAGCGCCTGCGGCATCTACGACCACTCGTCGATGATGACCAGGCCCGCGGTCCCCGCGCCGCCGAGGATCGCCGTCGCGCTCGCGCTGTTGAACGCGCCGCCGCCGCCGCCGCCGAACCCCATCGCGGCCGCGCCCGCCGCGCCGCCGCTCTGTCCGCCCGCGCCGCCGGCGCCGAACGGGCTCGACCCGCCGTTGCCGCCGGAGCCCTCCGTGAACGAGCCGAAGCTCGAGCCGAACGCGAACCCCGGCGAGCCGTCGCCCCACGTGACCAGGTCGGGCGAGTTCGCGACGGCCGTGACGTTCGGGTTGGTGTTCGCGCCCAGCGTCGGCGACCCGGGGCCCTGTCCGACGCCGGCGTTCCCGCCGCCGACCGAGTAGGTCGTCCCGTTGACGACGGCCGAGGTCGTGCCGCCGTTGCCGCTCGACGCGCCGGCCGCGCCGACGGTCACCGTGCCGCCGGTGATCGGAATCGTCCCGGCGCCCTGCGGGGCGGTCGCGCCGAGGAGCGTCCACTCCGCGTACTGGCCGCTCTGGCCGCCCGAGCCGATCGACGCCTGGCTCGCGCCCGTCGCCGCGCCCGGCCCGCCGCCGCCGCCGCCGCCGACCATGCGGACCTTGACCTGGCGCGCGCCCGGCGTCGGCGTGTACGTCCCGGTCGCGGAGAAGACCTGACGTCCGAGGTACTTCCCGAGCGGCATCAGCGCGCGCTGGTCGGTGATGTTCGCCGCGACGATGGTCGTGACGTTCGTCCCGACGACGATATACGCGATCGCCATGTACCCGGTGTCGACCGCCGGCGCGGACGGCGACGCGCCCGGGACGCCCTGCTTGTACGCGAGCGCCGTCGTCGGCGTCGCGGCCGCGGCGTAGTACGCGAGCGTCGTGTCGACGATGGGGTCGAGCGTCTTCGCGACGTTCGACGGCGAGAACGAGTCGGTGGTCGTGTTGAGGAACTGGCGGGACTGAAGGTTGTCGAGCGCGCGCGTGTACTGGACCTCGATGAGGTCGATGCGGCTGTTCGTCCCGGGCGCGGTCGGGACGACCACGTTGAGGAGCGTCGAGAGGACGACCGGCTTGAACGGGTGCGGGTCGTCGAGGCCGGACTGTCCGTTGATCGACAGCGGGACGTCGGTGCCGTTGTACTGGAAGGCCAGGCCCGGCGCGAGGTTCACGGACATCGACGCCGGCGACGTCGCGGACGGCTGGAAGCCGTTCCGCATGAACATCCCGGTCGTCGGCGCGCCGTGCTCGCGCCAGAGGTTCTCGCGGATCGTCAGGTCGAGCTGCGTGACGCTCTGGTCGATGTCGCCAGAGAGCGGCTTCTCGAGCGCGTAGACGGGGGTTCGCTGGTACGCCTTGTCGGTCATCGTCGCCTCGCTTGTTGTCTCACGGGTACGGGGCGCCCGGAAGCGTCTCGTTGGCCTCGGCCGGGATGAACGCGACGTTCACGCCGCCGCCCTTGATGCTCTGGAGGAGGTTCCACACCGACGTCAGGAACGTCCCGCGCGACGCCTGGCCGACGTTGTCGAAGCCGTCGTACGCGCCCGAGAGGCCCTGCGCGTCGAACGCGGGCGAGTCCCACGCCGAGATGCCGCGCGTCGGGTCGGGGCCCGTCGCCGGGTCGTCGTAGCACTCGCCGCGGTCGTGCGCGGTCGGGAAGGTCGGCGTCACGAGCACGAACGCGCCGCGGTGGTCGTTCTCGTCCATCCAGCGCGGGACGAATCGCGTCGTCGAGGTATCGTCGAACGCGAGGTTGACGATGTTCCCGAAGACCGTCCCGGACCCGCCGGCCGGCGACGGCGCGTCGTAGCAGGAGTTGTACTTGCCCTGCCAGGTCTCGACGAGGTCGTAGTGAAGCCCGAACTGGTAGAAGATGCTGTCGAGGTGGCGCTGGACGGCGCCGGGCGCGACGGTGTCCGGCAGGGCGCGCGCGCGCTTCTTGTAGCTGGTGTCGAGCTCGTTGGCGGCGCGGAGGATGCCGCGGTCGACGCCGAGCTGGTCGAGGACGGGTGCGCACCCGCCGTATGCGGTCGCGACCTGCTGGACCTGGAGGCCCGGCTCGGCGAAGGCGGGCGACATGATGGGCAGGTAGACCGTGTCGATCTCGCCGGGGAGCACGGTCCCGTCGGCGAGGACGACCGGGCCGGCGACGTTGTAGTCCTGGTCCTGGCCGAGGCTCTGGACGAGGACGTTCACGAAGTAGGCGCTCGGGCCGAACGTGAAGTCCTGCGTCACCTGGTAGCCGCGGTTCGTCTTCGAGGTCTTGACGATGGTCCCGGCCTTGACCGTAAAGGTCCCGCTGCCGAGGCTCGTCCGGTAGAACTGGACCGACGCGAGCGCGTACTGCCCGCCGCTCGAGTACGCGAGCGTCGAGAGGACCTGCATGTTGCCGACCGCGAGGCTCGCGACGGAGAACATCGCGGCGAATGCCTGGATGAGCTCGTAGCCGGCGGCGTTCGTGACGGCGCCGCTGGTGTCGGTCACCGACTGCGCCTTCATCGGGTCGAGGTACCAGTTGGGGAGGACGTTGTCGGCGAGCGCGAGGAAGTCGGCGGACTGGTGGTAGAACGGGACGCCGACGTCGATCGGGCTGTCGGGCGCGAGGTCGCCGCCCGCGTCGAGGCTCGTCGGGGGCGCGGGCTCGGGCGGCGCGAACGGCCAGGTCACCGGCATCAGAGCACCGCCACGTTGCCGGCGAAGTCGGTCGCGAACGCGTGCAGGGTCGGCGGCGTCGCCCAGCCGTTGAGGCGTCGGATGGTGAACCGCCAGCCGTTCGTGATGGCGACAACGGTCGAGTTCTTCGCGTAGGCCGGGTTGAAGACGCCCGGGCCCTGGTTCGTTGACGTGCCCGGCGCGGCGCCGCCGGGGTAGGGCGTCGTGTTCGACCAGTCGTAGACGACCTCCGGCGCGACGGTCACGTCGACGAACATCTCGGGAACGACCAGGTTGATCGTCGAGCCGGCGTCGGTCACGTCGAACATGACCGGGGTCGCCGGCGGGATCGCGAACGACGGCGACGGCGAGACGTTCGCGAACACCGGGCCGCTGCCGGTTCCGCCCGGGTTGAGGATGGTCTGGAAGCCGGAGTAGGGCTGCGCGCCGGAGACGGCGACGTGGAAGTAGATCTTCCCGCGCTGCGCCGCGTTCGCGGCGGTCACGGCGAGCTCGTAGTCGCCGTTGCCGATCTCGCTGAGGTTGGACGTCGACGCGTTGACGAAGGCGCCGCCGCCGGGGAGGAAGATCTGCGTCTCGCCCGTCGACCACGAGTGGCCGGTGACGGGGGACCCGAAGACCGGGTTCCCGGCGTTCGCGAGGTAGATCGGCACGGGGCCGCCGACGCCGACCGCCATGTCGCCGCCGTCGACGCCGATCGTCTCCGCGCCCTCGTACGGCTGGTAGAGCGAGTCGTTCGAGACAAGGATGTAGACGTTGCCCGCGACCGCGGTCTGCGCGGACGTGAGCTGGACCGCGTACCAGCCGAACCCCTTCTCGACGATGTTCGCGTTCGCGACGTCGATCCACGCGCGCGAGCCGCTCGAGACCGGAAGATTGATCTGCACCTCGGTCGCGCCGAACGAGCCGACGCGGCCGGTGATCCCGGTCGTCGGCGCGCCGAGCGAGCCGAGATAGAACGGGACCTCGGCTGCGGACGCGAGCGTCTCTCCAAGCGCGATGGACATGGGTCAGAGGTACTCGTCGATGATGATGATGCCGGACCCGCCGGACCCGCCCGCCGCAGACCCACCAGACGCGGACGCGGTGGATGCTCCGCCACCGCCCGCGCAGTTGCCGCCGTTCAGTCCGGTGACCGCTGACGTGTAGCCACCGAACCCGCCGCCGCCCATCGGCGAGTTTCCGCCGTCGCCGCCCTTGTTCGACGCGACCGCCAGCGAGATGCCGGTCCCGCCCACCGAGAAGCCCCAGAAGTCGCCGGTCGTCTGCGTGTGCGTCGTGAGGATGTTGTGGGCGCCGACCCAGGTAAACGGCGGGGAGTTCGACGCCGTCATCGACTGCCCGCCGCTGCCGCCCTCGGCGTAGTACGTCGTCCCGCTGATGATGATCGAGGTCTCGCCGCCGGACCCGCCAGCGTTGCTGCCGAGCGCGCCGCCGCCGCCGGCGGCGCCGATGAAGTCCGACCCGCCGGTGAGGGCCGCGCCGGCGAACCCGGCGTGGAACTGCACCCACGCCCCGCTCGCGCCGCCGCCCGCGACCGCCGCGGTCGTCGCGTTCGGCACGCCGCCGCCGCCGCCGCCGCCGCCGCACATGAAGACGATCGCGCCGCGGACCGACTGCGTCCCGTTCGCGCCGGGCGTGTACGTGCCGCTCGCCGTGATGACCTGCCGGTCGAAGTAGGTGTACTGGCTGTGCAGCGTCGCGAACCCGGCCGACTGGGTGATCGTCTGGCTCGCCGCGATCGAGGTCGTCTGGACGTTCAGCGCGCCGGCGATGTCGACGTCGCCGCCGGCGAGGACGTTGAGGTTGAGCTGGCAGCTCCCGCCGATGCCGCCGGTGCCGGCCGTGTAGCACTGGAGGCCGCCGCCGACGCTTCCGGTGAGCAGGGTGAGGATCGTGTTGGCGGTGCCGGACGTGTGCGCGCTGTCCCAGAGGCCGAGCCGGCGGTCGCCGTCCGTGTTCTTGATCCACGCGAACTGTGCGCCGCTCGCGATCGACGGGTCGCCGTTGTCGTCGGAGCCCGCGAAGAGGAGGAGCGCCTCGCCGGACCCGGCGCTCCCGACGAGCGTCAGCAGCGGCCCGGTGCCGTTCTGGATGGTCTGGTCGCCGGTCGCGTCGGTCACGAAGTTGAACGACGAGCCGCCCGAGAAGTCGATCGTGGTCCCGTTCTCGAAGATGGAGCCGGTCACGCCGGTCACGCCGCCGGACGCGAACTTGACGTCGTAGTTCTGGGTGCCGGTCGCGAACGAGGCGAGGCCGCACTGCCAGGCCGCCGCGCTCGTGTTGTAGATGAGCGCGCTGCCGTTCGAGCACGGCTCGATCTGGACCGAGCACGATCCGCCCGTGCACGTCGTCGTGCCGTTGACCTGGAGGCCGCCGGAGCCCGGCGCGTTGACCGCGACGACGGTCCCGCCGAGCGGGCCGATGGGGCCCTGGAAGCCCGTGTGCGGCGTGAGGACGAGTCCGGACCCGGCGTCCGCGGCCGCGCGCGACGCGTCGGCCGGCGCCTGCTGGTCGTCGCCGCGGCATCCGATGGCGGCGACGAGGAGGGAGACGGATACGATTCGGTTCTTCATGCGAGCGCTCCGGGAAGGACGATCATGTCGGGGTCGAGGTTGGTGCCGATCGGCAGCCCGCCGAACGTCGACGCGCCGACGAGCTGCTGGGTCGTGCGGAGGACCTGGAGGACGTTCGGGACGACGGTCCCGACGGGCGTGACGATCTCGTTGCCGGTGATGACGAGCCCGGCGACCTGCCGGAGCGCGGCGAGCGCGTTCGCCGGGACGAAGGCCGCGCCGGGCGCGAGGCCGTTGACGTAGCCGGCGACCGCGGCCTGGGCCTGGTTCGCGACCGCGAGCGTGTTGACGCCGGCGGCGAACGTGAGCGCCAGGGTGACCTGGAGCATCGAGACCTGCGCGACGATGACCTGGACGAAGATGCCGCAGCATCGGTAGTTGTTGAGCGTCTGGAACACGCTCGTCGCGAGCGCCTGCGACTGTGCCTGGTAGGTCGGCGTGGTCGTGTTGAGCTGCGCAAGGCCGTCCGTGTACGCGTCGGTGACGATGCAGAGCACCCACCGGCCGGGCCGTGCGTTGCCGTCGAGGACCTCGAGCGCGTTCGCGGTCACGACGCCGGGCGTCGCGAGCGCGCCGTTGACGATGGCCTGAAGGGTCCCGCGCTGCGAGGTCGTCCAGAACTGGCGGGCGCGGTTGCGGAGACTCTGGTCGCTTTCGCGGTCCGCGGCGCCGGCGCTCGCATCGTTGTTGGTGACGAGGAGGTTGGACGGCGCGCCGGCGATCTGCGAGACGATGCTCGTGAGCACGCCGGCCTTGATCTGCTGGCCGGACCCGGCGAGGAGGCTCGTCGCCGGGACGAAGACCGGGCCCGAGCTGCCCGCCGCGATGCTCGTCGCGACGAGGGTCGCGAACTGGATGCCGTCCGACGTCGAGAGGACGGTGCCGGCGGGGATGGTGAACCCGGCCGTCGCCGGCGTGCCCGTCGAGAAGTTGACGTTGACGAGCGCGGGCGCGGCGGGCTTCCGGACGAGGCCGTAGCGGTCGAAGACGAGCCGGTCGAGCGCCTGCTGTTGGGCGCTGTCGAGGAAGAGCCCGGCGGAGACCGCCATGAGCTGGCCGGTCACCTTGTCGGCCATCGCCGACCCGGCGGCGAGGATGACGTTGATGTCCGTCCCGTCGCGCTCGACGGCGTCGGCCGAGAGCGCGGCGTTAGCGATCAGCGCGGCGTCGCGCGCGGCCCGGAAGTAGTCCTGTCGGGAGGGGAAGGGCATGGGTCAGGCCGCCTGGAGCTGGAAGGGGACGCCGAACTCGAGGCTGTCTCCGGTCGACCTTACCAGCACGGAGACCTGCACCGTGAGCTGGTTCGCGGTCTGGACGAGCGAGACGGAGACGGACTGGACGTCGGGCTCCTGTTGGATCTGCTGCTGGATCACGCCCCGGAGCGGCCCGAGCTCGCCGGCGGGAATGATCGACTTGACGCGACGGAGCAGCCCGGCGCCGTAGGTCGGGAGGTGGATGAAGTCACCCGGCGACGCGGTCATCCGGCGGATGATGAGCTTCTTGAGGAGGTCATTGCCGCTCTGGTTCCGGTAGTCGCCGCCCTGGACGACGAGCGTCCCGGTGAGGTTGCCGCCGGTCGTGATCGCGCCGGAGACGCTCGTCTCGGGCGTCGGAGTCTGTCGGTTGAGGAGGTCGACGCCGCCGCCCGTCATCGTGACCGCGGCGCGCGCCGGGCTCGCGTACGCGACCTCGACCAGGCCGTTGAAGGTCAGCGCCGTCGGCGGCAGGACGAGGCCGCCGAGCGCGTCGCGGAGGTTGAGCCCGCCGACGGTGAGCTGGACCGTGTTCGCGGGGAGCGGGAAGAGCAGCCGGAGGATGACCGACGACGGGCCGACCGACGGGTTCGGCTCGACGCTCGCGATCGAAAGGATCGTGTTCGTGTCGTTCCGGACGATGCGCCAGCTCGACGGGTTCGTCGAGTCGCCTGAGAGCCCGGCGTTGCGCGCGAGGAGGTTCCCGGTCGCGTTGACCTGCACCTCGTTCATCGAGATCGCGTACGCGGACACGAGCGAGACCGGCGTGACGGGTCCCGCCCATCCGCTCGTCGCCCACGCCCCGGTCGACCACGGCCGCGTCACTTGCCCACCGCCGCGCTCGTCGACAGGAACTCGCCCGCGGCCGCCTGCGCGGACCAGGTCTCGGTGGCGCCGTTGTAGGCCGCGAGCGTGTTCGCGACCGCCAGCACCGCGGCCGCGAAGGCGGCGATCTGCTGCGGCGTGCCCGTGAAGGTCGGCGCCGCGGCCGACAGCGCGTTGACGAGCTGCGCGAGCGCGAGCGCCATCGCGTCCATCGCCGCGAACCGCTGGTCCTCGGCGGCGCGGTACGTCGTCCCGAGCACCATCGCGTCGGTCGCCTGCGTCTGGCCGACGAAGATCTGGCCGCCGCCCGAGACGCCGATGCGCCAGTTCTTGCCCGGGCTGATCACGGTCACGCGGTCGGTCGGAAAGTTGCCCGCGTCGGCCGGCGGCGCGTCGCTCGCGCTCCACATCCGGGCGACGACCACGCCGCCGTGCGCCGGGTCGCCGTCCGGGATGACCACGACCACCTCGTCGTCGACGTCGAGCGGGCTGTTCTCGCCGTAGTCCGGGCCCGCGTAGGACGAGCCGACCCGACAGGTCACGTCGACCATGCTCGGCGCGAGCGTGACGTCGGCGAAGAATCCCTCGTCGTCGTTGCCGACCGCGGTGACGATCCCCATCGACGGATGCGGCCGCGGGTCGATGCCGGGCATCGAGACCGCCTGGGCGAGGCGGCCGACGTCCATGATTCCGGTTACGCGCGAGTGCTTCAGCATCAGCCGCCCCCCGTCCCGGTCCCGCCGTCGGGGAGGTCCAGGCTTCCGTTGCTCGTCGCCGGCTCGAACGGGCCGCTGATGGACCCGACGCCGAGGCTCGAGTTGCGCTGCGCGGCGCTGCGCGGGCCGCTCGTCTTCGGCGCGGACGGCGCGCCGCCCGCGGTCCCGGCCGGCTGCGTCGCCGGCGTCCGCGTGACCGGCGTCTTCTGCGCGGGCTGCGTGTTCGCGCCGGTCTGCTCGGTCACGGCGTAGCGCGGGACGAAGTAGTTCTGGAAGTCGAACGAGACGGAGATGCCGTTGTCCTGGGACCACTCGTACTTGACGTTCGCGACGCGGAACTGCTGGAGCTGTCCGATGACGTTGCCGCGCGACGACGCGACGACGGCGCGCGCGAGGTTCGCGTCGTCGGTTCCGAGCTGGGTCTGGATGAAGGCGGCTGCCTGCTCGAAGCCCATCCGCTCGAGCGCGAGCTCGGTGCTCGCCGCCGGCGACTGCGCGGTGAGGGGACGGGCGTCCATGGCGAACTCGACGGCGTGGCCGGGGCGGACGCGGAGGAGGTCGGGGTCGGAGTTGTCGCCCTTGAAGGACGAGAGGAAGTCGGTCTTGCACGAGCCGCCGAGCTCGCCGCGGCCGATCTCCTCGTAGAGATTCTTCGCGATGGCGAGGAGCTGGGCCTGTGAGCGGTAGCCCGGGACGGGGAAGATCTTTACGTCGGTCTGCGCCTGCTCGCCGCTCGGGTAGACGCTCGTCGTCCGCGCGAGCGTCGCCGCCTCGGGCGGGTACTCGACGACGAGAAGCTTTCCGACGCCGCGGTTCGGGCTCGAGCTGTCCCACGAGACGCAGCGGATGACGGGCACCTTGACTCCGGTGTACTTGCGCTCGAACGTCAGCTCCTTGATGTTCCGGCCGAGGACCATCTTCCGGTACGTGAACTCCTTGCCCTGGTCGTCGTAGCGGACGCCGTTCGCGAAGACGGGGTCGGCGGTGTTCTGGATGGACGTCGTCTGTCCGGGGAAGATGATCTTGGACGTCTGCGACGGCGCGTCCATCGACGGCTTGCTCTGGTCGAAGATCGAGCGCGCGGGACGGATGACAAGGTTGCGGCCGCGGAAGAACGGGATCGCTCCGACAAGGAAGCAATACTGGACGATAAGGTCCCAGTAGCTCGTCTTGTCGCCCTTCGACGCCGCGCCGTTCGTCGCGCCGTCGCCGTCCGCGCCGCGTCGGACGCGGGTGAGGCCGTCGCTGTCGGCGCAGCTCGGCGGCGTACCGTTGGGCCAGTCGCCCGGGTTCCAGACGATCACCGAGAACTGCGAGGCCGGGTGCGTCCGCCAGATCTGCGCGACGACCTGGACGATGTCCTGGCGGAGGTCGATCTGCGACATCACGGCCGGGTCGATCGTCGAGTCGAGGAGGATGCCGCGAAGGTCGCGGCCCTCGAGCTTGACCGACGACGGCATCCCACGCGTCAGGCTCCAGTTGTCGACGAAGCCGACGAGGACGAGGAGGTCGTCGCGCGGCGTGTCGTCCGGGTTGCGCGTGTTCATGACGGACCGGCGGAGGCGCGTCCCGTCCGTGATACCGGAGACCATGCCGGTCGCAAAGTCGTTCGGCGAGACGGTCCCGGCGTAGATCTCGACGGCGGCGGAGATGACGATGCGCGGGTCGATCGGCAGCTCG
>Ga0181537_10005075_pt1 | contig 10706 bp, 9 predicted proteins | sample PEATcosm2014_Bin_39_FD_119765 | JGI IMG/M metagenome (GOLD analysis project Ga0181537, IMG submission 119765) | Peatland microbial communities from MTU Mesocosm Facility, Houghton, MI, USA - PEATcosm2014_Bin23_10_metaG | ecosystem: Environmental > Terrestrial > Soil > Wetlands > Peat | place... | reverse complement strand
GCCATTGCCCTCGTCGAAACTCCGCCACAGCAATACCGCAGGAGGAATGAGATAAAGCATCTGCATCAGCGTCTGCGACAGGAGCCAGGGATCGCGCCGCAGCAGGAGCCATTCCTTGCTACGCAAAGCGCGGCGCGGCGATGTCGGGCGGAATGCGGACGACCGCTGTCTCTGGCTGACGGTCGAGCTGCCAATGCTTGCAGCGGTGACGGCGTATTCGCCAAAGCGCGGCGCGACGATGACAACGGCGGCGGCAAGCAAAATGAAACTCACGGCGATGAGCTCGGCCAGCGCGATGCCGTCGCCAAGCGCGGCGCGCGCCGGCAACCAGAAAATACTGCCGGCGTCGGGCGCGAACGCCAGCACCGCCTTCGATTGCAATAGCGAGATCCGCGATATTGTCCCGTAGGACAAAATCGCCGCCACTTGCAGGCCGATGACGAAAACAGCGCCGATGAGGGCTGCAACGACCTGCGCCACGAGGCGCGTGCGCTTGGGCCCGATGATACGAAACAGCGCGACGGTGAGGCCGACCGCCAAAGCCGTCGCTGCGGCGCCCATGGCGACGATCAGCCCATAGGCGCCCATCCAGCGCCAACCGCCAAGCACAATCAGGACATCGATGAACGGCGCCGCCAGCGGCACCGCCAGCATTGCCGTCGACAGCGCCACCGTTGCTATGCGCACGGCGAATACTTTCTCCACCTGGGCCGGTGACGCCAAGATGAGATCGAGATCGGAGCGTGAGTAAAAGGCACGCGTCGTCGATTCCATCGCCTGCGAAATCATGAGGAGCCACGACAGTAATATGCTCGCAGTGACCGCAATCAAGGTCGGCTTATCGGCCACAGCGGCGGCATAACGGCCGACCATCCAATAAGCGACGAAATGCATGAAGGTCAGAAAGATCAAGATGGCGATAATGACGCGGCGCAGCCGTTCGCGCCGGCCGGCCGTCATCATGGAAAGCCAATCACGCCACGCCAGCCGCGACTCGTGCTGCGCAAACCAGACGGCGGTCGCGGGCCGAGCCGTCATGCCGCTTGCGGCTTTTCGGCAACGAGCGCGAGGAAAGTGTCTTCCAAACTCGCGTCAGCAGCCCCGGCAACGGCGCTCTTGCCGGCCTTGAGCCGCAATTCCTCGAGCGTGCCTTCGGCAATGAGCTTGCCATGAGCGATGACCCCGATGCGATCCGCCATGCGCTCGGCGACTTCCAGAATATGCGTCGTCATGATGATCGTGCCGCCGGCGCGTACGCGGTCGCGCAAGACGCTTTTGACTTGGCGGGCGGAGCCCGCATCGAGTCCGGTGAGCGGCTCGTCGAGAATGATGAGGCTTGGGTCGTGGATGAGCGCGCCGGCGAGCGCCACCTTCTGGCGCATGCCTTTGGAGAAACCTTCGCAGCGTTCGTTGGCATGCGGCGCGAGGTCGAGCCAATCGAGAAGCTCAGCCGCGCGCGGCCCGGCAAGCGCGGGCGCAACGCCCCACAGCCCGGCGACGAACTCGAGATATTCCAGCGGCGTAAGCTTGTCATAGATCATGGGTTCATCAGAGATCCACGCCATCACCTGCTTGGCCGCCGCCGGATCGGCAAGTGCGTCGATGCCGGCAACGCGGATGGTGCCGGCGTCGGGCCGCAGCAAGCCCGCGATCATGCGCAAGGTCGTGGTCTTGCCGGCGCCGTTCGGACCGAGCAGCGCATAAAATTCGCCCGAGCGCACCGTGAGGTCGAGATCGTCGACGGCTGGGCGATCGAAGCGTTTGACGAGGCCGTGAATTTCGAGGGCAAAGGGCACGGCTGGCGTGAAGTGCTGCATGGCACGGCACGCTAATCGACAGAGGTTTCAGGGTCGTGAATCGAAAGCTCAGATTTTACGCAGTGACGTCAGAGAGTTATGCGATCGATTTCGGCGAGATCGGCGACTGAAAGGTGCAAGCCGACGGCGGCGACGTTCTGCTCAACCTGCTCGGGCTTGGTGGCGCCGGCGATAATGCTTGGAATAAAAGGCCGGCTCGCGAGCCAGCTCATCGCCAGCTCCAAAAGTGTGTGGCCACGCCGGATGGCAAATTCACTCAAGTCGTCGACGACGCCCCAATTATGCGCATTGAGCAGGCCGTCGGCATGGCGTGCGCTGCCGGCGAGACGGGAGCCGGCCGGCAGCGGCGTGCCGCTTCGATATTTGCCGGTCAACAGTCCGCTCGCCAGTGGGAAGTAGGGCAAGAGGCCCAAGCCAAGTCGGCGCATGGTAGCAAGGCAACCTTTCTCGAAGCCACGGTCGAGCAAATTGTATTCGTCCTGACACGAGACAAACGACGCCAGCGCATAACGCGCTGCGACGGCCTGGGCTTCTTCGAGCTGTGCCGCCGAAAGATTGGAGCAGCCGATGAAGCGGACCTTGCCGGCTCTGACCAGATCGTCAAGCGCACGGAGCGTTTCCTCGATCGGCGTCTTCGGATCGGGGCGATGCAACTGATAAAGATCGATCCAGTCGGTTTTGAGTCGCCGCAAACTCGCTTCGGCCGCACGCATGATGTAGCCGCGCGAGGCACCTTTGAGCTTGCCGGCGTCGTCCATCGGCAGGCCGAATTTGGTTGCCAGAACGATGTCCTTGCGCCGCGACCCGAGAACTTTTCCCAAAATTTCTTCGGAGCCGCCTCTGTTGCCGTAGGCATCGGCAGTGTCGATCAGCGTGACGCCGAGATCGAGCGCCTTATCGATCACCAGCCGCGACGCTTGCAGGTCGATGCGTCCGCCAAAATTATTGGTGCCAAGGCCGACGAGGGAAACTTCCGGGCCGGAAGGACCGAGCTTGCGCTTCTGCATGCCGAATACCGCAGCCTGCTTCGATCAGCCGCTGACATTATAGGCCGCAAGTGCCGCCATGTTGACAAGCTGCGCGTCGTTCGCCGCCAGCGGCACGATCTGCACCGAGCGATCGAGGCCGACCAGCATCGGGCCGATCACATTGGCGCCGCCAAGCTCCATCAGCATTTTGGTTGAGATCGAAGCCGAATGATACGCCGGCATGATGAGCACATTGGCGGGTCCAGACAGGCGGCAGAACGGATAGGCGTCGCGCAGCTCCATGTTTAGCGCGACGTCGGCCGCCATGTCGCCGTCATATTCGAAATCGACGCGCCGGTGATCGAGCAGCCGCACTGCCTCCTTGACGCGGTCGGAGCGTTCGCCCGGCGGATGGCCGAATGTCGAGAAGGCGAGCAACGCAACCCGCGGCAGATAACCGAAAGACCGCGCGACCCGCGCCGCCTCGATGGCAATCTCGGCGAGATCGCCGGAGGTCGGCATTTCGGTTACCGCGGTATCGGCGACCAGAACGGTGCGGCCGCGTGCCAGCACCAGCGAGATTCCCATGACGCGGTGACCGGGCTTGGGATCGATACAGCGCCGCACGTCTTCCAGCGCTACGGAGAAATTCCGGGTGACCCCAGCGACCATGGCGTCGGCGTCGCCGAGCGCGACCATGCAGGCGGCGAAATGATTGCGGTCCTGATTCACCAAGCGCTGGCAGTCGCGTTGCAAAAAGCCCTGGCGCTGCAACCGCTCATAGAGATAGGCCGCATAGGCGGCGTTGCGCGAAGACATCGCCGCATTCACGATCTCGATGTTACCGCCGAGCTCGACGCCAAGCGTTTGCGCCGTTTCACGCACGCGCCGCTCGCGGCCGCACAGCAGCGCCGTGCCGAGTCCTTGGTGGACGAAGGTCGCCGCGGCCCGGATCACCTGCTCCTCTTCGCCCTCGGCAAAGACGACGCGCCGCGGCCGCTGTCGCAGCCGCTCGTAGACACCCTGCAATACACCCGCAATCGGATCGAGACGGCTGCGCAATTGCTGCCGATAGGTCACCATGTCCTCGATCGGGCGGCGTGCGACGTTCGACTCCATTGCCGCCTTGGCCACAGCGGGCGGAATGTCGGAAATAAGCCGCGGATCGAACGGCACCGGGATTATGTAGTCGGGGCCGTATTTCGGCCGCGCGCCATAGGCCACCGCGACTTCGTCTGGCACATCCTCGCGCGCCAGCGCGGCCAGGGCACGGGCCGCAGCGATTTTCATTTCCATGTTGATGGCGCGGGCGCGCACGTCGAGCGCGCCGCGGAAAATGTAGGGAAAGCCCAGCACATTGTTGATCTGGTTTGGATAGTCGGAGCGCCCTGTCGCCATGATGGCATCCGAGCGGACCTCCGCCACTTCCTCGACCGTGATTTCGGGATCGGGATTGGCCATGGCGAAGATGATCGGCTTGTCCGCCATGGACTTGACCATGTCCTTCGTGACTGCACCCTTGACCGAGAGGCCGAAGAATACGTCGGCATTGGCGAGCGCCTCGGCGAGCGTCCGTGCCTTGGTCTTGACCGCAAAAGCCGACTTCCATTGATTCATGCCGTCGGTTCGGCCTTCGTAGATCACTCCTTTGGTATCGCAGAGGATCAGGTTCTCGGGCCGAAACCCGATAGCGCGCAACAATTCGAGACAGGCGATGCCGGCCGCGCCGGCGCCATTACAGACCAGCTTGGTTGTTTTGATCTCGCGGCCGGTGAGGTCGAGGGCGTTGATCAGACCGGCGGCGGCGATGATCGCGGTACCGTGCTGGTCGTCATGGAACACCGGGATGTCGAGCAGCTCGCGCAGCTTCTGCTCGATGATGAAACATTCCGGCGCCTTGATGTCTTCGAGATTGATGCCGCCCCAGCCCTTGCCGAGGAATTTCACGCAGTTGATGAACTCGTCCGGGTCTTCGGTCGACACTTCAAGATCGATGGAATCGATATCGGCGAAGCGTTTGAACAACACCGCCTTGCCTTCCATCACCGGCTTTGCCGCCAGCGCGCCACGATTGCCTAGGCCGAGGATGGCGGTGCCGTTGGTGATCACCGCGACAAAATTGCCTTTGACGGTGTAATCGAAGGCGCGCTCCTCGTCCTCGGCGATGGCGAGCACCGGGACGGCGACGCCGGGAGAATAAGCGAGCGACAGATCACGCTGCGTCGCCATCGGTTTGGTGGCAACGACTTCGAGCTTGCCGGGCCGGCCTTGGCTGTGAAACAGCAGGGCTTCCTGGTCGGTAAAGGTCGGCCGCTTCGAGGGGCCGCCGTCTTTGGAAGCCATTTAAATTTCCTGTCAATTTCGGGCTGCTGACGCAAAGAAGATCTAGGACGGGGAGCGTAAGGGAACTGTAGCGAACCCGGCGGCCCTTGCTCAAGGGCACCATAGCGGCGAGGCGGTGGCGAGCGGGCGCATTGAACAAGCCGCCGCGGGAGGGTAATCCCTGCTCATGATCAGATTCCTGCTTCGCTTTGTCGGTCTGTGCTTGCTCGCGACTGCGTTTGTGTTCTTCGTTTACGACGGGACCAAATCCATCGCCAATCATGACATCGTCTACACCAAGGTCGCCGATGTATGGGCTATCATTGACCAGAACAGCCTTAATCTTGTGCAGGGTTGGCTTAAGCAGAAGCTCGCCTGGGCCTGGGACCCATATCTGCAACGAAGCTTCGACCTGCCGGCGTGGGCCGTCGTCGGTATCGTGGCGACAATCCTGATCCTGCTCGGGCGCAAGAAGAGACCGCTCATCGGTTACGCACGGGATTAGAAACCGGACGTCGGTGCAAGCGCTGCCGGATCGTCCCATGTGCAGAGAGATCACCCTTGCGACGCTTTGCCGTGCTTCTCGCAATCGCTGCAGCCGCTTTGGTGCTCATCCCTTACGCGATTGCGCCGCTATATCGATTCATCGATCCGATCTCGACGCCGATGCTGTGGCGGCGGGTAACCGGTGCGCGTGTCGAGCAGATCGACGTTCCGCTCGACAGCATTTCACCCGCGCTGCGACTCGCGGTGATCGTCGCCGAGGATGGCAGCTTTTGCCGTAACCATGGCATCGACCTCGGCGCCATGCGCGAAGCTTTGCGACAATCCGGCGAGGTCGGCGAAGCCCGCGGCGCTTCCACCATCACCCAGCAGACCGTCAAAAATCTTTTTCTCTGGCAAGGCCGCAGTTTCGTCCGCAAGACGCTGGAAATACCACTGGCAATTTGGATCAACCTGGTTTTGCCCAAGCGACGCATCTTGGAAATCTATCTGAACATCGCCCAATGGGGGCCGAACGGGGAATTCGGAGCCGAAGCTGGCGCCCGCGCGGCGTTCGGGAAATCGGCGCGCGATCTGACCGCCTATCAGGCGGCGGAACTCGCCTCGATCCTCCCCAACCCGGTGGCGCGTAGCGCGCGAACGCCCGGCGTCCTAGTGCGCCGGCTGGCCGGCCTATACGAGCGCCGCGCGGCCGATTTCGGTGCACTCGACGCCTGTGTCGAGGGGCCTTAAGTGCGCCCTAGCTTCCTGGGTGCTATTCTTTTATAAGCCCGGCATTCCGATCAGGGCGATCCAACGTAGAGGAGAACGACCCCATGGCCGTGCCCAAAAGAAAAACGTCGCCATCCAGACGCGGTATGCGCCGGTCAGCCGATGCGCTCAAGGCACCGACCTATGTCGAGGACAAGGATTCCGGCGAATTGCGCCGTCCGCACCATGTCGACCTCAAAACCGGCATGTATCGCGGCCGGCAGGTGTTGACCAAGAAGGCTGAAGCCTAGTTTCTTGCGCTATTAGCGGGGATACGGCCGGCATGAAGCGACTGGGGCGAGAAGCTGTGTGACGGAAGATTTGCGCCATGTTCGTGATTGGTTTTCCCCTGCTGCTCGTTCCGTTCGTCGTTTACAATATTGGCGCCTTTATTTTGCGCCTGCCTGACGACATTTGGATCGCGCCGGCGACCACGGTGCACATGATGTCCGGTCAGGATTGGGTCCTGAGCTGGGAAGATGTCCTTCTCGCCTTCTCCATCTTTTTGCTCTGGGTCGAAATCATTAAATCGACGCGCATCGGCATGCGCAGCGTCATGGACCACATCCTGGCGATGGCGCTGTTCATCGCCATGCTGATCGAATTTCTTTTGGTGCGACCCGCGGGCACCTCGACGTTCTTTTTGCTGATGACGCTGGCGCTGTTCGACGTGCTCGCGGGCTTTATCGTTGGCATACGCAGTTCGACGCGGCAGATCGAGGTCGAAGGTCCCGGTCAGAGTTGATTCGGCGAGGGCCGGTCTAATCGCCGCTAAGACATCTAGAGCGCGCGGGACAGCGCCCGGCCTGGCGCGGCAGTGGAATGTCGGTCGCGCGCCGCGTAGGCCGCCGTCGCTTCCTCCGGCGCCGCACGGCGGCGGAGGCAAGTCTGCGGCACCTGGGCGGATGTTGCGATCAAATGCGCGATGAAATCGGCCCGCGTTCGCCCGCCCGCCCGCGCACTAGCTTGGTCGGGGCTCTTGGCGACGGGAACGAGTGCATTGCTCAACGGCGTCTCCTGTCCCGAAACGGGACATCTTGGGGGCTCTCCACCGAAACTCGCAAGCGGCATGCCGAGACGCCGAAGCCACTGTGAGACTTTCCGAATTATTTAGGCTCCCTGGGTAACTTCGTTAGCAAGAGCGCATCGACGCCGTGCGGACCACGACAATCCCGAAGAGACATCTTTGACCAACGTGGATCCGCAAGAGTCGATCCCTGCCGCCGAGCCGGCCGATGTCGGAATCCCCGCAGCCCAGATGCAGCGCCCGACGCATCTGGACGCCAACCAAATCCTCACTTCGATCGGCGAAATCGCCTACGATTGGCGTATCGAGACCGACATCCTGCTCTGGAGCGCGAACGCCGCCGAGGTCTTGCTGATCAACAACCTCGCCGCGATCTCAAGCGGCCGCGGCTATGCCCAGCATCTCGAAGCGGAAACCGCGCAGTCCCGCCTCGACGTCATCATGCAATCTGGAAAGCGCGACGAGGGTCACGGCGTCGCCTATCAGATTCAATATGGCATCCGCCCCGATCCCAAATCCGAAACCAGGCTTTGGGTGGAGGACACCGGCCGCTGGTTTGTCGGGCCGGGCGGCCGACCGGCGCGGGCGTACGGCGTCATCCGCGTTATCAACGAGCGCTATGAGCATGAGCGCCGGCTGACTTTTCTCGCCCGCTGCGATGGCCTGACCGGCGAACTGAACCGGCACTGTCTCACCGAGACGCTCGAGGAAACTCTCGACGAGGCGCTACGCTTCCGCTCTTCTTGCGGCTTTCTTCTTGTCGCCGTTGATAATCTGGCGCGCGTTAACGAGTCGTACGGCTTCGACGTCGCCGATCAAGTGATAGCCGCAGTCGCCAAGCGCCTGCACAGCCGGATGCGCGGTAAGGACACGCTCGGCCGCTTTTCCGGCAACAAATTCGGGCTGGTGCTGCGCGATTGCACGCCCGACGATATGGCGATTGCCGCCGAGCGCCTGCTCGCGGGCGTCCGCGACGAGATGGTGCCGAGCAGCGCCGGACCGATCGCGGTCACCGTCACTATCGGCGGCGTCACGGCGCCGCGCCACGCTCGCAGCGTCGGCGAAATCCTCGCCCGCGCGCAGGAGAGCCTCGATGCCGCCAAAGCGCGGCGGCGCGGCTCGTTCCAGGCCTACCGGCCCAACATCGAACGCGAAGCGATCCGCCGCGAGAACGTGCGCGCAACAGATGAGATAGTCGCCGCGCTTAATGAGCGGCGCATTTTCCTGGCTTACGAAACCGTGGCTTCGGCGACGGATCGGCGCGCGGCCTTCTATGAGTGTCTGATGCGTATCCGGCGCACTGACGGCAGCCTGATCGCCGCCAATGACGTCATTCCGGTTGCGGAACGGCTCGGTCTGGTTCGTCTGCTCGATTTCCGTGTGCTCGAACTCGTCATCGACGAGATGGTCGCCACGCCCACGCTGCACACCAGCTTCAACGTGTCGCCGGCCTCGACCACCGATCCGGATTGGTGGGCGGGACTGGGGTCGCTGTTGCGCACGCATGCCGGCGTCGCGGAACGCCTTACGGTGGAGATTACCGAAAGCGCGGCGATCCAGGATATCGACGAGACCCGCGGTTTCGTCGCTCGCGTCAAAGATCTCGGCTGCCGGATCGCCATCGACGATTTCGGCGCCGGTTACACCTCGTTCCGCAACTTGCGCAAGCTCGGCGTTGATATCGTCAAGATCGACGGTGCGTTCGTGCAACACATCGTGCTTTCGGAAGACGATCGCGCTTTCGTTCGCACGCTGATCGACTTATCCAGACGGCTTAAGCTGAAGACCGTGGCTGAATGGGTGCAGGACGAGGCCGCCGCCCAGACCTTGCAGGCATGGGGCTGCGATTACCTGCAAGGTGCGTTCATTGGGCTTGCCACCACCGAGCGGCCATGGCTCGCAGCCGCGGCCAAAGTGGTTTGATTCGTAATCTGAACTATTCGCCGCCTTTTTCGGACAAGCGATCGACTTTCCGCTTCATCTCGTCGAGTTCACGCTTCAAATCGTCGATGTCGCCGGATTTTGACGGCGTTTTCTCCGGTTCGGCGGCGCCTTCGCCGCCCTCGCGCCGTGCAAAAGGTGCGAACATTGCGAAGGCACGTTCGAACATCTCCATGTTTCGCCGCACGTGGTCCTCAAGCGAGCCGAACGCGCCGACGCCGAAAGCTTGTGCCATCTGGTGGCGAAATTTTTCCTGCTCGCGCGTTAGCGAGTCGATGGAAACTTCGAGATAGCGCGGCACCAGCATCTGCATGCTGTCGCCGTAGAACCGGATCAACTGACGCAGGAAGGCGATTGGAAGCAGATTTTGGCCTTCCTTGTTCTCCTGCTCGAAAATGATCTGGGTCAGGACCGAACGCGTAATTTCTTCGCCGGTCTTGGCATCATAGACGACGAAATCCTCGCCGGTTTTGACCATGGCAGCGAGGTCTTCCAGCGTGACGTAGGTGCTCGTCCCGGTGTTGTAGAGCCGCCGGTTAGCGTACTTCTTGATCGTTACCGGCTCTGCGGCCTTAGTCGTCGTTTCGGACATGTTGCGCCCACCACCAGATTTGCCGTCAAAATAGGCGGTTTCGCGGGGCGGGGCTACCGTTTTGTGACGCCGATCGACCCCAAGCCGGTCCAAGGCGGCTATCCAGTCGGATTCAGGCGGCATTTCGGACATGCCAGCGATGCGGCCTCCCCGCCGCGTCCAGGTTGTGCCTTGTCGAGACCCGGTCGCGTCCTTATGACATAGGGCAATGACGCCCGCGGATAACCGCGTCAAATCCCGAAGGGCCAACCCCCCTCGATCCGGAAGGAGTCCCCATGCAAGACGATGTCGTCATTGTCAGCGCGACGCGCACGCCGGTTGGAGCATTCAACGGCGTTTTCGCTTCGCTTCCCGCCCATGAACTCGGCAAGACGGCGATCAAAGCAGCGCTCGACCGCGCCGGCGTCGAAGCGCCCCGGGTTTCCGAAGTCATCATGGGTCAGATTCTGACCGCTGGGCAGGGTCAGAACCCGGCCCGTCAAGCCTCGATCGCCGCCGGCGTCCCCGTCGAAACGCCGGCGTGGGGCGTCAACATGCTGTGCGGCTCGGGCTTGCGCTCGGTTGCGCTCGGCTATCAGGCCATCGTCAACGGCGACAGTGAGATCGTGGTCGCCGGCGGACAGGAATCCATGAGCGTCGCGCCGCACTGCGCACATCTGCGCGGTGGCGTGAAAATGGGCAATTTCGAGATGATCGACACCATGATCAAGGATGGTCTGTGGGACGCTTTCAATGGCTATCACATGGGCAATACCGCCGAGAACGTCGCGCGGCAGTGGCAGATC
>Ga0181537_10005074_pt1 | contig 10707 bp, 9 predicted proteins | sample PEATcosm2014_Bin_39_FD_119765 | JGI IMG/M metagenome (GOLD analysis project Ga0181537, IMG submission 119765) | Peatland microbial communities from MTU Mesocosm Facility, Houghton, MI, USA - PEATcosm2014_Bin23_10_metaG | ecosystem: Environmental > Terrestrial > Soil > Wetlands > Peat | place... | reverse complement strand
TTGGTGTTTGTTCCGCCGAAAGTCTTGTCGATCAGGACAGGAGCGATGTCATATTTGCCGTTCGTGGCGTCGAAAGGCAATGCCCAGACGCCGGCGTAGCTTCCCACGATGGCCGAGGAGATGGCGAACAAATTGCCGTAGGCGTCGGCCGAAAGGCCGTTGGGGAACTGTGGACCGGACTTAGTACTGGCATACGCGAATACGGTTTGGGCCGTGGGGCTAATGGTCGGCGCTGTGCCGCCTGGCGGCGGGGGCGGGGGGGTATAACAACCCGAACCCGGCACGGTCGACGCGCCCTGGTAGCGCACGATCATTTGTTTCGAAGCATCGGCAACGATCAGGTCGCGCGAATTGCAATACGAGTTGGTTACCCAGACGAGCGCATCGAAATTGCCATGCGTACCCGCGTCCGTGGTTGAATTGATGGCTGTGGTCGTGCCGGGGATGACCGGCGTCGGCGGCGTCGGCGGGGTCGAGTTGCTCGAATTGATCTGAATGTTGTACACGGCATTTTTGTACCAGTTGGCGGCGGTAACCGTCAGCTGATCGGCCTCGGCCTGTGCACAAGCAAAAAATAGCGCCGCGGCCGCGAGCATGCCGGCCATGCAGGCTTGGCGATTCATGTTGCGGATAGCTTTCGGAGTGCGGGCTTGAGTATGGTGTCGCATGTCTTCGCCTCACTGATGACCTGGCGGTCCGTCCCCAAAATCGTTGTCATTGTGTTCTTTCGCGGTCCGGCGCAAAAAATATTTTAAATTATGAAGTTGCACCGGAGCGACGGGTTGCGCGATAACAGCAGATGAGTGCAATTACCACATTAGCTACCGAACAGCAATTTAAATCGCAGATAATTATGTAAATTCCAGACGAGCATCTGCAGGTCCGCGCTCGTGCTGGATCGAACTGTCGGCCAATTCACGGCATCTGGACACCGATCTCGCCAATCTCCTTCAGATGATTATTCCGCGGGCGCAGCGGCTCCCGCTGCTGTCGAATGGCGTCGCCCCTTCTCACGCCGATGAAGTGTGTCGAGATAACGCTGGATCAGGATCCGATACAGGGGCAGCGCCCCTTCATCCTTGCTGAGCGTCTCATGGCTTGCGGTCAGCACCTTTATGCCTCCGCGTCGCGGCCGAGCCCGGTGAGCGCTGCACCCTCGGCGCTTCTCGTGGCGGCAGTTAACCAATGAGTGGCTGACCCCGCACTCGTGTAGATGTCAGCCGCCGCGCGTGTGGTCGCCAGCGCCTGCGGATAATCATGCTGCTCGATCTGCAGGGTCGCCAAGCAGAGCTCGCTCCATGTCGCGGTTGGCCGCCGCGTAGTCGCCAGCCACGGTGAGCCACAGGCCAAGCATGTTGAGCGTCGTGGCGATCAATGGATGACCGTGCGGATACGCCTTGCGGGCCACGGCCAGCGCTTCGCGCTCGGTTGCAATCGCCTCGCGCGTGGCGCCGCGGTCGTATTGCACCGTGGCAAGGCCCATCGTTTTATACGTCCTTATTCCTGGGTCAGAGATCGATTTCCTTCGGAGCTTGATAGATCTGGTGGTTCTCTATCTTCTTTTTACGAGTCCTGGCCGTGGTTGGTTTCGAGGCGGAATTGTCGTTCCCCTAACAATCTTTGGAGCGGGCTATGAGGGAAGAACACTCGACGCTCCTTAACTGGCCGTCCAATTGTAATGGGATGGACCCCTTGGAGGAGTCGTCATGAAGCCTACTCGCGTGGGAGTGGACTTGGCCAAGCAGGCACTCCAGGTGCACGGGGTCGATCGTGCGCCTACAGGCAGCTTAAGGAAACGGCGCGTTTAAAGTGGTAGCGGGGGCAGGATTTGGTATTCGTTTGCGGCGTGTGCCCCGCGCCGCGCCGCCGCATAATAGTCCTGCAGCGACCGCCCTCGCCGCCGCCTGGCGAGGACAGAGCACATTATGATGCTTGGCTGGAGCTGCCACCAGCCGCTTGGAGGGGTCCGAGTGTTCAACGCCGATCGACTTCGCTATTGTCCGATGCCAGACGTTCCCGCTGGACATTTGATGTACATTCTGTCGCAGGGCGCTTCAGCGCTTGCCCTCATCCTGGCTCACTGGGTGCCGTGAACCTCCGCTGGCTGTCGGAGTACCTGCGACTCCCGGCTCGGGTGTATGCGGCGATTGCGGTAATCTCAGGTGCGATTTTGTTGGTTCCGGAGCGTCTGCTTCCACTCCTTGGGCTCGACGAACTCCGGAATGACCACCGCGAATGGCTAAGGTATGCCCTAGTCGCGGCGCTCGCCCTGCTCGTGACAGAGCTGGGCCAACAACTAAGGCTCTACCTCAAGGCGAGAGCGGCGCGACGGGCCGCCGTAGCCAACGCCGAAGCGAGGGAGAAAGCAGTCGAAGGGAAACGCGAGGCGATTGAACGCCTACGCTGGCTCGCGAGCGATGAGAAGCTGATGCTTATCCCGTTCATTGCGGAGAACGTCCGCGCGCGACGTGTGCCCATGAACAGCGCCGCACTGAAGGCTCTGATCGGCGCAGGGATATTGGAACAGCCAGAGCAGGTGGCGTATGACGACTTCGCAGCTGGACCGAACATGGTGGAGGTCTACATCCAGCCCTGGGCGATGGAGTACCTACGGCAGCATCGCGAGCTCCTCAGTATCGCCTGACGCTTGCGTGGGGCGGGAAGGCGGCGGGCGGCCGGTCCTACGGCTACGTTTCAGCGATCGAATCGGCGAGCAAGCGCCGGGAGATCGAGCCGGAGCAAGCGCCATGTTGAACGCGCCGATCATGCCAGGATGCATCGACCTAACGGCAAATCGGGCTAGGGTTCGATCATGAGCTCAACCACAGCATCTCCGGCGGTTCCTAACACTACGTCTTCTGACACCAGCATCGCGCCGGCGTGCCACACCGCCATTGTGTTGTGCGTGATGCTCGGCCTCTCTTTGGTCGGCGCCCACGTCGATTTTGCGGCCACCTTCGGCCGTGTGCCAAGCTATCTGTTCGTCATAGTCGTTGAATGGGCGATTGTAGCGTTCATCTGGTGGGGACTGAATCGCCGTGGCGTCCGGTTATCCAACGTCGTCGGTGGGCGTTGGGCTCGCGGAATTGATGTTCTCCGCGATCTTGGCATCGGCATCGCATTCATCCTCATTTTTGGCGGCGCCATACAAGGGATAATCGGCTATCTGCTCAAGGTCGTCCCACCGCAGGACATGCGCGAGATGCTGCCGCAAACGTGGTTCGAAATGGTTACTTGGGTACTACTCTCTCTCACAGGAGGCTTCTGCGAGGAGGTGATTTTTCGTGGATATCTACAGCGTCAATTTTCTGCGTTTACCCGCTCTCTGGTTGGCGGAATTGTTTTTCAGGCCATTGCCTTCGGCCTCAGTCATGGATATCAGGGCGGGAAACTGATGGGGCTGATCGCCATGTACGGAGCCTGTTTCGGCGCGCTTGCGCACTGGCGCTCCAGTCTGCGTCCGGGAATAGTCGGTCATGCACTCCAAGACATCGCAGGCGGACTCCTAGCTCGCCTTCTGGCGCACTGATCCGTCTCGAATCGAACACAATGGCTCTAGCCCGTGGAGGTTTCTCTGAAAGCCCCGAATCTCTCCCAAATTCTTTGAGTACTGACGACACACTTCAATAAGTGAATCAAGGCGACCGGAGTCGTCCAGAGATCTTAAGTCTAACTTATTGATTTTGTTGGTAGCGGGGGCAGGATTTGAACCTGCGACCTTCGGGTTATGAGCCCGACGAGCTGCCAGACTGCTCCACCCCGCACCAGGAGGCCGCGCATTCTACACCACGCGTGCCTGGAAACACCGAACTATTACTTCCGCCCTTCGATACGGATCGAGCGGTACCGCCTGGCCACACTGCCCATTTAATCGTCGTTAGCGACACCGCTAGCATTATAAAATTAGTCTAACGTATTCATAAGCCTACAAGGTCTATATTAGATTCTACGGCAGCACGCGTTGGCACACACTCAGCAGGGCGTTTGGCAGCAGGCCCATAATCACCACTGCCGCAGTGTTCAGCATCAGGATCAGGCGCATGCGCGGACGCGCTTCCGGCACCGACCGCCCATCCGCGGCGTCGAAATACATGTACCACACGACCCGCAGGTAGTAGAACGCGCCGATCACCGAGACCAGCACGGCGAAGGTTGCCAGCCGCACGTGGCCGCTAGCCAGCAGTGCCTGGATGATCCATAGCTTGGCCCAGAAACCGACGAACGGCGGCACGCCGGCGGTGGAAAACATCAGCGCCAGCATCATGGCCGCCAGCAGCGGATCGCGCGCCGCCAGCCCCTTGAAGTCGGCGATCTCCTCGTGTTCGAAGCCACGGCTGCTGAGCATCAGGATCATCGCGAACGAGGCCAGCGTGGTGACCACGTAGGCAATCGTGAATATCAGCGCCGCCTGGTAGCCGACATTGCTTCCGGTGGCGAAGCCGAGCAGCACGAAGCCGGCATTGGCGATGGCCGAATACGCCAGCATGCGTTTGAGGTTGGTCTGCGCGATCGCACCCAGGTTACCGACCAGCAGCGACAGCACCGCCACCGCCGCCAGCATCTGCGTCCAGAGCGCCGGAGCACCGGCCAGCCCGTGCGTCAGCAGGCGCAGGATCAGCGCGAACGAGCCCAGGTTGGACACCGCCGCGATATACAACGTCACGCTGGTCGGGGCGCCCTGGTAGACGTCGGGCACCCACATGTGGAATGGCACGGCGCCGAACTTGAACGCGATCGCCGCCACGACGAAGGCAACGCCGATGATCAACGCAGCATCGGGGCTGTGGCCCACGATAGTGCTGAGCTGGTCCAGATCGAGCGTCCCGGTCAGGCCGTAGAGCATCGACATTCCGTACAGCAGGATCCCGGATGCGATCGCACCGAGCACGAAGTACTTCACCGCCGCCTCGGCGGCGATGCCCGAATCGCGATCGAAGGCCACGAGCGCGTACAGCGACAGCGACAGCAGCTCGATGCCCAGGTACACCGTCAGCAGGCTGTTGGCAGAGATAAGAACGAAGATCCCGAGCAGGGCTGTCAGGCAGAGCACGTAGTACTCCCCTCCTCGCATACCGCGCTGCTCCAGGTAGTCCTGCGAATAAAATACCGCGGTCGCCATCGCGACGAAGCCCGCCATCTTCAGGAAGCCCGCGGCTGGATCGTCAACGTACAGGCCGTTGAACAGCAGTACGCGCTCCCCGGTAATGCCATATTGCGCGGTCAGCGCCACACCGATGGTCAGCGCCACCATGGTCAAAGTCGCGGTCAATCCACGGCGCCCGACGCCGAAATAGACATCGCACAGCAGGATCAGGCAGGCTGACACCGCCAGTGAGATTTCCGGGATGGCGAGCGACATCATGCGGCCCCCGGAATCTTGCTGGCCAGCATCTGGTGCAGCAGGTGCTGCACCGAGGCTTCCATCATGTTCAGCATCGGTGCCGGCCAGACGCCGAGCAGCAGCACCGCCAGCGCCAGTACGCTCAATACCAGGAATTCGCGCGGATTGAGATCCTGCATCTTCGCGACCTGCGGGTTTGCGACCTCGCCGAAGATCACGCGCTTTACCAGCCACAGGTTATACGCGGCACCCACCACCAGGATGCTGGCCGCCAGCAGTGCGAACCAGAAGCTTGCCTTGAAGCTTGCCAGGATAACCAGGAACTCGCCGATGAACCCGGAGGTTCCCGGAAGGCCTGAGTTTGCCAGCGCGAACAGCACCATCAGGGCACCGAATTTGGGCATTACGTTGATGACGCCGCCGTAGGCACTGATGTCGCGGGTATGCAGCCGGTCGTACATGACCCCGATGCAAAGGAACAGCGCGCCGGAGATCAGGCCGTGCGAGATCATCTGCACCACCGCGCCGTCAAGACCGTTGACCGCGCCTTGGGCCGAGCCAGTGGCCGCCACGATAAAGAATGCCACGAATGCACCCAGCGTCACGAACCCCATGTGCGCGATCGATGAGTACGCGACCAGTTTCTTCATATCCTGCTGCACCAGGGCGACGAAGGCGATGTAGACCACCGCGATCAGCGACAGCGAAACGATCAACCAGTCAAGCTCGCGGCTGGCATCCGGGGTCATCGGCAGGCTGAAGCGCAGCAGGCCGTAACCACCCATCTTCAGCATGATCGCCGCCAGGATCACCGAACCGCCGGTCGGTGCCTCGACGTGCGCATCGGGCAACCAGGTGTGCACCGGCCACATCGGCACCTTGACTGCGAACGCGAGCAGGAACGCAATGAAGATCCAGCGCTGCTGCGCCAGTGTCAGAGGCAGCTGCTGCATCGCTGCGATGCTGTAGTCGCCCGCCTTCAGGTACAGGTAGATCAGCGCCACCAGCATCAGCACCGAGCCGAGGAAGGTGTACAGGAAGAACTTCAGGGTCGCGTACACGCGCCGCGGTCCGCCCCAGACGCCGATGATCACGAACATCGGGATCAGCATCGCCTCCCAGAAGAAGTAGAACAGCAGCGAGTCAAGGGCGCTGAACACCCCGATCATCAGACCTTCCATGATCAGGAACGCCGCGTAGTACTGCGCCGGACGTTTGTCGACCACCGACCAGCCGGCGATGATCACCGGCACGGTCATGAAAGCAGTCAGCAGAATGAGCGGCAGCGAGATGCCGTCGACGCCGAGGTAATACTGCGAATGCAACGCCGGAATCCATGCCATGCGCTCGATGAACTGGAATTTTGCGGTGCCGTTGGCGAAGCCCGAGTACAGCGGCACACACGCGCCGAGCGTTGCCAGGGAGGTCAGCAGCGCCGCCCAGCGCGCGCCGCGGGCGCGCTGATCGCCGAACGCCAGCGTGACCAGGCCGCCGGCGATCGGCAGCCAGATGACCACGGAGAGCAAGCCGAATTGCTGCATGCCTTTTAAAACCTACGCCTAGATATGAACCAGGAACCAGCCCAGCGACAGCGCCAGGCCGATGATCATCCAGAAGGCATACGAGTACAGAAATCCGCTCTGCAGCAGCCGTGTCACCCCGGCCAGGCGCCCGACCGCCTCCGCCGAGCCATTGACGATCGCGCCGTCGATCACCAGCTGATCGCCGCCGCGCCACAGCAGCACGCCCAGTCCACGCGCCAGCGCTGCGACCACGTTTTCATTGAACCAATCGAAGTAGTACTTGTTGACCAGCACACGATTGATGCCGCTGAAGCGCTCGCGCACCGCATCCCCGAGCTCCGGCCGCTTGAGCACGAACCACCACGCGGTCAGCACGCCGAGCGCTGCCAGCCATGCCGGAGCCGAGACCAGCGCGTGCAGTGCAAACGCCGCCGGCCCAGGCCATTCGGTGCTGAGGTCGGCAACCACATCGTGGCCCTCGAGCACCTTGATCGCGTCGCCGAAGTAGCCGCCGAACAGGATCGGTTCGACCGTCAGGTAACCGATGATCGCCGAGGGAATCGCCAGCGCGACCAGCGGTGCCTTCATGTCCCAGCCGACGTCGTGAAAGTGCTCCTGCGCATGGTGGTCCAGGCGCTCGGGGCCGTGGAACGTCATGAACATCATCCGGAACGTGTACAGCGCGGTCACGAACACGCCAAGCAGCACGCACCAGTAGGCGTAGCCGGCGCCATAGCGCGTCGAGGCGTGCACCGCATCGATCAGCGCATCCTTGGAGTAGAAGCCGGAGAAGAATGGCGTACCGATCAGCGCCAGCGCGCCGATGAGCGCGGTCCAGTAGGTGACCGGCATGCGATGACGCAGCCCGCCCATCTTGCGCATATCCTGCTCGTGGTGCATGGCGATGATCACCGCTCCGGCCGCCAGGAACAGCAGTGCCTTGAAGAACGCGTGCGTCATCAGGTGAAACATCGCGACGCTGTAGCCGGACACGCCCAGCGCGACCGTCATGTAGCCGAGCTGCGAGAGCGTCGAGTAGGCGATCACACGCTTGATGTCGTTGTTGACAATGCCGAGGAAGCCCATGAACAGCGCCGTGGTGGCGCCGATAACCAGCACGAACGAGAGTGCGGTCGGCGAGTACTCGAACAGCGGCGACATGCGAGCCACCATGAAGATGCCCGCCGTCACCATGGTGGCGGCGTGGATCAGCGCCGAGATCGGCGTCGGGCCTTCCATCGAATCGGGCAGCCAGACGTGCAGCGGTACCTGCGCCGACTTGCCCATGGCGCCGACGAACAGGCAAATGCACACCACCGTCAACGCTGACCAGCCGTGACCCTGGAACAGCACCAGCGTCTTGCCCGCAATCACCGGGGCCGCTGCGAACGCATTCTGGTAGTCGAGCGAGCCGGTGTAGTAGAGCACTCCGGCAATGCCGAGCACGAAGCCAAAGTCACCGATGCGATTGACCAGGAATGCCTTCAGACTGGCGAAGATTGCGGTCGGCCGCGTGTACCAGAACCCGATCAGCAGGTAGGAGACCACGCCGACCGCTTCCCAGCCGAAGAACAGCTGCATGAAGTTGTTCGCCATCACCAGCATCAGCATCGAGAACGTGAACAGCGAGATATACGCAAAGAAGCGCTGGTAACCCGGGTCATCGCTCATGTAGCCGATCGTGTACACATGCACGCACAACGACACGAAGGTGACCACCACCATCATCAGCGCACTCAGGCGGTCGATCAGGAAGCCGACCTGCATGTGTACCCCATCGCTGACCAGCCAGGTGTACACCGTGCCGTCGAAGTTCGGCACCGCGCCAGTGAGCAGCTGCCAGAGCACTATGCAGGACAGCACGCAGGCGATTCCCACCGCACCGATCGTGACCGCGGCGGCGCCGGCGCGGCCGATGACCTTGGCGGCAAGTCCGGCCAGCAGCGCCGCCAGCAGCGGCAGCATCGGGATCGCGAGCAGCAGGTTCTGATTCATGATGTGCAGGTTCAGCCCTGCAGCTCGTTCAGCTCTTCGACGTTGATGCTGCGCCGCTCGCGGAACAGCACCACCAGGATTGCAAGTCCAATTGCCGACTCGGCCGCAGCCACGGTCAGCACGAAGAATACGAAGATCTGCCCGTCGAGCTGGCCGAGGTAGCGCGAAAATGCGACGAAATTGAAATTGGCCGCCAGCAGCAGCAGCTCGATGCACATCAGCAGCAGCAGCACGTTCTTGCGATTCAGGAATATGCCGGCCACCGACAGTGCGAACAGTATCGCCGACAGTGTCAGCAGATGGGCCAGCGTGATCATTCGCGATGCTCCGAATCCATCTTCACCAGCCGCACCCGCTCGCTGGCGCGCGCCGCCACCTGGCGGCCAATGTCCTGCGCCTTCAGGTTCGGACGGTGCCGCAGCGTGAGCGCAATGGCAGCGACTATGGCGACCAGCAGGATCATGGCCGCGATTTCGAACGGATAGGCGTACTTGCTGTACAGCAGCGCGCCCAGCTCCTGCGTGTTGCTGTAGTCGGGCGGCAGCGCTGCCGCTCCGCGCGTCACGTCGATGCCGAGCTTTCTCGTCAGCACCACACCGGCAATCTCGATCACGATCGCGCCGGCCATGATCCAGCCGAGCCAGGCGAAGCGGGTGAAGCCGGCGCGCAGTTCCTCGAGGTTGATGTCGATCATCATGACGACGAACAGGAACAGCACCATCACCGCGCCGACGTACACCAGCACCAGCACAATGGCGAGGAATTCCGCCTCGATCAGTAGCCAAATCGCCGCCGAGGTGACGAAGCACAGCACCAGCGACAGCGCCGCATATACCGGGTTGCGCGACACGATCACGGCCACTGCCGCCGCCACCAGGATGGTCGCAAAGATATAGAACAGGATCAGCGGTAGCACGGCGGTTTCCTATCTCCCAATTCGCGTCAGCGATAGCGCGCGTCGGCGCTCTTGTCGGCGGCGATCATGTTCTCGTAACGCTCCCCGACCGCTAGCAGCTTGTCCTTGTTCATGATGTTCTCGCCACGATGCTCCATGTGATATTCGTGGATGCGCGTCTCGACGATTGCATCCACCGGGCAGGCTTCCTCGCAGAAGCCGCAGTAGATGCATTTGAACAGGTCGATGTCGTAGCGCGTGGTGCGGCGCGTGCCGTCGGCGGCAACGTCGGAGTCGATCGTGATCGCCAGTGCCGGGCACACCACCTCGCACAGCTTGCAGGCGATGCAGCGTTCCTCGCCGTTGGCATAGCGGCGCAGCGCATGCAGGCCGCGGAAACGCACCGACTGCGGTGTTTTCTCCTCCGGGTACTGCACCGTGACCTTGCGGCGGAACAGCGAGCGCGCGGTGACCGACAGGCCCGATAGCAGCTCGGTCAGCATAAAGGTCTTGAACGGATTGCCGATGGTCATGCCAGGGCCTTCCAGGGACCGACCTGAAACCAGCTCATCAGCGCCTCGACCGCGATCCATACCAGGGTCACCGGGATCAGGAACTTCCAGCCCAGACGCATGATCTGGTCGTAGCGATAGCGCGGAAACGTGGCGCGAAACCACAGGAACAGGAACAGCAGCACGAAGATCTTGAGCACCAGCCAATGCGTGCCGGGGAGAGCCAGCAAGCTGGTGCCTCCGAGCCACCACGGAAAGCCATCCAGCGGGCTGAGCCAGCCGCCGAAGAAGAACACCGCGGTCAATCCTGCGATCAGGATCATGTTGGCGTATTCGGCCAGGAAGAACAGCGCGAACGCCATGCCGGAATATTCGACGTGGAAGCCGGCAACGATCTCCGATTCCCCCTCGGCGACGTCGAACGGCGCGCGGTTGGTCTCG
>Ga0181537_10005073_pt1 | contig 10709 bp, 10 predicted proteins | sample PEATcosm2014_Bin_39_FD_119765 | JGI IMG/M metagenome (GOLD analysis project Ga0181537, IMG submission 119765) | Peatland microbial communities from MTU Mesocosm Facility, Houghton, MI, USA - PEATcosm2014_Bin23_10_metaG | ecosystem: Environmental > Terrestrial > Soil > Wetlands > Peat | place... | reverse complement strand
GAGATGGGATATTTACGGTTCTCGATATATGCAATCTCGGCGGCCGAGTTCTCCGGCGTTTCGTAGATCATCGCGACCGGAACCATCGCCGGGAGACCGCGGGTGACGCCGCTCGTGTAGAAAATGTCGAACCCAACCTGAGCTTCTCGCATTCCGCTGATGTCATCGGGCTCATGCCAGGGATCAATCGAAGAGCAGTAGGTTGTGGTCTGTTCCTGGTCGGGAGTATGGCGCGCGATGTCGTGGAAGCCCGCAGCGGTTTCTGTTCCGATGTAGAGCTCGTTGATCGCGTAGCCGACGCAGTTGCGCGGATCGGAGGAGCCGTGGGTGTCGCACGTGTTCGAAGATTGCGACATCAGGACTCGCAGGAAGTGCACGGGCAGAGGCTCGTCGCTCAGGCGAAGGGTTTCTGTGCCACCCTTCGAGGACTGCACGCTGCCGAGAGGGAATGTCTGCCAGACACCGCGCGTCGGCAGGTGAATGGGATCTTCACCCGTCCAGTACTGCACTTCATATTTCACCGCATACGGATTTGTCCAGGCGATGCGGATGGCGTCGATCAGTTGGATCTGCGCAAGATCGACGATGACCCACTGCGGATGGAGCACATCGCTCTCGTGGGTGAAGCGCTCGGTGAGATAGGGATTGCTCTTCCAATAGGTGTTGAGATCACCGTCGGTGAGACGTGAGTAGCCCGCGTTGCCAGTGCCATCGTTCCGCGTGAAGCCACGATGGGGAAGACGATAACCGTACGAGTAGCGCAGAAATTCCGTGGGTGTCGAGGAGCCGACAAAATAGCCTTTGCCTGCGGGATCGCTCCATTTGCCGTTCGGGTTCCAGTGCCACGCCTCAACCGCGAGCTCAGTATTTTGCCGGTAGGTAACCGGTTGCCAGCCGGATTCCAAAGCGCGCCCGAGGTTGGGCTCAACGAGATCTTTGTCGATGGAAGCGACAGGAATGCGATCGACACCGGCACCGAGGGTCTGGTTCGGAACAAAACGATTCGTCGCGTGCGACGGGGTGGCGTCGACCTCGATCGTCTGAGCAGCTGCGAACGATGCGAGGAACAAGGAGAGCGTGAGCAGAGCGAAGCGAGGGCTCATAATGCGACTCCGGAATGGAAAGAATTGCGGAGCACACTATGCCATATTAAAACGTTTCAAAGCAAGAGGAGATGCGGCTCAGTGCCGCGGCGAAAGCTTCTTCGGGCCGGGCTGAGCTGTCTGTGATGCCGAAGCGCCTCCACGCGGAGGAAGATCGCAACGCTTGCCCACCCTGCGCGATAGCGCTTCCTCTTTCTCAGATGCACTGGCATGAGTTTGCATTGCCAGCATGCAATCAATCGCGTCTCCGGTGTGGCAGGCCGCATCGGCGTTACGCTCCAACGCATCGACTGCAGCCCGCTGTTTCATCACGGAGTCGACATCCGCCGGGCAGGGGTCGAAGGCATTCTGCTGGTAGCCGGTTTGATGACGCCACGGCCACCAGTTGTGCTCATGCGGAGGGTGTGGGTGAGGGTGAGGATACGGCTTGATCTTATCCGCAGTGTCGCCGCCACTGCCTCGATGCGCGGGGTCGATGCTTCTGGATGTGGGCTTGATCGTGTGGCCCGAAGTGGACCCATGGCTTCCGGAATTACTGCCGGAGTGAGTGCTAGATCCGCCGCTGACGTGCGACGAAGAAGAACTGGACGATGATCCGCCCGAGGTTCCGCCGCCGTGGGATCCGCCACCGCCGCTGGAGCTGCCGGAACTTCCCCCACCATGTTGTGCGATCGCAAGAGGAGCCAAGAAAAGAAGAGCAGCGAGAAATGAAGGTACAGCGGAAGCGTGGCGCATAGGCACCCTCCCACTACATTCCCAGTTGTAGCACGATGGTGCGACGGCGAGCGCAACGATTTGTAGTGTTTTACGGGAGGATGGTCAAGGAGAGTGGGTGTCACATCACAATCAGCCCCTGGCGGTAACCGCGGGTGACGGCCTCGGTACGCGTGGCGGCGCCGAGTTTCGCGAGGATCGAGCTGACGTGAAACTTCACGGTGTGCTCGGAGATGTGTAATCGCGTCGCGATCTCTTTGTTGCCTCCGCCCTGCGCCAGTAGCGAAAGGATTTCACTTTCGCGCGAGGTGAGTGGTTCACCCGACGGCAGATCGCCAGCGTCGTCGCCTTGTGCGAGCGAAGGGAGCAGTGCATCGAGAATCTCGGGCGAGACGACCGCGAGCCCTTCGGCCGCAGCTGCCAGTGCGGCGAGAATCTCTTCGGGCTTGGACTCGCGCAGGAGCAAAGAGCGAAATCCGGATTGAAAGGCGCGCCGAATTTCAGCGCGCGAAACTTCGCCGACGAGCAGGACAAGGGCCGGAGCAGAAGGCTGATGCAGGGAGTTCAAAAGCGAGCGCGAAGAAATGGTTTCGGCAGAGTCCAGCAGGACGACATCGGGGTCGTGGTCAGCCATTATGCGAAGCAGATCGCCGGCCCGATAGCCTTCGGCAACAAGCTCGAAGCGAGGATCGGCGTGAACCAGCGACTCCAGGCCGGCCCGTGTGACGCCCGACTTCGCCGAGACCAGAACTCGAATCAAACCCTCTCCGTCAGTCGCACTTTCTTCAAAAACGATTGCACCGTATCACTCGTCACCGCCCAACCCAGGCCGTTGACGATCATGCTGTTCACGCCCACCACGTTGCCTTGCGCGTCGGCCAACGGGCCGCCGGAGTTGCCGGGCGCGAGCCGAATATCGGCAATGAGCCACGGTAGTTTGCCGACCGCATGATGCGCGATGCCGGTGCTGACGGCGCCAATTCCATCCCACGGATTGCCAACGGCAATCACGATCTCGCCAGTCCGCAAGGTCTGAGCGCTGCGAACCGAAGCTGCCGGCAATCCGGCGGCGCCAACCGCAAGTGCGGCAAGATCAACTTTGGGATCACGCGCGACCAGCCAGCCCCGCAACCGGCGACCGTCCGCGAGTTCCACCTCGTGCTCTTGCGAGCGGGCGACATGAGCGTTGGTGACGATCAAGCCCTCCGCGCGCCAGATCACGCCGGAGCCTTGGGAATCTCGCGACCCGATGACTCGAACCGTGATCTGTCGCAGCCACTCGGCCACTGAACCCACCGCGCTACCGATACTGATGCCTAACGAAGTACTTGGATTCACCGCTGTCGCCATCGCTATCTCCCCGGCCGTTCACCCACCGTCACGTTGATCTTCGACAACTTACCGCCGCGCACCAGGTCGATGCCGATTGCTTTGCCGACGTTCTCCGGATCAAGCACAGTCTGCAAGCTGCGCGCGCCACGAACCGCCGTTCCATCGACCGCGATCAATATGTCCCCGAGCAGGAGGCCTGACTTTTCTGCGGGACTGTCAGCAGCAAGAGTGGCGATGAGCAGTCCGCGATCGTTGCTGATGCCCAGTGTCTGCCGGATTGCATCCGAGAGCGCGACCGGCTGTACGCCTATCCCCAGGAATCCGCGCGTGATGTGCCCGCGCTGCAGCAACTGATCGACGACGCGATTCACAGTTGAGACGGGGATTGTCGCGACCGCGTGCCGCGGACCGGAGGTCGCCATGCCGAGCACCTCACCGGAAGCATTGACAATGGGGCCGCCGGAAAATCCTGTGAACGGATTGAGGTCGAGGCGAAGCCAGCGATCAACGCGCGCGCCCTGCCAGGTCCGCCATGGACCGCCAATCGCGCTGATGATGCCATAGGTCGTCGCGAGTCCATCCGTACCTCGACGCCCGAGGGCGAGCACAATCTCACCAACTCGCAATCGCGATTCATCCGCCAGCGCCGCGGCACCCGATTTCTCAGCGAGTTTAAGGACGGCAACATCGGTTCCCGGATCGCGACCGGCCACGGTAGCTTTCGACTTCGCGCCCGAAGGAAGAACGACCGTGACTTCGTCATAGCCGCGGATGGTGTGTTCGGCGGTGATGGCGATGCCATCTCGCCACAGGGTTCCACTGACGCCTTCGCGTCCGCCCTCAAGTACGGCGATGACGGAAGCTCCGGCGCGTTCTACAGCATCCGCAATGGTGTTTGAAAATTCGACCAGGGAACTTGGCATGAACCACTCCTCGCGGCAGGTTGCCGGTGGAGTAAGAATGCAACCGCGCGAGATCGCACGCATCCGTCGAATGGCTAGGAGAAAGCTGGCCCATTGGGTGGTTTTGTTGGTTGCCCCCCAGGGATTCGAACCCCGATAACCTGCTCCAGAGGCAGGTGTCCTACCATTGAACGAGGGGGCAACAGCGCCGCTTGGGCTATGAAGGCAGGATGTGGAAACGCTTCCTGCGCATCTCTGATTCTATTGGCGTTATCCGAAGCCGTCAACCGCGCCGGAAGCCGAGACATCTCGGAATTGCGAGAAACCATCCAACCGCCAGGTCGAAGTGAGATGACCATTGTGTAACTTTCGAAGGGCTGACCTATGCGCAAACAGATGATCCTATCGAGCACGCTGCTGTTGGCCGCGGGACTGGCGTTCGGCCAAACGCCTGCCGTAGGCGGCGATACCAAGCCGGCTCCCGCCGCGATCCCGTCCCCCGACAAATCGAAGCCAACGCCGGTTAAAGTTTCGACGAAAGCGGATGACCAATTCGCAAAGAAGGCCGCCGAGGGCGGCTTGGCCGAGATCGAGTTCGGCAAGCTGGCGGTGCAGCGTTCTTCGAATCCCGACGTAAAGGCCTTCGGACAGCGGATGGTCGGTGACCACACCAAGGCCGGCAATCAACTCAAAGGTGTCGCGAGCCAGGAGAGCCTTGTATTGCCGACCGAAATGGACGCCAAAGATAAAGCAGAGCTGGCGCGACTCTCGAAACTCTGGGGCGCTGCCTTCGACAAGGCGTACATGACGCACATGGTGAGCGACCACAAGAAAGACGTCGCCGATTTCCAGAAGGAAGCCAACAAGGGGAAGGACGACGCGATCCGAAACTTCGCCCAGCAGACCCTGCCGACTCTACAGGATCATCTGAAGCAGGCAGAAGATGCGCAGAGCAAAGCGCGCCTCGAGAGTGACAACGTCCCGGCTAGCAAAGACATTCGGGCTACCGCACACTACTAAATGGAATTCTCGGCAATCCAGAAGGTGCAGCTTCATGCTGCACCTTTTTATTTGGCGAGACGAATCGGAAATTATCTGCATCCAAGATATATGCATATACATCTATTGCCTTGTGAATCGATCTGCCTTACCGCCGTTGCCATGCCTCGGTAGCAGCTTTCGCCGCGCGTCTCGGGCCATTACCCAGTTGTACGAGCACTCGCTCCGTCCGCTGGGATTACGGTCGAGCCAGTTCACCATCCTGCAAGTTCTCTCTCGCACTGGAGAGGTTTCGCAAGGCCGCCTCGGCGAAATGCTTGCCATGGATAGCACCAGCCTGACCAGAACTCTCGAGATCATGCTTCGGCAGGGCTGGGTCGCGGAGCGGCGCGGCGAAGACCGCCGGCTGCGTTGGCTTCGTCTTTCCAGAGCCGGAGAAACTCAGCTCAAACGCGCGTTGCCAGTATGGGAAAAGGTCCAAGCGAAATTGCGATCCCAGTTGGGGGAGCAGCGCTGGAAAAACCTTCTACAGCTAACCGATGAAATTGCGGCACTGTCCACCATCGAAGGAGAGTCATTGTGAAAAATTACGGAAAAATCGCTGTGGGGCTCATCGTGATCTGGTTTGCGCTCGCAGTTTTCGCAGCGACGCAACACATGTTCGAAAACAATGTCGGACGCATCGGGGCATCGGTGGGGATCGCCGCGCTGATCCCTATGCTCTTGTTCTTCGCTTGGTTCGCGTCCGATCGCAACTTTCGCAACTTCACATTCTCATTAAGTCCCCGCGCCCTCACCGTTGCGCAATCCTGGAGAATCCTGGGATTTACCTTCGTTCTGTTGGAGGCGCATCACCTTCTTCCCGCAGTTTTTGCGTGGCCCGCAGGGTATGGCGATATGGCCATTGGCGTGACGGCAACGGTGGTCGCATGGAAGCTGGCGTCCCCTACGCACCGCAACAGTTTCATCCTCTGGCAAGTGCTCGGGATTATCGACCTGGTAAACGCGGTCGCGCTAGGAATAACCGCGGCGTTGATCGCTCCCAACGGTCCCACCACAGCCGTGATGACCGTCCTGCCGCTAAGCTTAATTCCAACCTTCTTCGTCCCGTTGTTCTTTATCTTCCACGTGATTTGCATCGCCCAGGCGCGAGCGTGGAAGCGTAATCCGGGTGAGATCGGTCAGTCCTTCTCGCCGAAAACGATCGACGGTTATCGCCAAGGAGTTTCCTAACCAGCAATCGATCTGCAACGCAACGCTCGGCCCGTGGCGATCCTTGCTGCGGGCCTTCTATTTTGTAACGGGAATCAATCCGCCGCCTTCCCTCGTTCGCACGGCGTCCAGTGGCTGCAGCCTTTATAATCAAAAGCTGCCTTCCTGAAGGCAGTCAGCGCACTCTTACGTTTCTTCAGAGCACCTGATCTCAGCCGCCCTAAGGGCAGCCATCAAAGGAAAAACATGTTTGATATCACTCTGATTCACGCCCGCGAAATCCTCGATTCTCGCGGGAATCCCACGGTTGAGGCGGAAGTTTCTCTTTCTGGCGGCGCCATCGGACGCGCAGCGGTCCCCAGCGGCGCCAGTACCGGTGAGCACGAAGCGGTTGAACTACGCGATGGCGACGAGTCCCGCTACAAAGGCAAAGGCGTTCTGAAGGCCGTAGAAAACGTTGAAGGCGAAATCGCCCAGGCCCTCGGCGGCATGGATGCCAGCCAGCAACGCGACATCGACCTCCGCATGCTCGACCTCGACGGCACCGAGAACAAAGGACGCCTCGGAGCGAACGCGATTCTTGCTGTCTCCATGGCATCCGCCCGCGCGGTCGCCAATCAGCTCGACATTCCTCTTTATCGTTATCTCGGCGGCGTGAACGGCAACATCCTGCCAGTTCCGATGATGAACATCCTCAACGGTGGCGCCCATGCCGACAGCAATGTCGACTTCCAGGAATTCATGGCGATGCCCGTCGGCGCCGAGAGCTTCAGCGAAGCCCTGCGCTGGGGCGCGGAAGTGTTTCACACTCTGAAAGGCGTTTTGAAAAAGCGTGGATACAACACCGCGGTTGGCGACGAAGGTGGCTTCGCGCCATCGCTTAAGTCGAACGTCGAAGCCGTCGAGGTTATCCTCGAAGCCATCCAGCAGGCCGGCTACAAACCCGGCGAGCAGATCGCCATCGCCCTCGATCCCGCGGCTAGTGAGTTCTTCAAAGATGGCAAGTACACCTTCAAAAAATCGGACAAGTCGGAAAAGACCTCCGAAGAGTTGGTTCGCTTCTGGTCTGACTGGGTCAACAAGTATCCGATCGTCTCGATCGAAGACGGCCTCGCGGAGGACGATTGGGAAGGCTGGAAGCTACTTACCGATGAACTCGGCGACAAGATCCAGATCGTTGGCGACGACCTCTTCGTCACCAATCCCGAGCGCCTCGCGCGCGGCATCGATAATGGCGTCGCAAATTCCATCCTGATCAAGCTGAACCAGATTGGCACGGTCAGCGAGACGTTGGATGCGATCGAAATGGCGCGGCGGAATGGCTACACCGCGGTCATCTCTCACCGCTCCGGCGAGACTGAAGATACCTTCATCGCCGACCTCGCGGTCGCAACCGGCGCCGGCCAGATTAAGACCGGCTCGGCGTCCCGCACCGATCGTATTGCCAAGTACAACCAGCTTCTGCGCATTGAAGAACAACTCGGCGCAGCAGCGCGTTTCCTCGGCATCGGCGCGTTGAACTATGACGGCGATCTAATCGAAGGCTAACGGATCACGAACGATAACAAAGGCGGCCCATTGTGGCCGCCTTTCTGTCGCCCGAACACGCGGTAGAATTGACCTGCAATTCTGAGGTCAACGCCCGTGAAACGGATCGCTCTTTTTCTCGTCCTCATCGCGTTCTGCGCGCCCCTGTTCGCCCAGCAACCGGCAACCGACCAACCCACACGTGAAGACCTGCTGAAAATGTTCGATGTCCTGCGCGTCCGCCAGCAGACCGAGAGCGTAATGAAAACCGTTCTTGCGCAGATGAAAGAACAAGTGCACGGCGACATCCAAAAACGCTACCCGAACCTTTCACCGGAATCGGCCGCGAAGCTCGAGGCATCCATCAATGATGCGGTGAATCTTTATCCGGTAAGCGAGATGTTCGACGATCTGATCCCCGTCTATCAGAAGCACCTCACCAAGGCCGACGTCGACGCCATCGTAGGCTTCTACTCCTCGCCGGCGGGTCAACATTTTCTCGACAAAATGCCGAGCATGACTCAGGAGGCGATGCAGACGATGATGGCCAAGCTCCAGGTCCGCTCCGCCGAGTACGCCGACAAAGTAGAGAAGCAAGCCGACGAACTCGCAGAGCCAAAAAAGAATTAGCGGAGATTTCGCTCCGCGGTGAGCCCTCGCAAGCCTTCGCCGCTTCTCTGTTGCCACTTGTCATCCAGAGGCGCAGTTTTTGCGCCGTGGGATCTGCTTTTCCTTCCCCATCCTGCGTTATCTTAATAACGACTACATTTTCGTCCTCATAAGGAAGACATGCCCACACCGAAGCCTCTGGTTCTCATCATCCTCGACGGCTGGGGATACGCGCCGCCCTCCAAGGCCAATGCCATCTCGCTCGCGCGCAAGCCGAATTACGACAAGCTCCTCACCGAATTTCCCAACACGCTGATCCACACCTCCGGCCGCTACGTCGGCCTGCCCACCGGACAGATGGGCAACAGCGAGGTCGGCCATCTCAACATCGGCGCCGGCCGCGTCGTTTACATGGACATCACCAAGATCGATCTCGCCATCGAGAACGGCACGCTCTTCAAGAACCAGGTTCTGCTCGACGGCATGAAACACGCCGCGCAAGGCCGCCAACTCCACTTCTTCGGATTGCTCTCTGACGGTGGAGTGCACTCCCACCAGAACCATCTCTACGCTTTGCTACGTATGGCCAAGGAAAATGGTGTCGAGCGCGTCTTCGTGCATCCCTTCATGGATGGCCGCGACACGCTTCCAACCAACGGCGCAAAGTACGTGGAACAGTTACAACAGAAGATGCGCGAGTACGGCGTGGGGAAAATCGCCAGCATCAGCGGACGCTACTACGCCATGGACCGCGACAAGAAGTGGGAGCGTGAAAAGCTCGCGTCTGACGCCATGGTGCACGGTCGCGGCGAGGGCGGACGCTTCAAAGATCCGGTGCAGGGAATCAAAGAGTCCTACAACAAGGATGTCACCGACGAGTTCATCGTCCCCTTCGTTTGCGTCGACGACAAAGACCAGCCCGTCGGCCTCATCCGCGATGGCGACACCTGCATCAATTTCAACTTTCGCGCCGACCGCGCCCGCCAGATCACCCGCGTCTTGGCTCGCAACAGCGGTCTCACGAAAGCCGAAGGCCGCGATCTCGACATGTGGGAAGCGCTCGATGAAACCATTCCGCGCAACACGATTCCTCACGGCCTGCACTACGTCTGCATGACGCAGTACGACGCCAAGTTCATCCTGCCCGTCGTTATTCCGCCCGACACGCTCACGCACATCCTGGCCAACGAGATGGCCGCGCTCAACATGCGCAACCTGCGCGTAGCGGAATCCGAAAAATATGCGCACGTCACGTACTTCTTTAACGGTGGTATCGAGAAACCGTATCCCGGCGAGGAACGCGAACTGGTGCAATCGCCGAAGGTCGCAACCTACGACCTAAAGCCCGAGATGAGTGCCAGCGGCATCGCCGACGTCGTCGAGCACGCGGTCGAAAAGGGAACCTTCGACGTGATCATCGTCAACTTCGCCAATGCCGACATGGTCGGACACAGCGGCAAAATTCCGCCGACCATCACCGCCGTCGAAACCGTGGACACCTGCCTCGGCCGCATCTACAACACCGTGCGCAAGAAAGGCGGCGCGATGTTGATCACCGCCGACCACGGCAACGCCGAGCAGATGATTGACCCGGAAACCGGCGGCCCGCACACCGCACACACCACGAATCCCGTGCCGTTCATCTATGTAGCGGAGGATTCCGCAAAACGTTTCTCGTTGCGTCCGGACGGCGCGCTGCAGGATATCTCCCCAACCATGATGGGGATTCTCGGAATTCAGCAACCAAAGGAAATGACCGGCCACGATCTGCGCATCGATCAGGCGGCCATCAAGAAATAATGAAGCTCGTCATCGCCATCCCCCATCGTTTCGCCCTCTGGGACGCCCCGGCCTGGTTCGCCGAGCGTCTGCGCGCCGAATTCCCAGATCTCCAAGTCGTGCAGCTATCGACTTACGAGAACCTGGAGCACGAGATCGCCGATGCCGACATCGCCCTCTGCCGCGAACTGAAACCGAAGCAAATTCGCGCCGCGAAAAAACTCAAGTGGATTTATTCAGCGGCAGCGGCGATCCACGCGCTAATGATTCCAGAGATCATCAATAGCGACATCATCGTCACCAACGCCAGCGCCGTCCACGGCCCGGTCGTTGCCGAGCATGCGTTCGCAATGATCCTCGCCATCGGCCGCCGCATCGATCTCGCCGTCAAAGCGCAGGTCCGCCATCAATGGACGCAGGAAGAAATCTGGGTCAGCAAGCCCGGCCCTCGCGACATCGCTGGATCGACCGTGGTTCTTGTAGGTCTCGGCCAGATCGGCACGCCGCTGGTTCGCCACGCCAAAGCGCTCGG
>Ga0181537_10005072_pt1 | contig 10711 bp, 7 predicted proteins | sample PEATcosm2014_Bin_39_FD_119765 | JGI IMG/M metagenome (GOLD analysis project Ga0181537, IMG submission 119765) | Peatland microbial communities from MTU Mesocosm Facility, Houghton, MI, USA - PEATcosm2014_Bin23_10_metaG | ecosystem: Environmental > Terrestrial > Soil > Wetlands > Peat | place... | reverse complement strand
CGGAGATCGCGCTGGCGGAGGCGGGCGGAGGTTTGATCGAGGCGGCGGGAGGCGTCGGCGAGGCGCTCACGCATGAGGCTCTCCAGGCGGAAGCGGAGTTCGTCGACGCGCTGCTGACGGCGGGCGATGGCGTCTTCCATGCGGGCGAAGACGCGACTCTTTTCGAGCGAGAGGAGGCCCTGGCGCTCGGAGAGCAATTTGTACTGCATGGCGCGGCGGAGGCGCTGGTGGAGCGTGGCGACGTTTTCGGCGAGCTCGTGGCGGGAGCGAATGACGATTTCAGCGGCGGCCGAGGGGGTGGGCGCGCGAAGGTCGGCGACGAAATCGCAGATGGTGAAGTCCGTTTCATGGCCGACGGCGGAGATGACGGGGATGCGGCTGGCGACGACGGCGCGGGCGAGCGACTCATCGTTGAAGGCGGCAAGGTCTTCGGCACTGCCTCCGCCGCGGGCGACGATGATGACATCGACGGCGAAGGCGGAGGGCGCGGCGTGCTGGTTGAAGAAGCGAAGGCCGGCGGTGACTTCGGCGACGGCACTCTCTCCCTGCACCTGGGCGGGGTAGATGAGCACGTTGAGGGAGCGATGGCGGCGGCGCAGGACGTTGAGGATGTCACGGATCACGGCTCCGCGCGGGGAGGTGACGACGCCGATGCGGCGGGGAAGCGCGGGCAGAGGCTTTTTGCGCTCGGGGGCGAAGAGTCCCTCGGCGGCGAGGCGGGCCTTGAGCTGCTCGAAGGCGACCTGAAGGGCTCCGGCGCCCATGGGCTCGATGAACTCGGCGAGCAACTGCATTTCGCCGCGAGCTTCGTACATGGTGATGCGTCCGCGGGCGATGACCTGGAGGCCGTTCTGCGGCTTGAAGCGGAGGAGACGGGCCTGGGCGCGGAACATCACGACGCGGAGCTGCGAGTCGCCATCCTTGAGAGTGAGGTAGAGATGGCCGCTGTCGGCAGGACGGAAGTTGGAGATCTCACCCTCGACCCAGACGTCAGGGAAACCCTTTTCGAGATGATTGCGGACAGCGGTGACGATCTCACGGACGCCGTAGATGCGGCGCGAAGGAGCAGAGGCGGAAAACTCGAAGGCGAACTGAGAATCGTCCACAGAGGGAGTTTAGCAGGGGATGGGAGGAGGGTGGGGCAAAGGCAGGTTTCAAGGTTTCAGAGTTTCAAGGTTTCAAGGTTAAGAGCAACGGCAAGAACAACGGACCCACTTCTGCCAAAAGATGGCAGAAATGGGGCACCAGTGCAAGAGCAGGGGCAACAGCAAGAGCGGGAGCAAGAGCAAAAGCAAAGGCCCCACCCTAACCGAAAAGCGCGGTTAGGATGGGGCCCCCTGAGGATTTGCATCCTGAAGGTTGTGGCGGGTGGGACTAGAAGTGGTAGACGGCCTGGATGGAAGGCTCAGGGACGTGGGCGCGGAGAGCGGTTCCGAAGGCAGGCGTGAGCTTGAAGTCGGGATCGGCACGGACGAGGCCGCGATACTGCATGCGCAGGCTCCAGTGGTCGGAGAGCTTGAAGTCGGTTCCGAAGCCGTAGGCAAAGGCGGGCTTGGTTTCCGTGGAGGGCGTTCCGGTGGTGACGAAATCGTTATTGGGCGAGAAGCGGACCATTCCGCCTCCGAAGAGGGCGAAGGGCTTGACGCGCTCGTTGGAGGGAAGGCGGAAGATGTAGGTTCCGATCATCTCGGCATTGTTGGTCTGGACGTGGTTGTTATCCACGTTGGCGGTGACGAAATATTCGGTGTTGCGGTTGAAGGTGAACGAGAAACCGACGGCGCTGTGGCGGCCGAAGTCATAGCGAAGATCGGCGACGGCGCCGATGGAGTTGGTGGAGGACTGAGTTCCTCCGGCGGTGAAATTGGCCAGGGTCTGCGCCCTGGTAAAGGTCGCCGCCGGGAAGAGTCCTTCAAAGCCCGCACCGATGGAAAGATTGGAGACGATACCCTGCGCGTGAGCCATGCCCGCGAAGGCCAGAACTGTGGTGAATAGAGCCAGCTTGAGTTTCAAAAGTCTCTCCTTTTACTTAGGGACAACTGCGACGAAGCTTGGAATGAGCGGCACGGAGGCCGGGATTGTGGTGACCGTGGCGTAGGTTGGCGGAGTGGTCGTCGGCTGTCCAGTGAGGGGATTGAGAACTTCCTGCTGGGTGGTGACAACATCCTCTGTCTGGGTTGCCAAGTCGAAGCGACGCAAGAGCGCGCCATTCTTACTATCCATGGTTCCGATGTAAAGTTTGCGGCCGTCGTTGAGCACTCCACCACTGAGGGGCAGGATCGCCGCCGGAGTGTAGGTAGAGGTTCCGGTAGGGCTGACGCCGAGGGTGAATTCCGCCTGGGTGGTGAGGTCGTAGGCGTGAATGACAGGCTCCGGAGTGGCGCAGCTGGAATTAACTCCGGTGATGAACTCCTGCTCCAGGCGCGGCGAGAAGCTGAACTGCGTGGCGGGGCACGACAGGGTGGACGGGGGAGTGGCGGGATCGTTGACCTTGACCGTAGAGAGGCAGACGTTGCCGACGAGCGGGTTGCTGCCGATCTGCGAACTGGAGGTCACGGAGTAGTCGAGCCACTTTGTTCCGGCGAATCCGAAGACACGCGGAACGCCGTTGATGGCGGTGGACGAGAGGTTGACCGGGCCGGCGCCGAGGGTTTGCAGGAACTTGTCATTGCAGGTGGAGTAATCCACCAACTGCGAACCGCTGGCAAGGTAGGACTGTCCGTCGGCGGCCCAAGCGAGGGCCGTAACGCTGGTGCTGGCATTGGTCAAGGTCTGAATGAAGGCATCGCCCTGGTAGATATAGACGCCGGAATCACCCGCGATCCAGAAGTTGGAGCCATCGGCGGCGAAGGTTACGGTGCGAATGCCGGGGATGGTGTAGCGGGCCGCAGCCTTGGTTCCGGTGGTGTCAATGAGATAAACGAGGCCGGAGTTGGGCACGCCGTTGTCACTGTTGGGGACGGGATTGGAGAGCACGACGTAACGGCTGTCGGGCGAGACTCCAATGACGGCGCCGGTGATGACGTCCGTGTTGATGGGGTCGCCGATGATGGGGAAGGCCTGGAGGGTGGACTGATAGGCTCCGAGGTCGATGACCATCAAGCCCGCGCTGCTGCCGACATAGGCTTTGGCACCGTTGGGCGAGACGACGAGGGAGTTTGGCGTGTTGGCCAACTCGATGGTGTGGGTGAGCGCCAGCGACTCGGTGTCATAGGTCAGAAGCTGGTGGGCGAGGGTTTTGCCATCGGCGTAATACTGGCCGGTCATGAGGACGGTACTGGCCGTGGTTCCGGTGACGGTTGCGCCGATGATGTTGCTGTAGATGGGATAGCCGTAGCCGACGGAGGCAGCGGTGACCTGCTGACCGGAGGGCGAGACAAAGTTCGCCACCGAGTTGTTGCAGTTGGGCGGAGCGCAGGAAACCATCAGGGAGGTGCGTCCGGAACTGTTTGCGGTGAACTGGGAGGTCAGCGGCTGAATGGTGGTGAAGGCTCCAGTCAAGACGTCCGAGGAGATGAAACTGAGCTGCAGGGAGCTGAGCGGCTGGCCGTTGGCGTCGGTAGGCGCCATGGGGTTGCCGTTCTTGTCATACGACTGCGCGGTGAGGTACTCCAGGCTGCCCTTGTTGAGGTTATCGAGGTCAGCGGTGGAATAAGGCGGCGTGGGCGCTCCCTTGGTGTAACCAGAGGATGCGAGGACGATGCTGGCGGGCGGGCAGGTGGCAAAGGCCAGAGGCGCGCTGACGGTTCCGTTGAGGGTGGCGTAGACGCTGGTGACTCCGGGGTTGCGGGCAACGATATCTCCGTAGAGACTGGCGGCGGCGACGTTGGAGTCGAGGACGGTCCAGGTGTAGTCGTTGTCATTGATGCAGCCGGAGATGAGCGAGTCAGAGCAATTAGGAATGGTTACGCCGTTGACGTCCGTGGCCTTGGCTTTGTAGCGAACCTGGCTGTTGTTGACCCAGGTTCCATTGGGCGGAAGATTGCCCGCTACGGTTGGCACGAAGAGCAGGTTGTTCTGGGAGACGCAGTTGGTGGCCGCCGGATACTGGCCGAGGGGAATGCTGGACTGGTTGGGGACTCCGTTGACGGTGGAGACGGTGACCGGCCCGGAGTAGACGGGAGCGCTAAGGTTGATGTTGGTGGCGCGGGTGTGGACAAAGACCTGGGTGCTTCCGGAGACGTTGTGAGCGAGATCGGAGGCGGTGACGGTTACGGCGCCGACGGGAAGAGTAGCGGGCGTGGCACAGACCAGGTACTTGGGATCCCACTGGCCGGCACAGACGACGCCGGTGGGGGAGACGGTTACGCGCGGGTCAGAGGAAAAATACTTGATGGACGGCACCGGAGTAACGGGCCGGGGCGTGGAGTTGAGGTTGGAAACATCGACGACGGCTGAGATGGAAGACCAGTCACCAGCATTCAAGGTGAGACGGTCCGGCGTCACCGCGACCGAGTAGAGGTCATTGGTGGGGGCCTGAGTGCTGCTGGTGACCGAGGAGCCGCAGCCGGCCATGCCCGCGACAAGTCCGATGAACAATAAGGTTGAGAACCGATTCATGCACCGCACCTATCGGATGGTGATCCAGGTCGGACCACCTTCAGCAGTAACAAAGGCGGGATTCTGCGCCCGGAGTTTGCCAGTGCTCTGATCGATCTGGAATTGGAAGATCTTGCCGGTGGCGTTGCCATTTACGGCCGAACCGCCGGGATCAATGACGTAGAGGGCGTTGTTGGAATTAGAGACGGCGACGAAGGACGGAGTAACGCAACCGGTTCCGCAATCGAAGGGAGAGGCGGTTGAGGTCGAGATTCCGTTGACGATGCTGACGGAGCCGAGGACTTCACTGAGGACGCCGGCATTGGGACTGGAGCTGATCTTGAACGCGGAGACGTTGTGCGAGCCCTGGTTGGCAACGAAGAGATAACGGCTGTCATTGGAGGTTGCGGCGGCGATGGGGTTGGTGGGGTAGAGGCCGTTCGCATCCGGATTCTCATTGAAAGGAGAGCCGGCCATGGTGGTGAGTGCGCCCGAAGAAGCGACGGTGAATGCGTAGATGTTGGGGCTGCACGCGGTGGTGGCGTTGGGCGAAGTCTGGCAGTTTACGGCTGCGTTGCCGATGTTGGTGGTGGCCGTGGAATCCAACACGTAGAGATACGAACCGTTGGTGGAGAGAGCGATATAGCTGGGGCTGATGCCGACGGGCTGCGTAAGCGGACCGGTGGCGACGCCGGAGGATGAACTCAGGGTCCAGGTCAATACGGACTGCTGGCTGACGCCGTTGGAGGCAGGCGGAGGCGGATAGACTCCGGCGAGGCCGAAGAGAAGACCGCCGCCGGGGGCCATCACGAGCTGGGTGACGGCGTATCCGATGGGCTGATTGCTGCCGACCTGGGAGAGGATTCCGGTGGACTGGTCAATGGAATAGATCGCGAGCTTCTTGGTGGCAGGAAGCGCGACGTAGAGGAAGGTGCTGTTGGGAGCGACGACGAGAGAGCTGGCGTTGGGCCCGACGGGATACGCATCAATCAGGGTTGCCAGGGTTCCGTTGCCGGCGCGGGTGTAGGCGTAGATGTTGGATCCGGCCTCGTCGAGGAAGTAAGCCCACTTACCGTTGGCAGCGAACTGAAGCACCTTGGGGGCCGCGGGAGTGGCTTGTGGAGAGATGCTGGACTTGGTCAGGGTTCCATCCGTGTTCACGGTGAAGACGGTGAAACCTGATCCTGTTGAGTTGCTGATATAAGCCAGCGTTCCAGTGCTGGTGACTCCACCACATCCGACCATGATTGCCAACAGGCAAAGTGCGGCCGTATAGCCGATCAAGCGCTTCATGCAAAAGCTCCCAGGGCAGAGAGAACGTCCTACCCATTTTTTATCGAAATCAATCTTATTCAATCATAATTCGGGCAGACCACAATTTACCCATCTGACGAACAGCAATTTGGGTAAATTTTCCTATCTCGGATTGTGAGATTCTATCCTATTGAGTGCGCTGGTGTCTTGATGGGGTGGGAGAGGCGGGTTTCAGAGGACAGGTTTCAAAGTTTCACAGGTTTCAAGGTTTCGCAGGTTAAGGGCAAGAGCAAGAGCAAGAGCAACGGCAAGAGCAACGGCAAGAGCAACGGGAAGAGCAACTACCCCACCCTAACCGAAAAACGCGGTTAGGATGGGGCACCCTGGTGGCTTTCCGGTATTTGGGATGGGGCACCCTGGCAGATATGGGGCACCAGCACTGTCAGCAGCAGTGACAGGAGGCGGCGGGGTGGTTTTGTGTGTTGCGCGCGGGGGCGGGGAGTTGCAGAATACATGGATACAGATCCATCGAGGGGAAAAGGCTTGGAGCTACCTCTGGACGCCGTCGAGACACGAGTGCTGGGCTCGCTGCTGGAAAAAGACATCACCACTCCTGACTATTACCCACTGACACTGAACGCGCTGCTGGCGGCGTGCAATCAGAAATCGAACCGCGAACCGGTGATGGAACTGGACGAGGCGACGGTGCGCGGAGCGCTGCGGTCGCTGGAAGAAAAAGGGCTGGCGGGAGTGGCTCGGGCCGAGGGCAGAGTGGCGCGCTTTGAGCATCGCATGGGCGAGGCGCTGAACCTGGGGCGGCGCGAGACGGCGCTGCTGTGCACGCTGCTGCTGCGCGGGCCGCAGACTCCGGGCGAGCTGCGCGGACGGAGCGAACGAATGCACCGGCTGGAGGATCTGGACGAGGTGCAACTGGTATTGCAGAAGCTGATGGAGCATGATCCGCCGCTGGCCAGGCTGCTGCCACGGATGCCGGGAACCAAAGAGGCGCGCTACGTGGAGACGCTCGGCGGACATGAGGCCGAGGTGCAGGAGGCGCTGGGAAATGCGGCGTCGGGCGCGGGCGCGGCGGTGGCGGAACCTCGCGAGGAGCGGCTGGCGGCGCTGACCGCTGAGGTGGCCGAGGTGCGCTCAGAGCTGGCGGCGCTGCGCGAAGAGTTCAAGGGGTTCCGGAGGCAGTTTGAATCTTGATGCTTCCGAAAATGTTGTGGCGGGCGTAGCATCGTAAGGTTTGGGGGAGAGTCATTATGAGTACTGTGATTGAAACGATCGTCAGCGGAGGAAAGATATCCATTCATCCGCCGAAGCGGCTGCTCTACGGGCCGGGGCCGAGCCAGGTTTATCCACGGATCTACCAGGCGATGGCACAGCCGATTGTCGGCCATCTCGATCCATACTTCTTCCAGGTATCGCAGGGAGTGCAGAAGGGACTTCGCACGGTCTTTGGGACGGCGAACGAACTGACGATTCCGATTTCGGCGACGGGCTCGGGCGGGATGGAGACGGCGGTTTCGAACTTCATTGAGCCGGGGACGAAGCTGGCGCTGCTGGTGAGCGGATTCTTCGGCGAGCGCATTGGCGAGATGGCGAAGCGGCACGGGGCAGAGATTGTGCGGCTGGAAAAGCCCTGGGGCGAATGCTTCAGCGACGACGAGGCAGTGGAATTCATCCGGCGGGAGAAGCCGCAGGTAGTGGCGTTTGTGCAGGCGGAGACCTCGACGGGAGTCTTCCAGCAGAGCAAGGCTCTGTGTGCGGCGGCGCACGAGGTGGGCGCAATCGTGATTGCGGACTGCGTGACCTCGCTGGGGGCGATGCCGGTGGAAGTGGACGCGAACGGCATCGACGTGGCATACAGCTGCACGCAGAAAGGGCTGAGCGCACCTCCGGGACTGAGCCCGATCACGATTTCTCCGCGGGCGCAGGAGCGGCTGAAAGAGCGCAAGACGGTGAACCGGAGCTGGTACTTCGACCTGACGCTGATTTCCGACTACCTGACGGTCTCGCACCGGTATCATCACACGGCCTCGGCGACGCTGTTTTATGCGCTGCATGAGTCGCTGGCGATCATCGAGGAAGAGGGACTGGAACTGCGGCAGCAACGGCACGAGAAGGCGCATCAGCGCTTTGTGGCCGGGATTGAGCGGCTGGGACTGAAGATGCACGTCGCCGCGGGACACCGCATCTGGAACCTGAACACACCGCGCGTTCCCGAGGGCGTGAACGAAGCGAAGGTGCGCGCCTACCTGCTGGAGAAACACGGGATCGAGATCGCGGGCGGCTTTGGGCCGCTGGCGGGCAAGATCTTCCGCATCGGCATCATGGGACCGCTGGCGACGGACGAGGGCGTGGACCGCTTCCTGGCGAAGTTCGATGAGGCGATGAAGGAAAGCCGGTAAGAAACGAAGAGCGGCAGATTGCTGGGAAGGGTTCGGGGCGCAGAGTCCCGGACCCTTTCTTTTTACGCGCGGCGTTGTAGAGCAATTTCCGGGTTGGTGTGTCCTGCTCTCCCAACTTAGCCGCGCAGAAAACGCGCGTCGAAGGTGGGGCACCTGCGGTGCGGGCGGTCAGGGCCGCAGCTTTTGTTCGATCTGCGGCATCCACTCGGCGGCGATATCAGGCTCCATGGTTGTTGCGAGGGAGAGCGCGGATTGGTAGGCGGCGGCTGACTCCTGCGGGCGGCGGAGCGCGGCCAGTGCGTCACCCAGAATCATCTGCGCCTGCAAGGCTTCGGGATCGATCTGCGCGGCGGCTTGCGCCTCCGCGAGAGCTTCGCCGGGGCGGCCGGCGGCGAGGAGGCTTTCGGCGCGGGTTACATGGCCGAGGGCAGAGGCGAAGCGCATATCGAAGGCGCCATCGTAAACAAAGACTCCGTGCTGGATGACCGCCGTTGGCTGGAGCTTCTGGAATTGACTGTACGGATTGAGAACGGCGGAGCCGAACTCGAAGCCGGAGAGCGTGGAGGCGCTGATCAGGACGGTTCCATGGACGGTGGGAGGGATGGCGAAGCCGCCGATGTTTGCGGTTGGGAGAGGCTTGCAGGGGATTCCATAGGAGCGAAATTGAATGATGGGCTCGGCGAAGTATGCGAAGTAGCAGTCGGTGGGGCCACGCTGATCGAGATAGCCGCGCACGGCGATGAGCTGCTGAGCCCAGTCGGTGTTGGAGTCGGTGAGGTATTTGTAGGTGTTGGCAGGGCCTCCCCAGAATTCGTTGGAGTAGGCGAGGTACACGGGAGCGGAGCGCGAGGCGGAGACAGCGTGCCAGAGCAAGAGGAGCGCGGTGATCGAGGCCCAGGAGCGCTTCTGACGAGCCAGCGCGATCATTGCTCCACCGATCAAGAGCGCGAGGAAGGGGAACATCGGCAGCAGGTGGCGGGCGCCGATGTTGATTCCGCCACGGCTGGCGACGATGAGATAGAGAAGCGGCGGAATGGAGAGGAAGAGAATCTCACGCCGGGAGCGCAGCCTGCCCGCGGCAATGGCGAGGCCGGAGAGCAACAGGAGGACGAGGAAAGCCGCAGTGGACTTGACGATGAAAGCCACGGGCAGGTAATACCAGACACCGTGGGCATGTATTTTCCCGAAGATGTAGGTGGGGAAGGACGAGGCGGAGAGCAGGCCGACGTCGACCATTCCGTAAAGGTAGGACTCGGGAAGGATGCGCCAGCGGGCGAGGGCCAGGAAGATGCGCGGCTCAATGCCGGGGAGTCCCAGCACATATTCAGCCAGGGGCGGGTTCAATTGCATTCCGGCCGGGCGGGCGGAAAAACGAAAGCCGTAGAAGCTCCAGAGAATTACGACGGCAATTGCAGTGGCGACGACAAAGGCAGTGGCGAGATGCAAGAAGCGTGATTTTCTGCTGGAGGGCGCGGCGAGTTGCGGGCCGAGTATTTCGGTGAGGATGAGGACGCCCACCATGGGGAAGAGGATGACGGCGGAGTGCTTGCAGGCGAGCGCGAAGCCCATGGCAAGTCCAAGTACGCATAGCCTCGCGGGCGAGGGTTGCTTTACGTAGCGGTAGAGGGCGTAGATGGTGGCGAAGAGGAAGCAGGCGACTCCCATGTCCGTGCCGACATAGGCTCCGTGGGCGATGATGTTGGGCTCAAAGACGAAGAGAGCAAGCGAGAAGAGAGCCGCGGCGTCGCCGAAGATCTCGCGGGCGGCGAGAAACAGGAGCAGACCGAGGAGGAGACTGAGGGTGGCTGCGGCCATGCGCGCACGGAAGAGGATGCGATCGGCTCCGGGGGCTCCGCCATTTCCGAAGAGGAAATCCCGGCCGTCGAGGTAGGCTTCCACCTTGAAGAATGCGTTGAGCCGCATGGGCGGAACTTTGAGGTTCATGGAGAGAAGCGGAAGGGCCGCGAGGGATTTCACGAGGGGTGGATGCTCGGGATTGATGCCGAAATCCGAGGTCTTCCAGGACATGTATCCGGCGAAGAGATGGTGGGCTTCATCATAGGCAGGCGATTGCCGGCGAACCGAGAGCGTGAGCTCGCCGAGGAGCACGAGCAGGAGCAATGCGGCTCCCAGGAAAGCGTAGTACTTTCGCAGGCTCAGGCCAGGCACACACACCTCGATGATGGAACGGGCGATTGCAAGAAACGGAATTGCGATTTGAGAGTTCATTAGAACGCAGCGGTTTGGAGAGGTCAACTGGAGGGCGGCGCTGGGCGGGTGGGGAGTGCGGTCGGGCCTGCGGAACAGGTTTCAGAGGTTTACAGGTTTCGGAGGTCGCAGGTTTCAAAGTTTCGCAGGTTTCAAAGTTTCAAGGTTTCACAGGTTTCGCAGGTTAAGAGCAACAGCAAGGTCAAGAGCAAGGGCAAGAGCAAGGGCAAGAGCAAGGGCAAGAGCAAGGGCAAGAGCAAGGGCAAGAGCAAGGGCAAGAGCAAGGGCAAGAGCAAGGG